>Ga0265293_10006127_pt1 | contig 19495 bp, 17 predicted proteins | sample Munlanlewell138R_FD_192505 | JGI IMG/M metagenome (GOLD analysis project Ga0265293, IMG submission 192505) | Leachate microbial communities from a municipal landfill in Southern Ontario, Canada - Leachate well 138R | ecosystem: Engineered > Solid waste > Landfill > Unclassified | place: Canada... | reverse complement strand
CGGCACCGATCCGGCGGTCACGTTCACCGAAACAACCGGTCACGATGCCGAAACGCTCGGTCACGATAAACCGACACGCTCGGTCACGATGCGCCGAAACGGCCGGTCACATTCGCCGAAATACGCAGCATGTCGTTCGCTGCCGCGCAGGCAGCTCAGAAAGATAACTGTCCCGGTCCGCGCAGTATGTCAGCGTTCGCTGCCGCGCAGGCAGCTCAGAAATCGTCGGCAGGCGCCCAGACCGCGACATCTGCGTTCGCTGCCGCGCAGGCAGCTCAGAAATTCCACGCCGCGTCCAGATGCTCATATGCCAGGTTCGCTGCCGCGCAGGCAGCTCAGAAATTTGCGCGACCTGCCGCGACAGTGTCATCTTCGTTCGCTGCCGCGCAGGCAGCTCAGAAAATGCCGATGTAGGTAGTGTTCAGCGGGTTCGAGTTCGCTGCCGCGCAGGCAGCTCAGAAAGCCGGGGACCGGTGGCCGGTGCTGCCTTGCATGTTCGCTGCCGCGCAGGCAGCTCAGAAAAGAGCGGGGTGCCAGATGTAACCGCGTCAGCTTGTTCGCTGCCGCGCAGGCAGCTCAGAAAAGTCGATCCGCTTTGCTCGGCAGCTTCTCACCGTTCGCTGCCGCGCAGGCAGCTCAGAAATTCGCCGAAGGTGCGCGCGGCCGAAAGATCTTGTTCGCTGCCGCGCAGGCAGCTCAGAAATCGTCGACGATGATCAACGCCCCTTCCGGAAAGTTCGCTGCCGCGCAGGCAGCTCAGAAATGCACGCCGGCCACAGAATCGCGGGCGTAGATGTTCGCTGCCGCGCAGGCAGCTCAGAAATGCACGCCGGCCACAGAATCGCGGGCGTAGATGTTCGCTGCCGCGCAGGCAGCTCAGAAAGTATGCCCGCCCCCGAAGACGAGCATTGTCGTGTTCGCTGCCGCGCAGGCAGCTCAGAAAATACATCGACCCGCAATCCGTCCACTGCATCGGTTCGCTGCCGCGCAGGCAGCTCAGAAATGTCGCGGCACCAACTACACAGCCGACTTACAGTTCGCTGCCGCGCAGGCAGCTCAGAAATCGTCGGTCCGAATGATGGCGTGGCTAATGCCGTTCGCTGCCGCGCAGGCAGCTCAGAAATTTACGCTCATGCGCAAGGCGCTGCGCTGATAGTTCGCTGCCGCGCAGGCAGCTCAGAAAACGATGCAACTACGTTACTGATTGACTCGCCGGTTCGCTGCCGCGCAGGCAGCTCAGAAAATGCTCGATGCGTTGAACAGCGACGACGACTATGTTCGCTGCCGCGCAGGCAGCTCAGAAAAGATACGCCGCCTTGAACATTTCATGCCCGGTGTTCGCTGCCGCGCAGGCAGCTCAGAAAATCTTCGCCATGCGCGTGATCTGCGCCATCGTCGTTCGCTGCCGCGCAGGCAGCTCAGAAACGTGCGCCGATCGGTCGCACGGACGCCCAGACGTTCGCTGCCGCGCAGGCAGCTCAGAAATGCGCACCGGGCCGATATGCGCGCGCTTCATAGTTCGCTGCCGCGCAGGCAGCTCAGAAAGAGCTGCGGCGCTTCATTCCGCCGGCGTTCCATGTTCGCTGCCGCGCAGGCAGCTCAGAAACGGCCGCCTGATCTGCCGCCATCGCCGTTGCAAGTTCGCTGCCGCGCAGGCAGCTCAGAAAAACACATCAAGCCCGCTTGGCTGAAAGACGCGGTTCGCTGCCGCGCAGGCAGCTCAGAAATGGTGCATCCGGCCACCGGCGAGGAAATGCGAGTTCGCTGCCGCGCAGGCAGCTCAGAAATGTGCGCACTGACGGCGCAACAGCATCTGCGCGTTCGCTGCCGCGCAGGCAGCTCAGAAAAAAGCGGAGCTGTTCAACGACACGCTCGACACGTTCGCTGCCGCGCAGGCAGCTCAGAAATTACACCATAAACTCCAACGCCATAACCAACCGTTCGCTGCCGCGCAGGCAGCTCAGAAAAGCGGCCCTGTGAACGTGCCGCTGTACTTCGTCGGCCCTGCGAAACCCACCAAACCCGCGCCAGTGCTTGATTTCGGACTGATTGCGGGTGGCCAGAACTCCCGGAAACTGCTGTAATCGGATTCAGAACCTGAGAGTTTTCGGGCTGTTTCAAATGAGGATTTCGAGCCTTGGCCACTGACGATTTCTTCCGCAGCCGCCTGGATCAGATGATCGATCTTCGCCATCCGCTGGCGGTGCTGGCTTCGCGCATGCCGTGGGCGGCGATCGAGGCGGCACTGGCGCCGGCGCTTGCGCACAAGAATCGCAGCGGCACACATGTCGAGACGGAAGACCTCTTTGGCCGGAACGTGCGGGTGGTCGGCGCAGGTGTAAGCGCCGCCGGGCGACCGCGCCTGCCGGTGCGGCTGATGGCTTCGCTGCTGTACCTGAAGCACGCCTTCGACCTGAGCGACGAGGAACTCGTCGAGCGCTGGTCGCAGGATGTGCAGTGGCAGTACTTCAGCGGCAACGAGTACTACGAGCCGCGCCCGCCGTGCGATGCCACGCAGATCGGACGATTCCGGCGCGCCATCGGCGAAGCCGGCGTCGAGGAGTTGCTCAAGGCGACGATCGATACGGCAGTGGCCACGCGCGCGGTGCGCCCGAACGAGTTCGAGCGCGTGATTGTCGATACGACCGTGCAGGAGAAGGCGATCGCGTATCCGACCGACAGTCGTCTGCTGGAGATTGCTCGCCACAAGGTGGTAGCGGCGGCCAGGGCCGCCGGCATCAGACTCAAGCAGACGTTCGCCCATGAGGGCAAGTCGCTTCGCCGGCGTGCCGGTGGATACGCGCACGCCAGACAGCGCAGGCGGCTGCGCCGCGTGCTCAGGCGCCAGCGCACGGTGCTGGGTATCGTGCTGCGCGACATCCAGCGCAAGATTGGGACGGCCACAACCGGTTCGCAAGAAGCGCTGCAGCACCTGCACACGATGACGCAGCATGCCGAGCGCATCCGCACGCAGCAACCCAAGGACAAGGCCAAGCTGTATGCGATGCATGCCCCGGAAGTCGAGTGCATAAGCAAGGGCAAAGCCCGTCAGCCTTACGAGTTCGGCGTGAAGGCGAGCGTTGCCGTCACGCACCGGCGCGGACTGATCATCGGCGCGCGCACTTTCCCCGGCAACCCGTACGACGGGCACATCCTGGCCGAACAACTCGAGCAGACGAACATCCTTCTGGAAGACGTCGGGCGCACGCCGATGCAGGTCATCGCGGATCTGGGCTATCGCGGTGTCGACGCCGATAACCCGGGCGTGGAGATCATCCATCGGGGTCGCATCCGATCGATGACGAAGCAGCAGCGCCGATGGCTCAAGCGCCGCCAGGCCATTGAACCCGTGATCGGGCATCTGAAGGCCGATCATCGGATGAACCGGTGCTGGCTGGCAGGAAGCTTGGGCGATGCGATCCATGCGGTGCTGTGCGCGGCCGGCTACAACCTGCGCTGGCTGCTGCGGGCGATCGCCTGCGGACGCATCAAGGCGCTTTTTTGCGTCTCGTGCATGGCGGCGCTGAAGCAACTGATGATCGCGTTCGAAATGCTCATGCCGGTTCGTCAGCACTCAGAGCTGCTTGTCGCGACGGCGGGGTGAATTTCGCAGGGCCGACTACTTCGTGTTCGCTGCCGCGCAGGCAGCTCAGAAAGGACACCAAAATGACTTCTGCCGGGTCTGGCGGTTCGCTGCCGCGCAGGCAGCTCAGAAACGGCGCAATGGACGCCACCGATGCGGTGGACAGGTTCGCTGCCGCGCAGGCAGCTCAGAAATGAATCTTGATGATCTGGGGTACCTGCTTGTCGTTCGCTGCCGCGCAGGCAGCTCAGAAAAACTCAAAATATTGCGGGCTGCTGCCGTTATAGTTCGCTGCCGCGCAGGCAGCTCAGAAAGCTCAAGCTCGGGTGGTCAGTCGTGCTGTAGGTGTTCGCTGCCGCGCAGGCAGCTCAGAAAACGGGCGTTCGCTGGTGTTGCGGTGGCCCCGTGTTCGCTGCCGCGCAGGCAGCTCAGAAATCGCCACGTTGGCCGTATGCGCCACGGCCGTCGTTCGCTGCCGCGCAGGCAGCTCAGAAAATGTCCGCCATCGGCAATGCAGCACGCCGCACGTTCGCTGCCGCGCAGGCAGCTCAGAAAAGTCGGCTTCGAACGTCGTCGTGAATCCGCGCGTTCGCTGCCGCGCAGGCAGCTCAGAAAGCACCCGCTTCGTCCCGAGCTGGACTACGGGAGTTCGCTGCCGCGCAGGCAGCTCAGAAAGGTTATCGTGATGGGCATTCCCGAGCTGCGACGTTCGCTGCCGCGCAGGCAGCTCAGAAATTGACCGACCGCCCGCCTTGCATGAGCGCGTCGTTCGCTGCCGCGCAGGCAGCTCAGAAACTAGACCCCATGTAGTACGTCCTGCCCTCCCCTGTTCGCTGCCGCGCAGGCAGCTCAGAAATTCGTCTCTGTGACGGTCACGGTGTCGCCCTGGTTCGCTGCCGCGCAGGCAGCTCAGAAAACGCTGCCAATCGTCTTGCCGACTGTGGAAAAGTTCGCTGCCGCGCAGGCAGCTCAGAAAATGCCGATCGAGCCGATAGCGCCCGTCTTGGCGTTCGCTGCCGCGCAGGCAGCTCAGAAAATGACGTTCCATCGTGGCCGATGCGACGCCCTGTTCGCTGCCGCGCAGGCAGCTCAGAAACCGAACATCATCGACCGACCATTCCCCATTGCGTTCGCTGCCGCGCAGGCAGCTCAGAAAATCGACGCCCACGCGCCGGCCTGCTGGATCGCGTTCGCTGCCGCGCAGGCAGCTCAGAAAGCTCGCCACTCATCGATGGCGGACTCGAATTCGTTCGCTGCCGCGCAGGCAGCTCAGAAAGCCCTGCGCCCAGGTGGACAGGCGCGACTCGAGTTCGCTGCCGCGCAGGCAGCTCAGAAATTGGCGCAACCGAGCCGGTCGTCATCGGCGCCGTTCGCTGCCGCGCAGGCAGCTCAGAAAATCGCAAGCGCGGTTTTTTCCACGCCATCGCGGTTCGCTGCCGCGCAGGCAGCTCAGAAATGAATTGCGCCTGGCTCACACGGTGGCGCCACGTTCGCTGCCGCGCAGGCAGCTCAGAAAGGCGTGGTGATCGCCGCCCCAGTCCACACGGCGTTCGCTGCCGCGCAGGCAGCTCAGAAAACGGCCGACAGCGGAGGAAATCAAGCGGCTTTGTTCGCTGCCGCGCAGGCAGCTCAGAAATAGGCAACCCCGCGAATAGTGCCCAACTGACGGTTCGCTGCCGCGCAGGCAGCTCAGAAAAGGAGAAATCCAGCATGCTCCCTGAAAATCAGGTTCGCTGCCGCGCAGGCAGCTCAGAAAAAAGGACTCGACAAGGCCGAGACCACCGCCACGTTCGCTGCCGCGCAGGCAGCTCAGAAAATTGCGACCAGCGAGGCGATCGAGCAGGCGATGTTCGCTGCCGCGCAGGCAGCTCAGAAATCGCATTTCGACGAGGGCATGACGCTGCGCCAGTTCGCTGCCGCGCAGGCAGCTCAGAAATAAGCGTGCCGAAAAGGAAAATGCCGGCGGACGTTCGCTGCCGCGCAGGCAGCTCAGAAAGATTACGCGAAAGAGATCGAGCCGTTTTTCATGTTCGCTGCCGCGCAGGCAGCTCAGAAAACTGGACCCCCCTATGCGGCCGCTACGGCCTCGTTCGCTGCCGCGCAGGCAGCTCAGAAACCCGGTCGTTTCTGTCGTCGAGTGGTCTGGCAGTTCGCTGCCGCGCAGGCAGCTCAGAAATGCCAGTGCCCCCGGCGCCAGTCATGCACCGAGTTCGCTGCCGCGCAGGCAGCTCAGAAATGCTGCGTGCCATACGAAGCCCTGCCGCCCGAGTTCGCTGCCGCGCAGGCAGCTCAGAAAACCGCCAACAGCCCCACGATCGTGAACAGATCGTTCGCTGCCGCGCAGGCAGCTCAGAAAACTTTTGATCCCCTGGTCCACGAGCCTCCCGAGTTTGCTGCCGCACAGGCAGATCTGCACCTGATAACATGTCATCCACATGCTATCAGGTGGCCACCATGTCAATCATGATCCAGATTCGCAACGTCCCTGACGAGGTACACCGCACACTCAAGGCGCGTGCCGCACTGGCCGGCAAGAGTCTGAGCGATCTTATTCTGGACGAGATCACGGCCATGGCCGCCGTGCCGTCCGAGGCGGAGTTGCAAACGCACTTGCGCGATGCCGAACCGTTTGCGATCAAAGGCTCATCGGCCGCCATCATTCGGCACGAGCGCGATAGCGCATGAGTCGCGTGCTGGTGGTGGACGCCTCGGTGGTGGTCGACCTGATCGCGCGTTTTCGGCCCGAGCCGCTGGAAGCATGTCTGTGGGCACCAGGAGCGGTGCTCGCGGCGCCAGAGCTGATCGATATTGAGGTGTTGCAGGCACTGCGCAAACTCGATCAGGCGGGTGCCATCCCCGCCGATCGGCGCGCTGGCCTGCCGCTGTTGCTGCGTGCTCTGCGCATCCGCAAGTACCGGCACGAGCCGCTGCTGGATGGCATCTGGGCCCTGCGAAGCGACCTGACGGCTTACGACGCTGCCTATGTGATGCTGGCCCGCCTGCTCGATGCCACTCTGGTAACGCGGGACCAGCGCCTGGCACGGGCGCCTGGATTGGGTATATCTGTGTCGGTGCCGTAAGGCAGGTCAGATGATTCATGGTGCCCGTAAGCTACCGGGCAGTCATCACGGATGGGGTCAGGCCATCCTGGAGGGGGCCTGGTCACGACAAAAGCAGTTTTCGCGCATCCTTGAGCAATAGCAGCAACTGCTGATCGCGGACGGGAGAGGATTCGAAGCCAAAGCGCAGGTAAAACCGCGACGCCTTTTCGTCGATCGGATGCGTCAACAACGCCCGGACTCCCGCGTGTCCGGCGATGGTCAGCGTGCGGCGGATCGTGTCCTTGAGCATACCCAAGGCAGCACACTGTAAGATCCCCGCCGAGGACGACCTCAGCCTGCGGGCCAATCCACCGTCCGGGACGACCCGGCTCTTTGACAGGGGAGCCGTATGGCCTGGATCCATCTGGTCGTCGCGGGTTTGCTCGAAGTGATCTGGGCTTTCACGATGAAGCTCTCGCACGGGTTCAGCCACCCGGGCTATTCCATCACCACCGTCGTCGCCATGATCGCCAGCGTTGCACTGCTGTCGATCTCCATGAAGTCCCTGCCCCTGGGCACGGCGTACACGATCTGGACGGGCATCGGCGCCGTGGGCGCTTTTGTCGTCGGCATTCTCTTCCTGGGTGAAGTGGCCAGCCCGATGCGCATTCTTGCCGCCGCCCTGATCGTCAGCGGGCTCGCGCTGATGAAGCTGTCGTCCTGAATCCGTCCTGCGAGGTGCAGGCATGGCCCGCTACCGGATCGGCGACCCGGGCCCGCAGGCTTCTGCGGCCGGCTCTTGCCCAGGTCAAGCTGGGCGGCATTCCGCCTGACCAACATCGAGTCGCAGGAAAAGACCAAATCTGCCGTATTCTCCAAGACATCATCCACCGGGCGCATCGATAATCCCCGCAGCAACGTCTGGAACGCTCCCGTGTGCTCCCTCGCGAAGGAGCCGCCGGATTGACGGATACCCTTCCCGCCCGTATCAAGCGCTGCAACGGATGATCAATGACAGAGTGCCTGTGATTCGTGCCACGAGGATGAGCCGAATCAGGAAAAGGCCCGACCATCATCGGAGGAACACGACATGCATGCATCGCGTCGGCGACTGTTACTTTCCACATTGGGCGGCGCTTCGGCGCTGACGTTTGCCGGCTGGCCGAGCCTGGCTCTTGCCAAAGACGAAATCGTCGTTGGCCATCTTCAGGATCTCTCGGGCCCACTGCAGGTCTTCGGTGTTCCGAAGTCACGCGTGCTGCAGTTCGCTGTCGATGAGACGAACGCCGCGGGCGGCCTGCTCGGTCGGCAGGTGCGTCTGGTCACCTATGACACCCAGTCGAACAACCAGCTCTATGCACAGTTCGCGCAGACCGTGGCCCTGCGTGACAAGGCCGCCGTCTGCTTCGGCGCCGTGACCAGTGCGGCGCGCGAAGTGGCACGCCCCGTTCTGGGCCGCAGCAGGACGCCGTACTTCTACAACATGACGTATGAAGGCGGCGTGTGCGACCGCAATACCTTCGTCACGGGCATTACTCCCAGCCAGCAGCTGGCCATCATGATTCCCGAACTGGTCCGGCGTTTCGGCAAAAAGATCTATGTGCTCGCCGCCGACTACAACTTCGGCCAGCTGTCGACGCAGTGGATCCGCAAGATGGCGGCCGAGGCCGGTGCACAGGTGGTTGGCGCCGAACTGTTCCCGCTCGATGTCTCGAGCTTTGCCCCGACGATCTCGAAGATCCAGGCGGCTGCGCCGGACTTCATCGTCAACAGTTTTGTCGGCCCTGCACACGCGGCCTTCTACGGGCAGTGGGCGGCATCCGGCATGAAAGACCGCATCCCCGTCGCCTCGCAGACTTTCGGTGATGCCGCCGATCACCTGCTGATGCCGAAGGAGGTCTCCGAAGGGATCCTCATCTGCACCAATTATTTCCAGGAACTGGATGCCGGCACCAATCATGCCTTCGTCCGGCGCTTCCAGGAAAAAATGGGGACGAAGGATTACATCACCGTTCTTGCCATGAACGATTACGTCGGCTGGCAGCTGTGGTCGGCGGCGGTGGAAAAAGCGGGCTCGATCGACCGCGAAAAGGTTCTTGATGCGCTCGAATCCGGTTTGACGGTCGACGTGCCGCACGGACAGATCACGATGGAAGGCACGACCCATCACTGCACGATGGACATGTACCTGACGGAGGTGCGCGACGGCGGCTACCGGGTACTGCAGAAGACGGCCGCAGTCCCGTCGATCGACATGGCCGGGCAGTGCGATCTGCTGGCGCGTCCCGCCACGAATCAGCAGTTCGTCCCGAAGATCTGACCGATGGAGCTGGCGGCAACCGCGCTGCACCTGCTGTACGGCATCGCGGTCCTCGTCCTGACCAGCCTCGGACTCGCCATCATTTTCGGAATGATGCGCGTGATCAACTTCGCCCATGGCGAGTTCCTGATGCTTGGCGGCTATGCGTTCGTGCTGAGCGTCCAGGCAGGCGTGAACCAGTGGCTGGCGATGTTCGTCATCGCACCGGTCGTAGTCGGGTTCTTCGGGGCGTTGATCGAACGCCTGGTCATCCGGCATCTGTATGGGCGGGTGCTTGACACCATCCTGGCCACCTGGGGGCTGAGTCTTTTTCTGATCGGCCTGGCCTCGATGGTGCTCGGCTTCCAGCAGCGTGGCGTCGCCCCGCCACTGGGCAGCTTCGCTCTCGGCGCATCGCGGGAATCGTTCTACAGCGTGTTCATCATCGCTGTGACCGCTCTGCTGATCATGGCTGTCTTCGCCTTTCTCGGGCGAACGCGCTGGGGCCTGCTGGCACGCGGCACGATGCAGAACCCGGCGATGGCGGAAGCGCTGTGCGTCGACACGCGCAGAATCTATGCATGGACGTTCGCGGGCGGCAGCGCCGTCAGTGGTCTGGCCGGCGCCGTGCTGGCCCCGATCACGGCCGTGGTGCCCACGGTCGGTCTCGTGTACGTGGCCAAGGCATTCATCACCGTGATCACCGGTGGTGCGAACGCACTGACCGGGACGCTCCTGGCAGGGACGATGTTCGGCACCATCAGCGAGGCGGCGACCACCTGGGGCAGTGCGGTCACGGGGCAGGTGGCGCTGCTGGCGGCGGCAATCATCGCCTTGCGCCTGATGCCATCGGGGATCACCGGCCGCTTCTTTCGCCGCTCGCTGTGAATCCGTCCCGTCCACGCACCTGGCTGCTGCCGGCCGCTTTCGTGCTGGTGGCCGCGGCCATGCCGTGGCTCGTCGAAACGTTCACGCTGATCGGGCTGAACGTGTTCCTCATCCTGTCGATTCTCGCCCTGAGCATGTCTCTCGTATGGGGTATCGGCGGAATTCTCAGTTTTGGCCAGTCGGTTTTTTTCGGTCTCGGCGCCTACGCCTACGCCGTGACGATCGGCAATTTCGGCGACTCAACCGCGGCCATCGCCGTCGCCATCGCGATTCCGGCCGTGTTTGCCGTGGTTCTCGGCTACTTCCTTTTTTACGGGCGCATCAGCGACGTCTATCTCGCCGTGATCACGCTCACGGTCTCGCTGATTCTCTACCATCTGGTCAACACGCTGGCAGGCGCCGACTTCCGTATCGGCAAGGTGGCCCTGGGTGGCTACAACGGCCTGCCCGGCGTCGCGCCGATCCATCTGCCGTGGGGGCCGCACCGGGCCCTGAGCTACGAAGAGATGTATCTGCTCAGCGTTGCGCTGCTGGCACTGGTCTATCTCGGCCTGCGCATCCTCGTGCGGACGGACTTCGGGCGCATCGTCATTGCCATCCGCGAAAACGAGTTGCGCGCCGAACTGCTCGGTTATGACGCCCGTCGCTACAAGCTGGTGCTGTTCGTGCAGAGCGCTGCCATCGCCGGCCTGGCGGGCGCGCTGTATGCGAGCTGGGGCAGCTTCGTCGGCCCTGACGTCTTCGGCATGAGTTTCGCCGCCCAGATCATCATCTGGGCGCAGGTGGGGGGTGTCAGTTTCATCTCCGGACCGGTGCTCGGCTGCCTGTTGATCCAGGCGTTGACCACCTGGCTGGGCACCTCGCATCTGGCCGACGCGAACCTCATCCTCGGACTGCTCCTGATGCTGGCCGTTCTGGGCATGCCGGCGGGCCTGTTGCCGTGGCTGACATCGCTCTTCCGGCGCACGGCTGTGAAACCGTCATGACGGCAACCCGTGGAAGCGGCCCGCGCCCGGCGCTGCTGCGCGTTCGCGGACTCAGCATGCACTTTGGTGGCGTCATCGTGATCAACGATGTCGATCTCCAGGTCGAAGACGGCGAACTGCTCTGCCTGATCGGCCCGAACGGCGCCGGCAAGACCACGTTCTTCAAGACACTCACCGGACAGCTGCGGCCATCCTCGGGCTCGATCGAGTTCCTGGGCCGGCCACTCGTCGGTCTGCAACGCCACGAAATCGCGCGGCGCGGAATCGGTGTGAAGACACAGGTCCCGAGTGTCTTCGATGGTCTGAGCGTACGCGAGAGCCTGTACCTGGCCGTACGCGCGCAAAACTGCGGTGCGGGCCGGCGTGAGCGCATGGCGCGGGTCGATGGGCTGCTCGAGGAAGTACGGATCGGGGCGATCGCCGATCACACCCTTGCGCAACTGGCACACGGGCAGCGTCAGTGGGTGGAGCTGGCCATGGTACTGGCCGCCGAGCCGCGGCTGGTACTGCTCGACGAGCCGGTCGCCGGCATGAGCGACGAGGAGACCGCACGCACTGCCGCCCTGGTGCGCCGGCTGCGCGGCCGGCGCACGTTGATCGTCGTGGAACATGACATGCGTTTCGTGCGCGACATTGCCGAACGGGTCGCCGTGCTGCACCAGGGTGCGCTCCTGTGCGAAGGCGCGGTCGACGAAGTGCTGGGCAACGAACGGGTGCGCGACGTGTATCTGGGTCGGGGTGACGGTGCTGCTCGAACTGCGTGAACTGCATTGCGGCTATGGACGGATTCCGATTTTGGACGGAATCCGTCTCGGAGTCGGCACCGGCGAGCTCCTTGGCGTGCTCGGCCACAACGGTATGGGCAAGACCACGCTGATGCGCGCAATCATCGGCGAGCTGCCCCTGACGCAGGGTTCGGTGCATTTCGGCGCGACGGACATCACGCGCCTGCCGACCCACCAGCGTGCGCGTCTGGGCATCGGCTACGTTCCGCAGGGGCGAATGATTTTCCCGTCCCTTACCGTGCACGACAATCTGCGTTTCGCCGCGCGTGCGAGCGGCGCCGACCACAACGTCGTCGAACAGGTGCTCGTGGAACTGCCGATGCTCGAGCGCTTGCTGGAGCGACAGGGTGGACTTCTCAGCGGCGGTGAACAGCAGATTCTGGCACTCGCACGCAGCCTGTGCACGCAGCCACGCCTGCTGCTGCTCGACGAACCGACGGAGGGCATTCAGCCATCGATCGTCGAACAGATGATCGAACTGCTGCGCCGCCTGCACCGATCCCGCGCACTGACGATCGTGCTCGTCGAACAGAATCTCGACTTTGTGCGTGCGCTCGCGCAGCGCATCGCCGTTCTCGAAAAAGGCCGGATCCGGCAGATTGTCGAAGCCGGTGATGGGGATGCCGCCGCCGCGCTGCTCGGACTCACCGGCTTTTCGCAGGAATGAGCCGCTCGTGAACGCGGTTTCACGATCCGCGCCACGAACATCGCCCACCCGATCCGACAGGAGACCATCATGCCTTTCGACCTGCCCAGCAACGACCGTGTGCGCCGCCTCGGCGCCGAACTCGGCATGGACATCACGACGGAGTACGCGCAGGAATTCCTCGATTTCTGCCAGGTCTTCGTGCCCGACTTCCGGCTGATCGAGCGCCTGCCGGACGAGAAACCGCCGGTGAAGTATCCGCGCACGCCGGGCTGGCGCCCCGAGCCGGCGGACAATCCGCTCGGCGCCTGGTATGTGCGCACCGACATCCGCGGCGCCGACAGCGGCAAACTGGCCGGCAAGCGCATTGCGGTGAAGGACAACACGATGATTGCCGGCGTGCCGATGATGAACGGTGCCGGGGTGCTCGAAGGCTTCGTGCCCGATGTCGACGCCACGATCATCACACGTATTCTCGATGCCGGCGGGCACATCGTCGGCAAGTCGGTGTGCGAGTATTTCTCGTTTGCCGGCGGCAGTGCGACGAGCGCAACCGGCCCCGTGATCAGCCCGCGCAACCCGGGACACACGCCGGGGGGCTCGACCACCGGCAGCGCGGCGCTGCTCGCGGCCGGTGAAGTCGATCTGGCCACCGGCGCCGACCAGGCCGGGTCGGTGCGCATTCCCGCATCGTTTTCCGGCATCGTCGGCCTGAAGCCCACGTTCGGGCTCGTGCCCTACACCGGCATGATGGGGCTGGACTACTCGATCGACCACGCCGGTCCGATGGCGCGCAACGTTGCCGGCGTCGCGCTGCTGCTCGAAGTGATGGCCGGCGAAGACGGCATCGACGGCCGCCAGCGCAATGTGAAGGTTGCGCCCTATACCGAGGCGCTCGGGCGGGATGCGAAGGGCCTGCGCATCGGCGTGGTGCGAGAATCATTCGGGCTGCCCGAATCGCATCCGGGCACCGACCAGGCCGTGCGTGCGGCGCTGCCCGTGCTGCGGCAACTCGGTGCGAGCATTGAAGAAGTTTCCATCCCCTGGCACCGTCATGGCATGGCGCTCTGGGGTGCACTGGCCAACGAAGGCACCTGTCGGTCGCTCTACAGTGGCACGGGCGTCGGCCACCACGGCATCGGCGCCTATCCGCTCGGCCTGGGCGCGATGCTGACTGGCCTGCGCGAACGCGCCAACGAACTGCCGCACACGATCAAGGCCGGCATGCTGCTCGGCCACTATCTGGCCACCGATCATCACGGCCGCTTCTATGCCAAGGCGCAGAACCTGCGCCGGCGCCTGTGCCGCGAGTACGACGAGCGTCTTGCGCACTGCGATCTGCTGCTGATGCCGACGCTGCCGTTCCCGACGCTGCCGATCCCGCCCGAGGGCGCCTCACTGGCCGAGGTGCTCATGCACAGCTGGACGATGCTGGCCAATACCTCGCCGTTCAACCTCACCGGTCACCCGGCGATCTCGGTGCCGTGCGGCGAGACCAACGGCAAGCCGGTCGGGCTGATGCTGATCGGCCGGCACTTCGACGAGATGACGGTGCTCCGGGCTGCCGACGCATATGAACGGCAATAGGCAAGGCTGCATTCTCCACGGAGGCTGTGCCGTATCCGGAAGCTGCCCGCACTGATCCGCGTCCTCTTCGGGCAGACCGAATGTCGCCATATCCGGCAGAATGCCTTCACTTGGCCCTGCTTTCCGGAAACCCGGCATGAGGAGTGAGATCTTGCGTGCATCGATCTGCAACCGGACAGAGACGAATACCGGCAGGATTCGCGAATTTGAAGGCTGGGACAGCCTGCTCGATGACGAGAGCCAATACCTGAACCAGCAGGTGGCAAATGAAACTGTCAGCAGCTTCGCCGCGACGGTTTCCTCATTTTCGATGCCTGCCTGTCTCATTCGAAGTTCCGGATCACCGGAAACCGTGATCTTTCTGTCCCCGAAGTATGAATGCACCCGAGCCGATGCGGACTACGGTGATGGCTGGCAGGACCACTATCTCCCAAGACCCAAGCCCATTCACTTGATTCCGGCCAATGTCGAATACCAATGGTTCATCAATGGTGCATCCGACATCGTGGCCGTATCCTGGCAATGGGAAAAAGTGCAGGAGCATTGTCCCGAGTTGCAATCGGTTCCGGTGTCTGCCTTCGACAAGCTTTCCCGTCGCGGTTTTGAAGACGATCTGATACAGCATCTGATCGAACGCATCATCTCTGCTTCATCGCTGTATCCCGAACTGGGGAAGCTTTATACAGACGGACTGCTGCTGAGCCTGTTCCTGACCTTGCTCAACCTGGAGCCGGGGCGCCAGCACGCCGGGAAGCAACGGGAAAGGCTCAGTTCCGTGCAGTCCCGCCGCGTGATCGACTTCATGCACGCTCACATCGCCGAAGATCTCGCCATCCCGGATCTGGCACTTCTGTGCGGCGTGAGCACCAGCCATTTTTCCCGGGCATTCAAGGAAAGTTTCGGCGTTTCACCATATCGGTATTTTCTTCGGCTTCGGGTGGAAACCGCCATGTCGATGCTGCGCACCCGATCAGTATCGCTGGCAACGATTGCGCAGGCGTGTGGATTCAGTGATCAAAGCCACTTTTCAAAAGTGTTTCGCGAGATCACCGGGACGACACCATCATCGTACCGGCGGGGCAGCAATGAACGGATGAATTGACGGCGCGCGAGGAGACAGGAAGTACAATCCTTCCCGAGGACGACCTCAGCCTGCGGGCCAATCCACCGTCCGGGACGACCCGGCTCTTTGTCAGGGGAGCCGTATGGCCTGGATCCATCTGGTCGTCGCGGGTTTGCTCGAAGTGGTATGGGCTTTCACGATGAAGCTCTCGCACGGATTCAGCCACCCGGGCTATTCCATCACCACCGTCGTCGCCATGATCGCCAGCGTTGCACTGCTGTCGATCTCCATGAAGTCCCTGCCCCTGGGCACGGCATACACGATCTGGACGGGCATCGGCGCCGTGGGCGCTTTTGTCGTCGGCATTCTCTTCCTGGGTGAAGTGGCCAGCCCGATGCGCATTCTTGCCGCCGCCCTGATCGTCAGCGGTCTCGCGCTGATGAAGCTGTCCTCCTGATCTGTCCTGCGGGGTGCGGGTGCAGTCCGGCGCCATGCCGTCGGATGCCGCACCACCGCGCCGAGTTCCCTGGCTCCGGGTAGGCGAACGACTGTCCGCAGAAAGTGGGTCATTCTGGAACAAATTAAATGCAATTGATTCTCATTTCTATTTATACTTCCGGGACTCTCTTTCAACGAGAGTTCCGGGGACAGCAGGCTCGATCGGGTACCGAGGAACTGCCGCCCGAATGGATCGATGGCACGCACCCGGCGCTGCCACACCACCCGACGAGAACTCCTGCCCATGACACGATCCGCTCGCCCCCGCACTCCCCCGCCATCGAAACTGCACCGCCTCGCCGCAGCCGCCGTCGTGCTGACGGCGCAGACAGCCTGGGCACAGACACCTGCCGATGCGGAACAGGCCGTCGAACTGCCCCGGGTCGAAGTGCTGGGAACCGCGGAAGACGCATGGAAACAGGCTCCGGGCGTATCCACGGTGACCCGCAAAGACCTGGAGGAGCAACCGTCCAACGATCTGGCCGACATCCTGCGCAAGCAGCCCGGTGTCAATCTCACGGGCAACTCGACCAGCGGTCAACGCGGCAACAACCGCCAGATCGACCTGCGCGGCATGGGGCCGGAGAACACGCAGATCATGATCGACGGCAAGCCGGTGCAAAGCCGCGCCTCGGTGCGCTATGGCTGGCGCGGCGAGCGCGACACGCACGGCGACCTGAACTGGTTGCCACCGGAAGCCATCGACCACATTGAAGTGCTGCGCGGACCGGCCGCGGCCCGTTACGGTTCCGGCGCCATGGGCGGTGTGGTCAACATCGTCACCAGGGGAATTCCCGATCGGCTCTCGGGCAGTGCCACCGTATACGGCGAAGTGCCCGAGGACAGCCGCGACGGCGATTCGCGGCGTTTCACGTTCAGCCTGGCCAGCCCAGTGTCCGATGTACTGGGATTCCGTCTGAGCGGCAACATCGCCCGGACCGGTGCCGATGCCTGGGATATCAACCGGGACCACGCTTCCACCCGCACCGGGAACTTCGCCGGCACTTTCCCGGCCGGCCGTGAAGGAATGCGCAACCGGGATTTCGCCGGTCGCCTGACACTCAAGCCGAACGCGGTGCACCAGATCGATTTCGATGCCGCGTTCAGCCGTCAGGGCAATATCTACACGGGTGACACGCAGAACACCAACAACTTCACTGTCGGCCCCAGCGGCGCACTGGCACCCACTTCCCAACGCGTATGGGATGCACTGGGCTCGGAGACGAATCGGGTGTATCGCTCCAGCGTGAGTCTGACGCACAGGGGCAAATACGATTTCGGAAACTCGCGCGCGTACGTCCAGTACGAACGTACGCGCAACACACGTCTGGACGAGGGCCTGGCCGGCGGAACCGAGGGGCTGTTCTCCAGTGGCGATTTCAGCACCTCCACGCTCGGCGCGCTGACGGCGCACGGTGAGGTCGACTGGCGCGGCAGGTGGGGCAAATACAGCCACGTGATGACCCTGGGCGCGGAATACGTGGGCAGCCGGCTCGATGACGGCAACTCGGTGACACAGACAACCGACGAAGGCGGCAGTGTGCCCGGTCTGAGCAGCACCGGTCGCAGCAGCCGGACGTCGGCCAGCATCACCTCGCTGTTCGTCGAGGACAACATCGAGCTGAGCACAAACACGCGGCTTACGCCGGGCCTGCGCTTCGATCATCACAGCAAGGCCGGCAACAACTGGAGCCCGTCGGTCAACCTGTCGCACTACCTGGACAACGGCATCACGCTCAAGGCCGGCGTGGCGCGCGCCTACAAGGCGCCGAACCTGTATCAGCTGGACAGTAATTATCTGCTCTACAGTCGCGGCAACGGTTGCTGGGGTGCCGGCGGTTCATGCTATCTGCAGGGCAACCCTGACCTGAAAGCCGAGACCAGCATCAACAAGGAACTGGGCATCGAATATGCCGGCGACTCCGTCCTCGCCGGCCTGACCGCATTCCACAACGCCTACCGCAACAAGGTCGACGCCGGTCTTGTACCGGTGGCCAATGCCGCCGGCGGCGCCGGCGCCTATGCCGACAGCGACATCTTCCAGTGGACCAACGTCCGCCGTGCTGAAGTGACGGGGCTGGAAGGCACCTTCCAGCTGCGCATTCATCCCGGCCTGTCGTGGAGCAACAACCTGACCTGGATGCTGCGCAGCAGGAACCGGGACACCGGCGAACAACTGTCCATCATCCCGAAGTACACGCTGAACACGCGACTGGACTGGCGTGTACTGCCGACGCTGGATCTGTACGCCGGCGCTACCGTCTATGGTCGCCAGAAACCCAACCGGCTGGACTTCCAGGGCCTGCTCATGACCGGCGAGGAAGCGCGGGAAATGAAGCCCTACGCCATTGCCAACCTGGGCGGCCGCTACACCCTGAACCGCCATCTGGCACTGAATTTCGGCGTCAGAAACGTATTCGACAAGCGCATCTACCGCAAGGGCAACGCCGTCGGCGTCAACAACCCGCGCACGATCTACGGTGCCGGTGCCTATACCTACAATGAACCGGGGCGCTCGTTCTATGTGTCCCTGAACCAGCAGTTCTGATCTGCGCCAGCAGCCCGAATCGTGGCCGGCGCGGTCAGACATCCGGCTTGATCGACACGCATCCGCAGAAATCAGCGCAAGCCGGAACGGGCCATCGCGAACTCGAGTGTCGGCGCAATCGACGCCTTGCGCACGGCGCCGTGATCGAGGCCCGGAAACTGCCGCCAGTCGAGATCCATTCCAGCTCGCTGCGCCTGCCGCCGCACGAGCCCGGGAATTTCCGCCTCCAGCACGGCCCGGCGGTCGACCGGCTGCACATCGCGACCGGGCACGGGGCGGGACGCCCCTCTGTCGGGCGAGTCGTGGCGCCCGGCTGCAGCACGCCCGCCGGTCATCAGAAGCACAGCGGTGCCGTGATCGGCCGGCAAGGGTACAGCCTCGGTCTCGAGTGACAGGATGTACCGCTCGTTCCACCACACCGACGGATCGACGAGGGCATAGCGGGTGAACGACGCCGGCCGGGTGAACAGTGTGTACAGGCCGAACAGGCCGCCGTAGGAGTGGCCCCAGAGCGTGCTGCGGGAGGCATCGATTGCAACCCGACGCCGGATCTCCGGCAGCACGCGCTGCTGCAGCAAGTCGAGAAACTGCGCTGCGCCGCCGGCCTCGGGATCTGCCGCAAGGGCCGGCTGCGTCCACCCCTCGGGCACCGGCGGCGTGTAATCGAACGCGCGTGCCGTCTGAGGATTCATGCCGTCGGCGTACCCGACGGCCGCAACCACCAGAGGGTGACCGCCATTGGCCAGGCGGGTGAGCAGCGCCTCGTCGAGCAAGCCAAAGGCGACGTTGCCGTCGAGCATCACCAGCAGCGGGTAGCCGGCCGGCGGCGGAGCAGCCCTGGGGATGGCCAACCATACCTCGTATCGCCGCCAGCCATCGGCGGAGTCCAGTTCGAAAGACTCGCCAGAATCATCGCGCGAACCGGTCATGACGGCTGGCCTGGCCATCGGCCCGACCGACGCGATGCTGCACGCCTGCAGGCCCGCGCCCGCAAAGGCCAGAAGCAGGCGGCGGCGTGACTGGCCGCGCGCGCCACGGCACGTATCAGTACGCAGGTCTGCTGCCCCGGAAATCGACCGGTCGAAGAGTTTCCGACTCACGCAGTTCTCCATGTTCTCCGCCTGCTCTGTTCTACTATATACTCGTTCGCTTCGGCGTTGCTGAGGGCGGCCTGGCCCCCAGTCGCGATGTCCGGCCGACAACACAGGGAGCCGCCACCCGCCGGAATCCAGCCCCGGAGCTCCCGGAGCCGCACCACCTTTGTGATGCGGTGATTCGGCTGTGCCGTGACATCAGAAGCGGTGCGTAACGCCAACCACGACGTTGCGCCCCGGCAGCGGCGTGACCTGCGCCAGGTAGGACGCATGGTTCCAGACCTGCCGGTTCAGCAGGTTGCCACCGCGCACGAAGAGGTTGGTCCGGTCGCCGGGCAGCCAGTAGCCCAGGCCGGCGTCGAGCATGGTGTACCCCGGCGTCGTGGTCTCGAAGCTGGCGAGTCGATTCTGCCGGGTCACGCGATACAGTTCCACGCTGGCGCTGAACTGCTCTTCTGCATAGTGCACGCGCGCACC
>Ga0265293_10006125_pt1 | contig 19497 bp, 11 predicted proteins | sample Munlanlewell138R_FD_192505 | JGI IMG/M metagenome (GOLD analysis project Ga0265293, IMG submission 192505) | Leachate microbial communities from a municipal landfill in Southern Ontario, Canada - Leachate well 138R | ecosystem: Engineered > Solid waste > Landfill > Unclassified | place: Canada... | reverse complement strand
GGACAAAGTGCTGCCGGTAGAAGGGTGGGTTCTAACCCGTAGGTTGTTATTTAATCGGAACTTGGTAAGCCCTTATTTCTCCCATGCAAATGGGAAAGCCGACCGTAAGGGAAGCCGATGGGAATAAGGGTATGAGATGGCGGAAAAAGCGAACGCTTCCCAGTAACAGGGAAGACAGGGGTTGTAACATCATCCCGCTGTGAAAACAGGCAAACTTCCGCTTGGTGATTCGTTACAGAATGGTTGGAGAACTTTTAAATGAAGAAACAGCAAATGGACAAGGTCAATACCGAGTGTGCATCTTCACTAACTTGCCAGACGTGTCTTACAAGGATGAGAAAGCTTCAATTCAGGATAGTAAAGGCTCTGGAGGAAAAGAGGTTCAATAAGGTTAAAGCCTTACAATATCTCTTGGATAATTCAATGGCTCTTAAATGCTTGAAATCTCAAACAACGAAAGAGTCGGTTTAATTTCGTGAGAATTAAACTTAGTAATCACTTGAGCCGTATGCAGGGAAACTCGCACGTACGGTTCTTAGAGGGGAAAGCGGCGGCAACGCCGCCGACCCACTCAATTAACTGTTTGTATTTTTTCATAAGCAACATAATAGTTAATTTTAGGGAGACTTCGGTCTCCTTTTTTATTAAAATATGTTGCTGGTTGACGCTCTTTGGGGGTTTCGCACCCCCAACCGCTATGGCAAACCCCCGCGGTGTTTTTCATGGTCTTGTTAGAAAAAACCATATAAAACTTACCGAGAGTGTTGCACTTCTAAGTTGAACTTAGACGAGACGAAAACAAAAAAAATGTTTGACAAATCAAAAAAATAAGTATAAATTTGCAAAGAGGAGCTTAGGCGGCCATCTTAATTGATTGTCGCAATTCCTGTCCGAAGGATTGGGAGTGTTAAAAAACTGCCATCATGTTATGAAGATCAGGTAGCGATGATCGTGAAAGTGCTAAATGAATAGGTTGGTTTAACAGAAATGTTTTGTAAATTCGTTGCTTGATTTAGTTGTAGGGAAATGGATGTATTTATACTATAAATGAATCTGATCCGAAAACCCCGAAACCTGATTTTGATGGTTTACAAGTCACGGAAAGTCAAGGTTTGGCTTTGAAGTCAACGAAAGTTACAGAGAAAAAAGCAAAAAAAATTGAAAGCATAATAAATTAGATGCATATAAATTCAGACATAAATATATTAGGCGGCCTGACTGATTGGAATCTGATAAAGGTTTTTCTGTTAGAAGATAATGACTCCATCAATGAGAAAGGTGGAGTCCATACGTTCACAGCTATTAAAACTGACAAGTCAGTGAAACGCTTTGAAAAGGCCATTAGAACTACATTGCTAAGTAACAAAAGATCGGACTTAGAGATAATTATCAGACGAGCCATAAAAATAAGCGCTATTAATACCGATACACTTTTATTGCTGTTCTGGAATGCATCATCCAATAACGAATTACTGTTTCACCTCAACGATAAAGTGTTTTTTCCGGCATTTTATAGTGGCAGGGCCTCCATAAAAAGTAATGAAGTTGAGGCTTGTCTCAATGAACTTAAACAAACAGAAGATGAGTTGAAAAAATGGTCAGATATAACAGTTACAACCACAGCATCCAAATATCTTACTCTTTTGAAGAAGTTCGGGTTGATGGAAGGTTCGGTTAATAAAAGAATTGTTCACCCGTACCTAAGCGATGCGATGTTCATTTTGTTTGCTTATTGGATAGCTGCTATTTCCCAGAAACCCAATCTTGTGAACAGCCATTGGCTCCATTACTGTTTCAGTGAAAAACAAGCATTCTTGGACAGGCTGCTTCAAAAGAAGTTTTCCAAATATTTTAATGTGGTTTACACGGGCGACAAACTGAGTATTGAACCCATCATACCTTATGAATTAATATATGAGCAGATCACTAAACCCTGAATACACCATCTCACAGATAAAGCGTATTGTGGAGTCAAACAAGCGTTCAGAAATCCGATTGAATGCCAATGGGGGTAATTCAATATTACTGGTATGCCCTCCTAAGCAGGAGTTTGAATTCATTGAAAAATTAACCGAACTAATGCCGCAGGAAACCTACCGCATCATTGACATCAATGAAATATTGATCTCGTTTGTGGAAACATATAAAAGTGACCTCGCCGAAATGTTCGATTTACTGAAGGGTTCGGTGCATCAAATATTCAAAGCGCCAGAAGGCGAAACAGGTCCCGACTTATTTAAACACCTGCTCTCAGCCATAAAACAAACTTACAGCGAGCAAAAAACACCCATACTTATCCACAGTGGTGCTTTATATGGCAGTGGCATTGACAACATTCATCTGATGGAAAATGAACTGGTGATGAAATCAAAATTGCCGCTTATTATTTTATACCCTGCCACCCAGGAAGGCGACCGATTGATGTTTCTCAATACGCGCCCTGCTTCAAAATATAGATGTATGATTGTGAAATAAAGAAAATTACAGAAATGAAGGTAAAAGAAATATTGACCATTGACCTGACGGAAGACATCAAGAATGTAATCGACTTAGAAGATATTTCCGAGAAGGAAATCCAGGCAGAAATAGAAAGTTATATCGTAACAGATGGATTGGCAAGGGAGTATGTCAGATTTGTTAATACCTTCACATCCGATATACTCGAAACAGGCGTTTGGATCTCGGGGTTTTACGGATCGGGGAAATCATACTTTGGTAAGTTGTTGGGTTATATGCTTAGCAACCCCAATATTGGTGGCACACCAGCCAGAGATAGAATCATTCAACGATTCACGGGAATAAATGATGAAGCACTGGTAAAAAATGCATTGTCGAGATTGAATGCAATAACCTCACGGGTCGTATTTCTTGATATTGCCAAACAAGACACATCAAAAGGGATAGCATATACCTTGTTCAGAAATTTTCTTAAGTCACTAACCCTGCCTGAAAACGAACACGGTATCTTCTTGTTTCAGTTGATGTTAAGCGAAAGAAAAACAATTGTACAAGACTTTATTTTTGATGTATCAGGGTTAGATTGGAATGAGATCAGAACAAGTTCTTTTAAATACGCGAAAGCCATTAAAGAGTTGTATATCAATTTAGGAAACACAGAATCAGATTACAACAACCTGATGACTACGATCCGCAGAGATATGGACCAGTTTAGTGCATCACGTTTAAGGGAAGAATTATCAAACTACCTGCAAGTTGAAAAAAATGAGAAAGTAATATTTCTGTTTGACGAAGCCAGTGAAGCCATTAACCAAAAAAAAATCAGCCTGTTGGATCTCGAAGGCTTGAGCGAATCGCTTTCGTCATTAGGCGGTAAAGTTTGGACCATTGCAATCGCACAAGAAAAGTTGGATGATGTGATCAATAACTCCAATGTAAGCAAAGCTCAATTAACCAAAGTTACCGACCGTTTTAAGACGAAAATTCACCTCGAAGCTACCGAAGTGGATGTTATTATCCGCAACAGGCTATTAAAGAAAAACGAATCCGGCATTCAAAAACTGACCGATCATTTCAAGAAAAATGCAGGAAAAATTTCAGACCACGCCGCCATTCACGGAGCAGGTATCAGCAAAACCGATAGTGCAGACAATTATGCAACTTACTACCCTTTTTACAAGTATCAATTCGATTTGCTTCAAAACTTCCTGTTTGGCACCAAAGGCTATGCCTCTACCAAAGTAGCGGCAAGAGGAATGATCATAACCACTTATGACATCCTGAAACAAGAAGTACAACATACAGACTTATTCCATACGGTTACCGGTTGGCACATAGCCAAAGAGGGACAACCACAACCACCGGTCAGGTTAGTAAGCAGGTATGACAATGCCGAGCGAATTTTATTGGAATCAGGATCGACCATTTCCGGCAGAAGATTATTGGAAACCATCAATTTCCTTACAGAAGCAGAAGTTACCCCCTCATCCTTACCAAACATCATAAAATGCTTCATCAGCGACCCGGATGAGCAGTTCAAAGTTCAAGAGGAGATTGTAAAGGCACTTGATTTACTCACCGAAGCAAAAGTACTGTTAGATACCAACAAGACATATCGAATCACCTCTGATATTGAACAAAGATTGTTGGATGAAATGAACAGTTTCACTGTACAGGGCTTTGTAAAGAAAAAGCAACTGGTAACAGCCTACAAGAATGCAAACATTACAAAAACTATTGGCAAGGTATCAGATAACGGGTTGCAATTCGATTTTTACATTACCACCGATAATGATGATGAATTAACCTCACCGAACCTCAAATACCTCAGAGTAAAAATTAAGAGTATTTACAATATATCCGAAGATCGTTCTGCTGACATTGACAACCTGAAAGTGCAACACCAAAACGATAAAGACCTCCTATGGTTAGTGCCGGACAACAGCTATTTCAAAGAGTTGGACAGATTGATCGAGGAAGTGGAACGCATCACGTACCTGGAGCAGAAATATAACAATCCCAATTCTGAAGAAGGCAAAATACTCATCAGCTTTTCTACATCAAAAGGAGAAAAGCAAAACCGCATTAAAGAGCTGGTAGAAAAATCCTTGTTCAATTCGACTGCCATTTATTTATACAATACATTTCAACTCGATAATGATAATTGGCAAACAACGCTGCAAGCTCAACAAAGGAGCATCATCCAAAACGTGTACAGCAAACGTTTGGCTTCACAGTTGAGCGACACAGTCGCTGCGGCAGTGATAAAGGAAGCTAACAGTGGTCGGTTGCATCAATATTTTACGGGCAGCGATTTTGCTTTTTTTGATACACAAGGCAATTTCATTGGCGAGAACCTGAAAGTATCCGAAGAAATCTTATACAAAGTACGAAACACATTTGTGGATGGTGCCACATTAGAAAAAGATCTCGAACATCCACCTACCGGTTTCACATTTGGCACTGTCATATCGTCTGTTGCCGCATTAATGAGAGCCGGTAAACTGATTGCCAAATATAATGGAGCTGAAAAATTCTCCTGGCGTGATGAAGGAGTTACAACCATTTTCAATGCTGCCCGTGAATTCAGAAAAGCATCTTTCAAAGCAGTCTCAAAATCACTTTCTGCCTTGCAAAAGCAAGAGCTGGCCCAATTTCTGTTAGATGTTGAAGTGGCCAAATATATTGGCCGTAAAATAGATTACAATACCAATGATTTCGAGTTGGTATCAGCTGTACGTGATATGGCCAGGCATTTTGCAGATAAAGTTACCACGCTTAGAAACAGCGAAAAGGAATTTGACAAGTTGTTCCCACGGGCAGAGGAAAACGCCGCTTATTTAGGCGGTTTCACGGGAGCTGTGAGTGAAGCTAACTACATTGACAAAGCAAAAGAGTTTTTGGCTTCGAAAGATGCTTTCTACAAGGCCTTGCAAGAAATTGAAAAAGTAGAAAAGTTTATCCGCAACAACTTACCAAAAGTGAAAGTGTGGAAAGCATTTGTTATAGCCGTGCAAGATGAATTGAACAAAGCGGCTAAAATAGACGCAACCATTCAGAAATTAAAAGAGGATTTTGACACACACTTTCAAGGAGATGTCATTAAAAATTTTGTATCCCTGCAAGAATCAGCCCAAAAAACCAAAGATAGATACCATCAATTGTTTAGTGAAGCAATGAAAGAATGTGCGGCTAAATACACAGAGTTAAACACTCTGGCAAGTGATCTCATCAAAGAAATTGAAGCATTGCCATCCGGACTAAATGATGCAACCCTGTCTAAAGCTACAGCCCTTAATCAATATGCCAGGCAAAGAAAAATCGCTACCGTGAATATTGACTTCGATGTAAAAGATAAACAAAGTCGTTTCACCTACTCCGAAGTGCTTTCTTTTATTGAATTATACCCAAGCAAAAAGGTAGAGATAGAAATTGCAAGAGCCGGATTAGTCAAAACAAAAGCACCGGATCCTCAACCCGGAACTTTTCAATTGCCCACAGTGAAAAAATATGCGGTAAAAATGCCTGCTACAAAAATGAAGGTATCTGAATATAAAATTTGGTTGCATAGCGAATTACAAAAATTGGCCGGTGCATCAGACAATGACGAAATAGAGATAAACGCTTAGTAAATGGAAATAAACGACTTACAATATCTCATCAATCAAGGCGAAAGTCTCCGTATCGAATTTAAAGATGCGAAGGACAGTGTGCCTTCTTCATTTTATGAAACAGTTGTTAGTTTTTCCAATACCGATGGCGGAACCATCCTTTTGGGGGTGGATGATGATGGTAAAGTGAAAGGAATTGATGGGAATGCTGAAGTTTCGTTAATGAAGAACATTATTACGGCATTAAATTCAAGAGATTGCATAGACCCTCCTGTTTATGTACAGCCCTTTTGTATCAATCACCCGGATGGTAAGGTTATGGTGATTCAGATTCCCGCAAGTAGTCAGATTCACAACCATGCAGGAACGATATACAGCAGGGATTTTGAAAGTGATTTAGACATTACTGAAAATCAGCAAAGACTAAGCGATTTGTATTTGAGAAAACGCAACCTTTTTACCGAATCTACTATCTATCCTCATTTATCAATGGCTGATCTGGATGATACACTTTTTGAAAAAGCGTTTACCCTCATTCGAAATAACAAATCAGATCACCCCTGGCTTATGGCCAACAAAGAGCAATTACTCAGAGAAGCCACCCTTTGGAGGAAAGATTTCCAAACCGGACAGGACGGATTAACCTTAGCCGCAGCATTAATTTTCGGAAAAGATGAAACCATTCAAAGTCTGCTCCCTGCCTACAAAGTGGAAGGAATGCTCAGAAAAGAAAATAAAGACCGTTACGATGACCGGATTAACCCTCCACTGCGTACCAATTTAATTGATACCTATCTTGAATTGAAAGCTTTTATCAACAAACATCTGCCCGAAAAATTCTTTATGGAAGGCGATCAGCGGGTGGACTTACGGGATAAAATTTTTAGAGAAGTCATTGGCAATGCCATTGTACACCGTGAATATACCAGTGCCTTGTCGACAGAATTGATTATCACAGCATCTGAAGTGGTAATCACCAACCCTAACAAACCATACTTTCACGGAGTAATCGACCCTTTGAGTTTTAATCCTTATCCTAAGAATCCAAACATCCGTAAGTTTTTTACGGCATTTGGCTGGACAGACGAAATTGGATCGGGGGTTAGAAATACCAATAAATATCTGCCGCTTTATGCGCCGGGGGCTCATCCTCTGTTTGTGGAAAACGACATCTTCAAAACGGTTATTCCTTTACGATTTGTAAGCCTGGGGAATTATGCCGATAGCTTTATCTCATGGTTAGGTATCAGCGAGAACTACGCTTCCCATTTGTCAGAAGGCTTGCAACAAATAGAACTGCCTGCAGAGTGTTTTGAACAGACTTGGCAACAAGTGCTTTTGCATTTGGTACCCTGCTGGCACCAAAAAGGTACCCAGCTCAATGCTTTGGATTGGTTTGAAAACCAAGTGTTTGCAGAAGACGAAATAAAAAGGGTACCCAGCTGGCACGAAAAAAGTACCCAGCTACTCAAAAAGAAAAATCGGTACCTCATTGGCATTTTAAGCCTGTGCAGCTTGCCCATAGCCCTTTCTGATTTGATGGCTGCATTTGATTATAAAAACTCCAAAACTTTTAGGGATAATTATCTGAAACCACTGAGAGATTCGGGATTGGTTGTTTTTACCATTCCTGAAAAACCTACTGATCCTGATAATAAATACACATTAACCCAACAAGGCAAAGCGTTTTTAGGTGGTCTTTTAAATAAATTTTAAAAATGAAATTATCCGAACATACCGAACACATACGCCAACTCATAGACCGGGCATTCCGTAATCGCCTGGGCAGGATGGGTATTTCTGAAAATCTACTTTCGGATATTGAAACCATTCCATCAGTATACCGTGCTGAACGCATACGTATGGAAACCATCCGTGAAGTGTTTATTGCTGAAACAAGAAGCATTTCCGATGCCTACGAAAAACTGGTGGAAGAGCTCACCTTCACTTTGTTCAATCGTTTGGCAGCCCTTAAAGTGATGGAAGCCCATACCCTGCACCCCGAAATTGTAACCCGAAGAGAAAGCCACGGTGGTCGTTCTTTTGCTCATTTGGCCTGGTTAGAGCAAAACCCGCAATCGAGAAGCGAAGAGGCCGAAGGATTGCTTCCCTTCCTAGAAGAACAGTTGCAAAAATTGGCCGGCGATATACCCTTGTTCAGTCCACAGCACCCTTACCATCTGCTCCCTACTGCCCTTGAACTACTGAGTATCATCAATGCATTCAATCAGGTAGAAACAGATGCACAGGTAGAAGCAGATATCTGGAGAAGCGATGATATACTTGGTTGGCTCTATGAAAGCTACAACAACTCCAAAAAAGCAGCTCACAAAGCCAGTGGCGAAAAAACAGAATACAACAAGGTAAGCATCCAAAGTCAGGTGTATACCCCTCGATGGGTTGTGCAGTTTTTGGTAGACAACAGCCTGGGCAAACTCTATCTGGAGATGTATCCCGATAGTGAAATAGGCCACAAGTATAAGATTGCAAATGCTTCAACCACACAAACAAGAGAAAGAAAACCACTCCACGAAATACAGATGATTGATCCGGCCACGGGATCGGGCAACTTTTTACTCTACGGCTTTGATCTGTTTTACGATTTGTACACGGACCAAATTGAAAACTACGGAGCAGACTACAATGAAGCCGACATCCCCAAACTCATCATTGAAAATAACCTTTATGGGGTGGACTTAGACGACCGTGCCATACAGTTGGCTCAGTTGGGTTTGTACATTAAAGCAAAAAGAAAGAAGCGGAGTGTAAAAATTGAGCATTTCAATATCGTAAGTTCCGACTTTTTCCTGCCGGCTTATGATGAAGTACAGCATATTTTTGAGGATAATGCTGTCTTGGATTCAAGACAGAGGGAAATCATCAGGGATATTTGGAACGACCTGCAACAAGCCTACAAGTTTGGTTCGCTCATCCGGCTCGAAGAAAAGCTAAGTATTCACCTGCACGGTATAAAGCAAGACGGGCTTACACTTTTTGGTGTACAGGAAGTGGAAAACTACGAAACGTTTAAAGCACAATTCTTTGCCAACCTGCAAAAAGCAGTAGCCCAAAACACTGCCAGGCAAGGCCAGACATTTCTGAACAACAAAACACAGGATGCCATTACTTTCTTGCAACTACTCACCCAAAAATACGATGTGGCCGTAGCCAACCCACCTTATACCGACAGTGCCGACTTTGGACCCGAACTGAAGAAGTTTGTGGAAGCCAATTACAAACAGCCGTATAAATTCAACACCAATTTATATGCTGCATTTATCAAACGTTGTTGCGAAATTACTACAGAGTATGGCAAAATTGCACTCATTCATCCGCTGACATTTATGTATATCAAAACCTTTGAAGATGTACGTAAATTTATTTTAGATAAAACTCACATTAGTGTCTTTGTAGATTATGGTTTGAGTAATCTTTTTGGAACTGTAATGGTTGACCCTGCATTTTATGTGCTAGAAAAAGGAAATGATACTCATGAAAAATCCTGGTTTATTTCTTTAAATCAATACACTCGTACACCAAATGAAAAGTTCAAAAAGGATTTTTGTTTAGAAGCATTAAACGACTTTATTGACAATAAGCCCAATAAGCATAACATCACTCTCCCACAGGAAAAACTCAAAATCATTGAAGGCTGGCCTTTTATCTATTGGATAAGCGATGGGTTTAGGGAAAAGTTTAAGGAGAAGGTGATAAATGATATATTAAATCCAAGACAAGGTATTGCCACTGGAAATAATGACAAATGTGTAAGATATTGGTGGGAAGTTCAGCAAAACGAATTATCATTTAAAGTTGAAGATGAAAAAAAATGGAAATTATATTCTAAAGGAGGACCCTACAACAAGTGGTATGGAAATTTCTGGACTGTTATTGATTATAGCCCGGCAGGTTACAATTTTTTATTGAATAGCGGCAATCACCTACCAAGCCGCAATTTCTATTTTTTAGAAGGTGTTACTTATTCAGCATCAGGTTCTAAAGGGGTATCTTATAGATATTTGCCCAACAACCATTTATTTGATGTTGGTGGATCTTGTATTTTCCCAGGGGAGTTTAAAAATGTAAAATATTATCTATCATTTTTAAATACTAAGTTGGCGTTTTACATTGCTGATTGTTTAAATCCTACTGTAAATACGCAGGTTGGTGATTTAAAAAGGATACCATTTGTCATTCCTTCAAAAGAGAAGGAATTAATTATTTCAGAACTTACAAATCAAAATGTTGAAATAAAGCGGTTTCTTTGTTCTTACCACATTATTGAAACCAACTTCAAGCAATCGCCACTAATTGCTTTTCAAGGAGCAGCTTTAAAAGATCGTCTATTGGCTTATCTCAATTATGAAAATGCCCAACTCACACAGGTGCTGATCAACGAAGCCATCATCGACGAATTGATTTTTGAAGTATATGAGTTGAGCGATGCTGACCGGGAACAGGTGGAAGAGAAGATGGGCAAGTCCATCGGTTCATTGCCGGTATCAACAGAGGCTAAAGACGCTTTTTTGGCGCAATTAGAGAATCCTCTCAATGAAGTAAGGGAGCATATTCAAAGCCTCACCGTTACCACATTTGATGAACAGCAAGTAAAAGAAATCAAAGAAGGTTTTGCAACGCTCTATCAAAGCAATAACGATCTGGAAGAGTTCTGCATCCGCCATCAGGTCAACCCCATCAATGTATGGTATTGGTTCAAAGAAGCCAACACCGTACCGCAGGCAAGAGCCGCAGAAATCGCCCTGGAGTTTTTGGCAGATAGTATCCGCACCCTGTTGCAGCAGGATGAAGATGGCATTATACCCTTGGTTGGTTTGCCCGGAGAAGAAGCGCTCAGTCAGCGTTTAGAGAAGCACTGCCTGCAAAACGGCTTCACCTCTGCCCAATATATGCAGTTGGATAGTTTGCTCGGCCGCCCCATCAATGAGTATCTGGAGCATCATTTTTTCAATCAGCTCAGCAACCACCTCAACCTGTTTATGTACCTGCCCAAAACGCCCTTTATCTGGCATCTGAGCAGTGGGTCAAATCAGGGCTTTGAAGCGTATATCCTCATCTACAAATGGAACAGAGACAGCCTGTTTAAACTCAAATCTAAGTACATAAGCCAACGGGTACAAAACTTAGAGTACCGCCAAATCACCTTGCAGGATGTGAACACCGCACAGGCACAAGCAGAGAAAGAGAAAATTCGTTTGCAGTTACAAGAAATTGAAGTTTTCAAAACCAAAATTGAGGAACTCATAGCCGAGGGCTACGATCCTAAACTGGATGATGGGGTAGGCAAAAACATTGCACCATTGCAGAAGAAAGGTTTGCTGAGAGCTGAAGTGCTCAATACGACAGGTGGCAAAAAATCACAATTAGAGAGATATTTAAATGCGGATTGGTAATGACAGAAAACTGGATTATACAAGATATAGATAAGCACATGCTACGTCGCAACAGGGTGGTCATTATCGACCCTGCGGGTGAGTGCGCCTACCTGTTGCCTCATATAGAAAAGCAACACTATACCATACTTAAAACCGATGACAATATCACTGAAGAATGGCAATGTATTCAAGAAGAACTTCTATTGCGGTATGAAGCAGAAAGCAAGCATAAAGCGGATAAAGTAATCTTCTATGCAACCCGTCCAAAAGACAAGTTAAGTTTTCTTTTTGATTATTGTTTCACACACGGATGCGTGGATTTAAGCAATCCTGTGGAATGGTTGCGTAAAAAACTATTCGCTGCCACCGGGCATCAAATCATGTTAGATAATCCTATGTTGCTGACCGCAGCCAAGTTAGGTGTTGGAAAAGACATTGTCTGGTGGAAGAAAATATTGCAAAATATGGAAGAATTGGTATCCATAGAAGATGAGCTCATCCCATTCCTATGCGACCCCGAAAAGTTTTTCAGAGACAAAGAAGCTGATGTAAGAAGGTTATTTGAAGAAAAATTCTTCGAACTCATTGGGCAATCGTACCGTAAAATTCCGGAAAGAACCCTGGCTACAGAAGTCGTCAACCATTTGTTTTCTTGCCTGGTCAATAACGATATTTCACCCGAACTTCTCAGTATTTACCACAAATGGTTAGACAGTAACACTTATTCCAAAACATTACACGATTACATCGCTACCTACAAAATTGACCCGCAGTTAAACATCTGGAATGTTCATCCTGACCATTGTTTTACAGCGATAGATAAACAACAATTGCAACAAATCACATCCAACTTCAGAGATAAGGCATATGTGAAAGAGAAGCTTCAAAAGCTTCAACAACGCATAAAAAGCCAAAAGGCAACAAACTTTGTTCCTAAATGGTGGGATGATGTTGTTACGCTTGTTTCGTTTGACAATAAGGCTTTGACTCAATGCTACACGTTAGAGGAGGTATGCACTTTTTACACAAGTACTTTTTACAAAGCAGATCGTGCAATCCGAAATATTTATGAATCGTTTTTACAGGAAGAAGCTATTGTCCGCCCATTGCAGGAACATTATGAAAGCCTCAATCACGAACTGCTTCAACGTTGGTATGAATATAGCAACGAGTTCCAATCGAATCAACAAGGATATTTACCTAAGTTATTGGCACAAGCTAAACCCGGCACCGCGATCATTATAGGTGATGGCGTTCGCTATGAAATAGCTGCCTTCGTTGCTTCGCAATTAAAACACAAATGCAAAACATCCCTTGATACAATGTTCGCCGATATGCCCTCGGAAACAGAGCATAATATGAGTGCCTTGTATGTGGGTAACCATCGAGTGGTGCCCGAGCACAAAGACAGGGAGAAAAGTCTGACTGAATCCACCGGGAAAGACATTACTTTCCTGAACTTAGAAGCATTGCATTACGGAATTAAAGCCGACTATCTGGTTTTGACCTACAAAGATATTGACAGTGCAGGGGAAAAACTTCAAATGGGAGCGATCAAGCTCTTTAGCGAGTTTGAAAATGTTTTAACCGAGAAAATTCAGTTGCTGCTCAATATGGGATATCATCAGGTTCATTTGCTAACAGACCACGGTTTTGTATTAACAGGTTTGTTGGATGAATCTGACAAAATTGAACCATTCACAACAGGTAAAAAAGAAGTTCACGAGAGATTTATTCGTACCGTAGAAAAACAAAGCGATAGAGATTTGCTGATGTTTGAAAGGCCATACGGTGAGTTCAAGTATGTGTATGCATCAAAAAATCATCGTCCGTTCAAATCAAAGGGGGTGTATGGTTTTTCCCACGGCGGTTTTACACCTCAGGAAATTATCCTCCCCAATTTTGTATTCAGCAAAGAAATGGAAACGGCCATAGGGCTGGAAGTAAATATCCTAAACAAAAAAGAGTTGGACGAAGTAACCGGAGAATTATTTGGCATAAAGATTCAAGCCACATCAAAAGCAGATGATTTATTTTCTGCAAGCAGGAAAATTCAGGTATTGCTGTATGCCAACAACATTGCATACAGCAGCAGCAACATCATAACAATTGATCGGGGTGTAACACAGTCATTTGAATTTTCATTTGGCGGTCATAGTGAAATTATTGCAGTCATAGTAGATGCAAATACACAAGAACAAATTGATTCTGTAAAAGTGAAAAAATCGAACGCCAGAGATTTGGGCGGCCTAATGTAAAAAATGAATCATGATCATCTTAGACGACTTAGATAAAAAAGCTTTAGACCTCTTCAGGGGGTTTGTTGTAAAAAAAGACTTGGTGGGCATCATCAAAGGCGGTGCAAACGTACCTGCATTTGTATTGGAATATTTATTGGCCAACACTTGCAGTACCGAAAATGAAGAGAAGCTGAAAGAAGGGATGGAAAACGTCAAGACCATACTTCGCAATCATTACGTCAATCCCGAAGAAAGCACATTGATCCAATCAAAACTTCGTGAAAGAGGTCGCTATAAAATTATCGACAAAATATCAGTTGACTTAGATCCGCAAAGAGACCGATATTGGGCTAACATCAGCAATAGCAATATCAAGAAAGCCACAATCAGCGATGAACTGGTAAAAAGCCATGAGAAATTGCTGTTAGGCGGTATTTGGGCAATCATCGAAATGGAATACGACCCAATGATTACGATAGGCAGTGCTGTATACCCTTTTTTAGTCAGAGATATAAAGCCCATACAATTGTCAACTTTCGACAATACCAAAATTTCGGAAAAACGGAAAGAATTCACCAAAGATGAGTGGAAAAAACTATTGTTAAGAAGTGCAGGGTACGAACCGTACAGCGAAGGATTGGATGATAGAAAACTAAACTTGCTTCTTTGCCGCTTAATACCGTTGGTGGAAGCCAACTTCAACATGGTTGAATTGGGCCCACGTTCATCAGGCAAATCTTATATCTACAAAGAAATAACGCCTTATGCCATACTCATATCAGGTGGACAGGGATCAGTAGCCCAGCTTTTTGTAAACAATACCACCGGCAGGGTAGGTGCAGTAGGTATGTGGGATGCAATTTGTTTTGATGAAAGTACCGATAAACTATTCAAAGATCGGGATGCCATTCCGTTAATGAAAGACTACATGGAGTCAGGTTCTTTTTCCAGAGCCAAAGGTGGCGAAATTTCAGGTTCGGCTTCAGTTATCTTAAATGGAAATATCAATCAACCGGTAGAAACCGTATTGCAGACATCACATTTGTTCAGTCCGTTGTCAGAAGAAGTAAACCACGACACCGCATTTTTAGACAGAATAAACTTGTTTCTGCCCGGTTGGGAAATAACTAAATTTAGTCCTTCAAATTTCACAACTCACTTTGGTTTCAGCACCGATTTCTTTTCCGAGATATTAAAGTCTCAACGCAAAACAACTTACTATGATGCTATCGATAAATATTTCAGTTTAGGTTCACACTTAAAACAGCGTGATTCAAAATCGGTAAGACGTATTGTATCAGGTTTCATCAAGCTACTTCACCCTGACGGTAATTTCACCAAAGAAGACATCGAAGAATACTTGGTGATTGCAATGGAAATGAGAAGAAGGGTAAAAGAGCAGTTAAAGCGAATTGGAGGAATGGAGTTTTGGGACACTAATTTTTCATATATCGATAAAGAGACACAAGAAGAGATCTTTGTTGGCCTACAAGAAGAAAAAGGGTCATCATTAATCGAATCCAATCCACTATCACCTGGGGTTTGTTATACGGCTACAAGCGATGGCGACAATACAGCTTTGGTGAAGATTGAAGTGGTAGCCTTAAAAGGATCGGGCAAAATGAATGTAACAGGTACAAGTAGTCAAGAAGTAAAAGAGAATATCAAAAATACCTACAACTACCTTCGGGCAAACGAAAGGAGCATTTTAAGCGATCAACACTCATTATCAGCATACGATATCAACATCCAAATCAGCAACCTGATGGGGGCTTACGTAAGTGGTGGAATAGGCAGTGCTGTTTATATCGCCATCTTATCAGCTATCTATAAAAAGAACCTCAAACCAGGTCTTGCAGTATTGGGTAACATATCCATTGGCGGTGCCATTGAAAGAGCATTACACTTTCCAGATAAAGTGACCTTGCTTTCCGAAAATGGAGCAAAAACAGTCTTGGTGCCAATGGACAACTTATCTGAAATAAGTACCATTCCAACTTCAATCTTAGGTAAAACAGATGTGCCTTTTTATGGCAATAGTCAGATGTTGTTGCAGAAGGGGGTTTTGGGGGAGTGAGTTGATGCATTTGGCAAACACTTTACCCAAGATAAGGGTTTATGCATTTGTTTGCCATTATCGATCTTCATTCCCGTTATGTGGTGGATTGGAGCCTTTGTTTATCTGGTATCCCGATTGTTTGAAGAAGCATGAAATCCGGATCAGCATGGATGGATGTGGCCGTGCGATTGACAATGTCTTCGTTGAATGCCTTTGGCGAAGCGTGAAATATGAACAGGTTTATCTGCATGTTTATGACGATGGGAATAGTTTGTGGAAGGGCTTAAGTGAATACTTCCGGTTTTATAATCGGGAGAAGCTTCATCAGAGTTCGGGATATCGTCCGCCCGGGACGTGTTTTTATGAAACAAGAGTATCACACGAATGCTGGAACAAATTTACACATTTGTAAACAAATTAAGAAAAGTTCTTTGAAAAATATTGAATTAGCCGAAACATTCAACACTTCTGTTGCAACCATCAGCAAGTGGAGAAACAGGCAGGAACTACAAGATAAAAGCTCCCGTCCTTGTAATATAATATATGCTTTAAATGAGTTGGAGCAGGGCTTGGCTATATCTATCAGAAAAACAACATGGCTGTCTTTGGATGAAGTATGGGAGACGCTTTTAAGTGTAAACCCAAATATTACCGGGAGTTCCATTTACCGAACTTTTTGCAGAAATGAAATAAACAGGGTGCCTCAAAAGGTAGGATTGAAAGAGTCAACGGAACGATTAAAAACGGCACCATTTTTAAAGAAATATATACTAATAAAGAAGAAATGAACAATGCCTTAATAGCTTTTCTTGTGCATTACATGCATTATAAAAGACATGGAGGACTAAGAAGAGAACTTAATGTTAAAACACCGTATCAAGCTGTTGAAAAATGGTTTGAACTAAAACCTGAAATTTTTAATCAAACTCCAAAGGAGTTTAAAAATAAAATCCTAAATTTGAAGCAATATAATAAATCAAGTTTTCATAAACAACGTTGTGAAACTTGACAAGTAAATGCAAAATGAATAACAAGATACGATATATTTATTGAGACATCACTAATTGAGCCGTGACAAGAGAGGGTTAAATCAGTGTGTCCATTCAAAATTATTATGTGAATTTGAAAACATTTCCCCATAACAATCCGTTTAGTCATGAAAAAAAACTTTTATTACTCGATGCTTTTATGGTCGATTATTGTTGCTCCCCTTTTCGCGCAACAATACAATAATTCATTAGGAGTTTTCCAATCAAATTCCGACGTTGGGAACGTCAAATTACCTGGCAAAACAGTTTACGATTCTGAGAAACAAATCTACGTACTTGAAGGCGCCGGAGCGAATATTTGGTACGATCAGGATGAATTTCAGTATGCATGGAAAAAGATAAAAGGCGATTTTATTCTCACAGCTCAAGTCGAATTTCTGGGCGAAGGAATTGATCCTCACCGAAAATTGGGATGGATGGTCAGACAATCGCTCGATGCCTCATCACCACATGTAAGTGCAGTTATTCATGGCGACGGACTCACGTCATTGCAATATAGAACAACTTTGGGTGAAAATATGTCCGAGAAGAAACTCGGTATTCAGTCGCCTAACGTAGTACAGTTGATGCGAAAAGGAAATATTTATACCATGTCGGTTGCTCGATTTGGCGATATCTTTGTTTCGGAACAATTGGCCGTTTGTGGCATCCCTGACGAAGCATACGTTGGCATTTTTGTCTGTTCGCACAATCTCGATGTTCGAGAAAAAGCTCTCTTCAGGAACGTCCGGATTGAAATTCCTGCTGCTGATACGATGGTAGTGTATCGCGATTTTTTGGGAAGCAATCTCGAGACGTTGAATGTTTTCTCGGGTGAACGACGCATTTTGGAACAATTCCCGAATTCGGTTCAGGCACCCAATTGGACTCCCGATGATAAATACCTCATTTACAACAGCGAAGGATTGCTTTATACATATGACCTTGCTTCGGGGAAAATTGAACAATTGAATACCGGAAGCGCCACAGGGAACAATAACGATCATGCAGTGACTTTCGACGGGCAATATATCGGCATAAGCAGTAATCACGATCCAGCGGATAAAGGTCAATCAGCTGTTTATTACCTTCCTATAACGGGTGGTGAACCAATGAAAGTTACGCAAAAAACACCGTCCTATTTTCATGGTTGGTCTCCTGATGGCAAAGAAATGGCTTTTATTGGTCAACGCAAAGGGAATTTCGATGTGTATAAAATATCACGCGAAGGTGGAAACGAAATTCGATTAACAACTGCTGAAGGCTTGGATGATGGCTCGGAATATACTCCCGATGGGAGCTATATCTACTTCAATTCGGTGCGAACCGGTACGATGCAGATTTGGCGCATGAAACCTGATGGATCGGATCAGGAACAAGTAACACACGATCCATTAAACAATTGGTTTCCGCATATTTCTCCCGATGGCAAGTGGATTGTTTTCATCACCTTTGGCAATGATGTTGATCCGAGTGATCACCCCTTCTATAAACACGTATATTTGCGTATGATGCCGACATCGGGCGGGAAGCCGAAAGTCGTAGCTTATCTGTATGGCGGTCAAGGAACAATGAATGTTCCTTCGTGGTCGCCCGACAGTCGAAAGATTGCATTTGTCAGCAATTCAGGTGGAATCGAATAAAATTTCATACCTGAAACTTTAATAATGAAAGTCATCGTACTTGGGTTTTCAAGTTGATAATCGCAATTATAATCTTTCTTTTCTCCAATTCATATGATTTTCTACCATACTTTATTCAATTCGCTTTCCAATTTGGTGTAATCTTCGATGCGGGCTACGATATTTCCTTCGCGATCGACGATAAAGCCGGTGGGAAGGTTTCGAACATTATACTGTGAGAGAAGCGGAGAGTAAACTGATTGCGGATCGCGAACCGTTATCCAGGGAACATTGATGGCTGCATTTTTCCAAATGTGCTCATCGGAGTCAAACGAAATTTGATATACTTCGAATCCACGATTTTTATAGCGTCGGTAAATAGTATTGATATGCAGGTTATGCTCGGGAGAAAAATCGGAATTGTACACTGTGAAGTCCAGCAACACTACGTTGCCTTTCAACGATGATAGCGCTACTTCGTTATTGTTTATATCGTGCAAAACCACATCGGGGAGCGAAGATTCGGTGACGATGGGAATGTTTTCCCACAGTTGTGCCTGCCGTTCCTGTTGCTTGCGCATTTTCATTGCATTGATGGTAAAATCGTACAAATGTTTGTTACGGGGTGTTTCGGGATAAAAATGTTGCCATGAAGTGGCTACCGCTCCAAACATCACATAGTCTTTCTTGTCGTAAGGATCGAAGATGAGGTAATCGTCGATTTTCTGGAAAACGGCATAATAGGCTGCTGCACTTCCCGGATTCCCGAGAATGATTTTGGAGGTAAAAGTTTTGTATTCGTTTACTATCGAGTCGAGTTGACTGAGATAGGTTACATCATCGATCGATTTCTCTTTATGTTTTTCCGCCAATTCTTCTATTTCTTTTACTGTTTGCCGGTATTGATGGTTGATTTCCCTGATTTGGTCGTTTACCGGCGAGTTTTCTACCCGAAACGTGTTGAACAGATCGTTGGCATCGCCGCTCACATGGAGCTTTTCTGTTGAATCTACCGCAAAAACCGCTATCTGATTGCCAAGTCGAAGCCGATAAAATTCGGGGTTTTTGGGAGCCGGTGCTTTAAACT
>Ga0265293_10006124_pt1 | contig 19498 bp, 16 predicted proteins | sample Munlanlewell138R_FD_192505 | JGI IMG/M metagenome (GOLD analysis project Ga0265293, IMG submission 192505) | Leachate microbial communities from a municipal landfill in Southern Ontario, Canada - Leachate well 138R | ecosystem: Engineered > Solid waste > Landfill > Unclassified | place: Canada... | reverse complement strand
AACTCGACGAGCGCCTGCTGCCGGTTCTGGAGGAGACGCTGGCGGACCTGGCCGACACCCCAGGAGCAGGCAGCGTTGAGGTGGTGCACGCCGACGCCACCACGTTCGACTTCGGTAGCCTGCCGGCAGGCTCCAAGCTGGTCGCCAACCTGCCATACAACGTGGCCACTCCCGTGGTAGCTAGGGCGCTAGAGTCTGGGCGCTTCAGTCGCCTGGTGTTCCTCGTGCAACGCGAGGTGGGCGAGCGGCTCGCCGCCACGCCGTCCAGCGCGGCGTACGGCGCCCTGTCGCTACTGGTGGCTCACTTCGGGCGCGCCAAGGTGGTGAAGCTGGTGCCGCCCGGCGCCTTCTTCCCACCACCCAAGGTGACCTCGGCGGTCGTGCGGATCGACGTGGACCCCGCCGCCCGCCCCGATCCCGCGCTGTTCCGCCTGATACACCAGGCGTTCGCGCACAGGCGCAAGACGCTGCGCAAGAACCTCGAGTACGCGGGTCACACCCGGGCACGCGTCGAAGCCGCCCTTACCGCCCTGGGACTGGACCCACGCGTGCGCGCCGAGCAGCTGGGGTTGAGCGACTTCGTCCAACTGGCGGGTCAGCTGACGGACGCAGGGGCAGCTTCCGAGGAAGGTCTATAAGGAGCGCCACGGCCTACTCATAATCGGGTGGGTATACTGACGCAAGCAATACAATCTCCCGGCAGAATGTCGGTAGGAGTAGAGAGCGAATGGCCCATTTTCTTGTCGTCGGCGACGCCGCCGTCGATCAGATGTACTTCGTCAGCGAGTTCCCCGAGCAGGGAGGTGAGGTCCCCTCCTCCAGGGCTCTGATGGAGCCCGGCGGCGCCGGCGGTACGGTCGCTACGGTGTTGGCGCGCCTGGGTAACCCCACCCGCATCGCCACTCGTGTCGGCACCGGCCCGTTCTCGCAGCTCGCGCTGCGTAACCTGCTGGCGGCGGGTGTCGACACCCGCCTGGTGCAGCACGATCCCGAGTTACAGACCGCCAGCGTCACGCTCATAATCACGCCAGACGCGCAGCGCACCATGATCAGCGCCTCAGGCTCAAGCCGGCATCTCGATGCAGGCGAGCTGAACGAGGCCGACGTCTCGACCTGCGACGCGCTGGTCATGAGCGCCTACGCACTGGTGGGCGGCAAGCAGAAGGAGTACGCGCTGCAGGCCCTGGCCTACGCCCGCAAGCACCGTCTCACCTCGTTCGTGGACCTTGGAACCGGCGCCGTCAACGCGCTGGGTGATCGCCTCATGCCCCTCGTGAAGGACGTCGACTACCTGCTGATGAACGAGCACGAGCTGTACCTGGTAACGGGCCGGCCCACGATCTCGGAGGCGGTGGCCGACCTGCGCTCCATGGGCGTGGAGCAGCTCATCGTGAAGGTGGGCGAGATGGGCTCCATCGTCATTACCCCCGAGCTGAACGAGCTGGTCGAGGCGCACGAGATCGACGGCGTGATCGATTCCACCGGCGCTGGCGACTACTACACAGCCGCCTTCGCGCACGCTGTCATGGCGGGCCACGACCTAATCGAATCTGCCCGGCTCGCCAACGTGGCGGGCGCACTGAACACCACCCGCGTGGGCGCGCAGAACATGCTGCTCGACGACGAGACGCTGAAGCGCCACGCTGCACAGCTGAGCAGCGCCCCGGCGTAACCTCGGGGTCATGACCCGTTTTACCCATCGACCGCCTGGGGTCCGCTCGGCCTTGCTGGCGCTGCTGCTCGCCCTCCTGCTGGGCCTAAGCTCCGCCGCCACCGCGCAGGCCCACGAGTCAGGAACCACTCCCACCTCCGAGCAGGCAGCCGCCAACCTCGAGCGCTTCGAGCGCGCCTGGCGTCTGGTAAGCGAGCGCTACTGGGGGTTGGACCGCTCCGGGATCGACTGGCAGGCTGTGGGCGAGGAGTATAGGCCCCAGGCGCTGGCGGCCGCTGATGACGCTGCCCTTTACGCGCTGCTTGAGCGCATGTACGAGGAGCTCGGCGACGACCACTCGGTCTACGTGCCGCCCGCCCGGGTGGCAGAGATAGCCGAGGCGTACGGCTCGTTGCCGTGCGTGGCGCTGTTCGCCGGCCTGCCGCCGCGCGCGCCAGCTCTGGCCAGCGCGCTTGGACCCGCCGTACGGGCGCTGCCCGCCACCGTGCAGCTAGCGCAGGCGCTACCGGCCCTCGAGGACGAGGCGCGCATGGCCAACGTCACGTTCGGCCTCACGGCCGAGGGCGTGGGCTACCTGCGCGTGCCGGACCTGGCCTCCGACGGGGTGTCGGCGGCCGTGCGCGGCGCAGTGAACGAGCTCTCGGCTGCAGGCGCCTGGTCGTTCGTTCTCGACCTGCGCAACAACCCGGGTGGACGCCTGATAACCATGATGGAGGTCGCTGGGGTGTTCACCAGCGGGTTCTTGTGGCGCACGGTCACCAGCTGGTCGTTCCCGCTGCCTTACCCCGCCATCGGCTTCACCGCCACTGACCTGCCGCTCGCCGTGCTTATAGACGGCAACGTTCACTCGGCCGCGGAGGGCCTGGCCGGCGCGCTACAGGCGCGCGGCCGCGCGGTGGTGGTCGGTGAGACCAGCGCGGGCAACGTCGAGGCGCTCCTGCCGTTCTGCCTGCGCGACGGCTCGCAGGCGTGGATCGCTACGGGCGTGCTGGCGCCGGTGCTGGGCCGCACTTGGGAGGGTCAGGGTGTGCTGCCCGACGTGCGGGTCACCTCCGAGTCCGCGCCCGAGGCGGCCGTGCAGTGGCTGCTAGATTCGCGCCAGGAGCCTTGAGCGTGGCTGACGCTAGCGGCGCGTCTGGGGTGGAGCGGCTCGAGCGCTTGAGCCAGCACCTGTGGCGCCTCGAGCTCGAGGTGCACACTCTGCCGCCCTACGATCACACCAACGCCTACCTCATAGCCCACGAGGGCGTGGGCCTGCTCGTAGATCCTGGCGCCGCCGACGACGCCGCGCTGGAGGTCATCGGGCGCGCCGTGCGGGACGCTGGGGTAACGCTTCTGAAGGGCATAGTCCTCACCCACACGCATCCGGACCACACGGGCGGGGTGGAGGGCGTTCGGGCGTGGTCAGCTGCGCGGGACGGCGACGAGCCCGCCTTATACGTCCACGCGCTGGAGGCCGCGCGGGTGCCTAGCGAGTGGCGCCCGGTGGTGTTGCAGGGCGAGCGGACGCTAATGGTCGGCGACGTCGCGGTGCGCTGCCTGCTGACACCCGGTCACAGTCCCGGGCACCTGACGCTGGTGTTGGAGAGCGCTGGTGAGGAGAGGCCCGAGGCCGCCATCGTGGGCGACTTGGCGGCGGCGTCCGGCTCGGTGTGGGTCGGCCATCCTGAGGGCGACGTGGCCGAGTACCTGCGGAGCCTCGAGCGGATCGCGCAACTGAAACCGCGCGTGCTGGCGCCCGGTCACGGAGCCGCCATCGTGGCGGTGCAGAAGCGCCTTAGCGAGCTGGCTGAGCACCGCAAGGCGCGCGAGGAGCAGGTGCTCGACGCGCTCGAAAGCGGTCAGGCCACGGCGGCTGAACTGACCGCCAGGATCTACGCCGGGCACCCGCGAGAGGTCATCGAGTTAGCGCAGCAGAGCGTGCTGGCGCACCTGCTGAAGCTCATGCACGAGATGCGCGTGCTGCACCTGGGAGACGACGAGCAGGGACCTTACGCGCTCAGGCGCTGAAGGTGGGGCGCGCCAGCAGCGCTTCTCTTAGGGCCGCCTGCGACGCGGGGATCTTCTCCACCCGCTTCGGCGCCGCCGCGTAACGCGCCAGCGCCGGCGGCACGGGGGGCGTTACGCCGGTGGCGCGCTTTACGGCCTCTGGGAACTTGGCCGGGTGCGCGGTGGCCAGAACGATGGCGCGCCGCCCTGCGGGCGCCCCGCTGGCGACCCTGCGCCACGCCTCGAGCCCGACGGCCGTGTGCGGGCAGGCCAGGTAGCCGAACTCCTCGTAGGCGCGGCGCATGCTTACGAGCGTGGTGTCGTCGTCGACCGTGTGCGCCGTAACGAGGTTCCGCAGCTCGGACCCGAAGAGCGCGTTGAGGCGCTCGAAGTTCGACGGGGCCCCTACGTCCATTGCGTTAGAGAGCGTGGCGACGCTGGCACTGAAGTCGTACGCCTCGGCGCCGCCCGCCAGGAAGCGCACGAAGTAGTCGTTACGGTTGTGGGCTGCGACGAACCGTACGCCTTCGAGCCCCATGCGCTGCGCGAGCAGCCCGGCGGTGAGGTTGCCGAGGTTGCCGCTCGGCACTACCACCGTCAGTTCCTCTGTCTCACCGAGCTCGCGGCGCACCTGGAGCGCGCCCCACAGGTAGTACAGCATCTGGGGCAGCAGGCGCCCAACGTTTATCGAGTTGGCGGAGGTCAGCGCCAGTGGCGCCAGCTGCGGGTCGGCGAACGACTCCTTGACCATGCGCTGGCAGTCATCGAAGGTACCCTCGACCGCGAACGACCGTAAACCTGGCCTAGCCGTCGTCAGCTGGTCCTCCTGCACGCGGCTGACTCCGCCGTCCGGGTAGAGCAGCGCTACCTGCAGGCCTTCGAGCCCAGCGAAGGCGTCGGCCACTGCGCTGCCCGTATCGCCGGAGGTGGCCACCAGCACGGTGGCTGTGGCGCCGCTGGCGCTAAGCGCTAGTTGCATGAGCTGAGCGAGCGAGCGGGCGCCTACGTCCTTGAACGCGGCCGTGGGGCCGTGGAAGAGCTCGAGCACGTGGTCATTGCCGATGGGCTGCAGTGGGATCTCGAAGTCGAGCGCCTGCGCTACGGCTTCGGCTCCCGCAGCGCCGCAGAACGGGGGCAAAACCCGGAGTGCCAGGTCGGCAGGCGAACCGGCCGCACGCCAGTCGGGGGGCAAAGTCGGTATATCGACCGGTACGTATAGACCGCCGTCCGGGACCGGTCCCTGCAGCAACGCCTCCTCGAACGCTACGGCCGGGGCACCGCCCCGCGTGCTGGCGAACTGAACGCGGGCGTCCGTCACACGGGCTCCCCCACCCGAGGCGCCACGAACCGCGCGGACGGCGCCTTGGCGGCCACCTCCAGCGGTGTCGGCCCGGCTCGGCCGCTCAGCGCGGCCAGCAGGTCGCCCAGCACGCCGCTAGCGGTCGAAGCGCCGCCCGCCCCTGGTCCGCGAACTAGGACCTCGCCGCACTGCTCGCCCACGAACAACATCGCGTTGGTCGGCCCGCTTGCGAGCAGCGGGTGCCCTTCCGGTAACTCCACGGGCCTCACCGCGGCCTGCCAGCCGCCCGCGAACTCCACGCTGCCCACCAGCCGCACGCGCCGGCCACGCGAGCGGGCCGCCGCCAGCGTGGCGGCGCTAAGGCCGGAGATGCCCTTCGTAGCTGCCCGAACGCTCTGCCACTGCAGTTCGGGGGCGAAAGCCAGGCGCGCCAGCAGCGTCAGCTTGTGGGCCGCGTCCAGGCCCTCCACGTCGAGGGTCGGATCGGCCTCGGCGAAGCCGGCGCGCTGCGCGTCGGCCAGAGCCTCGTGGTAATCGGCGCCCTCGTCCATGGCGGCCAGAACTACGTTGCAGGTGCCGTTGAGAACAGCGTGCAGCGCCACCGGCTGCGAGCCGCGCAGCGCCCCCGTCAGCGGACCGATGACGGGCGTACCGGCCATAACGGCCGCCTCCAGGTACACCCGGCCCCCACTCAAGAACGGCAGGAACTCGCTCCAGCGTTCGGCCAGGGCAGCTTTGTTGGCGCTCACCAGCCGTGCGCCCCGCGACAGCGCAGCCAGGCTAAGCTCGGCGGCCAGCTGGGTGCCGCCCATGACCTCAACCACCACGTCGGCGTCGTCAACGAAGCCAGGGTCGGTTGTCACGAGGTCGCGCCAGCCCGCGAACGTCCTCTCGCGGGTGCCGTCCCTAACCAGTACCCCGGTTACCTCTACGCCAGGCAAGGAACGCTCATGCAGGAGGTTCACGAGCTCGCTGCCTACGGTTCCGCCGCCCAGGATGGCCACGCGTTGGTTGCTAGTCATGGGCGCCAACTTATCACGCCCACCCGGTCGCTCCGAACGCCCGCGCCAGGGCGCTGTAATGGTATGTTCCTGCCTCGTGACGGGCCGCCAACTGTTGCCCGCGCGGCCGCCAAAAAAGCTGCGGCCAAGCTTAGGAGCAGCATGTTAGGAATCGGAATCGTGGGCTTGCCCAACGTAGGCAAGAGCACCCTGTTCAACGCCATCACGCGCGCCGGCGTGGAAGCGGCCAACTACCCCTTCGCCACCATCGACAAGAACGTCGGCGTGGTCAGCGTTCCCGACGAGCGCCTCGCCGTGCTGCAGAAGCTCAACAGTAAAGGCGACCGCTCGCCGCAACAGGTGCCCACTCACGTCGAGTTCGTCGACATCGCTGGCCTGGTGCAGGGCGCCCACAAGGGTGAGGGGCTCGGCAACCAGTTCCTGGCGCACATCCGCGAGGTGGCCGCCATCGCGCACGTGGTGCGCTGCTTCGACGACGACAACGTGGTGCATGTAGCCGGCCGCGTCGACCCGGAGTCCGACATCGAAACCATAGACACCGAGCTGATACTGGCGGACATCGCCACGCTCGAGAGGCGGCTGGAGCGGCTGCGCCGCAGCTCGAAAGGCAATCCCGACGACGCCCAGTGGCTGGCGCCGCTGGAGGAGGTCGCGCGTCAACTGAGCGACGGCGTGCCCGCCAGGCGCATAGAAGCGGAGCTACCGCCGGACCTCACGTTGCTGACCGCCAAACCCGTGATCTACGTGTGCAACGTGGCCGAGACCGACGTGGTTAGCGGCAACCAGTACGTAGAGCGCGTCAGGGCCGTGGCGGCGGCTGACGACGCCGACGTCATCATCATCTCGGCGCGCATCGAGGAGGAGCTGGCTCAGCTGGAACCCGAGGAGGCGCAGGCGTTCCTGGCCGACATGGGCCTCGAGCGGCCAGGTCTCGAGCGCCTCATCCGCACCGGCTATCACACCCTGGGCCTGATCACGTTCCTCACCGCGGGCGAGAAGGAAGTGCGCGCCTGGACCGTTAAGAGCGGCAGCAAGGCGCCCCAGGCGGCCGGCGAGATCCACTCTGACTTCGAGCGCGGCTTCATCCGTGCCGAGGTCGTGAGCTACGAGGACCTGGTAGCCACGGGCAGCATCGCTAACGCCCGCGCCAAGGGCAAGCTGCGGGTGGAGGGCAAGGAGTACGTCGTGAAAGACGGCGACGTCATGAACTTCCTGTTCAACGTCTGACCCGCTAGCGCCGTCAGCGCCGCAGCGCGGGGTTGTAACGAACACGGCCACGCGCTCACGGCGCGGGCGTATCCTCCGGGTACGGTTTCCCTTCGACCGTGCCGCCGGCGTCCGCAGGCGCCGGCCCGGAGGCCAGCGTGAGTCGAGCCAGCGCAAGTGGCAACGCCCCCACCAAACGTGGTACCTCGGGAACCGCCGCGTTCTCCGCAGGCGAACTGATCCTCATGCCTGGGTCCGTTGGCGACCTCTACAGGCTCGTGTCAGGTCTGGTGCGGCTCCACGCGGTGGACGGGGCCGGCTACGGCGTGACGCTGCGCTACGTCAAGCCGGGCGGTTACTTCGGGGTTGAGGCGCTCACGGCCCAGAGGCGCCGCTACTTCGCCGAGGCCGTGACCGATTCGAGCGCCGAACCGGTAGAGGTCGAGCGTCTCACGCGTCAGGGGCTGGTGGAGCTGTCCACCTTCCTGGCCAGCAGCCTGGAGCACATGAGCGACTCACTATTGCGCCTGGCGGGCAAGCCCCTCCGCGCCCGCGTAGCCGCGGAGCTTCTCGAGCTGGTCGATTCGGCGCTGGCAGGCACGAACGCCGCCGGCGACAGCGTCATCTACCTGACGCACGACGACCTGGCGGCGGCCGTGGGTTCGGTGCGCGAGACCGTGACCAAGGTCATCGGCGACATGGCGCGCAGCGGAGCGCTTAGGGCCGGCTACGGCAAGATCATGGTGCTGGACCAGCGCTTGCTGGCTGAGATGGCCAACGCCTGAGCCAGCCTCAGAACACCGGACCCACGCGGAAGCTGAACACACCCCGGGGGTGGCGCTCGCTGAAGGCGTAGTCGAGGCGGATGGCGGGCAGCACGACGCCGCTGAAGCCGAGGTTGACCTGCACCCCGATCCCGGCGCCTGCGAACACGGGCGTCTGGTAATCGTTGAAGCCCGGCACGCTGGAGGCCCAGCCCACGTCGACGAACGCCAGCGCTATGACGGTCTGCGTGGCGAACGTCGAGAGGTTGAAGTCGTAGCGGTACTCCAGTGAGCTGGTGGCGTAGGTGCGAGAGAGGTTGAAGTCGTCGTTGGTGTACCCGCGGATCTGCGGACCGAAGTCGTTGGTGCGCCCCACCAGGAACCGCTTGGAGACCGGGTACAGCCCGCCGAACTGGTGACCCACGTCGAAGCGCACGGCGAACACGTGCCCGGGGTCCGACACCTCCTCAGGCACGAACTCGGAGAGCTGCAGGTAGGAGCGCACTCCACCCGTGACCTGCTCGTAGATGTAGCCGGCGCGCTCGCCGGTGCCCGGGTCGAGCATGTCGTTACCGAAGCCGATCCCGAACGTGCCGTAGGCGTTGATGCCCTCGGTGGGGAAGTTGGCGTTGTCGCGGTTGTCGTAATCCACCGCCACGTTGGTGAAGGCCGACAGGCCGGAGAGCGGCAGGTACTGCAGCGCGTCGGCGAACGGTAGGGAGCACACGTCGCCGTTGGTGACCTGGCCGCCCTCGATCTCGCACGCCACGCGGGGCGGCTCCAGCATGTAATGCGCGTAGGCGCCGCGGCCAGAGACAGTGAGGTACGTGAACGGCGCCACCGGCCGACCCACCGACACACCGAAACCGGAGGAGCGAGTGGTGTACTCGCCCACCCGCACGCGCTGGTCGGGCGCCAGCCCCGGGTACGAGATGGTGGTCTCGCCGTTGGCGCTAAGGGTGATGTTGTTGTTCACCAGGCTGAACACCGAGGCGCTGACTGTGGTCGGGACCTCCTTGAAGTCGAGCGCGTCGATGTAGAGCCAGGGGATGTCGTAGTTGAGGCTACCGCCCAGCATGATGCCTAAGTCGGTGTTCAGCACGTCGATCTGCGCGCCCACTGTATGCGCGAGGCCCAGGAAGTTCTTCTCGGAGTACGACAGGCTGGCCGAGAAGCCCGTATCGGTGGCGTACTGCGCGGCGGGTCTGAGCTCACCCGTCTGGCTCTTGCGGAGCTGCACGATGACCGTGACACTGTTAGGGCCGCTTCCGGGCTGCAGGGCGTAGTTCACGACCTCGACCACGCCGAGTGAGGCGACCTCTCGCAGGCCGCTGATGATGTGCTGGTCGTTGACGACGGTGCCGGGCTCCGGCAGGTACCGCGTGATGACGCTCGCCTGCGTCGAGCCCTGGTCGCCCTCGTACTGCAGTTCGTAACCTTCGAGCATGAGCTCGGTGACGCGCTGGACGTAAACGCCGTCGTCGTAACTGTAGTCGGACTGTGTAACCACGCGGTAACCCGCCTGCTGGTAAGCGCGCACGATGAGACCGAAGTCCTCCTCGGCCAGGAACGACGTGAAGGTGTCGCCCTCCTGCAGGCTGAGGATCGCCCGCAGGCGCTCGTCGGAGAGCACCGTGTTGCCCTCGAACACGATCTGCTCCACCGGGCCAGCCGTCTCGGGTGCGCCCACCCTGAAGGTCACGCGCACGCCGCCGCTGGCGGAGATGCCCGCCTGCAGCTGGATGTCGCTGGAGCGGCCCCGCGCTAAGCGTTTCACGTCCTCCAGCAGGGTGTCGAAGTTGAACAGGTCGCCCGGCTGCAACTCGAGCGCGGCCGGGTCGACGCCGAGCGCGGTCGTGTCGATAGAGTCGATGACCAGCTCCACGATGACCACCGTCAGCACGCCGTCCTGCAGCTCGGTGTTGCGCGTATCGACGCCGCTGCTGCGGTACCCCAGGTTGTCGTAACGGGTGCTCACGGCCCTAAGGGTCTCGGCGTAAAGCTGCGGCTCGAACTCGCCGAGGCGGTCGAGGCCAACGAACAGCGAGTCGAGGTCAGCGTCGGTGAGGACCGTGTTGCCCTGGTAGCGGATGTCGTTGATCTCGGCGGTCTCGTCGATCTGGAAGATGAGGCGCACGGGTATGGCGTCGGCGCTCTCGGCCAGGTCGGGGGCCAGCTCGGTCAGCATGACCACGTCCACGTCGTACGGCAGCCCGGCCTGACGGTACAGCTGCCTGATGGTCGTGAGGGACTCCTCCGCCCGGGCGGTGTTGAGCACCCGGCCGGGCTCGAGCAGGTTGGTCGAGCGCAGGGCGTCGAGCAGCGAGGCCTGCGGAACCGCGCTAACCCCCTCGAACTCGATCTCGCCGATGCGCGGGTTCTCCCGGACGCGCACAACGAGAACGGGCCCGGCCGGGGTGGTCTCGAACGCCACCGTCACGGTCTCGAACGTGCCGAGGCTGTAGACGCGGTTGCGCTCGGCCTCCAGGTCGATGGTGTCGACAGCGGTCCCTGGCCTGGAGATGATCAGCGTGCGGACTATGTCGGCGTAGTTAGTGGTGCCTTCAACGCGTACTTCCAGTAGGCGCCCCTCGACCTGCTGAGCTAGAGCACCGAACGTGGACAGTAATAGGAGGAGCAAGACGACAACGCGGATTCGCGGCATAGAGTGCAGTTTACCGAACCGTTCGTGAGAGTACTCTGCAGCAGACCCGCGTCCGCGTGCGGGTATGATTCCCTGCATGACTCCACCTTCCCACGGCGCACCCACAGGCAGTCTCGAGCCGGCAGTGGCGGCCGTCCGCAGCATCACCGAGTTCCAGCCCGACATCGCCCTGGTGCTGGGCTCCGGGCTCGGCCCGCTGGCCGACGAGATCCAGACCCAAGGCGTCATCGAGTACGGCCAGATCCCGGGAATGCCCGTGTCCAGCGCACCTGGTCACGCCGGGCGCCTGGTGCTGGGAGAGCTCGCCGGCCGCAAGGTCGTCGCCATGCAGGGCCGGCTACACCCTTACGAGGGTTACCCCGCGCGCGACGTGGTGTTCCCTATCGAGCTCATGCACGAGCTGGGCGCCCGCAGCCTGGTCGTCACCAACGCCTGCGGCGGCCTCGACCCTAACTTCCGCGCCGGTGAGCAGATGCTTCAGATAGACTTCATCAATTTCACCGGGCAGAACCCGCTCATCGGACCGAACGACGACCGCCTCCCCCGCTTCCTGGTCACTTACGACGCCTACGACCCGGAGTACATGGAGCTCGCCAGGCAGGCCGCGCTGGAGCAGCGCATCGTCTTGCGCGAGGGCGTGTACCTGGCCATCAGCGGTCCCTCCTACGCCACGCGGGCGGAGCTGCGCATGTTCCGCACGCTTGGGGCTGACGCCGTGGGCATGTCGACGGTGTACGAGGTCTTGAAGGCGCGCCACCTGGGCATGCGCGTCCTGGGTCTCTCCACGATCACCGACATGGCCGTCGCCGACCAGGGGCACCACGCCACCGGCGACGACGTTCTCGCCATGGCGGCTCAGGCGGGCGACACCTTCCGCCGCCTCGTACGAACGGTGCTGCCCCGGCTCTGAAGCATGAGCAGGCGCCTCTCGCCCATCGACATCCAGCACGCGGAGTTCACCCGCTCCGCTCTGGGCTACGACCGCAAGGAGGTCAGGGCCTTCCTGGAGCGGTTAGCAGCCGAGGTCGAGGCCGGGCTGCGCGAATCGCAAGCGTTGCGGCAGGAGCTAGAGGCAGCGGAGGCGCGCATGGCCGAACTCAAGGCGGCGGAGTCTGAGCTGCAGCGGGCGGTAATGGCGGCCGAGCGGGTAGCCACGGATATGAAGGAAGTGGCGCGCCGCGAAGCGCAGCTGCTTTTGCAGGACGCCGAGCAGCGCAAGCAGGCCACGTTGCGAGCAGCGCAGAGAACGTTGCAGGAAACGCAGGCGGCCGTGAGCCGCTTGGAGCTTCAGCGCACGCTCTTCAAGGAGCAGTTCCGCGGTCTGCTGCAGGCTTACCTGACGGGCCTGGACGCTGACCCTCCAACCGAGCCGCCGCGTTCCGACGAGGCGGCGGCCGAGGACGATCTGGCCGCCCGCGCCCTGCTGGACGATTCCGTAGAGCCCTGAAGCGCTAGGCGCACGTCTTGGGCCGCTGCCTGGGGTCGCGGTTCAGCCGCGGCGCAGAGCGGCCTCTAGGGTGGTGAACGGCAGCGCCGCGCACTTGACCCGCGCCGGCAGCTTGGCCACGCCCCTAAGCACTGCAAGCTCACCGAGTTCCTCGGCCGGCTGCTCACCCTGCAACATGGCGCGGAAGCGCGCGGATAGCTCGAGCGCGGCAGGCACAGCCAGGCCGTGCACGGACTCCGTCATCATGCTCGCCGCCGCCTGCGAGATGGCGCAGCCCTCACCCTCGAAAGTCACGGCGCTCACCACGCCGTCCTCCAGCCTCAGGTACACGGTCACCTCGTCGCCGCAACTCGGGTTGATGCCTTCTTCCCGCACGTCGAAAGGGTCCAGCGCACCGTGGTTGCGCGGCCGCTTGTAATGCTGGAGGATGGCCTCCTGGTACAGCGAATCGAGCAGGCTCACGCGCCGCCGCCCAGCGCGGCGAAGCGCTCTTGCACCTCGGCGACCCCCTCAACCAGGCGGTCGACCTCAGCGTCGGTGTTGTAGAGGTAGAAGCTCGCCCTGGCCGAGGCCCTCACGCCCAGCTCGTGAGCCAGCGGCTGCGCGCAGTGGTTGCCCGCGCGTACGGCCACGCCCAGCTGGTCGAGCGCCGTTGCCAGGTCGTGTGGGTGCACCCCTTCGACCTCGAACGTCACGATGCCGCCCCGGTCATCGCCTTCAGGCCCGTAAAGCGTCACGCCGCTCAGCTGCTTGAGCCCCGCCAGGGCCCTGCGCGTGAGGCCCTGCGAGTGCCGGTGAACGTTCCCGAGGCCGACCTCACTGAGGTAATCGACAGCGGCGCCCAGTCCCACGGCCTCAGCGATGCTGGGCGTGCCCGCCTCGAACCGCTTGGGCGGCACGGTGAAGGTGGTGGACTCCAGGGTCACCTTGCGGATCATCTCGCCACCGACCAGGAACGGCGGCATCTCCTCCAGCAGTTCGCGCCGGCCGTAAAGCGCTCCGATGCCGGTGGGTCCGAGCATCTTGTGACCCGACAGCGCGTAGAAGTCTGCGCCGAGCTGCTTAACGTCTACGGGCAGGTGCGGGGCGCCCTGGGCACCGTCGACCAGCAGCAGCGCGCCGGCGGAGTGCGCCAGCTCGGCCAGGCGCTCGACCGGGTTGATGGCGCCAAGAACGTTGCTCATGTGGAAGGTGGTCACGAGCCGGGTACGCGGACCGATGGCGGCTTCCAGCGCCTGCATGTCGAGGCGCTGCTCGCTGGTGAGCCCGACGAACTTGAGCACCACTCCCAGCTGATCGCGCAGGCGCTGCCAGGGCAGCAGGTTGGCGTGGTGCTCGGCGACCGACAGCACCACTTCGTCGCCCGCTTTCAGGTTGGCGCGCCCCCACGACTCGGCCACCAGGTTGAGCGCCTCGGTGGTGTTGCGGGTGAACACGAGCTCGCCCTCGCTGGCGCCTATGAAGGCGGCCACCTTGCGGTGCGCCTGCTCGTACGCTTCGGTCGCTTCGCTGGCCAGTGTGTGGGCGCCGCGGTGCACGTTGGCGTGGTGGTTGTAGTAGTAGTCGACCAGCGCCTCGACGACCTGGCGAGGCTTCTGAGAGGAGGCGGCGCTATCGAGGAACGCGAGCGGGTGACCGTTGACACTGCGCTGCAGAATCGGGAAGTCGCGCCGCAGTGCTTCCACGTCCATGTGGGCGTGTGCGTCTTCCAAGGCTTCTTTCATCAGCTGGAAGTCTAGCACCGGCGCCCGGGCCGTCCCCCAACCGTAAGCGGCGGTAGACTCGGACCGTGCGGTTACTCACCCTGGCACAGCTGAACGTGCGCAACCTGCAGACTCCCCGGCTCGAGTTCCCCCCGGGGATAAACGCCGTGGTCGGTCGCAACGCAGCTGGCAAGAGCAACCTGCTGGAGGCCGCCTACCTGGCGTGCACCGGCGAGCTGGCGGGAGCCAGAACGGTCGAGATGGTGCGCCTGGGCGAGGAGCAGGGTTACGTGGCAGCGCAGGTCGAGCACGACGAGGGCGTGTCGGAGTTGGAGGTCGGGCTGGCACCGGGCCGCAAGCAGATCCGGCTCGACAAGCAGGCTGCGCGCGCCTCCGACGTGGCGCGGGTGGTGACCGCTGTGCTGCTCACGCCCGAGGACGCGGACCTGGTTCACGGGGCGCCAAGCGGGCGCCGCGGTTACGTGGACGGCCTGCTTGCCAGGCTGTCGCCCCGCTACGGCGCGTTGCTGCGCGAGTACCTGCGCGTGGTCGAACAGCGCAACGCCCTCTTGCGCATGGCGCCGCACGACCCCAGCCTGACGGTCTGGAGCGAGCGCTTCGTGACCCTTGGGAACGAGATCGAGGACCTGAGGCGGCGCGCGGTGGCTCGGCTGGCTCCGCTGGCCGCCGAGGTGTACTCCGAGATCGCCGGTCCGGCGGCGCCGCGGCTCGGCGTGTTCCTGCTGCGCAGTCACGAACACGCGGAGCTGGCGGAGGCCCTTATGGCCTCGGCGCAAGAAGAGCAGGCTCGCCGCGTGACCGTGGTGGGGCCGCACCGCGACGACCTGGAACTCACACTGGCGGGCCACAGCGTTCAGGCGTACGGCTCGCGGGGTGAGGCGCGCACGGCGGCGCTGGCGCTGCGAGTAGCCGAGTACCGCCTGCTGGGCGAGAAGCATAGGGAGCCGCCGGTGCTGCTGATGGACGACTTCACGGCCGAGCTAGACGAGAGCCGCCGCGACTACCTGATGGGGCTGGCGGCCTCAACGCCGCAGGCTCTGGTCACCGGAACGGAACCGCCGCCGCGCTACGACCGGCTGATGAAGGTAGAAGCCGGTGTCTTCACGGAAGGGGCGCTGGCCCGTGGCTGAGCGGCACGTCTCAGAGTTCTTCGCTGAGGTCTTCCGCCGCGCCGGCATGAAGCGGAGCCTGAAGCGGGCCGAGGCCGTGCTGCTGTGGCCGCGCGTGGTGGGTGCGGACGTTGCGCGCTTCAGCTCGGCCAGGGCGCTGCGCGAGGGCGTGCTGTACGTCGACGTGAGCGACTCGGAGACCGCCATGCACCTCAGCATGCAGCGGAGCCGCTTCCTGGGGGAGTACCGCGCCACGTACGGGGTTACGGACGTGCGCGAGATCCGCTTCCAGGTCGGCCGCGTGGCGACGCCTCAGACCGAGCCAGAGGCCGATACGCTGCCCGCCCCGGACGTGGAGCGCGTGGACCCGCAGGACCTCTCGCGCATCGCCCGGGAGCTTAAGGCGCTGTCGCTGCCTGAGGACGTTGCTCAGGTAACGCTGCAGGCCGGGCGACGCTTCCTGGCGCTGCAGGCCTCACGCAAGGCGGCCGGCTGGGTGCCATGTCCAACGTGCGGCGCGCTGCACGACGGCGCGGTGAGGCCGCTCACGCCGCGCGAGGATAGCTTGCGCGCGGCGGGCCGCCGGGACGAGTCCACGGAACTGGCGCGCGAACTGTGCGCAGCCTGCGCGCGCTACGCGGCCGAGGGCCGGGTCAGAGCCGCCGCGCAGGGGCTCAAGCTGGCGCCCGCCGGCGCTACGCCCGGCCTGAGCGACGACGAGCGCGCGGTGGCCGCGCATCTCGCTGCGCGCTGGCTCGACGCGGACCTGCAGGAGCTGTTGCCAGCGGCGGTGCTGCGGCCGGCTACCCTGCCGCAGCTGGAGAGCGCGGCGCGCCGCCGCGTGGCGCTCGCCAAGGGCGTGGCGCCCGAAGAAGTTTCAGCCGCTGACCTGACCGCGTTCGACGCGCGCCTCGCCCCGCTACTGAGGCGCCTGGACGCAGGTGACTAAAAACCTCCAGGCCCGCTCGCTGCAGCGGGCCCTCGTTCGCATTGGAGTTAACGCATGCCTGAACCAGTTGTATTAGTCGTTCTCGACGGTTTCGGTCTGGCGCCGGCCGGACCCGGCAACGCCGTGGCGCTGGCGCGCACGCCCGTGTTCGACGCGCTGTGGACCCAGCGTCCGCGCACGCAGTTGGCGGCCTCCGGCACCGCGGTGGGTCTGCCGGCCGGCCAGATGGGCAACAGCGAGGTCGGTCACATGAACCTAGGGGCTGGCCGCGTGGTGCGGCAGAGCCTCACGCACATCCAGGCGAGCATCGACGACGGTTCGTTCTTTGAGGCGCCAGAGCTGCTTCGGCTTTACGCCTCCGCCAAGGAGGGCGCCACCTTGCACCTGCTGGGGCTCGTGAGCGGCGGCGGGGTGCACTCCGACCTGGGCCACCTGCTGGCACTGCTGGAGCTGGCCGCCCGCAGGCGCGTAGCGCGGGTGCGGGTGCACGCGTTCACCGACGGGCGCGACGCGCCGCCCGACAGCGGCGCCGGCTACCTGCAACAGCTCGAGACGAAACTCGCCGAGCTGCGCGCGGCGGGACTCGACGCGCAGGTGGCCAGCGTGTGCGGGCGCTACTACGCCATGGACCGCGACCGGCGCTGGGCGCGTACCAAGCTGGCGTACGACGCGGTGGTGTGCGGCGCCGCCGCGCAGCGCGCCACCAGCGCGGCGGAGGCCATAAGCCAGGCGTACGCGCGCGGCGAAACGGATGAGTTCGTGGCGCCCACGGTGATGGTCGATCGTGACACTGGGCAGCCCACTGGGCCCGTACAGGACGGCGACGCGGTGTTCTTCTTCAACTTCAGGGCCGACCGGGCGCGGCAGCTCACCTACGCGCTGCTCGGCGGGCCGGGCTGGAACGAGTTCGTGCGCTGCGCCACCCCCAGGGTGTCCTTCGCTTCGCTCATGGAGTACGACAAGGAGCTGGCCGCGCCGTTCGCGTTCGAGCTACCCGTCGTGGACGAGACGTTGCCGCAGGTACTCGCGCGCGCGGGCCTGTCGCAGTTCCACGCGGCAGAGACCGAGAAGTACGCCCACGTGACCTACTTCTTCAACGCCCAGCGTGAGGTGGCCTACGAGGGCGAGGAGCGCGTGCTGGTGCCGAGCCCCAAAGTGGCAACCTACGACCTGCAACCCGAGATGAGCGCCGCCGAGCTCACCGACATCGTGGCAAAGCGAATACGTGAGCACGACGACGCGTTCGTGATCATCAACTACGCCAACCCCGACATGGTCGGGCACACGGGCGTGCTGTCCGCCGCCGTGGCGGCCTGCGAGGCCGTTGACGCCGGCCTGGGTCGTCTGGTGGAGGCCACCCTGGCGCGGGGCGGCGCGCTACTCGTGCTGGCGGATCACGGCAACGCCGAACAGATGCTGGAGCCGGACGGCGGGCCGCACACGGCGCACACCACCAACCCGGTGCCGTGCGTGCTGGTGACCGACGTCCCCGAGCTGGCGGGAGCCAGTCTGCGTGAGGGCGGCGCGCTGGCTGACGTGGCGCCCACCGTGCTCGAGCTGCTGGGTGTGCCGCAGCCAGCGGCCATGACGGGCCGCAGCCTACTCGAAACCTGACGCCAGCCCTGGCCGCCAACCTCGCCGCCTTGGCCTCGTCAGCGGTCAGCCCGTAACGCCAGCAGGGGCACCAGCATCTCTTCGGGTTCGAGCGAGCCGTGCATGCCGCGCAGTCGAGCGACCTCACGGTCGGGCCACAGCGTGGCCGGACCGCGAGCCAGCAGCACCACGTCGCCCACCCGCTGGTGCGCCTCCGGGTGCAGGGTGCCGGGCTCGCCGTAAAGTCCGGCCGCCAGCGCCTCCGCCCCGCGCAGGACCACGAACGCGTCGCCCAGTAGCTCAGCGGCGGCCGCATGCAGGTCTTCCAGCGCTCCGGTGGCGGCGTAGAGGAACACGTGACGCGGCTCGCCCGCCGCACTGGCGGCCAGCAGCGGCTGCAGGGCGGGCAGGTCGGTCAGGTAGCGTTGCCCCGCGAGCGGTGTGCTCATGTGCCCGTGGTCAGCCGTGAGCAGGAACAGGGTGCCCTCACGCGCGGCGGGCGAGAGTTCGTCGAGCAGGCGCCCTAACTGCGGCACGAAAGCGTCGAACAGGCGCCGCACGCTCGGACTGTTAGCGCCGTCGCGGTGCATTAGCGAGTCGAAGTCGGGCATGTAGGCGTACGTGAAGCCGGGGGCGCCGGCGCTGGCCTCGAGGTGCGATCCCAGCAGGGTGAGCATGTCGACCCAGTCGACGTAGCCCCTCACCTCGGCGCCCTCGAACTGCAGTCTCGAGAGCGGGTTGCGGTAGATGCTGGCGGGGGCCAACCCATAGCCGCGCACGCCGCCGGTGGCCAGCAGCTGGTATATCGACGGCGCCCCCCGCATCTGCTCGGGTGTTACGCCCCATCGCTCCAGGTCGCCCAGGTGGGCGCCAGTGTCGTTGGCGGGTTGGAAGAAGAGCATGTTGGCCACCACCCCGAGGCGCGGCAGGCGCTGCGTGAAGCCAACGATGCCGAGGCCGCCCGGCGGGCTGCCGTCTGCCTGGATTACGGTGGTGGCGGCCGTGGTGGTTGAGGGACTGACGGAGGTTAGCGGGCTCGGCAACTGGCCCGGTACTCCGGCTGTGTAGCGCTGCAGCAACCGGTGCAGGCCCGGGTCCGCGGCTGCGAGAAGCTCCTGGAGCTTCAGGTAGCCGAGGCCGTCTATCAGCAGTAGCACCACGTGGCGGGCGCCACCCTGCAGCTCGCTGCGCTCGGCGGTGAGCGTTAGTGGCGGCGAGCGCCAGGGGCCGTTCACTCCCAGCAGTCGACCAACGGTGGCCGGGAGGTTAGCTAGCGAGCCGCCCCCGTAGTCGGGCCACACCCACCGTTCCGGGAACTTCGCTGCCAGCGCCTTGGGTGTGCTCAACGGTGCTCGTCCTCCCCAACTTCTTACCGCCGCCGCGACTCGCGCGGTTCGGCCTAGCTGAAGCAAACGCTACTACAGGCGCGGGGCTAGTCACTGGGCAACGGTCGGCGTGACCCGAGAACGGTGCGCCACGAGAAAGGGCGGGAGTACCCGATCTTCTGGGTACTCCCGCCCCTACCTTCTAGGTTCAGGCTGGACTCAGAAGTCCATGCCGCCCATGTCGCCGCCAGGCATGGCGGGTGCGGGCGCTTCCTTCTCGGGGTGGTCGTAGATGACCACTTCGGTGGTGAGCATGAGCGCGCCGATGGAGGCGGCGTTCTGCAGGGCGGTGCGCGTTACCTTGGCGGGGTCCACGATGCCGGCCTTGAACATGTCGTCGACGTAGCTGTCGGTGGCGGCGTCGTAGCCGTACTTGCCGTCGGCCTTGCCGAGGATGGTGTTCACGACCACGCTGCCTTCAGCGCCGGCGTTAGCGGCGATCTGGCGGGCGGGCTCCTCGAGGGCGCGGATGAGGATGTTGGCGCCGGTGCGCTCGTCGTCCTTGAGGCCCTCGGCGACCTTCTTCACGGCGGCGATGGCGTGGATGAGGGTCACGCCGCCACCGGCCACGATGCCTTCCTCGACCGCCGAGCGGGCGGTGGAGAGGGCGTCCTCGAAGCGGTGCTTCTTCTCCTTGAGCTCGGTCTCGGTAGCCGCGCCGACACGGATGACG
>Ga0265293_10006123_pt1 | contig 19500 bp, 19 predicted proteins | sample Munlanlewell138R_FD_192505 | JGI IMG/M metagenome (GOLD analysis project Ga0265293, IMG submission 192505) | Leachate microbial communities from a municipal landfill in Southern Ontario, Canada - Leachate well 138R | ecosystem: Engineered > Solid waste > Landfill > Unclassified | place: Canada... | reverse complement strand
TGCTGATAATCTTGTTGATCATCATTTCCCACAAGCACCCACACGAATTGCTTGATTAAATTATTAAAGAACTGTTCAGCGATTCGCATACTGCGTCTCAACTGAGGCTGCGTATTATAGGGAGTTAATTTCTCTTGTCAACCCTGATTTTAAATTTTGTTTTTAAAATCAACTGCTTGGGTTGCGCTATCCATAATGCGCCGCTTGATGAGGTGCGTATTCTACAGATTTAAAACTGCTTGTAAAGCCCTTCGGCAAATTATTTTCAGTACTGGCTGCCACATCGTACCGAGCGGCTCTCCAGTACTCTTTCACCTGCCTGATTGCGGAGCCAGACCCGAACAGTAAAACCCATCGCTACGGCATAAATCGAATAGCGTTCACCAGCAGCAAAGCTGTCGTAATCAAACTCAACCCTGCAGTAACGCCACTGTGAGCCCGCCGAGCTGCCCCTGCGTTCATAACCCAGCCGCAATTCCAGCTGATGTCTGCCGGGAGTCAATTGAAAATAACGTACATCATCAGTTTGTTTTCCATCCTGCCTTCTGGCCGACAGACTGTAACCGGCTCGTCCTGCGACATCGACCCAGGCCATGCTGCTGTCATGCTCCGGTAACTCCGCAGCACAACCATGCATAAAAAAGAACAAAAAAGCGGCTGCGCCGATACGTTTTTTCATAATACTCACCCAAAGAACCAGTAACAGACTGCAATTGCAGCTACTACTCCGGCGAACTCGGCCAACAAGGCACAGCCTACTGCATGACGGACACGCTGGATTCCTACTGCACCAAAATATACTGCCAATACATAGAAGGTGGTTTCGGTGCTGCCCTGAATGGTCGCTGCCGCCAAAGCGGCAAAGCTATCAACTCCCTGACTTTGCATGGTTTCAATCAGCATGGCCCGTGCTGCACTGCCGGAAAAGGGTTTAACCAGCGCGGTTGGCAGTGCATCAACAAAGCGGTTGTCCCATTGCAGCCACTCCACCAGCCAGCGTACACCGTCCAGCCCGAACTCCAGCGCACCGGATGCACGCAACACACCAATGGCGCATAGCATTGCAACCAAATACGGCAACAAGCTGCGTGCTACATCGAAACCTTCCTTGGCACCCTCAACAAAAGCCTCATACACCGGAATACGTTTCCAGGTACCCAGCATTAAAAAAAACAGAATGATGCCAAACAGGGTCAGGTTACCGAGTAATGAAGAGACTGCTGCCAGTGCAACCGTACTCAGTCCGGACAAAATCACGATAAATGCTGCCAGACCAGCTAGCAATGGCAGCAGATATGCCAGCACAACCGGGTCCCACAAACGGATCCGCTGCATCACAGCCACCGAAAATAAGCCAACCAATGTGGAGACGCTGGTAGCCAGCAATATGGGTAAAAATACCAGTGTAGGATCGGGTGCGCCTTGCTGTGCACGGTACATAAAGATTGTCACTGGTAACAAGGTCAGTGAAGAGGCATTGAGTACCAGGAATAAAATCTGTGCATTGGACGCTGTTGTTGCTGACGGATTCAGGGTTTGCAGTTCACGCATGGCTTTCAAGCCAATCGGTGTGGCCGCATTATCCAGCCCCAAACCGTTGGCGGCAAAGTTAAGTGTCATCAGCCCCAGCGCCGGATGGCCTTGCGGGACTTCCGGCATCAACCTGGAAAATAGTGGCCCAAGCAGTTTGCCAATACGCTCGACCAGCCCGGCCTGTTCCGCGATACGCAAAAAACCCAACCATAGGGTTAGCGTACCAAACAGCAAAATCATCACCTCGACCGACAATTTGGCCATGCTGAACAGGCTCTCGACCATGGCGGCCCAGACACCTGGCTCGCCCTGTACCCATTGGGCTACTCCGGCAATTGCCGCGACCAGAAAAAAACCAAACCAGAGCACGTTAAGCATTACAGGTCCTTAGAAAGATTGCTGGTTAACCAGTGACCACAAAATGGCAGCTGTTTCTGCATCGGCTTTTCCGTCGAACAGGCGGGAACGATACTTCATTTGTAATACGGCCAACACATTGCCGGTTTGTTCATCCCACTCACCAGTCAGCACAATTGCATAGCCTAGTGTTTGCAGTTGTTGCTGAAACCACAATGGTGGTGGCAGCTCCAGCTCAAACTGAGGCAGCCACTGCTGCAAATCCGCATGCAATGGCCAGCGGATCAAACCTTCCTGCGCCAGACGAAACCATGGAAATAGAGGGCCTGGATCCACTTTGCGCTGAGGGGCAATGTCGGCATGACCAACTACACTATCCATACCCAACCCATAACGGCTGGTGATATCCTTCAGTAGCAGCACAAGCCTATCAATTTGCTCATTATTCCAAGGCTGCCACTGGCGTCCATCGACTGTTTTCAGATAACCCGGATGAACCATTTCAATCCCAATTGTGGAAGAATTCAACCAGGTTCGTCCCCGCCACTGGCTGTTGCCGGCATGCCAGGCGCGATATTTTTCATCCACCAGACGATAAGTGGTACGGTCGTCGATCAGGTAGTGGCTGCTGACATCTGTTTGGGTCAACAAGTGCAGGGAGTGCGGCAAATCAGTCGCTGTGTAATGCACCACCACCCATTGCACCCGCTCGTCGTAGCCGCTGGAACGATGGCTGGTATCCGGTTTTGATGATGTGCAAGCAGATAAAATCAAACCAAACAGCAAAATTGTTGTTCTAAACATGACTCTTGTCTTTCATTGATACCGCAGAGGAACAAAAATGTATTACTCGGCACCCAGTCACAGTCCGATTATGGGCTACCTGTTGTGGATTTTCGGTTTTATGGGCGCGCACCGTTTTTATTATGGTCGCCCGATCACCGGCACCCTGTGGTTTTTTACCTTGGGATTGTTTTTTATTGGCTGGATTATTGATTTGTTCCTGATTCCATCAATGGACAACAATGCCAACCAGCGTTTTCAGACCGGCCGGCTCAATTATAATCTGGCCTGGATCCTGCTGACTTTTCTTGGTGTCTTTGGCATTCACCGCATGTATCAGGGAAAATGGATCACCGGAATTCTTTATCTACTGACCGGTGGTCTTTTTTTGCTGGGCATACTCTACGACTACTGGACACTGAATCAGCAAATCAGTGAAGAAAACCAGCTGTTTGGCTAAAACGGATCAAAACTGTGTAGACAAGCAAATGTTTGTGCAACCTCATGGCTGCACAAACACCTAATCCGCTTATATTCCGGTAATTTAACCCTTGGTCGGTCGTTGCCAGTTATCAATATTTCGCTGTCGGCCACGCCCTACTGCCAATGCCCTGGCCGGCACGTCAGCCGTAATGGTTGAACCCGCTCCGGTTACCGCACCATCGCCCAGAACAACAGGGGCTACAATCGAGCTGTTGGAACCAATAAAAACATCTTCACCCATCACAGTTTTATGCTTGTTGGCTCCATCATAGTTACAGGTAATGGTTCCAGCCCCCACATTGGTACGCGCACCAATCTCGCTGTCGCCCAGATAGGCCAGATGTCCGGCTTTGGCACCGTCACCCATCCGGGTATTTTTCAACTCAACAAAATTGCCGACATGCGCACCTTTACCCAAAATGGCACCCGGGCGCAGGCGGGCAAAAGGACCACAATCGGCACCCTCACCCAGCTCGGCATTTTCCAGGTGGCAGTGGGACTTGACTACAGCACCCTTGCGCAAAATGGAATCGCGAATAACCGTGTTCGCTCCAATGGTGACACCCTCTTCGATGATTACTTTACCTTCCAGCACCACGTTGATATCGATCAGGATGTCCTGCCCAGCGATCACCTCACCCCGTATATCGACACGAGCCGGATCCCGCAGGGTTACACCCTGACGCATCAATTGCTCGACCTGCATGCCCTGGTAATGGCGTTCCAGTTCAGCCAATTGAAGGCGGTCATTAGCTCCCTGCACCTGCATCGGATCTGTAGCAATTTCGGTATCAACACGCACACCATCAGCCACCGCCATGGCGATAATATCGGTCAGATAGTACTCGCCCTGAGCGTTATCATTGGATAGTTGCGACAACCACTGCTCAAGCTTGGCTCTTGGCGCAGCCAAAATACCGGTGTTGCCTTCACGGATGGACAACTGCTCCTGGCTGGCATCCTTGTGCTCAACAATTGCGGTTACCGCCCCATCCTGGTTACGAATAATCCGGCCATAGCCCGTCGGGTCATTCAGCAATACAGTCAGCAAGCCTAGGCGCTGCTGGTCACAACGTTGCAGCAGCGCGGTCAGCGTTTCCGGCTGGATCAGTGGAACATCACCATACAGCACCAATACCGTTTCAGCCTTCAGCCCGGGCAATGCTTGTGCTACAGCATGCCCCGTTCCCAGCTGTTCAGTTTGTAGAACAAAGCCCAGATCATCGCCTGTTAGTGCCTGCCTGACTTGCTCTGCACCATGGCCCACTACGATCTGAACTGATTGCGGGCTTAGTGTACGGGCTGCATCCACTACATGTCCCAGCATGCTTTTGTGTGCAACCGGATGTAAAACCTTTGGCAAGGCGGAGCGCATGCGGGTGCCTTGTCCCGCAGCCAAAATAACAATATCAAGAGACATGGATATATCCTGGGAGTCTTCCGGGGTATTGGCCCGTATCAAAAAACAGCCTTTTATCAAAACTCGAAAAGGCCAGCTGAGTAATGCTGTCTGTACTGACGATTCAGTATAAACAAAAAAGGGCAGCCTTACGGCTACCCCTTTTTGATTTTGTGCAACTATCAGCGCCTGTGCTTGCGCAGCTCATGAATGGTGCGCAACTGGGCAGCTGCTTCAGCCAGATGGGCCGAAGCCGTGCTGTAGTCCATATCTGCAGTTTTGGCAGTAATGGCTTTCTCGGCAGCCTTTTTGGCTTCCAGAGCAGCAGCTTCGTCCAGATCGGCAGCACGGATGGCCGTGTCAGCCAGCACCTTGACCATATCGGGCTGAACTTCGATAAAGCCGCCGGAGATATAGAAAATCTCCTCTTTACCACCCTGTTTGATCACGCGAACAGGACCGGGCTTGATCGTAGACAGCAAAGGTGCGTGGCCGGGCAGAACACCCAGATCACCCATGTGACCATGGGCAACTACCATCTCAACCAAGCCGGAAAACAGCTCTTCTTCTGCACTTACAATATCGCAGTGTACTGTCATGGCCATAATCTTTGCCTCAGTGTGTCGCTGATGACCATAAATGGCCATCAGCAGATTGCTTAGTCAAAAAAGTCAGCCTTACAGCTTGCTGGCTTTTTCGATGGCTTCATCAATGGAACCGACCATGTAGAAGGCCTGCTCAGGCAGGTCGTCATAGTCGCCATTGAGGATGCCCTGGAAGCCACGGATAGTTTCCTTCAGGGAAACATACTTACCGGAGGCACCAGTGAACACTTCAGCAACGAAGAATGGCTGGGACAGGAAGCGCTGAATTTTACGCGCACGAGTTACCAGCAGTTTATCTTCTTCGGACAGCTCGTCCATACCCAGAATGGCGATAATGTCTTTCAGCTCGGTATAGCGCTGCAAAACATACTGCACACCACGGGCGCACTCATAGTGCTCCTGGCCAATAACCATCGGGTCCAGCTGACGCGAAGTGGAGTCCAGTGGGTCGATTGCCGGGTAAATACCCAGGGAGGCAATGTCGCGGGACAGTACAACCGTTGCATCCAGGTGGGCAAAGGTGGTTGCCGGAGACGGGTCAGTCAAGTCATCCGCAGGTACATAAACAGCCTGGATGGAGGTGATCGAACCGGACTTGGTGGAGGTAATGCGCTCTTGCAGAACACCCATTTCCTCGGCCAGAGTCGGCTGATAACCAACCGCTGAAGGCATACGGCCCAGCAGGGCAGATACTTCGGTACCGGCCAGGGTGTAACGGTAAATGTTGTCAATAAACAACAGAACGTCACGACCTTCGTCACGGAACTTCTCGGCCATGGTCAGACCTGTCAGCGCAACACGCAGACGGTTACCGGGTGGCTCGTTCATCTGGCCATAAACCAGTGCAACCTTGTCCAGTACGTTGGAGTCTTTCATCTCGTGATAGAAGTCGTTACCTTCACGAGTACGCTCGCCTACACCGGCAAATACGGAATAACCGCTGTGCTCGATGGCGATGTTGCGGATCAGCTCCATCATGTTGACGGTTTTACCAACACCGGCACCACCGAACAGACCAACTTTACCACCCTTGGCAAACGGGCAAACCAGGTCAATAACCTTGATGCCGGTTTCCAGGATCTCGTTGCCGCCAGCCTGATCCGCATAGCTTGGAGCTTCGCGGTGAATGGTCCAACGCTCTTCTTCGCCGATAGGACCGGCTTCGTCGATCGGGTTGCCCAGTACGTCCATGATGCGGCCCAGGGTTTTGACACCCACTGGAACGCTAATCGCGGAACCACTGTTGACCACATCCAGACCACGCTTCAGGCCTTCGGTGGAACCCATCGCAATGGTACGGACGATGCCGTCACCCAGTTGCTGCTGAACTTCCAGTGTGGTTTCTTTGCCTTGCACATGCAGGGCATCATAAATGTTCGGAACCTGTTCGCGCGGGAATTCCACGTCGATTACGGCGCCGATAATTTGAACGATACGTCCGCTCATATCTGGTCCTCTGAATATTTGAACCGTTTAAACCGCGGCAGCGCCGCCAACGATTTCGGAAATTTCTTGGGTGATAGCCGCCTGACGAGCCTTGTTATAAACCAGTTGCAGGTTATTAATAAGGTCACCGGCGTTATCAGTCGCATTTTTCATGGCAATCATCCGGGCTGCTTGCTCACAGGCAACATTCTCAACCACGGATTGGTACACCTGGGATTCGATGTAACGAATAATCAGTGAATCCAGCAGTTCTTTGGCACCGGGCTCATAAATATAGTCCCAGGAGCCCAAACGGCTGTTTTCCACTTTTTCGTCCACTGCCAGCGGAACCAGCTGCTCTACAGCCGGCTTCTGCGACATGGTGTTGATGAACTTGTTCGACACCAGATACAAACGGTCAAGACGACCTTCCAGGAAACCGTCAAGCATGGTTTTGATGCTGCCGATCAGCTGACTGATCTCCGGCTCTTCACCCAAACCACCCACGGTTGCACTGATGTTCATGCCATATTGGCGGAAAAAACTGGCGCCCTTGTTGCCGATAATGCACAGCTCGGCTTCAACACCCTGCTTTTCCCACTCCTGCATGTTCTGGATCAGGTTTTTGAACAGGTTAAAGTTCAAACCACCACAGAGCCCACGGTCGGTAGATACCAGAATATAGCCTACCTTTTTGACCGGACGCTCAACCATGAAGTCATGCTTGTACTCGGCATTGGCATCGGCCAGATGGCCAACAACCTGACGAATACGTTCTGCATATGGGCGACCGGCCGCCATGCGCTGTTGTGCCTTGCGCATTTTGCTGACCGCCACCTTTTCCATGGCGCTGGTGATCTTTTGTGTATTTTTAATACTCGCAATTTTAGTGCGAATCTCTTTTGCGCCTGCCATTTGACACCCTTCAGGTTAGCAGGCGGGAGCCAGGCTCCCGCTGCGTGTTACCAGCTTTGAGTTGCCTTGAACTGCTCGATGCCTTCCTTCAGGGCAGCATCTACTTCTTTGCTCAGGGCAGCTTCCTTGTTGATGGTCGCCATCAGATCGGCCTTGTCACGCTTGAAGAAAGCCAGAAGGGCTTCTTCAAACACGCCAACCTTGTTGACTTCCACATCGGCCAGGTAGCCACGTTCTGCTGCGTACAGGGATACGCTCATTTCTGCAATCGACATGGGCGCATACTGCTTTTGCTTCATCAGCTCGGTAACGCGCTGACCGTGCTCAAGCTGGTTGCGGGTTGCTTCGTCAAGGTCGGAAGCAAACTGGGCAAAAGCGGCCAGCTCACGATACTGGGCCAGAGCAGTACGAATACCACCGGACAACTTTTTGATGATACCGGTCTGAGCTGCACCACCAACACGTGAAACCGAAATACCAGCGTTCACAGCAGGACGAATACCTGCGTTAAACATGGCACTTTCCAGGAAGATCTGGCCATCGGTAATTGAAATTACGTTGGTCGGAACAAACGCGGAAACGTCACCGGCCTGGGTTTCAATGATCGGCAGAGCCGTCAGGGAACCTGTTTTGCCTTTGACTTCGCCATTGGTGAACTGCTCAACGTATTCTTCGGATACGCGAGATGCACGCTCCAGCAGACGACTGTGCAGATAGAACACGTCACCTGGGTATGCTTCGCGGCCTGGTGGACGACGCAGCAACAGGGAAATCTGACGGTAAGCTACAGCCTGCTTGGACAGGTCATCATAAATAATCAGAGCATCTTCACCACGGTCACGGAAGTATTCTCCCATGGTGCAACCGGAGTAAGGTGCCAGGTATTGCAGGGCAGGAGACTCGGAAGCACTGGCAACAACTACAATGGTGTTGGACAGAGCGCCGGTTTCTTCCAGCTTGCGTACAACGTTGGCAATAGTGGACTGCTTCTGGCCGATGGCCACATAGACACACTTGATGCCGCTGTCTTTCTGGTTAATGATGGCGTCAACAGCCAGAGCTGTCTTACCAATCTGACGGTCACCAATGATCAGCTCGCGCTGACCACGACCAACCGGAATCATGGCATCAACGGACTTGTAGCCAGTTTGTACCGGCTCGTCGACTGACTTACGCCAGATCACGCCAGGAGCTACTTTTTCAACCGCATCAGTCAGCTTGGTTTCCAGCGGACCTTTGCCATCAATCGGGTTACCCAGCGCATCAACCACACGACCCAGCAGTTCAGGACCAACCGGAACTTCCAGAATACGGCCTGTACATTTGGCACTCATGCCTTCGGTCAGACCGGTGTATGCACCCAGGATAACCGCACCAACGGAGTCACGCTCCAGGTTCAGTGCCATACCGTAGATGCCGCCAGGGAATTCAATCATTTCACCGTACATCACATCGGCCAGGCCATGGATACGTACGATACCGTCAGACAGGCTGACGATAGTGCCCTCATTACGGGCTTGAGCAGAAACATCAAGCTTGGCAATACGCTGCTTGATGATTTCGCTAATTTCAGAAGGGTTCAGTTGCTGCATGCCATATGTCCCCAAGTCAGGATTTCAACGCTTCGGCCAGCTTATCCAGCTTGCCGCGGACCGAGCCGTCAATTACCAAATCACCAGCGCGGATAAACAAACCGCCAATTAAAGCGGGATTAACTGTCGCTTTGGGCTGGACGGTACGATCAAGCCGCTTGGATAAGGCGGCAGCCAGTGTTTTTAATTGATTAGCGCTTAATTCAAAAGCAGACTGTACTTCCACCTCAACGGCACGGTTCTTCTCGGCAACCAGTGCAACAAACAGCTCGTTGATGACGGGAAGCAAAGAAAGCCTGCCATTCTCACCCAGTATCTGGAGAAAATTGGCAAATTCTTTACTCGCTTCTTTTTGGCACAGTTGCAATAGAAACTCGACCTTCGCCTGCTTGTTCAGCGACGGATTGCTTAGCTGCTGGATAACTTCGGGGGTTTCGACCAGGTTGCTGGCCAGCAACAGTACTGTTGCCCAGCCTTCTTCCTGACCAGCTGCCGAAGCATACTCAAAAGCAGCTTTTGCATAAGGTCTTGCAAGCGTATTGATATTCAGCATCGCTTGCCTCGCTTAAAGTTCTGCGGCCAATTGCTCGACCAGGTCGTTGTGTGCCTTGCTATCCACGGTTGCTCCGAGGATTTTTTCGGCACCCGCAATTGCCAGTACTGAAACCTGCTTGCGAAGATCGTCTTTAACACGATTTACTTCCAGTTCGATTTCAGTTTTTGCTCCAGCCAGCAAACGTTCGCCTTCAGCGCGTGCCTGCTGTTTAGCTTCTTCGACAATTTCACTTGCAGTCTTGTTGGCTTTTTCAATAATTTCAGCGGCAGTCTGCTTGGTTTCCCGCAGCATGTCGGCAGCTTTTTCTTGAGCAAGCTTCAGGTCGCGCTCAGCACGTCCGGCTGCATCCAGGCCTTCAGCAATTTTCTTCTGGCGTGCATCCATGGCTGCCGTAATCGGCGGCCATACAAACTTCATGCAAAACCAGGTAAAGATAGCGAAGGCAATCAATTGACCCAAAAGCGTCAGGTTAATAGCCATCAATGTACCCCATGCTATTTCATTGTTTATCCAAAGATAACGTCCTACGGCAGGTCATAGTACCTGCCGTAATCATGAAATCGCGCGATTATGCCATGCCTGGAGCAACAACAAAGATCAGGTACATGGCGATACCAACACCGATCATTGGAACGGCGTCAAGCAGACCGGCCATGATGAAGGTCTTAGTTTGCAGGGAAGGAGCCAGCTCAGGCTGACGGGCGGTGGATTCCAGCAGCTTGCCGCCCAACAGGGCAAAGCCGATACCGGTAGCCAGGGCACCCAGACCGATGATGATGGCAGCTGCAATGATTACGATTTCCATAGTTACTCCTAGAGTTTTCAGGTTTAGGTTTTACAGTTTAGAGTTTTAAATTAACGCTCTCTTGCGCGTCAATGGCTTTCGTGGGCTGCGCTCAGATAAACGATCGACAACACCATGAAAATAAAGGCCTGCAGCGGAATTACCAGGATATGGAAAATCGCCCATGGACCATAAAGCGACCACTGTACCCAGAAAGGCAGCAGCGCAATCAGAATGAAGACCACTTCACCGGCATACATGTTACCAAACAGACGCAACGCCAGGCTGAACGGTTTGGTCAGCAGACCAAGAATTTCAAGGAACAGGTTGAAAGGAATCAGTGACCAGTGATTAAACGGAGTGAACGACAGCTCCTTACCAAAACCGCTAAGTCCCTTGACCTTGATGCTGTAGAAAATAATCAGCAAAAATACGCCGATAGACATGCCGAAGGTGGCATTCGGGTCAGCGGTTGGTACGTATTTGAAAGCTGGAATGCCCAATGCAGTGGCAATGCCGGGAATGACATCAACCGGAATCCACTTCAGGCTGTTCATCAGCAGGATCCAGGTAAAGATGGTCAGCGCCAGCGGTGCAATCAATGGGCTACGGCCATAGAAGGTATCGCGCACCATGTTTTGTACAAACTCTACCACCACCTCGACAAAGCCTTGCAGCCCGGTCGGGACTCCGCTGTTGGCCATTTTGGCCACACGACGGAACAGGTACAGAAATACGAAACCCATCAACAGGGACATGAACATGGTATCTACGTGGATGGCCCAGAAACCCATTTGCTGGGCCTCTTCGCCTGTCTGCGCAAAGCGCCAGACGCCATCAATCTTGCCGTAAGTCAGGTTTTGCAGGTGGTGCTGGATATACTCAGCATTGCTATTTGCCATATTTGCCTCAAATGCTAACGCTTTAGAAACCTTTCATAAGTAGTAATGATGCCGCTCCTGTCAGCTGGACCAGGACGAAGCCGATAAACAAACCGGCAACGCTTAACGGCTCCACTACCGCAAACGCCAGTGCAAACAGCACTGCCGTCAAAATCATTTTTCCGGCAAGCCCCGACCAGAATGACTGGACAATAACCTGCATGGAACGGGCACCATGATACCTGAATGCCTTGTGGACAAACCATGCGTTGGGTAGCCAGGCAATACATCCGCCCAGTGCGACCGAATAGCCGCCAATGCCCCCCTGTACAAGGAATGCCATGGTGGCCAGCATCAGGCTGACCGCCACTTGCAGTGCAAGAACTCGAAACGCTTCCAGTTGCCAGAACGGAATCCTGCTGCGGATTGCCATCATGGGACTCCTCATTACCGGCTTGTAGCGTTTACACCCTGCCACTACAAAATTGCGCAGAGAGTATAGGGCCCAAGGCCCGTGCATTCAACTCAAATGTCACTTTTTATGACAAAGCATTGATCCAGGCTCAATTTTACAGGTTCTTTGCGACTAAAGTACTCTTCCCCACGAATCTAAAAACACCCTCTAGTGTATCCGCGCCAGCACAGATTGCAGCTCATCCAGAGACATGTACTGGACAACCAGCTGTCCTTTGCCCTTATTGCCATGCTTGATCCGCACCTGGGCACCCAGTTTTTCGGCCAGTTTTTGTTCCAGCCGACGAATATCCGGGTCTTCAGCCTTCGGCTGCACTTCAGGTTTGGGTTGCTGGGCCGCCCGCACATGAGCCTCAGTCTGACGAACAGTCATGCCTTCAGCTGCCACATGCCGGGCGGTTTCAGTTTGCAGTTCAACCGGCAAACCCAAAATGGCGCGAGCATGGCCCATTTCAATGTCGCCATGTGCAACCAGAGTTTTTACCTCATCCGGCAAAGCCAGTAAACGCAGCAAGTTGGCCACGGTCGCACGGGACTTGCCCACAGCATTGGCCACTTCCTGCTGAGTTAGCTCGTATTCCTGTTGCAGCCTTTGCAAGGCTACCGCTTCTTCTACCGGGTTAAGGTCTTCACGCTGAATATTTTCGATCAATGCCATGGCAATGGCAGCTTCGTCCGGAACTTCACGTACAATCGCATCAATTAGTTCCAGTCCTGCCAGTTTTGCAGCACGCCAGCGCCGCTCTCCGGCAATGATCTCGTACTTGCCGGCAGCCACAGTACGCAACACGATAGGTTGCATGATGCCTTGCACCTTGATTGACTGCGCCAGTTCTTCAAGACTGGCCTGATCCATGTCCTTGCGCGGCTGATACTTGCCCGGCTGAATCACATCCAGTGCAATGCTATGCAATACGGTACCTGCTTCTCCATGCGCAGACTGCTCAACTGCAGCTTTTGCTACCGTACTGCTGCCAAGCAGTGCATCCAGGCCGCGACCCAGTCCCCTTTTTTTAACTGCCATTTATCTTTCCTGTTACTGTTTTGGGCTACGCTGTCTTTCCCGCTGGCGGCGCGTCATTTCTCCGGCCAGTGCCAGATAGGACAGCGCACCCTTTGATTGTTTGTCATAGCCCAATACTGCCATGCCATGACTGGGTGCTTCGGCCAGACGCACATTGCGCGGAATCAGGGTATTGAACAGCAAATCGCCAAAATGTTCTTTTAGCTGCGCCGACACGTCCATTGCCAGACTGAGCCGTGGATCATGCATGGTGCGCAAAATACCTTCAATCTCCAGTTGGGGATTAAGGCTTTCGGTAATCCGTTGAATGCTGCCAATCAGGTCAGTCAGTCCTTCCAGTGCATAGTATTCACACTGCATCGGAATCAGCACACTGTCGGCCGCTACCAGTGCGTTGACTGTCAGCATGTTCAACGATGGCGGACAGTCGATCAAAATATAATCATAGTTGGCCCGTACCGGAGCCAGGGCCTCTTTAAGGCGAGCCTCACGCCGGGGCAAATCCAGCAAAACAACTTCGGCTGCGGTCAGGTCACGGTTGGCTGGCAACAACTGATAGCCACACTGCTCCGAATATTGCATGGCATCAACCAAACTGGCCTGGCCGGTCAATACGTCCAGTATCGAGTAATCAAGATCGAGCTTGTCGATACCACTGCCGGTAGTGGCATTGCCTTGCGGATCCAGATCAATCACCAATACATGCCGTCTGGCTGCAACCAGTGACGCAGCCAAATTTATACATGTGGTGGTTTTACCCACTCCACCCTTCTGGTTGGCTACAGCGATCACTCTGCCCACATCAAACGTCCTCTTGTTTGGCCAAAACCAGTAAATGTCTTTGTCCCTGACAACCGGGAACAAACAGTCGATGGCAATCACGCACCACAAAACCGTTACCCAGCTGCAACAGTTCGTCTTCCGGCTCGATACCTTTCATCGCCAGCCAGCGGGTATCCCCATCGCCAACATGTGAAGTCCAGGCAGTAAAGTCTGGCAAAGAACTAAATGCCCGCGAAATAATACCGGCATAAGGCTGCTCAACCTGATGCTCTTCAATGCGCTGGTGAAACACCTGCACGTTGTCCAGACCCAGTTCAAGCTTGACCTGGGTTAGAAAGCGGGTTTTTTTACCGTTGCCATCAAGCAAGGAAAACTGCCGTTCCGGCAGCATTATGGCCAGAATGATGCCAGGCATGCCGCCGCCACTGCCAACATCAAGCCAGCAATCACCATTCTCCCTGACGAACGGCAACACACTCAGACTATCCAGCAGGTGGCGGGAGACCATTTCATCCACATTACGCACCGCAGTCAGGTTGTATGCCTTGTTCCACTTGGCCAGCAGGGCCAGATAAGCCAGCAACTGTTCAAGCTGGTGTTGCTCCAGCTGAATATCCAATTGTTGTGCACCTGTAATCAGGGCCTGACGATGTGCGGTGGTGATGCTCATGAATCAGCAGACTCCAGGGCCTGTCCGGCCTGACGTTTTTTTAACTGGATCAGCAACAGGGAAATGGCAGCCGGGGTGACTCCGGGAATTCTGGAGGCCTGCCCCAGTGTTGCCGGGCGGATATCAGTCAGTTTTTGCTGAATTTCTTTCGACAGACCGGAGATGCTGGTGTAGTCCATGCCTGTTGGCAAATTGATATTTTCGCTGGCTCTCAGCTTGGCAATTTCATCCTGCTGGCGGGCAATGTAGCCAGCGTACTTGGTACGAATTTCAACCTGTTCGGCAGCCAGATGGTCTTCCAGTCCCTCACCGGTAACCTGCTGCAATCCAGCATAATCAACTTCCGGCCGGGCCAGTAAATTCAACAGATTATACTCATGTGCCAGCGGAATGTTAAAGTGCGCGGCCAATGCGTCGCCCTGTGTTGTGCCGGGGCGGACCCAGGTAGTGCGTAAACGCTGCTCTTCCTGTGCAATCGCTTCTCGCTTGGCCTCAAAAGCGGCCCAGCGCACATCGTCAACCAAGCCCAATGCCCTGCCCTGTTCAGTCAGGCGCATGTCGGCATTGTCTTCGCGCAAAATCAGGCGGTATTCCGCCCGTGAAGTGAACATGCGGTACGGCTCTTTGGTTCCAAGCGTAATCAGGTCATCAATGAGCACACCTACATAGGCTTCATCCCGCCGTGGACACCAGCTGTCTTTGCCCTGCGCCAACAAGGCAGCGTTACAACCAGCCAGCAAGCCCTGAATACCGGCTTCTTCGTAACCGGTGGTGCCATTGATCTGGCCGGCAAAAAATAAACCCTGGATAAACTTGCACTCAAGATTTTGCTTCAGGTCACGCGGATCAAGGTAGTCATACTCGATTGCATAACCCGGACGTAAAATATAAGCGTTTTCGAGTCCATTCATGGAACGGACCAACTCCAGCTGCACATCAAAAGGCAATGAGGTAGAAATGCCGTTCGGATACATTTCGTTGGTTTGCAGCCCTTCCGGCTCGAGAAAAACCTGGTGGCTGCTTTTGTCAGCAAAACGGGTGATTTTGTCTTCGATTGATGGGCAATAGCGTGGGCCTGCCCCTTCAATTACACCTGTATACATCGGCGAGCGATCCAGGCCACCACGAATGATTTCGTGCGTTCGCTCATTGGTATGAGCAATCCAGCAACTGATTTGTTGCGGGTGTTGTTCAACCTTGCCCAGATAAGACATCACGGGTAGTGGTGTATCACCGGGTTGTTCAATCAGTTTGGAAAAATCAACGCTGCGGCTGTCGATACGTGGTGGCGTACCCGTTTTCAGGCGACCAATACGCAAAGGCAGTTCGCGTAAACGCTTGGCCAAAGCATTGGCAGGCGGATCACCGGCACGACCACCTGGATGATTTTGCATGCCTATGTGAATAGTACCACCCAAAAATGTCCCTGTTGTCAGCACGACACTGTCTGCATAAAAACGCAGTCCCATTTGGGTAATTACGCCACGTACGGCTTCCTGTTCAACAATCAGGTCATCTGCGGCCTGTTGAAATAGCCACAAATTTGGCTGGTTTTCCAGCATATGACGGATGAAAGCTTTATACAAGGCACGGTCAGTTTGCGCACGGGTTCCACGAACTGCCGGGCCTTTGCGGCTATTGAGAACCCGAAACTGAATGCCTGAATGATCGGCAGCCATGGCCATGGCTCCGCCAAGAGCGTCAATTTCTTTGGCCAGGTGACTTTTGCCAATACCACCAATGGCCGGGTTGCAACTCATTTGGCCCAATGTGTCGATATTGTGTGTCAGTAGCAAGGTTTTGGCTCCCATGCGAGCCGATGCCAATGCAGCTTCGGTACCTGCATGACCGCCACCAATGACAATGACGTCAAAACGGGATGGATAATCCACCGTTCACCTCTAAATTACAATTGAAATCAGAAAGCTACAGAAAGGCTGGCGTTTACCCGCTGCAGTAATGATGCCGACCAGGCATTTGATGGTTCTGGTTAACAGCCTATACGCCTTGAACTGCCAGAAATGCAATCAATTCTAACACCTTCACAGCCGGTCCGTGCAAAGGATGACTGTGAAAAACTGGAGCAGATAAAAAGAATAAATGTATAAAAAGAATATAAAAGCTTATTTTTATAGTAGCTATTAGGGAGTCAGCTATCTGTTAACAAGATAGTATTTTCCTTTAGATTCAATAGCTAATGGAATTTAAAAAGCTGCTGATAACCTTTTCACAAACGCTGGACAAGCTCTGTAATGCCTGTGAATAACCTTGCCAGTTATCCACAGGTGGAATTTTTCACAGCTTTTTGCATACTTTATTGACTGGTTACAGGCCTGCTTACCCACAAAGCTTAGCCTGCCAAAAATTGAACAATAAATTTATTTACCAATACAAAAGCTGGAGAATATTCGGCCAAGCAAATCGTCAGCTGTAAATTCACCGGTGATTTCATTCAGAGACTGTTGGGCAATTCGTAAGTCTTCAGCCAGTAACTCACCTGCCTTGCTGTGGACAAGTTGTTGATAGCCACTGGACAAACTATCACTGGCTTGCTGTAACGCTTGTAAATGGCGGCGTCTGGCGCTAAAGGTACTTTCACTGGTCTGTTGATAACCCATGCATTCCTTTAGGTGCTCACGCAACAGATTAACTCCCAGCCCCTGTTTTGCAGACAGGTTGATGGTGCAGTGACCATCAGTAAACTTGTCAACTCCATCCGTTTCACCAGACAAGTCAATTTTGTTGCGGATCAGGGTGACTTTGCCAATCGGAGGCACCTGATCAAGAAATTCCGGCCACAGAGCGAACGGATCCTGTGCTTCAGTGCCATTGCTGTCCACAACCAGCAATATGCGGTCAGCCTGATCAATTGCCTGCACTGCACGCTGTACCCCGATTTGCTCAACCTGATCGGTTGTGTGGCGCAAGCCAGCAGTGTCAGTGATATGCAGTGGCATGCCATCAATGTGGATATGTTCCTTTAAGGTATCGCGGGTGGTGCCGGCAATATCGGTGACAATCGCTGCTTCATGTCCGGCCAATGCATTGAGCAGGCTGGATTTGCCAGCATTGGGCCGACCTGCAATCACTACGTTCATGCCATCACGTAATAGCGCACCCTGCCCGGCTTTGTGGATAACCTGTTGCAACTGTTCCCGCACCTGTTGCAGCTGGGCAAGGATTTGACCGTCAGCCAGAAAGTCGATTTCTTCCTCGGGAAAATCAATGGCTGCCTCAACATGGATACGCAAAGCAATCAGCTGTTCCGTCAGCTGATAAACATGGCGAGAAAACTCGCCTTGCAGAGAACGCACCGCATTGCGTGCGGCCTGCTCCGAACTTGCTTCAATCAAATCGGCAATGGCTTCGGCCTGGGTCAGGTCCAGTTTGTCATTTAAAAAAGCACGTTCACTAAACTCGCCGGGACGAGCCAACCTGGCTCCTAGCTGTACACAGCGTTTCAATAACATATCCAGAATAACCGGACCACCATGCCCTTGCAGCTCCAGAACGTCTTCGCCGGTAAAGGAGTTTGGAGCCACAAACAGCAGGGCAATCCCCTGATCCAGCGGCTGTCCCTGTTCGTCGATAAAACTGCCGTAATGGGCATGACGTGCTTTCAGGTCGCCTCCACAAACAGCTTGACTGATGGTTCTTGCCAGTGGCCCGGACACACGCACAATGCCAACACCAGCACGTCCCTGAGCCGTGGCAACTGCAGCGATGGTATCTTGTGGATAACTCATTGGATAGTAACCTGACAAAACGAACAGACCCCGCATGATAGCGGGGTCTGCCTGTGTTTCAAAGGGTTGTGGACAAGCTTGTGTCAGCTTTTGCTTGCCGTAGCCTTTTCGATCTTGCGGGTGATATACCACTGCTGAGCGATGGACAGGATGTTGTTAACCACCCAGTACAGCACCAGACCAGCCGGGAACCACAGGAAGAAGAAGGTAAAGATGATCGGCAACAGCTTCATCACCTTGGCCTGCATCGGATCCGGTGGAGTCGGGTTAAGCATTTGCTGTACAAACATGCTCGCGCCCATGATGATCGGCAAAATGAACAGCGGATCCTTGATCGACAAGTCTGTAATCCAGAACATCCAAGGTGCCTGGCGCATTTCTACGCTTTCCAGCAGTACCCAGTACAGGGACAGGAAAACAGGCATCTGTACCAGAATGGGCAAACAGCCACCCAGCGGGTTGATCTTCTCTTTCTTGTACAGCTCCATCATGCCCTGAGACAGCTTTTGACGGTCATCGCCAGCCTGCTCTTTCATTGCCTGAATTTTTGGTGCAACTGCACGCATGCGTGCCATGGACCGATAGCTGGCAGCAGACAACGGGAAGAACATCAACTTGATCAGCAAAGTCAGAACAATAATTGACCAGCCCCAGTTGCCCAGTACGCTGTGGATAAGGTTCAGTACCCAGAAAATTGGCTGGGCCAGGAACCAGAGGAAACCGTAGTCAACGGTCAGCTCAAGACCGGGTGACAGATTTTTCAGATGAGCTTGGTTTTTTGGACCGGCATACAAGGTGGCATCAAACTTGGCATGCTGACCGGGAGCAACCTGCACCGGAGTACCAACATAACCAATAATGTAGTTGCCAGCTGCATCGGCACGGGTAGTCACTTTGTTGGTGGTTTCAGGATCAGGAATCCAGGCAGTGACAAAATAATGCTGTAACCACGCGATCCAGCCGCCCTGAATGTTTTCATTCACCGGCTTGTCGATCATTGCGCCCATTTTCAGCTTTTTGTATGGCTCTTCGGGAGTCCAGAGTGCAGCACCAAGGAAGGTGGCTGTTCCAGCAGGACTGTTGGATGAGGGATCACCCGAGCCGTCACGCTTCAGCTGGGCAAACAGGTTACCGCGCCATGGTTGCTCGCTTTGGTTATCAACCAAATAAGCCATGTTGACCTGATAAGCCTGTTCGTTAACGCAGCTGATCTTGCGGTGTTCAATGTCTTTGGCTGAACACTGCCGGTCAAGGCCACGGTGGAACGTAAAGCGTTTGGTATAGTTGATGCCATTCTCGCTGAACTGCAAATCAACATTCAGGCTGTCTTGGTCGGGCTGAAGCACATAGTTTTGTTGTTCACTGCTGTACAGCGGGCGACCGGAACTGCGGGCGTCGGGGCCATCAGTACCAATCAGGCCACTTTGCGCAACATACAGGTGCTCGCTGCTGCTTTCAAACAACTGGAATGGAATCTCGGGTTGCTTGGA
>Ga0265293_10006121_pt1 | contig 19503 bp, 14 predicted proteins | sample Munlanlewell138R_FD_192505 | JGI IMG/M metagenome (GOLD analysis project Ga0265293, IMG submission 192505) | Leachate microbial communities from a municipal landfill in Southern Ontario, Canada - Leachate well 138R | ecosystem: Engineered > Solid waste > Landfill > Unclassified | place: Canada... | reverse complement strand
ACCGACGGCTACACCCGGGTGGACGCCTTCGTCCGCTACGGCCAGGGGGGCTGGGCCCTGTTCCTCAAGGGCTTCAACCTGACGGACGCGGACATCCGCAACGCCACCAGTTTCCTGCGGGAGATCGCCCCCGAGCCCGGGCGCGGCATGGTGGTGGGCGCCAGCTACGAGTTCTGACGGGCAACCGGCGGGGACGGCGGCGTCGTCCCCGCCGGGGTGGCCAATCCCGCCCCGGGGCGTTACCCTCCAAGGCGCCGCCCCAGCACAGGACAAACCCATGAAAAAGGCCCTGAAAATCCTCGCCATTCTGGCGGTCGTCGCCGTGCTCTGCGCCGCCGGTCTGGTCGCCTACCTGCTGTTCGCCGTCGACCCCAACAGCTACAAGCCCCGGCTGGAGCAGGCGGCCCGCGAACAGGGGGTCGACCTCACCATTGCCGGCGACCTCGGCTGGCGCTTCTTTCCCGCCCTCGCCATCGACGTGGGACAGACCCGCTTTGCCAGCGAGAGCCACGGCATCGCGCCGTCATCCATCGAGACCGGGCGCCTCGCCCTCGGCTGGCGGGAGCTGCTGCAAGGGCGCGTCGCCATCAAGGCCCTCGCCATCGATGGCGCCGACCTGCACCTGACCCGCGGCGATGCCGCCGGCGCCGCGGTGGCGACACCCGCCACCGGCGATCAACCCATCGAAAGCGCCGATCGCCAGCTGGCCCTGGCGGTGGACACCCTCAGCCTCAGCAACGGACGGCTGCGGCTCGAGCAAGCGGACGGCACGCTGCTGCTCGACGACATCCAACTGCGCTTGAGGGACGTCAGCCTCGACGGCGGCGCCTTTCCCGTCGCCGCGAGCCTCACCTACCACCGGGCGGCGGGGGAGCCCCTGGATCTGGCGCTGGACACACGACTGGCCGTCGACCGCGCCCAGGGGCAACTGCGCATCGAGGACGGCAAGCTCAGCCTCGCCGGAGCCCTGCCCGCACCCATTGCCCTCAACTTCGACGGCACCGTCGATGGGGTTATCGATGGAGAGCTGCGGCGGGCACGGATCAGCCGCCTCGACATCGCCCTTGGCGACACCCACCTGACCGGCAGCGCCGACTACACCCACGCCAGGCCCCGCGCCTTGACACTGACCCTCGCCGGCGGCGACCTCGATACCGCCGCACTGCTGCCGCCCTCCGCGAATGGCGATGGCAGCGGCGAGGATGGCGAAGGCGTCGACAACCCGAGCGACGCCAACCCTCTGGCGGCGCTGCTCGCCCCCATGGCCATGCTGGAAGGCGGCAGCGGCCGCATCGAACTCGCCCTCGACAGCCTGCGCCACGGCGACCTGAACCTCAGAGCCCCGCGCCTCGGGGTCGACATCGATGGCCCTCGGGTAGGGGTTCGCGAGCTGGCCGCAGGCATTTTCGGCGGCCAGCTGGCGGCGTCCGGCACCCTCGACGCAGGGCGAGACCTGCCGCGCATCAGCTTCCAGCAACGGCTCACCGGCATCGACCTGGGTGCCGCCCTCGCGGTGCTGGCGGAGGACGTGAACATCACCGGCACCCTCGACCTCGACTTCGAGGGCAACACCCGGGGCAGCGACAGCGAGGCGCTGCTCGCCAACCTCGCGGGGGCGGGCAAGCTGCGCCTTGAGCACCCGGTGATCGCCACCGTCAACCTGGAAAAGAGTTACTGCGAGCTGGCCGCCCTGGTGGAAAAGACCCCCGCCCGGGAGGAGCCCTGGCCGGCGGGCACCCGCCTCAACACCCTCGCCAGCCCCCTGCGCATCGCCGATGGCATTCTCCACCTCGACGACTACAGCACCGGCATCGGCAACCTGGGTGTACGGGGGGCGGGGCGGATCGACCTCGACCGCAAGACCTTCGACATCGAGGCCATCACCCGCCTCACCGGCGACCGCACCAGCGACGAGGGCTGCCTGGTGAAGAGCAAGCGGGTCCGCGACAGGGATATCCCCCTGCGCTGCAAGGACAGCTTCGCGGACGCGGGCGCCGGCAGCTGCAAACCCGACCAGGCCTTCGTCAACAGCCTGGTGAAGGACGAGGTGATCGACAAGATCAAGGAAAAGACCAACCTGGACGACGACAAGGCCGAGGCCCTGGAAGGGTTGCTCAAGGGCCTTTTGAATCGCTGAACCGCCCCCGGACCCGATCCCGTGAAAGTGAGACTCCCCCGCGAATCCGCCACCAGGCCCGCCGCACCCGGCGACCGCCAGTTCGCCAGCCGCCTGCTCCGCTGGTTCGACCACCACGGCCGCAAGGACCTGCCCTGGCAGCGGGACATCACCCCCTACCGGGTGTGGCTGTCGGAGATCATGTTGCAACAGACCCAGGTGGCCACGGTGATGCCCTACTTCACCCGCTTCACCGCCGCCTATCCCACTGTCGAGGCCCTCGCCGCGGCGCCCCTCGACGCCGTGCTGCACCTGTGGACCGGGCTCGGCTACTACGCCCGCGCCCGCAACCTGCACCGGGCGGCCGAGATCATCGCCACTGAACACCGCGGCCGGTTTCCCGACACCCTCGACGGCCTCACCGCCCTGCCGGGCATCGGCCGCTCCACGGCGGGGGCGATTCTCGCCATCGCCTTCCGCCAGCGGGCCACCATCCTCGACGGCAACGTCAAGCGGGTGCTGGCCCGCCACCGCGCCATTGCCGGCTGGCCCGGGGACGGCAAGGTCGCCGCCGCCCTGTGGGACATCGCCGAGGCCAACACCCCGGGCTCCCGGGTGGCCGACTACACCCAGGCGATCATGGACCTGGGGGCCACCCTCTGCACCCGCGCCCGACCCCGCTGCGGCGAATGCCCCCTCAGCGCCGACTGCGAGGCCCTGGCCCAAGGGCAGCCCACGGCCTACCCGGGCAAGAAGCCCCGCAAAGCCCTGCCGGTGAAGACCACCCTGCTACTGATGATCCGCGACGACGAGGGACGGGTACTGCTCGAACAGCGTCCACCGGCGGGAATCTGGGGCGGCCTGTGGAGCTTTCCGGAAGCCGACAGCGAGGACGATATTCCCGCCACCGCCCGGCGCCTCGGGGTGATCCCCGGCGCCATCCGCCCCGCCGCGCCCCGCCGCCACACCTTCAGCCACTACCACCTCGACTACACCCCGGTGCATATCGAGGCCGGGGCCCGCCACCGTGTCGGCGAAGGGCAAACCCTCTGGACAGACCCCGCCGCCCCCGGCGGCATCGGCCTCCCCGCGCCGGTCAAGGCCCTGCTCGACGGCCTCGCGGCGACGGCGCAACGCTGAGGGACCCTTGCCCACCACCGCCCAGAGTGGGAACCTGAACACCCCGACAACCACCGCCCCAGGGACAACCCATGCCGGTAGAGGATCTCAACCACGTCAATATCAACGCCCCCCAGCCGCTGCTCGACCGGCTGCGGGATTTCTATGTCGACATCATCGGCCTCAGGGAGGGCCCCCGCCCGCCGGTGCCGATCCCGGGCTACTGGCTCTACGCCGGCGACAAGCCGGTGGTCCACCTGACGGATGCCGCCGCCATGCCCGGTCACCACCCGCAACCCGGCGCCCGGGGCCACCTCGACCACATCGCCTTCAGTTGCACCGATGTCGCCGGCATGGAAACCCGCCTCCTGGCGGCGGGGGTCCCCTTCCGGCGCAACGACATCCGCGAATTCGGCATAGTCCAGCTGGTGGTCACAGACCCCGCCGGCCTCGACGTGGAACTCAACATCAGCGACTGACGGACAGCGTTGCGACCGGCGCCGACAACTCGCTATCCTTGCCACCCCCAAACGCTTCCGGAGCATCCATGGCCCGCACCGTGTTCTGCCGCAAACTGAAACAGGAACTGCCCGGCCTCGACCAGCCCCCCTTCCCCGGCCCCAAGGGCGAGGACATCTTCGCCAACATCTCCCGCGATGCCTGGCAGCAATGGCTCGACCACCAGACCATGCTGATCAACGAAAAGCGCCTCAACCTGATGGACCTCGGCACCCGCACCTACCTCAACGAGCAGCGCGAGCGGTTCCTCTCCGGAGAGGCCTACGACAAGGCAGAAGGCTACATTCCCCCCGACAAATAAAAGCCGCGATCAAATCCCTCCGCGCCCTTGACGGGCCGGGGGTGAAACGGTTTAATACGCGCCTCTCGCCGCCAGGCAATCCCGCAAGGGAATCAGCTTGAAGCCCAGGTAGCTCAGTCGGTAGAGCAGAGGATTGAAAATCCTCGTGTCGGTGGTTCGATTCCGCCCCTGGGCACCATACAAATCAAGGGCCTGCAGAAATGCGGGCCCTTTTTTCCGCTTTCGGTAAGCCTGCTGCGTATCAAGCGCAGCGCACCCAGCCGTCACGCGCATGCCGTGGATAACGGAATCCCCGGTCCTTAATCTCTTGGCCCCCAAAGGTCTGGAGACGCCAACTACAGACCGACATCCGAAGAACCGTTACCCTGCCGATATGTTGACAGACAGTCGAGTCAGCGCTTCGTCCCTCGATATGTATCACCAACCGGCTTGGACCAACCCGCTGATGAAGCGTGGTATGCGATAACGTCATCGACCCTAGCGGGCTCACCCAACACCACATCCCAGCACCAGGTACCAAAGCCTCCCCGTGCATTGACTGCCTTGACCCAGGTATCCAGGGCCATACGCTTGGCCCTGTTCTGGTCGGAATCCTCACCCTTGATTTCCAATACCAGATTTTTGCCATTGGTCAGGCGGATCAGATAATCGGGCACGAAGCGGCGTCGGCTGCCACGCCACAGATAGTAAACCTGGAAGCCCAGGTGGTCATTCTTGGCAAAGCAGGCGACATCTTCGCGTTTTTCAAGAATCTTGGTGGTGTAGTCCTCCCAGGTGCTGTCCGCCACCGCATGGCTGATTTGGGATTTCACCGTTTCCATACAGTTTTTTGTGGTGTACCAAGTCCGCATCAGCCGCGTGGAGCCAATGGGAAATTCCGGGTCGAATACCGGTTCCAGCCGTTCGGTATTGTGCTGCTGAAGCTGAGCGACGACATGACCCACAATGGTGTCTATGGACAGGGCAACAAGGATACGCTTGCGCAGTGGTTCCTGGTGGAATAGCGACGGAATATCCAGCCGGTTGGAGTTATAGAACTGCTCCACCAGCCGGATCAGCTGCTGAATCAGATACTCCTGGCCGGCAGGATAGCCCCCCTTCAGCTCCGCAAAGGCCTTGCGCGCCGCCAGGAACAGCAGGCGCTGGAGACGGAATTCCTCCGGCAACTTTTCCAGGTCGATGGTGACGGCCTTGGCCAAATCGGCCGCGCCACCCAGGGCGGGGGCAAGTTCCGCAGTCACATGTATCTCTGCCGGGTCCAATTTGAGGACGGGTATCTTTGCCCAATCAATGGTCAACTCGGGCCGCACCACCACATCCACCCTGAGCACATTGGGCCAGCTGATCTCCATCTCGCCACGGTCCTTGAGGGCTTCAATCTGGGTGCTGCTCCTGGGCGGGGGCGGCGCCTCGCCGGAATCGTCCACGTCCTGGAAGATGGACAGCGGCACACCGAACACGTTGACGTACTCGGCCCTGAACAGGTCTCGCTCCTGGCCATCCGGGCACAGGACCCTTTCGGTATCGTAGGACACCCGCCGCAAGCCACGGCCGATTACCTGCTCGCAGAGCAGCTGGCTGGTGAAAGCCCTCAGCCCCATGATATGGGTGACATTCTTGGCGTCCCAGCCCTCGCTGAGCATGGCCACGGAAATGACATTCTGGAGATCCTGTCCGGCAGTATTGCGTTTGCCGACGTTGTCGACGATGGCTCGCAGCAGCTCCTCCTTCTTCAACGCGCGAAGTTCCACCTTACGGGACTCGGGGATGACGGCAGCTTCCACGATTTCCCGCAGCACCTCCTCATATTCCTTGTTAGCGGTGGCAGTTTCGCCTATTTCCGCCTTGTCCAGCACCTTGGAGTCCACCCGCAGTGTGCGCTCTGGGGCCTTCAGCTCCGGCCAATAGGCATCTCCCTGGCGGAAGTAGTATTCCAACCTCGCGGCAGTCTCCGTGCGGTTACAGACAGTGAGCATCACCGGGGGTGAGGGGTGCCCGCTGGCCAGCCAGGCCTCACGGGTCGCTCGCCAGTCCGCCCCGAGCAACGTGTAGGCCTCCTGGACGATTTGCGGAAGCGCCTCATGGGGCTCCGCGCCCCGGCGATTTAGATCCTGGGAAACATCAGATTCACGGTATAGGTGGTAGAGCTTGGACCTGTAGGTTTTGGCATTGGGCAGTGCGTTGTCCCGAATCACCACCCTGGGGGTTTTGACCAGGCCTGCCTCGATGGCGTCGTTCAGGCCAAAATCCGAAATAACCCACTCGAACAGCGCCGACTCGGTGCTGGTTTTACCCGTGGGTGCGAAGGGGGTGGCCGACAGGTCGAAACAGCGGATAATGCGCCGCATCCTGTGAATCCGGTCGAGGCCCTCAATCCAGCGGGTTGCCTCGTCCAGGTCGATACCCAGCTCCTCGGCATCCTTTTTGCTCACTTTCAGCTCCGCCGGTTTGCGGTAGGCATGGTGGGCCTCGTCATTGATGATGACCAAGTCCTTGTATCCCGCCAGCTTGCCCAGCACCCTACGCACATAGGCCTCGTCACTTTCCTTGCCCTTTTTGACCACAGAGCGGTCCTGCTCCTTGAGGGGCATCAGGCTGTGCCAGTTCTCAATCAGCAGCTCCATCTGGTTCAACTTCTGGCGCAGGGATTCATTGGGGCAGAGGGAAAAAGCGTCGTAATAGTTTTCCGGGTGCCCAGGCATCAGCACCTGTAGCCGCTCCTTGACGGTAAGGCCTGGCGCCACGATAAAAATGGCCTTGGCGAAGTCTTTGTTGCGCTTGGGGTAGGTGAGTGCATTCAGCACCTGCCAGGTGATGATCATGGCCATCACTGTGGTCTTGCCGCTGCCGGTGGCCATCTTGTTGCACAGGCGCTCCCAGGGGCCCCCATCCCCGGGGATGGCGATGCCCTGCTTGAATTCAGGGGGTGCCTCTACATGCCAGATAAGCGTTTCGATAGCCTCCAGCTGGCAGAAGTAGAAACTGTACTGGCGGCTGCTGTCCGGGTCCTGCCAGTGCTCCAAAAGCTGCCGGGTAACGGAGGTAACGCCGGGGTAGTTGACTGAACGCCATTGATCTACCCGCTCCCGAATGCGGTTTACCAGCTCCAGCTCCACACCACGCACGGTGTTGTTGCGGGTATCAAAGATTTCGTAGCCGGCGGGACGGCGCCCGGGTCGCAGATCCAGCTTGCTGTCCGACTTTCTCAGCCAGTGGTGAGTCGGGCGCTCAAAGGGGGAATTGATGATCAGGGACTTGCGCTGGTTTGCCGCGTCGGTCACGGAGTATCGCTCCTTGATGTTCGATAGGCCTGCTGGGGGTGATTGGGTTTGTCTGGATACCTAAGCTCCAGCTGCCCGGCATGGGCCATGGGCCCCAGGTAGTCTTCCTGCAAATTCTTCAGTCCCTTCCGTGCCACCAGGAGCCCCACTTGTTGCAGGGTGAGGAAATCCCGAGCGCAAACTGCCCGAATCGCAGCCCTCAATACCTCCTTGTCGTTGACTCGCTTTTTACTCCTGACATGAGCCGCCAACGCCCAGCGCTCGTCGTCAGCGGGAATCCCCGCCTGGATGGCAATGGCCTCATCCACAAAGCGGGGAGCCTCGTCTGTTAAGGGGGGGGCTCCACCGCTTAAGGGGGGAGCTCCGTTGCTTAAAGGGGGAGCTCCGTTGCTTAAGGGGGGAGCTCCGTTGCTTAAGGGGGGAGCTGAAACCACGGCTGGCAGAGCACCCTCAATCTCCATCCTGACTTCCGGCAGGTTCAACTGGTACCTGGTACCACGACCCACGCCATCGGAAACCAGGAACCCGGATTTCACCAGCCCTCTGAGCATACGGGTGATATCCACCCGGTGTAGCGTCAGCATGTCCTGCAAGCGTTGATTGGTAACACTTTCTTCCAGATAGGCAGTGACAACGGCCTGCAGTTCCTCAGCATTCAATTCCTGGAACTTGTCACCAAAACAGGTTCCAAGGTCGCTGAGAACCTGATCCGGCAAGGTGGAAATCATCGGCAAATCCAATACCACCCGGTCTGGCTGGTACGTTTCCGTCAAACTGGGGGACTGCCAGTGCTCCGCCGCCCAGCTGCTGCGAATCTTGTCGATGCCCGATCCCGCCTTGTCCCCCACGCCCAGCATCTGAAACATCAACTGCAAGGATTTGTTTCTACACTCACTGATACCCCCTTGCAGCAACTGCCGCCGGGAAACCAGCAATGTGCCAGGGTTCGAAAACTCGAAGCGGTCAAGGTAGCGGTCGATGACAATACCTCCCTGCCCGCTGTAATCCGAATGGATCAACGCATTCACCAGGGCCTCCTGGAGGGCTTCTCCCACTGAGGATGCGGCAATGCGGTACCCCTGCTCATTGGTTTTGAAGGGCCGCTTGATCCCGGGACCAGACGATAATTTCAGGGTTACCTGCTGATAAAACTGGAACAGGTTGCCCTCCCAGGTGCCATCCAATGTCAACCGGTCGGTCCATCGCACCGATGGGTCATCAGAGAATCGCTCCCGGTAATCCACATGGTAGCCAGGCACTGCGGCAGGGTCGCGAATGGCCTCGTCCCGGCCAAACATCAGCAGGCCGGCCAGGGTAAGCCCTTCTTTTCCGGTGACACGGTCACGGCGCCACCCGCCAAGCTTTACCAGCAGGCCGACATCATCCTCGGCCAGCCAGGCATGCCCAGGTCGTATGGACGCGAAGCGATTGCGGAACTGTCGCAAGGATTCGAGATGCAGGTCCTGGAGTGAGAATCCTTCGAGAACCCGACCGTCTGCCGGTTCATCCGACTGATCGGCAAACATCCGCCGAACTTCCTGCTCGGTGCAGCGGTAATCGCCCTCAAAGCCGCGGCGATAGGTGCCTCGAAAGGGGTCACTGCCAATGAAAATCGGTCGCTGCCGCCGGTCTGCCCGTGGCACCCAGATTCGCACCACCCGAGCTTCACTGTCGTGGACTGGGAGAATTTCGACATCCCGCTCACCTAGCAGATTGCTGTTGACCTTGCCGCGATTGTTGACGGTATTCCAGAAGTCGGTGACCAGCTTTTCGGGGTGAGGTACGCCGTGAATATCCAGCCGGTTCGCCCGCTGGCTGATACCCAGCCAAATGGTGCCGCCCTCGGTGTTGGCAAAGGCGCTATAGGTTTCCCACAAGTCGCCGGGTAAGCCCCCTTTGGCTGCCTTGTATTCGACATCAACTCCTTCATAGAAGGTAAGTTCATCGAATAGATTGAGCTGTGTACTCATGCCGTCGTCATCTCAATCCAGCGCCATGACCTTCAGGGATTCAATCCCCCGGTCATCGACAATCTTCACGGCAATCTTGCGATTGTCGCCGGCCTCAAAGGGCAGGCTCACCGTGCCGTGGAATTTATGCAGCCGGGTGTCATCCAGCTCGGCGCGGATGTTCTTCTTGAGTTTTTCCCAGCCCTCGCCCTTGCCTGCCAGGGGGAAGAACACCTGGCGGGGAAACAGGCTGCGCTCGTCGTAGTCCGTATCCAGCGCCCACAGGGCAATCTTGCTCTTGCCGCCGGACACCAGCTCGCCCTTGGCCGGGTCGAAATAGTCGAAGCCGTGCACCTCGACCTGATAGGCGCCGTCCTTCAGCTTGCGCACTTCCACCTCCGGCTGGCCCATCAGCCAGAAACTCTGGTTGCTGGCGCGGGCCTTTTTCAGGTCCTCGGTGAGCAGGTCGGTATTCATCTGGGCCTTGAGGGCGGTGATGCCCTTGAGGGCATCGATATCCTTGGCGGCCTCCGGGTCGAAGGCGAAGGCACAGAACACAATCATTTTCGGCAGGGGGAACAGCTGCCCCGCCTCGTTGAGGGCATTGGCCACCTGGCGCTGTTCCAGGGCGGCGTGCTCCGGGCCAAAGCTCACCACCACCCGCTCGCCGCTTTCCAGGTGGCCGCTGGCGTGGAGGTTGCGGATGTTCGCATCGGTGGGCAGGGTTTCCAGGTCGGCAAACTTGAGCATCTGGCCCCCCTTGCCGCGGATGCCGGTTTTCAGCAGCTCCGCCCGCCACTGGTGCTGGCGGCCGCTCTCGCCGGTGCGGGCGATGCTGGTGTCCGCCTGCTCCGGGCCTGCGGCTTCGTCCAGGGATTTTACCGAGGGGAAGGGCACCGCCTCCACGGTAAAGGGGCCGGTGATGCGCAGGCGGTTTTTCGCCACCGCCGGCTGGTCGTAGAGCACCTCCTGGTCGGCGTGGGCGGCGATGGAGTCGTCCATCTGGCGCTGCATGGCCCGGCGGGCGCTGTGGAAGGCGGCGAAGGCAGCCTGTGCGGCGGCAGGCCAGAGCTCGGGGAAGTCGAAGGGCACCTCCCACTCCTGCAGGCCATCCCCCTTGGCAAAGTCCAGCTGCTGGCCCTTGCGGCCGCCCTCCGTCACCCGGAAGGGTTCCCTGGGTTCCTGCTGCAATGCGGCGTTAAGCTTGTCCAGGGCCTGCTCAATGGCCGGGTGCATACGGTCGTAGATACTGTCGATATCCGGGTTGTTGGCGATGGATTTCAGCGTCACATGGGGCACGGTCTTGTAGATAAAGCCGCCCTTCAGGCCCTCGTGGGGGTATTTCAGCTCGTAGTAGTCGTAGCTGGATGTCATCAGGCGCTGCTTGGCCAGGGTGACGGCCACCCGGGAGGTATCGCAGGTGATCCAGCGGCGGCCCCATTTTTCGGCGACAAAGGCGGTGGTGCCGGAGCCGCAGGTGGGGTCCAGTACCAGGTCGCCGGGGTCGGTGGTCATCAAAATACAGCGTTCGACAATTCGATCATTCGTCTGAACAACATAAACCTTATCTGATGCCCCACCAAAACCAGTCCACAGATTGGATATTGCCACCGCTGGAAAATCATCGACAAATCGGCGAAATCGAACGCGATTTTTGGAGAACAGTAAGCGCCCGGCTTTCCCTACAGACGTTATGCGAGCAGGCGAAACTTTCCACGAATTACCGCCTGATGGAAACTGCTTGCCGCGCAATTCTACCGGTTCGTTTGGCCCATCTTTTTGGCTGAATAGTGCATTCGAACTGTATAAACGCGCCTGAGTTGAGGAAAGGTTACGAAGTTGCTTTGCAGATATAACACTCCCATCTGGAAGCATTGCGTAAGGGAAATCTTCAACAGATTCCGGCGTCCTCAACTCGTACAATTGATGGAACTTGGATTTTGCTACCCCTTTATTTTTTGCATACCAAATTACGTGTTCGGAAATGGGCGGCACAAAATCGCCCGTTTGGCTTCCCTTTTTGGTGAAGGTGAAAACTACGATGAAGTTCTGCGGCCCCAGAATCTCATCTAGAATGCCTCTCACCAAATGCAAATTCTCATCCGAAATCTGCACAAAAACGCTGCCGCTCTCGCTCAACAGCTCCCGCGCCAGCAGCAGCCGGTCCCGCAGATAGGTGAGGTAGGAGTGGATACCCAGCTCCCAGGTATCCCGGAAGGCCTTGATCATTTCCGGCTCCTGGGTGAGGTCTTCGTCCTTGCGGTCCTTCACGTCCCGCTTGCCCACAAAGGGCTGGAAGTTGGAGCCGTACTTGATGCCGTAGGGGGGGTCGATATAGATCATCTGCACCTGGCCGGCCAGGCTCTCCTTGTGCAGCAGGCTGTTCATCACCAGCAGGCTGTCGCCGGCGATCAGGCGGTTGGCCCAGCCCTTTTCGTGGCGGTAGAAGTCGATGGCGTCCCGCAGGGGCAGGTTCTCGAAGGGGGCGTCGAAGAGTCCCGGCTGCACCGCCCTGTTTATGCCCTTGGTTTTGCCCTCTCCCTTGATGGCCTTGCGCACGGCGGAGAGGATGCTGGCGGGGTCGATGCGCTCGTGCACATGGAGGCTGACGGTGTCCACCTCGAAGCTGGTGCGCTCCGCCTTGCCGGCCCAGTTGAGGTAGGGGGATTGCAGGCGCTTGAGTTCCGCCAGGGCGGCGCGCATGTGCTCCGGGTCGCCACTGGCCAGGGCGTCGTCGATCAGGGCTTCGACGGCGCCGCGCTGTGAATCAAAGTTGAGTGCCGGGTCCAGATGGGGGTCGTAGGCCCAGCGGGCTTTACCCTGCTCCGGGTCGGTGGCGGGGGTGACCATGCCCACTTCGGGGTTGTTGACCCGCTTGTCCGGGTGGCGGTAGGAAATAATCTCAGTGGCACCCGCGGCGGCCTTGCCTTTGAGCTTCCCCGATGCCGACTTGGCTGGCTTTGAGCCAGATGCCTGTGAGCCAGGTGCCCTGGGGGTTTCAGGTGCTGGCCGGTCCTGGGTTTCCAGGCTGAAATCCGAGGCTGCCTCGCCATCCGCGCCATTGGCCCTGCGCAGGGAGCCGCCCTTGCCACGCCCCTTCGCCACCAGGCCCGCCGCCAGCAGTTGCCCATGTGCCCGCCAGTAGTCCTCCTCGGCCAGGCTTTCGCCTTCCTCCGCGAGGCGTGCTTCCAGGGCCCGCCTCAAGGCGGTGTTACCCACGGGGGCGCCGTCGCCGGGAATCAGTGACAGCAGAATCTCTTGCAGACGGTCGTGGGGGTCTGGCATTGCGGACACTCCTTGGATGTTGTTATCGCCACCCATCCGGCGGCACAAGCGCAAGGATTATGCCCTCTCTACCGGCCACTGTCATTGCAGTGTCCGGGGCCGGGGCAGGCACTCATCTGTAAGCTCGCCGGTCGGCGACACAAGGATGGGGCGCCATCCCAACGGCTATTGCCTCGATGGCTTTCAAAGGACGGTCACCGCTCCTTACCCTTTCCGCGCCAGCGGTTCTACACTTGATGGGCACTACCGCCCCGGCGCCCCATCGACCGGGTTTCGTCCATAACAAGGGAGAGCCCTATGAATACCGTTACCCTCGACGGCTGGTGCAAGCCGGCCAATGCCGACCGGCCCGTCCATATCGAGACCATCCATTTTCGGGTGAGCGAGGAGTGCCACCTCCAGCTGGAGGCGGCGGAGGAGGAACTGCTGGAAACCCAGGGGGATGAAAAATTCATCGATGTGGACATGGATACCCTGGAGCTGCACACCTCGGCGGATTGCGGCCCCCTGGAGGATTGCCAGCTGCGCATCTACCTGAGCCCGGTGGACCACCGGGGGCATTTCCACCTGGTGGGCCACCGGGCCAGCGACCACAGCCTGGTGTACAGCAACGCGGTGATGGTGGATCAGCTGGGCTAGCCCGGCTTCCTCACTCGGGCCGCTGGCGATAACCCCGCGGCTCGCCCCCATCGCGGGACTGGCGGCTCGCGGTCTCCCGGGCGCCAGGGCCCCGGGCGCCGCCATCGTCAAAGCGCTGCCGGCTGGTTTGCATCCGCGCTCCGTCCCGCTCCCGCCCCTCTCCCATCATCGGGCGCCGCTGCTCCCGTGACTCGGTCCTTGGGCCTTGTGGGGGATGTTCGCGGGACTGAAATTGCCGGGCCTGGAACTGCCGGGCGTTGGCGCTCCCATCCCGGGATGGCGCCATGGCTTCCCGCTGCCTCGGCGGCTCCCCCACGGCGCGCTCCGGCTGCCGCCGCGCCTCCCTGTCACTCGACCCGGAGAATGACCCGCCCCCCGCACTGAACCCGGAGCGCCGCTCCTCGCTCCGCCGCTCGTCGAAGCGGGGCTGCTGCCGGACCTGTTGGCGGGGGGATTGCTCTGTTCGGAATTGCCCTGTCCGGAATTGTTCGGTCCGGGGTTGCTCTTCCCGGAATCGTTCCTGGCGGAATTGGTCGTTCCGAAATCCCTCGCCTCGGGATTGCACCTCCCGGGCGCGCTCCTCCCTCGGGGCGGTACGGGGCTCCTGACGCTGCTGCCGGTCGGGGTCGCGCCATTGCCGGCCATCATCGCGAGGGTCGCGACGATCGTCGTAACGGTCCCGGGCGCGGTCGAAGTCCCGGTAGGTCTCGCGGGTCAGCGGATGGCGATACTGCGCGCCCCGGCGATGCACCGGGTCGTGGCGCCAGCGCCGGGCATCGCTGAGGTAACGGCGGTCGCCGCCCCGGGAATGATGGGGGCGGTAATGGTCGCGGTCGACGATGACGATATGGCGCTCGCGCCAGTGGAAGGTGCTGTAGAAAAATACCGGCGCGACGGCGACGCCATGCCCCCAGTAAAAGTGGTGGCGGGGATGGTAGCCCCGGGGTGGGCCCCAATAAAAATGGGAGTGGTAGGGCCGCCACCAACCGGCAAAGAGCACCAGGGGATCGTAATAGGGCACGTACACCACCTCGGCGTGGCGCGGCTCGATGATGATCAGATCCCGGTCCCGATAGGTGCGGGCGTACTCCAGGGATTCCAGGTACCCGGCGGCGTAGGCCTCGTCCCGCAGGCGCTGGATGGCGTCGATCACGTCGGGTTCCTGCAACAGGTAGGCATCGCCGAGATCCTGGGTCCAGTCGAGGTTCTGGTCCATCCGCGCCAGCACCTCGGGGAAGGCCACCAGGGCCTGGACGCTCGGGTCCCAGCCCATGCGCTCGGCGGCGCGCACCGCCTCGGCGCCCTCGAGCCCCGGGCGCGCGGCGGACCAGCGGGCCGCTTCCACCACTTCGAGGGGGTAGGTTGAGGCCATCAGGATCTGGCTGAGCAGTGGGTCGGGGTAGAGGGCGATGGGGGCCAGCAGGCTGTCCAGCTCCCGGGGGGAGAAGCGGTGGTCCCGGGGCTCCTGCCAGGCGCATGCCTGGGTCACCAGTGCCATGGTGAGCACCACCGCCACCAACGGGAAACGCCACCAGTTGCCGTATCGCATATCACCCCCGGGGCGGACGCCGCCCGTTCATGCCGGTTGCCCGCCGGATGGCGGGGTCCTGTCATCCTTCAACGGGCCAACAGCGATTCGGTGCACAGCACGCATTCGCGGAGGCGGGCGGGGGATAACGGGGCTTTGACAACGCCGGGCACCGGTCGGTAGCATGGCGCCATGCATTCTTCCTCGATTTTTTTGAGTCAGGGCCTGTCCAAGGCCTGCCCCCAGCCGCGCCGACGCCGTTGCCGCCGCTGCCCTTCGTTGTTGTAATTTTCCTTCAACCACAGGCAGCCGCGTCGTCAGCGCCTGCCCCCTACCCCAAAACGCTGGATGACCGGTTGCCCCCCTGGAGCGCCCATGTCATCGATCATCTCTTCCCCGATTCCACCCCTCGACGCGGTCATGCCCATCGCCCCGCGGCCGGATATCCTGTTCGTCCATGGAGAGGGCTCCTGGCTCACCGACAGCGAGGGCCGGCGCTACCTGGATTTTGTCCAGGGTTGGGCGGTCAACGCCCTCGGCCACTGCCACCCCGCACTGGTCGACGCCGTGCGCCGCCAGTGCGCCACCCTGATCAACCCGAGCCCCGCCTTCTTCAACGGGCCGATGGTGGAACTCGCCACCCTGCTGGCCCGCCACAGTGGGCTCGACCAGGTGTTTTTCGCCAGCACCGGCGCCGAGGCGAACGAGGGTGCCATCAAGCTGGCGCGCAAATGGGGTGCTCTCCACAGGGGCGGCGCCCACCGCATCATCACCTTCACCAATGGCTTCCACGGCCGCACCCTGGCCACCATGTCCGCCTCCGGCAAGAAGGGCTGGGAGAGGCTGTTCGAACCCGGGATGCCGGGCTTCGCCAAGGTGCCCTACAACGACCTCGACGCCGTGGCAGGGGCCATCGACGACAACACCGTGGCGGTGCTACTGGAACCCATTCAGGGTGAGGCGGGGGTGATCCCCGCGCGGCGGGACTTCGTGGAGGGGCTCCAGCGGCTGACCCGGGAGCGGGGCCTGTTGTTGATCTTCGACGAGGTGCAGACCGGCATGGGCCGCACCGGGTCGCTGTTCGCCTTCCAGCAACTGGGGGTGGCGCCGGACATCGTCACCCTCGGCAAGGGCATCGGTGGCGGCGTGCCCCTGGCTGCGTTGTTGGCGAGGCGGGCGGTGACCTGCTTCGAACCGGGGGATCAGGGCGGCACCTACAACGGCAACCCGCTGTGCTGCGCCGCCGGGGTGGCGGTGATCGAGACCCTGCTCGCGCCCCGCTTTCTCGCCGAGGTGCGGGCGCGGGGCGAGCAGCTGGCGGACGGTCTCACCCGCCTTGCCGCCGCCCACGGCCTTGGCGAGGTGCGGGGCAAGGGACTGCTGCTGGCCCTCGACACCGGCGACCTGGCTGCCCCGGACATCGTCGCCCGCGCCCTCTCCCGGGGCCTGCTGATCAACGCGCCACGGCCCCATACCCTGCGCTTCATGCCAGCCCTGACGGTGAGCGAGGAGGAAGTCGGCCGGATGCTGGAGTTGCTTGACGGGGTACTGGCGGCATCACCCTGAGCACAAAAAAGCCGGCGGGGTCGCCGCCGGCTTTTGGGATCAATCCGCCGCCTGCTTACCAGACCAGCTGCAGCTCGTTGACGTGCATCACGTTGCTCATCAGGTAGGGCACCTTGAAGCCGGGCTTCAAACGGAACTCGGGGAGCTCGGCCAGCATGTCGGTGATGGCCACCTTCAGCTCGCGGCGCGCCAGGTGGGCGCCGAGGCAGCGGTGGATGCCGTGGCCGAAGCTCAGGTGCGCCGGGCGGCGGTCGAGAATCACCTGGGTGGGGTTCTCGAAGGCCTCCGGGTCGTTGGAGCCGAGGGGAGTACAGAGGGCCACCCGCTCACCGGGCTTGATGGTCTGGCCGCACAGGGTGGTTTCCTTGGCGCAGATGCGGATGGTGGTCACCGCCGCGTAGGCGCGCATCAGCTCCAGCACCGCCTGCTCGATCATGCCGGGGTTTTCCCGCAGGGTGCGCTGGTCGTCCAGGTGGGTGGCCAGGTGGTGGAAGTGGTGGCCGAGGTTGGCGGTCACGGTGTCGAGACCACCGATGAAGAGGTTGAAACAGTGGCCGAACACCTCCTCGCGGGTCCACTTGCGGCCTTCCGCTTCCATGTTGAGGGCATTGGAAATCAGGTCGTCGGTGGGGTTCTTTTCGCGCTTGGCGATCTCATCGTAGAGGAACGCCTTGAGGGTGATGATGGCGTTGCGGCGATCATCCATGTTGCTGGTGTGGAGCAGATTGTATTCCCAGCCCATGAACTCATCCATGCGCTCCTGGGGCAGGCCCAGCAGGTCGAGGACGATACTCACCGGGAAGGGAATGGCGAAATCCCTGATGAACTCCACCTCGCCCTTGTGCTTGAACTTGGCGATCAGCTCCTCGGCGCGGCCGCTGACCTTGGCTTCCAGCTCCGCCATGCGGCGGGGGGAGAACACGGGCTCCAGGGCGCGGCGGAAGGCGGTGTGCTTGGGGGGGTCGAGCTCGGTGGGAATCACGTCCCAGCTCTCGCCGATCATGGAGGCGAACTGGGCGTTGCCCTTCTTGATGAAGTGCTCGGTGTCCTCGTAGACCCGCTTCATGTCCTCCGCGCGACGCACCACCCAGCCACCGCCGGGGGGCACGGGGAAGACGTTGGTGGCGTAGAAGATGTCCGGGCCCTGGTGCAGCTTGGGGACGATCTCCTTGTGGGGATTCACGTACTCGATGGTCCGGGTGGTGAGGGGGAACTCCATGGCCAGTTCCGGTGGCACATGGGATGGCAAGGGGTAGTCTTGTGCGCTCATGGTGCGAAAGCCTCTCTGATCGGTATCGTTAATAAACCGCCTGAAAACGGTCATCGGTGATCCGGACAGCCGCGTGTACTGCCCACACCCCTGTGGCGGCCTGTCCTGGAAACGTCCCAGTATACCTCGAAATAAGTCGCTCGACTTAAAAATATCTTGCCACTTCCCCTAGACTATAGCGCCATTGACCCAGGTCAATGGCGGAGGCCCGGGATCACAGGGAAAACATCAAGCCCCGGGAGGCGGCGCCACGGACCCCGCGATCAGCTCCTCGATATGCCAGGCGCCGGCGAGCTTGCGCAGGCGGATGCGATAGTCGGTAAAGGTCATGGGCGCACCACCCCTGCCCCAGTCGGTGACAAGGCCGTAGGCGATCACCCGCGCCTCATCGGCGGCGGCCCCCGGTTCGGCGAGGATATTGGTGATCTGGTGGCGCCACTTGCCGCCGCCGTGCTCCGCCACCGTGGCCACCATGCCCCGCAACTGGTCGCGACCCTCCATGCGCATCACGCCGGGGATGTCGAACACCCCGTCCGGAGTGAACAGCCCAACCCAGGCATCCGCCTGGTTGCTGTCGACGGTGTGGACGTAGCGGGCGAACAGGTCGGAAATATCGAGGCGGTCTTGGAGGCTGAGGGTCACGGGAATACTCCTTATGGTTGTTGGTGTCATGGGTTTGGTGGCGCGCGTCACCACTATAGAGCCAATCCCCCGTGTCGCAAACCGCCCCGATCGGCCCGCCTACCTGCGGAGGAACTGCCGGAAGATGGCCCGCGCCTCCTCGCTATCCCGCAGTTCCACGAACTGCCGCGCCTCCCGGTCGATCACCCCGTGCAGTGCCGCCACGTCGCCCCGCATCAGACGCTTCGTCGCCCGCACCGCCGCCGCGGGCTTCGCCGCCAGCTTCTCCGCCTGGGTGGTGGCGTGCTCCCAGTAGGTCTCCTCACCCACCACCCCGTTGATCAGCCCCAGTTCCAGCGCCCGGGCGGCGTTGAAACGCTCACCCAGCAACAGCAGCTCCGCCGCCCGGGGGTAACCCAGCTGGCGCGGCAGCAGGTAGGTGGACGCCGCCTCCGGGCTGATCCCCAGGTTCACGAACGGCAGGCTGAACACCGCGCTCTCCGTGGCGTACACCAGGTCGCAGTGGAGCAAAAACGTCGTCGCCACCCCGATCGCCGGGCCCGCCACCGCCGCGATCAGCGGCTTGTCGAAATCGGCCAGCCCATGGAGAAAATCCAGCACCGGGCTACCCTCGCTCAGCACCGGCTGCTCGAGAAAGTCGCCGATGTCGTTGCCGGCGCAGAAGCAGCCGCGCCCGCCCTTGAACAGCACCACCCGCACACCCTCGTCGTCCCGGGCGTTGGCGAAAATCGCCACCAGCGCCCTGTACATCTCGGTGGTGAGGGCATGCTTGGCCTCCGGGCGGTTGAGTTCGATATGCAGCACGCCGGCGCGTATATCCGTCTTGATCAGGTCGGTCATGGGGATGATTCCGTGGGTCGTTGAACGAGCGCGGAGGATAAACCCGGGCGGCGGCGGAGGCCAGCGGGCTCCCCCGGCGGATGACGGCTGCGCCTTTTCCGCCCTACAAAATCACCCGTAGGCCCAAAAAGCCCAGCGTCATCGGCCACAAACCCGCCACGGCACGGCACCCTCGGCGGATGACGGCTGCGCCTGTTCCGCCCTACGAAATCCAACCGTAGGGCCGAAGAGCGCAGCGTCATCGGCCGCAAACCCGCCACGGCATGGCACCCTCGGCGGATGACGGCTTCGCCTGTTCCGCCCTACAAAATCACCCGTAGGGCCGAAGAGCGCAGCGTCATCGGCCACAAACCCGCCACGACATGGCACCCTCGGCGGATGACGGCTTCGCCTGTTCCGCCCTACAAAATCACCCGCAGGGCCGAAGAGCGCCGCGTCATCGGCCGCA
>Ga0265293_10006120_pt1 | contig 19506 bp, 19 predicted proteins | sample Munlanlewell138R_FD_192505 | JGI IMG/M metagenome (GOLD analysis project Ga0265293, IMG submission 192505) | Leachate microbial communities from a municipal landfill in Southern Ontario, Canada - Leachate well 138R | ecosystem: Engineered > Solid waste > Landfill > Unclassified | place: Canada... | reverse complement strand
CCAATAGTATGCAATATACGGTCTTTATTTTCAATAAAAATATCATATACAGATTTAGAAATAATTGTCTTATTTATTTAGAAAAATGAGACTGCAAAGAAGAAGTTCTTTCACAGTCTCTCTGCGTTGGAACTCATATATATCTGAGTTGTTGTGCATATATAGGCTCCCACGCAGAGCGTGGGAGCCAGAGTAACCTCGCTCGTTCCAATGCTCTGCGTTGGGAACCAGTGAAAGAACTATTTTAGATCTTGAAGTGCCTTTATAACTTCATCCAAATTCTCTAATGGAATATGAACCTTCCACTCTGGAGTATCACTTTTTCCAGTTAGAGATATACCAATACTTGCTACCGTATGGCTATCTTTTCCATATGGTTCTTCTAATTTAGTTACAGATATAACACCTTTTTTTGTTCCACTTAATTCTATTGTTTTTGACATATTCGCTTTCCTTTAAAGTTTATTTTACTAGTCTAGCTAGTTTTGCCTGAAGTTTCAACCATAATCTATGCTCCATTAGAGGAAAGCCGGCAAATGTTAGGCCACTCTCTTTGATACTCTTTGTAACTCCACTTCTTGCAGCCATTGTTGTAAATGCGGCAACCTCAAGATGCCCAGATATTGCACTTTGCCCACCCATCACAACATTTCTGCCCATTATAGTAGATCCTGCAATGCCAGCTTGTGAGACTAGAACGCTATACTCACCTATAACGCAGTTGTGCCCTACTTGAACAAGGTTATCAATCCTAACACCTTGTTTTATAAGTGTTGTTCCAAAAGCAGCCCTATCTATCGCAGTAGAGCTTCCAATCTCAACATCATCTTCAATAACTACATTTCCATTTTGATAGATCTTCTTATGCTCGCCTTGCTTTGAAGTAGCAAACCCAAAACCATCACTTCCAATAGTTGAATTTGCATGAATAATACAATCACTTCCAACTTTACAATCTCTATAGATACAAACACTTGGATAGAGGATAGTGTTATCACCTATGGTAACATTCGCGCCGATATATACATGAGCCATAATAGTGCAGTTTTTACCAATAGTAGCTCCATTTGCTATTTCAGCCCTAGGTGAAACTTTGCTACCCTCCCCTATCTTTGGTTCTGGAAGATTATCATCTTCTATACAAGGAGCAAAATACTTGGAGAGCTTTGCCATCTCCCAATAAGGAGATTCTACTACTAAAGCGATAGAGTCTGTTGGTACATATTTCTCTGTCTTAGCATCAACTATAATTACTCTAGCTTGTGAGTTTTTTATATCGCTTATGTATTTTGAATTTGACACAAAAGAGAGTTCTGTCTTTGAAGCAGATTTTAAAGTGTTCATGCCCGTAACTTCAAACTCTTCACCATTAAATTTTGCTCCAATAATAGAAGCTATTTCTGATATCTTCATCTTTATCCTTTTAGATTACACTTATCTCTCAAGTGCAACGGCACCACTTCTTACTATCTCTTTTGGGTTATATCTTTTGATCATCTTTAAGAAATTATCTACTCTTTTTGGCTCATCTGCTATCATTGCAATAAAGATATTTTCTCCAACATTTACTATATTTCCATTATAAGCTAGACACATAGCCGCAATATCGCTAATATTTTCAGTTATAGGAAACTTCATTAAAGCCATCTCTTTTTCAACTAAATCAGCATGTTCATAAACCTTTAAAACAGGTACAAGCTTGTGAAGTTGCTTAGTTATTTGCTCTATTACTCTAACAGATCCAGATGTAACTATAGTTAGTCTTGAGTATTTACTCTCAGGAATCGGAGCTACTGTTAGTGAAGTTATATTGTATCCACGACCAGAAAAAAGATCTGTGATGCGAGATAAAACACTCGCTTCATTTACCACGATAACTGAAACTACTCTTCTTTCGCTATTTTCAGTCATTACTTCTCCTTTTTCTCTAATAACATCATGTTAAATAGGCTTCCACCAGATGGAACCATTGGCATAACATTTTCAAGTCTCTCAACAACAACATCAATAAAAGCAACAATATTTTTCTCTATTGCATCTTTTAAGGCTGCATCAAACTCTTCTTTTGTAGTAACTCTATAACCTATTCCACCAAAAGCTTCTGCTAAGAGAACAAAGTCAGGCTGAACGCTTAGATCTGTCTCACTATGTCTTTTGTCGTAAAATAGTGTTTGCCACTGACGAACCATTCCTAAGTAGTTGTTGTTCAAGATAATATTTATAACTGGAAGCTTTTGCTCAACCGCAGTCATAAGCTCTTGACAATTCATAAGGATAGATCCATCTCCTGTAAAGTTTATACTTATCTTATCAGGAGAAGCAGCTTTAACACCCATAGCAGCTGGAAAACCAAAACCCATAGTTCCAAGTCCACCAGAGCTTATAAACTGTCTAGGTCTGCTAAAAGGGTAAAACTGTGCAGTCCACATTTGGTGCTGACCAACATCTGTTGAGATATTTGCCCCGTCACCTAGCAACTCTCCTACCCTCTCTATAACCCATTGTGGTTTTATTCTATCTGTATCTTCATGATAGAAAAGAGGATGAAGTTCGGCAAAATTTGTTACAGTTTCTCTCCACGACTCATATTTAGCAGGGTTGATAGATGAAGAGATCTCTAACATCTCTTTTACAACGTTTTTAACATCTCCAACTATTGGGTAGTCAGCATTTACAAGTTTTGAAATAGATGCGGGATCTATATCGACATGAATAACACCAGCATTTTTAGCAAATTCTGATAGCTTTCCAGTTACACGATCATCAAATCTAGCACCGAGACCTATAACTAAGTCAGTTTCACTCATCGCCATATTTGATGCATAAGATCCATGCATTCCTAACATTCCAACCAAGAGTTCATCATCGTGTGATAAAACACCTCTAGCCATAAATGTCTCAACAGCAGGTATCCCAGTTCTCTTTACTAGCTCTCTTACTTCATATCCAGCGTTTGCATTTATTACTCCACCACCTATGTAAAAAAGTGGTCTTTTTGCTTTAGCTATTGCTGCAATTGCTTTTTTGATTTGGCGAGGATTGCCTTTGACATTTGGCTTATAAGTCTCAAGATCTACTTCTATTGAGTAGTCAAACTCTGCAATTTCAGCAGTTACATCTTTTGGAATATCAACATGAACAGGACCAGGACGACCTGAAGCTGCGATATGAAATGCTTCTTTTAGTACACGAGGTAAGTCACTTGCATTTGTTACAAGATAGTTATGTTTAGTACAAGATCTGCTAATTCCAACTGCATCTATCTCTTGAAATGCATCAGTACCTATTAGACTCATCGGAACTTGTCCACTAATAACTACTAAAGGAATAGAATCCATGTAAGCATCTGCTAAACCAGTTACGGCATTTGTAAAACCAGGACCACTTGTAATTAGAGCAACACCTACTTTTCCACTTGCTTTTGAGTAACCCTCAGCAGCGTGAACTGCAGCTTGCTCATGTCTTGTCAATATATGTTTAAATTTGTCTTGCTTATAAATCTCGTCGTAAACATTCATAATCGCTCCACCAGGGTAGCCAAAAACTGTGTCTACATCCTCTGCGATTAATGCTTCAATGACCATTTGTGCGCCACTAATCTGCATAAACGACTCCTTATTAAAAAATTCGCCAATTATATAAAAATAGAACTATAATTGAGGTTAAAAAGTCTGAAGATTTTTGGATTTAAATTTAATATAAGATGGAATTTACAATCATAGAAGATCGCCACATACTTTTAGAGCCTTTAGTTTGGAGATCTAGGTTTAATTTTGTTTGTGGATAGTTATCTTTAAAAATATTAAAAAGCGACTCTATTTGATCTTGAAGTCCAAAATATAAAATATAATTTTTTATACCATTTTCTATAATAACTTGCTCTTTTTCTTCTTCTATAGCTTTTTCAAGTTCAACCATATAGCACCAACCATATATATCTGCTAATGCAGAGCTTTTAGAGCTTACTTTCATATATTTTTCTAAAACTCTATTGACTTCTTTTATATTTGCATCTAGTGCAAATTCATTTGCGGTTGCTACTGCATCGTTATATTCTTTTTGTAGTCTTTTTCCTTCTTGAGTGCTTTGTAGATCTTCGTTTTGTGCAAGAATATTATAAGCAGTTGTTGTATCATCTTCTTTTATAGCTGCGTAAAATTTATGTCTGCACTCTATACTTTTCATAAGCTCTTTTGCATCTTCCGTAAAGTCACTAAAGTCTACTAAGACTCTTAACATTTTAATTGCCTCGTGAGTATTGTCTTGCTGAAATAGTTTTTGACTCTTTATATAGAGTGAATCAGCATAATCTAAAAGTGCAATATAATCTGGAAGTTCTTTTAAAAATGGGTTTAATTTTATAAGCTCAAAAGCCACTTTATAATCTTTTTGTCCAACAGCTACTCGAAAGCGTTTGTAAACTTCGCTTTTAGCAAATAGCTCTTGAATTAGCTTTGTCTTTTGCGTAACTCCCCTGTATGGAGCCAAAATCTCACGAGCCAGATCTGCACCTTTAGGGTCAATAGCATATTTTTTAGCTTCACAAAAAGTTTTTTTCCAGTTTAATTCAAGTGCTTTATATAGTTGAGAATCCTGATAATGAGGATGTTGTAGAGCTAGAGCGTAAGCAAGAGGAAATTTTGATTCTTGTGCAAATTTAGCGAATTTATCAAACTCTTTATACTCTTTTATAATTGCTTTTATAGCAGTGTTTCTAGCTGGTACATATTGAAAGTTTCCAAAAAGTTCAAGTGCTGTTTCTTTATCATTTTTCTCTAGTGCCAATCTAGCTTTTTTGACTGTTGAATCCCAAATAGAAATAACAAGTTGATATGCCTTTGTATAGGCTAATAGTGGATTTTCTTCTACTATCTCTTGTATCTTTTTATAACTTTTTATCCTTAAAAATTTAGCTATACGCTCCTCTGATGCGAAGATATGGTAAAAAAGTAGATCTGCATCCTCAGTTGCAACAATGAGTTGTGAGGTTTTTTCATGAAACTCAAGAGCTGTTATAGTTGATGTTAATTTTATATATTTTCTTGAGAGCATCTTATAACTCTCAAGCTCAAAAACCATAACATAACCGAGCTCACTTCCCAAAAAAAGAAAGATCCCATCATCGCTAGATGTAATAGAAGATATATCATCATGAATACCCTCTAAACGTTCAATAACTTTTCCCTTCTCACAATCCCAAACAATAGCAGTATTTGCCTTGTCAACGCTAAGAAGTCTATTTTCACTTAAAAAGTGAACTTTTAAAACTTCCTCATTGTGTCCTATGAGTCTATGCTTTTTTGTCATCGTTATCAAGTTAAAGAGGTGGATTTTCTTATCATAACTCGCAGTTGCAACCCATTGAGCATTTTTACTAAATGCTATATCTGTAAGTGAATCAGAGTGGATAGGAAGTGTAAAGGCTATTTTTTTATTTTCTATATCTATGGCATATGATTTTCCATCATCACCACAGCTAAACATATATTTAGAATTAGGATCAATTGCCACACAGTTTACTTCACCGCTATGTCTATCCATCTTTGCGATCGTTTTTTTGTTCTTTGCGTTATATAGTAGCGATTCTTTTTTAGTAGCGCTTATAAGTGTAAAATATAGTCCATTATCGCTAAAGTCAAAGACTTGTCTCTTAAAACTTTTATACTCTACACCACACTTAAAGCCAGATGCTGTTTTTAAAGTCACTAGATCTAAAAACCTAACTACACTCTTTGCATCTACCACTAGAAGCTTACCATCTTCCATGATTTTAACTCTAATGATGGCATTTTTAAAACTTATTTCTTTTGATGGCTTCATGCTAATGATCTCTTAAATACCCCTCAGCCCTTAGCATATCTTCTATCTCTTTTTGATGTGCTTGACCTTTTGTCTCCATGTGAACAGTAACATTTGCATCGCCATAATCAAGTGAGATCGAAGTTCTATCATATGATATGTGAACAATGTTTGCATTTAGCTCTTTTAGTATCTCGGTAAAGCGCATAAGTGAGCCAGGTTTATCTATAAGAGTAACAGTTAGTTTCATCTTTCTGCCAGACTTTAAAAGTCCTTTTTCAATAATTACAGACAAAAGTGTGACATCCATATTTCCGCCACTTAAAACTAAAGCTACTTTTTTACCCTTTAAATGATCTAGTTTGTTATGAATAACAGCAGCCACAGCAGCAGCTCCAGCACCCTCAACTACAAGTTTTTGTTTCTCAAGAAGAGCTAAAATAGCACTAGCTATCTCTGCATCATCTACACTAACAAAACGATCTACACTCTTCAATGCATAAGCAAGAGTAATGGAAGAAGTGTCTCTAACAGCTATACCATCAGCAATTGTTCTAACACTTAGAGAGTCTACTGCTTTTTTAAGCTCATATGAGTCTTTAAAAGCAGGAGCACCTTTTGCACTAACTCCTATAACTTCTATGTTTGGATTTATACTCTTTATAGCAGTAGCCATTCCTGCAATAAGACCGCCACCACCAACTGGGATAACTACTGCATCAAGATCTTTACATGATTCTAAAATCTCTAAAGCTACAGTTCCCTGACCAGCCATAACCTCTGTATCTTCAAAAGGATGCACAAATGTCAAAGAGTTTTTTGATCCAAACTCTTTTGCATAAGCATAGGCTTCATCATAGTTTGAACCTGCTAGTATAACTTCCGCGCCGTAGAGCTTTACGCCATCTATTTTTGTAAGAGGAGTAGAATCTGGCATAACGATAACTGCTCTGATGCCAAACTTTGAAGCACTAAGAGCCACACCTTGAGCGTGATTTCCAGCACTTGCAGCTATTACACCACAATCTTTTTGTGCTTTAGTTAGTGATGCTATCTTGTTATAAGCACCTCGTATCTTAAAAGCACCAGTTATTTGAAGGTTCTCTTTTTTTAAGTAGATCTCCATAGATGAGATCTTGCTGAGATGTGGAGCATATGAAAATGGAGTTTGTGAAATAACCTCCGCTATTGTATCTTTTGCTTTATAAATCATTTCTATATCTAACAACTTGCCTAACCTTCCAACGTTTTATGTTCTACCATCGCACATAAGTTTTGTACAACTCTCATTCCTGCATCTTTAGCTCTTTGTGCAGCCTCATTGTTTACAATGCCAATCTGTGACCAAAAGACTTTAACATCACCTCTTTGGATACAAGCATCTGCTACATCATCAAGCGCTTTTGGTTTTCTAAAAATATCTACCATATCGATCTCAAATGGAATCTCTTTTAAAGATCTATATACTTTTTCTCCAAGTATAGTCTCTTCTTTTGGATAGATTGGAACTATTTTGTAGCCACTCTCTTGAAGATAAGCTGCCACTCTATGACTAGCCTTGCTCTCATCTGGAGAGAGACCTACTACAGCAATAGTTTTTATATCTTTAAAAATTTTTTCTATCTCTTGTTTGTTCGAATTTACTGAGGGAAACTCACACTCCATCATAATCTCCTTGAAATAAAATTTATATTAAAGATGCGATTATACCGAAATTTGTCACCATTTAATTTTTCACAACTCTTACTAAGTTGAGAAAAATAACACAATTCCTAAGATAAAAATGAGAGCTAGAGATAGATACTCTAATATGATTTGGATTTTTGTATGCTTTTGTGAGGTTTTTTTACGCACACTTACACTTATAATAGCTGAGAGAAAAATTATGGTGCTCATTCCTAAACTCATAACAAAAGCCGATAAAAATCCTAAAAAATACATCCCCATTGAGAGTGAAAAGATGAAAATAGTAACAGTTCCAGGACATGGAATGATGCCAGCAGAGACAATAAGAGCTAGATCTGTAGAGTTTTGATCTACCTTACAAGATCCACAACCACAACTTGACTCGTGTGGAGTTGTGCTAAAGCTCATCATACTCTTTTTAGCTCTATAGGCTTTTAGCTTTTTGTATAGCAGATAAAGCGCTATTGCGATGATAACAAAAGCTGAGACTTTTGTAGTTAACATAATGGTGTTTTGCATAAACTGAGCCAAAAAAGTCTCTACAACAAAGTAGATTAAAAGAGTAAGTAAAAAGGCTGAAAAAGTATGCACAACTCCAATGGCAAGAGAGATAAAAAAGGCTTTAGTATAAGATCTGTCATTTGAGAGAAAGTAACTAGCTACGAGTGTTTTTCCATGTCCTGGACCTATCGCATGAACAAGTCCATAAACATACGCAAAAAGTAAAATAAGCAGATAAGTTAAAGGTTTTTTGCTCTCATCAGCCTCTTTAAAAAGAGACTTTAACTTCTCTATAGTTTGAAGTAAAAGGTTTTCTTGTGTTATTCCCTCATCTTGTTGTTGTGGCTCTTCTTGTTCTACTATCTCATCATTTATAACTACATCATCTTTTGATATAGTGTGAGACTGCATTTTCGTATCTTCTATCTCTAAAGTATTTTCAATTGGATCAAAACTGAAAAACAGAGCAGTGCTAAAGAGGTAAAGATTTTTAAGAAAATAGAGATCTTTTGTCTGTATATCAACATTTTCAACTATAAAACTAAAAAAAGCTTCATCATCTTCAAACAAAAAAGAGATTATATGCTTATCTTTTATATCTATATCTACAAAGATGTTAAATCGAAATAGAAGTCTTTTATCTACTACTTCTACACTAAAATCATCATAAGTCGCATCTATGATGTTTTCATGATCACTATCTCCATATTTTATGAGTGTGAGCATATTTTTTGGTACAAGATAACCCAGTTTAATCTCTAAAACTTTGTCTAATTCTTCTTTATCTAAGATAAGATTTTTATTTTTATCATAATTTAGGGTTAGCTCAGAAGTGTAAACATCGGAGAAGTGCCAAAGCACCTCTATTTTTTGAAGTTTGTTGTTTTGTATAGGTATTTTCAACCCAACATCCGCAGTAGGGATCATAAACGAACATGTAGCACATGAGTACAAAATAGCTTGCGTTAAAAGTATGTAAAAGAGTATTTTTTTCATTTGAGATATCATATCTTTATAAAACTATTTTGTAGCAGTAAGTAAAAACACACCATACTCTTTATGTGGTTTTTTTATAGTGTTTACTTGTGAGATCTCAACATCTCTAAAACCGCTTCTTGAGGCAATGCGTTGTAGTTCATCTGTGTCAAAACCAAAGTGAAAAACTCCTGTGTTGTCGGAGTGAAAACTACCATCTTCAAGCTCTAGATCTGCAATGGCAATAAAACCATCTTCTTCTATGTTTGAGTGAATTGTAGAAAAAAACAGGTGCAGATCTTCTATGTGGTGAAGAGTCATAGAGCTTATAAGCCCATCAAAACTTCTTTGTAGCGGTGTTTGTATGATGTCTTGGTGCACTATTTCAATACTAAGTTCAGGAGTATTTTTTGCACTAAGTTGTTCTAGCATACTAGCAGATGTATCGACTCCATAAACCTTTTTAACATGCTGTGCGATCTCAAAACCCAAAAGTCCAGTTCCAGATCCAAAGTCTAAGAGTTCCATTTCACTATGAAGAGCAAATCTCTCTAGTATCGCACCACCAATAGTTTTAGTATTAGTATTACTTCTTTTATCCCAGTCTTTAGCTCTATGTTTAAAGTTATCATGTTGCATGTTTGTTCCTAATATTAATTAATTTCAAGTAGTTTCTCTTGCCCGATCCTATACAAAGCAAAGTCATACTTTAGCGGATCTTTCTCATCAAAGCTCTTTAACATCTCTGTAAGTTCTATTGCAGCTTGTAAGTCGTAGGTTTTTCTGTGAAGTAGTCCAAGTTTTTTTGAGACATTAAATGTGTGGGTGTCTAGTGGCATTATAAGATCTGCTCTATCTACACAGCTCCAAAGTCCCATATCTATGTTGTCCTCTCTTACCATCCAGCGCAAAAACATCATCCATCTTTTTAGTGCCCCTGCTCCTTTGGTTTTTGTGGTTACTTTTGAAGTTAAGAATCTATAACCTTGAGTATCATGCGGATATGATGAGTTTATACTCTCTATAAGAGCGTTGATCCCATGTATAACAGATCTCTCTTTTAGGTAAGCTACTTTAAAGATCTCTTCTAGCGAGCTTTTTTCATTTAGTCTCTTTAGGGATATAAAAAGAGCTATAACATCTTCACTTTTTTGAAACCTGTAGTAGTGGTTTTTTAGAGCCTCTTTGATCTCTTTGTCACTCTTTTTTAAAAGTTCAAAGTCTAGTGAGTCTAAAAACTTAACTATCTGTTTAACTCCACCATAGGCGAACAAAGCACAGATCAAAGAGATGTTTGGATCTTTGTGTCTCTTAGCAACTAAGATTGGATCTAGCTTATCTTTAGAGACTTCATTTGCGTCATCTCGCTTTTTAGCCTCTTTGTCTAGTCGCTCTTTAATGTAGATGATAGAGTTTTTTTCGCTCACTTGAACCTGCTATATTTAGTTGTTTTCTATACTTTGCGATGGTGCGTCTAACCATTTTAACTTTAAACTTCTCTTGTATGAGATCTAGAAGTTTCATATCGCTTAGTGGTTTTAAGCGATTTTCTTGTTTAATGAGTCCTACTAAAAACTCTTTTATGGCTGCGTTTGAGACATCTTCATCTATGGCAGTTGTAAAAAACTCTTTCATAGCAAAAACACCACGATCACAAGCTATGTACTTGTTTGCTATGGCTCGTGAGATCGTCGATGGATTGTGTCCAAACTCATCTGCTAAAGTCTTTAGAGTAAGTGGCATGATCTGCCCACCTACAAAAAACTCGTACTGGTACTCAACGATCATAAGCCCTACTTTGTAAAGTGTCGCACGCCTCATATCAAGAGCATCTACAAGGCTTTTTGCTTCTTTGATCTTTTGAGTTATAAACTCATGCTCAACCGCGTAGTTAGTGTCTATTTTTATGGTTGGGTAGTACTCATCGTTTAGCTTTATTTCTATCTCTTCTTCATCATTAAAAAAGATCATAAGATCTGGAACTACTTGAGCTGAGTCCTCTTGGTATTCTATGGCTGGAGGGTTTTTAAAGCTTGAGAGAACTCTCATAACTTCACTAAAATGCTCTTTTGATGAGTGATCATGTATGTCTTCAAGTGAGTTTATAACTTCTTTGCAAAGAGGGTAAGCTTCATCGCTAATGTCTGAGCTATCTAGTTGAAACAAAAAAGATTCAGCTATATCTTTTGCAGCAATACCAACTGGCTCTATAAAAGCAAAACGAAGGCGAACTTTTTCAAACTCATCTTCGCTAAGCTTGTTTTTTTCACAAAAACTACTTGTGTCTCCCTCATAGTAACCATTTTCATCTAAGTTTTCTACTACAAAAGAGGCTATTTTTTGTGAGAGTGGAGTTGGAAAAAGTGGTTTTCCTATCTGTTCATCCAAGATCTCATAAAGAGATCTAGTCTGAATGGTTAGAGCTTCTATTTGCTCCGTTCTTGAGTTACTTACATGTCCGCTTAAAATCTTTTTAGGGATCTTTTTTGCAAACTCTTCTTCATAACCTGATTTTATTTCAACAACAGGGTTGGACTCAACAAAAGGAGCCATAGCATCACCGAGATCTCCAAGACTAGAATGAAGTATGGGAAGCCAGTTTCTCAAAGTGTTTGAGAGTTTGTGCTTAGTTGCAACGCTGGTGTTTTGCCTTAGTGTAGCCATGATTTTTTAAGCTTAAAGCTTAAACTCCTCGCCTAAGTAGTGTTTTTTAACATCTGCATTTCGCCCTATTTCTTCACTTGTTCCAGATGCAAGAAGTGAACCTGCTTTTATAACATAGGCTCGATCGCAAACTGCAAGTGTTTCACGGACATTATGATCAGTTATTAAAACCCCAATGTTGTAAGAAACAAGCTGATGGATCACATTTTGTATGTCCATAACAGCTATGGGATCTACTCCTGCAAAAGGTTCATCTAGAAGTAAAAACTTAGGACGATTAACCAAAGCACGAGCTATTTCAACACGGCGTCTTTCTCCACCACTAAGGCTAATGCCTTTACGATTACGAATTGGCTCAATGTTAAACATATCTAGCAGTTCTAAGATCCTAGCCTCTTGAGACTCTTTGTCTTTGTAACCAACTTGTGCTGCTACCATTAAGTTGTCCTCAACACTGAGATCTTTAAATATAGAAGCCTCTTGTGGAAGATAACCGATACCTTTTATGGCTCTTTCATGTAGAGGCATATCTGAGATGTTTTCATCGTCAAAAAAAACCTCTCCACCACTAGCTTCTACAAGTCCACATATCATATAAAAAGTAGTAGTTTTTCCAGCTCCATTTGGTCCGAGTAGTCCTACAACTTCTCCACTACTAACTTCAAGGCTCATACCTTTTACTATCTCTAGATCTTTTATCTTTTTCTTTAAGTCAACTGCTCTAAGCGTGTGCATAATTTACCTCATATTCTCTACTATTATCATCTATTTTTTTTATATTAATTGTCATGTTTTCTATCTCTGCTGCATCTAAAATCTCTTTGAGTTTTTCATCACCCCACTCTACTAAATGAACTCCATCTTTTTCTAACTCCTCAAGCATTCCCAAAGAGATAAAATGATCTAGTCCATGGTTGTAGATGTCATAGTGAAAGACTCTATCTCCATAGCATTGTTGAAGTGAAAAAGTAGGTGAAGTAACCTCTTCTACTATCCCTTTGTACTTAACAAACTCTTTTGTAAATGTTGTTTTTCCAGATGCCAGGTCTCCTTTTAAAATTATGACTCCATTATCAAAATTTTCACAAATATCTTGTGCTAAAGTCTCAATTTGATTAAGTTTTAGTAGATATTTCTTCATAATTTGTTTGATATTTCTATAATTTTTCTAAGTTTCTCTTTGGCTTTTGCTGATTTTATAGTTTCTCTTGCGATCTCAAGCCCATCTTGCATATCTCTTGCCATTCCATCAACCATAAGAGCTGCTGCGGTGTTGATTAGAACTATATCTCTTTGTGCAGTTGTTGCTTTTGAGTCGAGAATATCATGAAGTATAGTTGCATTAAATATCGCATCTCCACCAACTATAGAACTAAGTGGTGCTTTTTTTATGCCGTAGATCTGTGGATCTATAACAAACTCTTTTACCTCTCCTTTGTAGAGTCTTGACGCGTAGGTAATATCAGAAATACTTATCTCGTCCATATTCTCTTTTGAGCTAACTACCATGGTTGATTTTGCACCATTTATCTTCAGTGCTTCTGCCATTTTTGATACAAAAGATTTGTGAAAAACTCCAAGAAGTGACTTCTTAACTCCAGCAGGATTCGTTAAAGGTCCAAGTATATTAAAGATAGTTTTATCAGGTATATTTTTTCTAACTGGCATGATAAACTTCATAGCAGGATGATGATTTGTTGCAAACATAAAAGTAAAACCACTCTCTTCTAAAAGTTTAGCACTATCTTCTATACTTAGATCTAGTCTAACTCCTAATTTTTCAAACATATCTGCACTTCCAGACTTTGAAGTAACAGATCTACTTCCATGCTTTGCAACAAAGCATCCAGAAGCTGCAAGTATGATAGCAACGGTTGAAGATATGTTAAAGCTTCCAATCTTGTCTCCACCAGTCCCAACTACATCTATAGCTTTATCTCTAAGCCCACTTGATATTGGAAGCATCAAAGCATTTTGCCGCATCACATCAGCCGCAGCTGCAATGGTCTCTACAGAAGTATTTTCATCAAGCTTTATACTGATCAAAAACTCAAGCATCTCTTCTTCATTCATCTCATTGTTAAATAGTGAAATGAATTGCTCTTTTGCCTCAGAATAAGTCATGACAACTCCTTAATGTATTCACTTTGTAGTGATTTTGGAGTTGATTTTGTAGTAGGAATCTTAAGCACCTCATACATTTTAGTGTTATCAAGAAAGTTGATGCTAATAATGCTACCAACTTCAACACCTTTACTAGCCTTAGCTACTGCACCATTTATCAAAACAACCTTGTTATTTATCATATCTTGTGCGACTGAGCGTCTTTTTGTGATATTTACGGAGTTTAAAAACTTATCTATTCTCATGTTTATGTACTTTTTTTGTTATTTGTTGAGTATTGTAGAATATTAAAACTGAGAGTATAGTAAGAGTTGGAACATTTTTTGCTGAATTATTAGCTTCTTAGTAGTAAGGTTGACTTTTTCTTTATTTTCTAAGAAGCAAATCCACTTTTAAAACAATCTTTTGCTACTACGATCTGCTTTTGTTTCTCTTTTCTTTTTGTGTCTTTTTCTACAAAGATCTTCTTTCTTGTCTTTGGATCTAGCTCTGTGTAGTACATAACCGCAGAGTAAGTGCTAGGCGTTGGAGTAAATACTTGAGCTTGTTCTGGGTTCATCTTTAGCTCATCTGTTGTAAAATGCTTTAATTCATGCATGTCTTTTTCTTCACAACCAGGATGTGCAGCTATGAGATAGTAGGTTAAAAATTGGTTTTTGCCTGACTCTTTGTTTAGTCTATCGTACATCTTTTTAAAGTCAACTAGAGTCTCTTTGCCAGGCTTTCCCATAAGTTCCAACACATGCTGCTGCGTATGCTCAGGTGCTACTTTCATCTGCCCAGAGATATGATGTTCTACCATCTCTTTTAGGTATGAGTAACCATGCTTTTTATCAGCAGTAATTAGGTCATATCTAACTCCAGAAGCTACAAAAGCTTTTCTTACACCCTCAACCTCTCTTACTCTTCTAAGTAGGTTAATGTTTCTAGAGTGATCTACATGCATAACTTTACAAAGTCTGTCTGCATCTACGCATCGTATGTCATCGCAAGTGCCTTTTTTAAGCTTTTTAGCACACTCATAACCGTACATATTTGCAGTTGGGCCGCCAACATCACTTATGATGCCTTTATAATCTTTATACTTATTAAAATCTTTTGCTTCTTTAAGAATGTTCTCTTCTGTTCTAGTTCTTATGGTTCTACCTTGATGAACACCAATCGCACAAAAGTTACACTCTCCCCAACAACCATGATGAGTCATAATAGAGAACTTAATAGTCTCTAAACACTTAACTTTCCCCATCTTCGCATAGTAAGGATGAAGTTCTCTAGTAAAAGGCAGGTTTGAGTTTGCATCCATCTCTTCTTGGTTGAGATAATCACATGGAGGATTTTGTATGAGGTAGCGCTCATCTACTTTTTGACAAAGTCCTTTTGCACTTATGGGATCATTGTTATCGTAAAAATCATCAAAAAGGTCAATATAACGCTCTTTATCGTCCAAACACTCTTGATGTGATGGAAGTTCTATATACTCAAGCTTTGGCTCTTTAGAGATGTAGCAAACTCCTCTAATGTCACTATAATCTTCTTTGTTCTCTATTGCACGAGTTAGCTCTTCTAGTGCGATCTCTCCCATTCCGTAGATCAGCACATCGGCTTTTGAGTCAAAAAGAATTGGTTTTTTGAGTCTGTTTTGCCAGTAGTCATAGTGGCTTACTCGTCTTAAAGAGGCCTCTATGCCTCCTATCATAATTGGAACTGTGTTTTTAAAATATCTTCGTATGAGGTTGCAGTAAACGCTTAAGGCTCGATCTGGTCTTTTGTCGTTTTTTCCACCTGGAGTATAGTCATCTGTGTTTCTAAACTTCTTTGTAGCAGTATAGTTACTAACCATGCTATCAACACTTCCACCACTCACGCCCCAGTAGAGCCTAGGCTCACCAAGTCTTTTTATATCAACATCGCTATTAATATCAGGCTGACCGATCATTCCAACTCTGTAACCCATCCGCTCAAGCATACGCCCAACCATTGCTACGCCAATAAAAGGAGAGTCTATATATGCATCTCCACTAATTAAGATAATATCGCACATATCCCAGCCAAGAGCGTCCATTTCTGCTTTTGTTGTTGGAAGGAAATCTTTTTGACTAAATGTAACAGTATTTCGTGTTGGTTGTTTTGTTTTGCTTCTTCTACTCAAAATATCTCTTTTTAAGTATAATAATACTTAATCAAATTAAAATAAGAGATTAGTTATGACCTACCCCTATGAAAATTTAAATAACTTTACACTTAGAGATTTACTAAATCGCTCAATTGAACTCTACGCTGAGACCGATGTACTAAGCAAACTCTCAGAGACGCCAATGACATACAAAGAGTTTGGACAAAAAGTTCAAGAGATGACAAAACTACTACAAAAAAATGGTATTTCCCATGGCGATAAAGTCCTACTTCTTAGCCAAAATATGCCAAATTGGGCTATTGCATACTTTAGTGTGACTTATATCGGTGCAGTTATTGTTCCAGTACTTCCAGACTTTCATCCCTCAGAAGTTCTTCATATACTTCGTCATTCTGAGGCAAAGGCAGCTTTTGTATCTCGCAAACATCTAAGTACACTAGAAGAGAGTAGCAACACTGATTTGGAATTTGCTATAGAGTTAGATAGTCTTAAAATTATAGATGAGTCCATACATAAAAGCCATTTAAGTGAGCTTGCTAAAAAAACCAAAGAGATGGCACAAAAATTTTCAAACACATCTCCTAAAGTTCCAAAAGAGGACGATCTAGCTGCTATCATATATACATCTGGGACAACAGGACACTCAAAAGGTGTAATGCTAAGTCATAAAAACATAGTAACTAATGCACTATCAACATATTCTATCTTAGAGATCACAAAAGATGATGTGTTTTTATCCATACTTCCACTAGCTCATACTTATGAGTGTACGGTTGGACTTATTGTTCCCATCCTTCATGGATCTAGTGTTGTATACATTGATAAAACACCGACTCCTAGCGTTTTACTAAAGGCTTTTGAACTTGTAAAACCAACTATGATATTGAGTGTGCCTCTTATTATAGAGAAGATTTATAAAAACAAAATCCTACCAAAATTTACTAGCTCTTTTATTATGAGAAACCTATATAAAAATAGCTTTATTAGAAAAAAATTAAATAAGATAGCTGGTAAAAAACTCTTAGAGACTTTTGGTGGCAGACTTAAATTTTTTGGTATAGGTGGAGCGGCACTTTCACCATTTGTTGAGAAATTTCTTTTAGAAGCCGAATTTCCTTACACTGTGGGTTATGGTCTAACTGAGACTGCTCCACTTTTAGCTGGAACAAATATAAATCTAACTCCAAAGTTTAAATCAACTGGTCCAGCTTTTTATGGAGTTGAACTTAAGATTAAAGATCCAGATCCTATAACTAAAGAGGGAGAGATCATCGCAAAATCTCCAAGCTTAATGCTAGGGTATTACAAAGATAAAGAACAAACTGAGGAAGTTATACGAGATGGTTGGTTACATACAGGAGATCTAGGGTTCATAGATGAAGATGGTTATCTATTCATTAGAGGAAGAAGTAAAAATGTCATCATAGGAGCTGATGGTAAAAACATCTACCCAGAACAACTAGAATCCATCATAAATCAAAATGAAGCTGTGCTTGACTCACTTGTTTTAGAGCAAAATTCCAAACTAGTAGCAAGAATTCACTTAGATTATGAACTTTTAGATGAAAGATTCAATGCTAGTAAAACATCTGATTTAAAAGTTAAAGATGAGATCACAAATCTTTTAGAAGAGTTGCGACTTGATGTAAATAACCAAGTAGCCTCATCATCTAAAATGATTAAGTTTATAGAACAAATAGAGCCTTTTGTAAAGACCCCTACTAAAAAGATAAAAAGATATATTTATGTGGAGTAGATAATCATGTTACAAAAAATCATAACAATAATCATATGGCTTGTAATAGCATCTCTTCTTATTTTATTGATAATTTATGGAGTCTCAACTTCAGACTTTAAAAATTTAAAAAAATATGAAAATGAAGATTATGGAATAAGCAACGTTAGAGATAAAATGCAAAATCCTTCAAAGAAAAAACAAGAGTTTGCCAAGGAGAGGTTCTACACTAACAGAGTAACTATAAAAAGTTCAACTATGGCAAATCTAGGTGATTTTACTGTAAATATAGCTGGAGATAAAAAGCTTATACTTAACATATCACTAAAATATAAAAATAAAGATGGAAATAGCTGGTTAAGCACAAATGGCGTAAAAAACGAGATCTTAGTTAAAGGTGATGTTCTAAGAGATGCTGTTATACATACTTTTTCAAATTCAAATAGCGCTAGAGCAACAAACAATAAAATGAAAAAAGAGTTAGTACAAAATATAAACGCTTATCTCTCAGAAGGAGAGATAGAAGAGGTTTATTTTAATAGATTTTTAATCCAGTAGACTTAAAACTGTGCTTGAAGAAATGGTATAACTTGTTTTTTACGACTCAAAACTCCATCAAGCCATGCCTCTGAGTTTTCAAGTTTGCATTTAAACGCTCGCTCTACTTTGCTGTTATCATCACTAATAACTAGCATTTGAGAGCCCTCTTTCATTATATCAGTTAAAAGAATGATAACGCTATGAAGACCGTTCTCCTCTTTTAGTTTTTTCATATCAAGAAAAAGATCAGCTTTTATATTATCAAAAACACTTAGATCTACTACCTCAAGTTGTCCAATACCCAGCTTATCACTTCCCATAACAAACTCTTTATAATCACGAGTATTTAACTCTCTAGCACTAGCACCTTCTACTGCTGACTTTACGATAAACATCTCCATACCAAGAGCCTTATAGTCTTCGATGCCAGCAATTTTTGCTAACTCTTTAACTGCTTTTGTATCTATCTTTGTGCATGTTGGAGATTTAAATATAACAGTATCGCTAAGTATCGCACACATCATCATCCCAGCTATATCTTTTGGAATATCAACACCGTGATAATCATACGCCTCTTTAATAACTGTGTTTGAACAACCAATAGGTCTGATCCAGCACTCTAGTGGAGTAGAAGTAGTAATATCTCCAAGTTTATGGTGATCATAGATCCCTAAAATAGTAGCTTCCATAATATCTTTTGGAGCTTGAGCTAAGTCTGAAAAATCAACTAAATAAACACTCTCACCTGCATAAGAAGTCTTAAGTTCTGGAACACTTCCGCCAAATTTGTTTAGTATAAACTCCGTCTCAGGAGAGATCTCACCTTGACGAGTAGCTACACAATTTTCACCGAGTTTGTTTTTAAGATAAGCTAGAGAAATTGCTCCGACTATAGAATCAGAATCTGGATTAGTGTGCCCAAAAATATATGTTGACATTTAATTGACCTTTAAAATTTTTTTGTAATTATACACTTAGTTTTTAAAGCAAAACTTAGTCGTTAATTTTATCAACTTGTGCTACTTTGTTGCCATCTTTAACAATTTCAACACTCCAACCTCGTTCCATCTCTCCCGAGATGGAATGCATACAGAAGTCAACATGCAGAACAACATATCACACCTCAGGAGAGGTGTGACGAGATTCCTCTCGCTCCCATGCTGTGCTTGGGAGTGTATACAACTGTTTCTATATGCTTTATCTATATGCATTCCCAAGTAAAGAGACTGTGAAAGAACTTTCTAAAAGAACTCTTAAATAAGGGTTCTTTTAATCCCTAAAATGGTACAATACCGTCATAAAACTTCGTAATATAGGGCTTTGATGAGTAGTAATTATAAAGAAGGCT
>Ga0265293_10006119_pt1 | contig 19509 bp, 14 predicted proteins | sample Munlanlewell138R_FD_192505 | JGI IMG/M metagenome (GOLD analysis project Ga0265293, IMG submission 192505) | Leachate microbial communities from a municipal landfill in Southern Ontario, Canada - Leachate well 138R | ecosystem: Engineered > Solid waste > Landfill > Unclassified | place: Canada... | reverse complement strand
TGGTGGCCTGGGGCGGAATCGAACCACCGACACGCGGATTTTCAATCCGCTGCTCTACCAACTGAGCTACCGGGCCAGAGAAAGAAATTATAGCAGGTTTCTGACCCGTTTCAGTTGCCACCGGATCGTTTGCTGCGAACCAGGTCCACGCCGAGCTGTTTGAGCTTGCGGTACAGGTGGGTACGCTCCAGCCCCGTCTTCTCGGCCACGCGGGTCATCGAGCCCGACTCCCTGGCCAGGTGGTATTCGAAGTAGGCCTTCTCGAACTCGTCACGGGCCTGGCGCAAGGGGCCATCGAGGTTGAACGACTGCATCGACTGCGGTCCGAGGTCGAGCACCGGCTCCGGCAGCTTGCCACCGGTCATTGCCGCTTCCACGGTCAGCTCCGCCGGCGCCAGCATGGGCATGGCCGCACCGGGCCGCGACGCCAGGGCGCTGGCCAGTGGCCGGTGCATGGGCTTGCTCAGGCCCTGGTCCACGGCCTTGAGCAGTTTCTGCATCGTGATCGGTTTTTCCAGAAAGGCAGATGCGCCGATGCGGGTGGCCTCGACGGCGGTGTCAATGGTGGCATGACCGCTCATCATGATCACCGGCATCGTCAACAGGCCGGCCGCCGCCCACTCCTTGAGCAGGGTCACGCCATCGGTATCGGGCATCCAGATGTCCAGCAGCACCAGGTCGGGCCGTGCCACCTGCCGCGCCAGTCGCGCCTGCGCCGCGTTTTCAGCCAACTCGACCGCATGGCCCTCGTCGTTGAGGATTTCGGAGAGCAGGTCCCGAATGCCGAGCTCGTCATCTACCACCAGGATGTTGGCCATACGCTGTCAATTTCCCTCTGTCTGTAATTTGTGTGCCTGTTGTCAATTCGCAACTGCGAATGATAGCGACACTTGGGCCCCGACCACCTTACCGTCCACCACCCGGTTGCTGATATCGACCTGCCCCCCGTGCTCGTCCATCATCTTCTTGACCACCGCCAGTCCCAGCCCGGTCCCCCTGGCCTTGCTGGTGACATAGGGCTCGAAGGCCCGCTTGAGGATGTGTTCGGCAAACCCCGTGCCCTGGTCGATCACCGTCAGACGGACCCAGCGGCCCGACTCCGAACGGCGGGTCCGCACCAGCACGCTCGCGCCCGGCTGTCCGGCCATGGCATCCTGCGCGTTCTGCACCAGGTTGTGCAGCATCTGGCGCACCTGCTGCGGATCGGCCAGCACGGGCGGGCAGTCGTCGGCCAGTTCGCGCCGCACCGGGATCTCGGTGTGCTCGTACAGGCCGAGGATGTCCCGCACCACGGCGTTGAGGTCGAGCGGTATGGGGCGCGCGGCGGGCAGGCGGGCATAGTCGCGGAACTCGTTGACCAGGTGCTTCATGGCATCGACCTGTTCGACGATGGTGCGCACCGACTTGTCGAGCACCGCTTTTTCCGGCGCTGACAGCTTGCCTTCCAGCTTCATGGCCAGCCGCTCCGCCGACAACTGGATCGGTGTCAGCGGGTTCTTGATCTCGTGCGCCAGGCGCCGGGCCACCTCCCCCCAGGCCTTGGCCCGCTGCGCCGACACCACTTCGGTCACATCGTCGAACACCAGCAGGCGCTCGCCGTTGGGCAGCAGCGCGCCGCGGGCAATCAGGGTGATGCCGTGATCGAACGGGGTGTCACCACCCGCCCGCAGCTCGAACGATTGCTGCCAGTGACCGCCCTCGTGCGCCTGTTCCTCGCCCAGGAAATGCTCGAACTGTTGCACCACACCCGAGGTGAACACATCCAGCCCGGGGATGTCCACCAGCCGACGCCCCAGGCACTCGTCGATCGGCAGATTCAGGATGCGCGCAGCACCCGGATTGGCATGGCGGATCACACCGTCGGCACCGAACACGACGACACCGGCGGTCAGGTTGTCGAGGATGGTCTGCAGGTTGTCACGCGCCGCGTCCAGCTGTCCCATGCTGCGCTGCACCGCGGCGCGGGCATCGGCCAGATCCTGGGTCATGCGCGCGAAGGTACGGGTCAGGCCGGCCAGTTCATCCTTCGATGTCATGGCCGACTTGGGTGACAGGTCGCCCGCGGCCACCTCGCGCATGCCCTCGGCCAGCACCAGCAGCGGCCTGATGAGCTGGTTGCCCAGCAACACCGCGAGCAGGATGGCCCCGAACACGGCCAGGAACAGCGCCAGCGTCAGGGTGCCGATGTACATGCGTCGCAGGCCCTCACGCGCCAGCGCACGGGCCTGGTATTCGCGGTTGGCCGCCTGCACGGCCAGGGCGTCGGCCACCAGCGCCGCCGGCAACGGCACCGTCACCTGCAGGAAACGCGGCTCCTCGCCAAAACCGAACCCCGTGGTGCTGACCAGCGCAAGCACGCGCACGCGCGCGTTGCCGGCCAGCGCGGCGGCGGCTTCGCCATCGCCGCCACTGTCTTCCAGGCCGTCGATGTGGGCCACCACCCGCTGGCTGCGGGCCGCCAGCAGCAGGGTCGCCGGTGGGCGTTCGGGCCGCAGGACGAAACGGGAGTCGCCGGCGCTGCCCAGGGTCTGGCCCGACGCGCTCCACAGCACCAGGTCGGAGGCGCCCAGGCGCTGCAGCATCCGGTCCAGCACCAGGCCGCCCGGATTGCCACCGAGCCGTGCCAGTTCATCGGCCACCAGCCGGGTTTTGGTGCTGATGTCCGCCGTCATCGTGTCCAGGGCCGTGCGACCCAGGTTCAGCCCGGCGGCCAGCGCGCCCTCGACCTCGACATCGAACCAGCTCTCAATCGAGCGTGAGACGAACTGGTACGACACGGTGTAGATGAGCAGGCCCGGCAAAAAACCCACCAGCGCGAAAATCAGCGCCAACTTGGCCAGCAGGCGGCTACCGAACTTTCCCTGTCGCCAGCGCTTGGACAAGCGCACCAGCAACCACACGATGACCGACAGCAGCAGCACCGCCACCGCCAGGTTCACGACCGCCAGCCAGGCGAAGTTCTCCTCGTACAGCGCCCGGTTGCCGGTGGCCAGCGTGAGCATGAACAGCAGCACCAGCGCCAGACCGGACATCACCACCAGCCCCGTCACCAGGGCCCAGCGGCGGGAAACCGCCTGCTTGTGCGGGGAACGGACGTGTTCGGTCAATGGCACCACCGTGCTCCAGGTCAGGACACGGGCTCGCCAGCCATCTCAGGCGCCGGCGCATCGATCACGGGCGCGACGGTCCGGGGCACGAGCATGTTGCGCCGGAACTCGACACGCCAGTCGGGCTGGTTGCCCAGGCCGATCTGGAACGGCCGGGGCAACAGGGACAGATCGAGCCGGAATTCCAGTTCCACCCGGTGGTGCGCATCGGACTCCAGTTCGTCGCCCCGCGCGATCCGCCAGCGCACCAGCCGCGTGATCGCCCGCCGCGCCTCGGCCAGGGTATCAAAGGACTGATGCACCGCATACTGCAGGGATGAGCCGTTCGCGGCCGGCTCGGCCGCCAGACTCAAGCGCCACTGACGCGTCAGCGGCTGATAGGCCAGGCGCATCGTCCGCACCACCGTGCCGACACGCTTGTCCGCCCAGTACCAGCGTTCGCGGTACAGCTCGGCACGCCAGGCGAAGTACAGCGGAACACCCCGCAGCAAGGCGTCCTCAACCGCCGGCGGTATCGCCATGTCCAGCCGCGCGGTCAGCACCAGGCCTTCCGCATCGCGTTGCAGCTCCAACTGCTCGACCGTCGGCTCCCGCGCCTGGGCCGGCGCGGTGACCAGCACCAGCAGCCAGAGCGTCAGGCACAGCCACACCAGCCCCCGCCAACCGACGGCCCGGGCACCCGGCTGCCGGCATGCGTCAGCTTGCTGTCTTGTCCAGCCGGGCGTAGAAAAAACCGTCGTATCCACCCGGCACATTGTCCGCGAAGTCGGCCACCAGACCGGCGTTTCCGGGCAGAAGATGTCCCAATCGGCGATCGCTGCGGGCATCGGTGTGGCGCGCCAGAAACGCCTCCGCCTGCGCCTGGCCCTCGGCCCGGAACACCGAGCAGGTCGCGTACAGCAGCCGTCCGCCGGGCGCCAGCAAAGGCCACAGCGCTTCCAGCAGCCGCGCCTGGGTCGCGGCCAGTTGCGCCACATCCTGCGCCCGGCGCAGCCAGCGGATGTCCGGGTGGCGCCGCACGATCCCCGATGCCGTGCAGGGCGCGTCCAGCAAGATGGCATCGAACGGACGCCCGTCCCACCAGTCGGCCACCTGCCCGGCGTCGGCCACCTTCACCTGCGCCTGCAGGCGCAGGCGACGCAGGTTGTCGCGCACCCGCTCGCAGCGCTGCGCGTCCACGTCGAGCGCCAGCAGGTCCAGGTCGGCCAGCTCCAGCAGATGCGCCGTCTTGCCGCCCGGTGCCGCACAGGCGTCGAGCACCCGCAACGGCCCGGCATCGGCCCGGACGGCGGGCAATCCTTCCAGCAGCAGGGGCGCCGCCAGTTGTGCCGCCGCGTCCTGTACCGAGCACACCCCGTCCTCGAAACCGGGCAGCTCGCCCACCGGCACCGCGCGCGCCAGCACCAGGCCATCCTCGCCCACCGGCGTGGCAGGCACGCCCGCGGCCATCAACACCTCGCGGTAGGCGTCGCGCGAGGTCTGGCGCCGGTTGACACGCAGGGTCATGGGCCCGGGCCGGTTGTTCGCCTCCAGCATGGCCTGCCAGTGCCCCGGGTGGTCTTGCCTGAGCCGCTCGACCCACCAGGCAGGATGGTTCCAGCGCGCCTCGGGATCCTCGTCCAGCCCGGCCTGCAGCGCATCGGCCTCGCGCAGCAGGCGACGCAGGCAGGCATTGATGAAGGCTGCATGGCGCCCCGTCTCGGGCCGCCGCTTGGCCGCCTCGACCGCCTGGTTCACCAGCGTGTGCGCCTCATAGCGCAGCCCCTCGGGTGCCTCCTGCCCCGCGAGGGCATCCGCCATCAGGGCCACCGCCGACACCAGCAGCGCTTCGGCAGCCGGCGCCGGCCGCCGGGGCGCCAGCCGCCGCACCAGGGCCCTGGCCCTGCCCTGGCGCCGCAGCACATGGAACACCAGCGCCTGCACCCCCGGCCGCAGCCTGCCCGGCACCTCGACCAACAGGTCATTGAGCGACTGCCCCTGCATCACGCCTCGCACGCACTGGGCCACCAGGCTCAACTGTTGCGCCAGTTTCGGGGCCGCCGCCACCGGTGCCTGATCAGCCGCCCGGCGGGCGGGTTTCGCATCCTTGTTCAACGCTCATCCTCAACTCAAGGTCCAGCCCGGCGCCTCGATGGCGTCGTGGCACGGCACCGTGTCCGCAAAGCCCCCGGGGGCATCCTTCTCCCGACCGCTTGCCGGATCAATCGGCGGCCGCTCGCCACCGTAGATGCGGCGCACGCGCTCGCGCAGTGACGGGTGCGAATCGAACCAACCAGCCACCGCCCCCGGCTCATTGCCCACCAGCAGCATGTGCTGCACCGACGAACCCAGGCGCTGCGCCTCGATGCCCGCACGCCGCTGCCCCATGATCTTGCGCAGCACGCCGCCGATGGCGTCACGGCTGCGCGTCCACTGCAGCGCGCGGGCATCCGCGAGAAATTCGCGCTGGCGCGAGACCGCCGCCTGCAGCGCATGCCCGGCCACCCAGCCCAGCCAGCCGGCGGTCATCAAACCCAGCCCGATCAGGGCGAACACCAGGCGTCGGTCGTGCTCGTCGGGCAGGAACAGCTCACGCCCGAAGGCATACAGGGTTTCCAGCCCGAACACCATGCCCACCAGCCGCATGTTCAGCCGCGTGTCGCCCTCGCGGATATGGCTCAGTTCATGCGCCACCAGCCCCTGCAGCTCCTCCCGCGTCAGCCATTCCAGGGCACCGCGCGTGGCGATGACCGCGGCATCACCCTCGTCCCATCCCGTGGCCATGGCATTGATGGCGTGGTCCCGCGCCAGCACCATCGCCGCCGGCGGTCGCATGCCGGCCGCTATCGCCATCTCATGCACGATGTTGCCAAAGCGCTGTTCGTCCAGATCACCCGAGCGCCGGGCCGCCCGCGCGCCAACCGATTCGGCCAGTGCCACGCCACCGCCATGCGTCAGGCGCGAGCTTTCGACCCACCAGCCGCCGAGCACGAACATCAGCGTCACGCCCGTGTTCACCTCGAAAAAATAGCGCGGCAGCGAGAAGCCGCCGGGCTGCCAGAAACCCCAGGTCAGTCCCCAGGCCAGCGTCAGCGCGGCGTTCACCGCCAGCACCAGCAGCAACACCGTGAGCACGAAGAGCCACAGCAGTTGACGCGTGCGGCCCTTGGCTTCGCGCTGGGATTCGAAGATCAGCATCGGCGCACGCGCGGCGGCCACCGCCCTTCATCCGGCCCGATCAGAATGCCACCTTCACCGGCTGGCGCTCGGCCTCGGAGGTCGTGGCCTCCAGCATGGGCAAGGGTGTGAAGCCAAACAGCCGAGCGACGATCAGGGTCGGGAACTGCGCGGCGGCGTCGTTGTGCTCGAGCACATGGTCGTTGTAGAGCTGGCGGGCGAAGCCGATCCGGTTTTCGGTACTGGCCAGTTCCTCGCTGAGCTCGCGCATGGTCTGGTCGGCCTTGAGGTCCGGATAGGACTCGACCACCGCGAACAGGCGTCCCAGGGCGCCACCGAGCGCCTGCTCGGCCCCCGCCAGGGCGCCGAGGGCGCGGGCATCGAGGGGTGCGCCGGCCACCGTCTGCTCGGCGCTGCGCGCCTGGTTGCGCGCGGCGATCACCGCCTCCAGCGTCTGCGCCTCGTGCGCCAGGTATTGCCTGGCCACCTCGACCAGGTTCGGAATCAGGTCGTAGCGCCGCTTGAGCTGCACGTCGATCTGCCCGAAGGCGTTGGCGATCGCGTTCTTCAGCCGCACCAGGCGGTTGTAGGCGCCCACGGCCCAGAACAGCACCAGCACCATCGCCACCAGCAGCACCCATGTGGTTGTCGTCATCCCTGTCCCTCCTGCACGCGATGATCTGTACCTGCGGCGCAGGCACGGCCGTGGCCCACCCGGGCCCGGCGCACGCAATATACCGCAGGGGGTCAAGTGCCTGGCGCCGCCGCCACCGGCACGGTGACGAAAAAAGGCCCCCGGCCGGATGACCGGGGGCCTTGATGCACCGAACGGCAGACGCCGTCCCGGTGTCACTCGCCGTCGGAGGGTGCAGCCTCGCTGTTGGCGGCCTCGGCCTGGTCGGCCGCCAGGGCCAGGGCATCGGCCTCGGCAATGGCGCGGCGCTCCTCGTCGTCCATCTTTTCCTTGGCACGACGGGCCTCGTGGTAGGCCATGCCGGTACCCGCCGGGATCAGGCGGCCGACGATGACATTCTCCTTCAGGCCGCGCAGCTCGTCCTTCTTGCCCATGATCGCGGCCTCGGTGAGCACGCGGGTCGTTTCCTGGAAGGAAGCGGCCGAGATGAACGAGTCGGTCGACAGCGACGCCTTGGTGATACCCAGCAGCACGTTGCTGTAGGTGGCCGGGATCTTGCCTTCGGCGCGCAGGGCGTCGTTGGTGTTGAGGATCTCGGAACGCTCGACCTGCTCGCCGGCGATGTAGGACGAATCGCCCGGGTTCTCGACCACCACGCGACGCAGCATCTGGCGCACGATCACCTCGATGTGCTTGTCGTTGATCTTCACACCCTGCAAGCGGTAAACGTCCTGCACCTCATCGACGATGTAGCGCGACAGCTCTTCCATGCCCAGCAGGCGCAGGATGTCCTGCGGATCGGCCGGACCGTCGACGATGCTCTCGCCCTTGTTGACCACCTGGCCTTCGTGCACCAGGATGTTCTTTTCCTTGGGGATGAGCTCTTCCCAGACCTTGCCTTCGGGGTCGGTGATCTGCAGGCGGATCTTGCCCTTGGTCTCCTTGCCGAACGACACCGTGCCGGTCATCTCGGCCAGGATGCCCTTGTCCTTGGGCGAGCGGGCCTCGAACAGCTCGGCCACACGCGGCAGACCGCCCGTGATGTCACGGGTCTTCTGGCCTTCGACCGGGATGCGGGCCAGCACTTCGCCGGGGCCCACGTCCTGGCCATCGCGCACCTGGATCAGGGCGCCGACCTGGAAGCCGATGGTCACCGAATGGTCGGTACCGGGGATCTTGACCTCGTTGCCCTGGGCATCGATCAGCTTGACCTGCGGCCGCACCACCTTGGCGGCGCCGCGGCGTTTCGGATCGATCACCACCAGTGTGGACAGGCCGGTGACGTCGTCCACCTGCTTGGCCACCGTCAGGCCCTCTTCCACGTTCTCGAACTTCACCGTGCCGGCGTACTCGGTGATGATCGGGCGCGTCAGCGGATCCCAGTTGGCCAGGATGGTGCCTGCCTTGATGGTCTCGTCGGGCTTGACGGTCAGCACGGCACCGTACGGCACCTTGTGGCGCTCGCGCTCGCGGCCGTGCTCGTCCTGAATGATGATCTCGCCCGAGCGCGCAATCACCACCAGCTCACCCTTGGTGTTGGTCACATAGCGCATCGTGGCGTTGAAGCCGATGATGCCGTTGGACTTGGCCTCCACGCTCGAGGCCACGGCGGCGCGCGACGCGGCACCACCGATGTGGAAGGTGCGCATGGTCAGCTGCGTACCGGGTTCGCCGATCGACTGGGCGGCAATCACGCCCACGGCCTCGCCGATGTTGACCAGGCCACCGCGGCCCAGGTCGCGACCGTAGCACTTGGCACACAGGCCGTAGCGGGTTTCGCAGGTCAGCGCGGTGCGCACCTTGACCTCGTCCACGCCCGCGGCTTCGAGCTCGTCGAGCATGTCCTCGTCCAGCAGCACGCCGGCCTCGACGAGGACCTGGCGCGTCTCGGGATGGATCACCTCCTCGGCCGTGGTGCGGCCCAGGATTCGGTCACGCAGCGACTCGATCACCTCACCACCCTCGACGATGGCACGCATCAGGGCACCATTGGTCGTGCCGCAGTCCTCGTGGGTGACCACCAGATCCTGCGTCACATCCACCAGACGGCGGGTCAGGTAACCCGAGTTCGCCGTCTTCAGCGCCGTGTCGGCCAGACCCTTGCGGGCACCGTGCGTCGAGATGAAGTACTGCAGAACGTTCAGGCCTTCGCGGAAGTTCGCGGTGATCGGCGTCTCGATGATCGAGCCGTCCGGCTTGGCCATCAGGCCGCGCATGCCGGCGAGCTGACGGATCTGGGCGGCAGAACCCCGGGCACCCGAGTCGGCCATCATGTAGATGGAGTTGAAGGACTCCTGGTCGACTTCCTTGCCGGACGCGTCGATGGTCTTCTGCTTGGCCAGCTGGGCCATCATGACCTTGGAGATCTCGTCACCGGCCTTGCCCCAGATGTCCACCACCTTGTTGTAGCGCTCACCGGCGGTCACCAGGCCCGAGGCGTACTGGTGCGAGATTTCCTTCACCTCGGCTTCGGCGCGCGCGATGATCTCGGCCTTCTGCGGCGGCACGAGCATGTCGTCCACGCAGATCGAGATGCCGGCGCGCGTGGCCAGGCGGAAGCCGTTCTGCAGCAGCTTGTCGGCGAAGACCACGGTCTCCTTCAGACCACACTTGCGGAACGAGGCGTTGATGAGCTTGGAGATCTCCTTCTTCTTCAGCGCCTTGTTCAGCACCTCGAAGGGCAGACCCTTGGGCAGGATCTCGGACAGCAGGGCACGACCGACCGTGGTGTCGACCAGCTTGGTGTTGGGCACGAATTCGCCCGTGGCCTTGTCCTTGAGCCATTCGGTCAGGCGGACGCTGATCCGGGCCGTGATCTCGACCGAGCCCGAATCCAGCGCACGCTGGACTTCGGCCACGTCGGAGAACACCATGCCCTCGCCCTTGCCGTTGATCTTTTCGCGGGTCGTGTAGTACAGACCCAGCACCACGTCCTGCGACGGCACGATCGAGGGTTCACCCGAGGCCGGGAACAGCACGTTGTTCGAGGCCAGCATCAGGGTGCGGGCTTCGAGCTGGGCTTCCACCGACAGCGGCACGTGCACGGCCATCTGGTCGCCGTCGAAGTCGGCGTTGAAGGCCGCGCAGACCAGCGGGTGCAGCTGGATCGCCTTGCCTTCGATGAGGATCGGCTCGAAGGCCTGGATACCCAGGCGGTGCAGCGTCGGCGCGCGGTTCAGCAGGACGGGGTGCTCCTTGATCACCTCTTCCAGGATGTCCCACACCACCGGCGTGCCGGCTTCCACTTCCTTCTTCGCCGCCTTGATGGTGGTGGCGATGCCCATCGCCTCCAGGCGCGAGAAGATAAAGGGCTTGAACAGCTCCAGCGCCATCAGCTTGGGCAGGCCGCACTGGTGCAGCTTCAGGGTCGGGCCCACGGTAATGACCGAACGGCCCGAGTAGTCGACGCGCTTGCCCAGCAGGTTCTGGCGGAAGCGGCCGCTCTTGCCCTTGATCATGTCGGCCAGCGACTTCAGGGCGCGCTTGTTGGCGCCCGTCATCGCCTTGCCGCGGCGGCCGTTGTCCAGCAGGCTGTCCACGGCTTCCTGCAGCATCCGCTTTTCGTTGCGCGCGATGATCTCGGGCGCCTTGAGCTCCAGCAGACGGCGCAGACGGCTGTTGCGGTTGATGACGCGGCGGTACAGGTCGTTCAGGTCGGAGGTGGCGAAGCGGCCACCGTCCAGCGGCACCAGCGGACGCAGGTCCGGCGGCAGCACGGGCAGCACGTCCAGCACCATCCACTCGGGCTTGATACCCGACTTCTTGAAGGCTTCCAGCACCTTCAGGCGCTTGGCGTTCTTCTTGATCTTGAGTTCCGAGCCGGTCAGGTCGTTGCGCAGCTTCTCGATCTCGGTGTCGAGATCGATCGACTCCAGCAGTTCCTTGATGCCCTCCGCGCCCATCTTGGCGACGAACTCGTCACCGTACTCGCGGCGCTTGGCGTCGTAGTCCTCCTCGGTCATGATGCCGAACTTCTTCAGCGGCGTCATGCCGGGGTCCACCACCACATAGGCCTCGAAATACAGCACGCGCTCGATGTCGCGCAGCGTCATGTCCAGCACCAGGCCCAGACGCGAGGGCAGCGACTTCAGGAACCAGATGTGGGCGCAGGGCGCGGCCAGGTCGATGTGACCCATGCGCTCGCGGCGCACCTTGGTCTGCGTGACTTCAACGCCGCACTTCTCGCAGATCACACCCCGGTGCTTCAGGCGCTTGTACTTGCCGCACAGGCACTCGTAGTCCTTGATGGGGCCGAAGATCTTGGCGCAGAACAGACCGTCACGCTCGGGCTTGAAGGTCCGGTAGTTGATGGTTTCCGGCTTCTTGACTTCACCGAAGGACCAGGAACGGATCTTTTCCGGCGAGGCCAGGCCGATGCGGATGGCATCGAAGTGCTCGTCGGGTGTGAACTGCTTGAACAGGTCGAGCAAGGATTTCATATGTGTGTTTCCTCTACTTCAGTGAATCACGAACGCTCAAGCTCAATGTCGATGCCGAGCGACCGGATTTCCTTGACCAGCACGTTGAACGACTCGGGCATGCCGGCGTCGATGGCGTGCTCGCCCTTGACGATGGACTCGTACACCTTGGTACGACCCTGCACGTCGTCGGACTTGACGGTGAGCATTTCCTGCAGGATGTAGGAAGCGCCATAGGCCTCCAGTGCCCACACTTCCATCTCGCCGAAACGCTGGCCACCGAACTGCGCCTTGCCGCCCAGCGGCTGCTGCGTGACCAGCGAGTACGGGCCGGTCGAGCGGGCGTGCATCTTGTCGTCCACCAGGTGGTGCAGCTTGAGGTAGTGCATGTAGCCGACGGTGGTCGTGCGTTCGAATGCATCGCCGGTACGGCCGTCGTAGAGCTGCGCCTGCGTGCGCGTCGCCGTCAGGCCCTTGGCCTTGGCGATGTCGTCCGGGTAGGCCAGCTTGAGCATGTCCATGATTTCCTGCTCGGAGGCACCGTCGAACACCGGCGAGGCGAAGGGCACCCCGCTGGTGAGCTCCTGCGCCATCGCGCGCACCTCGTCATCGGACAGGCTGGACAGGTCTTCCTTGCGGCCGGTCTTGTTGTAGATCTCGTCCAGGAAGGCACGAAGCTCGCTGGTGGCCGCCTCGCGCTGCAGCATGTCGCCGATGCGATGGCCCAGGCCCTTGGCGGCCCAGCCCAGGTGAACCTCGAGCACCTGACCGATGTTCATCCGCGAGGGCACACCCAGCGGGTTGAGCACGATGTCGACCGGCGTGCCGTCGGCCAGGTGGGGCATGTCCTCCACCGGCGTGATCTTGGAGACCACGCCCTTGTTGCCGTGACGGCCGGCCATCTTGTCACCAGGCTGCAGGCGGCGCTTGACGGCCAGGTAGACCTTGACCATCTTGAGCACGCCGGCGGGCAGCTCATCGCCCTGCGTGAGCTTCTTGCGCTTTTCTTCGAAGGCCAGGTCGAAGCTGTGGCGCGTCTGCTCCATCGAGTTCTTGATGGATTCGAGCTGCGCGGCCACATCGTCATCGGCCGGGCGGATGTCGAACCAGTGGTACTTCTCGACCTCGCCCAGGTAGGCCTTGTCGATCTTGGTGCCCTTGGCCAGCTTCTTCGGGCCGCCGTTGGCGACCTTGCCGATCAGCAGCTTCTCGATCCGGTCGAAGGCGTCGGCCTCGACGATGCGCAGCTGGTCGTTCAGGTCCAGGCGGAAGCGCTTGAGCTCGTCGTCGATGATCTGCTGGGCACGCTTGTCGCGCTGGATGCCTTCACGCGTGAAGACCTGCACGTCGATGACGGTACCGGACGAGCCCTGGTCCACGCGCAGCGAGGTGTCCTTCACGTCGGATGCCTTCTCGCCGAAGATGGCGCGCAGCAGCTTTTCTTCCGGCGTCAGCGTGGTTTCGCCCTTGGGCGTGACCTTGCCCACCAGCACGTCGCCCGGCAGCACCTCGGCACCCACGTAGATGATGCCCGAATCGTCCAGGCGGTTGAGCTGCTGCTCGGCCAGGTTCGGGATGTCACGGGTGATTTCCTCGGCGCCCAGCTTGGTGTCGCGCGCCATGACCACCAGCTCCTCGATGTGGATGCTGGTGTAGCGGTCGTCGGCCACCACGCGCTCGCTGATCAGGATCGAGTCCTCGAAGTTGTAGCCGTTCCAGGGCATGAACGCGATCAGCATGTTCTGGCCGATCGAGATCTCGCCCAGATCGGTCGAGGCACCGTCGGCGATCACGTCACCCTTGGCCAGCTTGTCGCCCCGCTTGACGATCGGACGCTGGTGGATGTTGGTGTTCTGGTTCGAACGCTGATACTTGATCAGGTTGTAGATGTCCACGCCCACTTCACCGGCCACGGCTTCGTCGTCGTTGACACGGATCACGATGCGGGTCGCGTCGACATAGTCCACCACGCCGCCGCGCTTGGCGGTGACGACGGTGCCGGAGTCGACCGCGGCCACGCGCTCGATGCCGGTGCCGACCAGCGGCTTTTCCGGACGCAGCGTGGGCACCGCCTGGCGCGACATGTTGGCGCCCATCAGCGCGCGGTTCGCGTCGTCGTGCTCCAGGAAGGGCACCAGCGAGGCCGCCACCGACACGATCTGTGCCGGCGACACGTCCATGTACTCGATGGTCTCGGGCGGGGTCAGGATGGATTCACCCTTTTCACGGGCCGACACCAGATCACCGGTCAGGCGGCCATCGGCGTCGAGCGCCGCGTTGGCCTGGGCGATCACGTACTTGCTTTCCTCGATGGCCGACAGGTAGTCGATTTCGTTCGTGACCTTGCCGTCCACCACGCGGCGGTACGGGGTCTCGATGAAGCCGTACTCGTTCAGACGAGCGTACAGGGCCAGCGAGTTGATCAGACCGATGTTCGGGCCTTCCGGCGTTTCGATCGGACACACGCGACCGTAGTGCGTCACGTGCACGTCGCGCACCTCGAAGCCGGCGCGCTCGCGCGTCAGACCACCCGGGCCCAGGGCCGAGACGCGGCGCTTGTGCGTGATCTCGGCCAGCGGGTTGGTCTGGTCCATGAACTGCGACAGCTGCGATGCGCCGAAGAACTCCTTCAGAGCCGCGGAAATCGGCTTGGAGTTGATCAGGTCGTGCGGCATCAGGGGGTCCTGCTCGGCCTGGCCCAGACGCTCCTTCACAGCCTTCTCGATACGGGCCAGACCCGTGCGGTACTGGTTTTCGGCCAGCTCGCCGACACAGCGCACGCGGCGGTTGCCCAGGTGGTCGATGTCATCGACCTCACCGCGGCCGTTGCGCAGATCCACCAGGATCTTGACCACCGACAGGATGTCGTCGTTGTCCAGCACCATCGGGCCGGTGGCCTCGTCACGGCCCACGCGGGCGTTGAACTTCATGCGACCCACGCGCGAGAGGTCGTAGGTATCCGGGTTGTAGAACAGGCGATGGAACAGGGCCTGCACCGCGTCCTCGGTCGGCGGCTCGCCGGGGCGCATCATGCGGTAGATGGCCACGCGGGCGGCGAACTCGTCCGCCGTCTCGTCGACGCGCAGCGTCTGGCTGATGTAGGCGCCCTGGTCCAGTTCGTTGGTGTAGATGACTTGCAGATCCTGCACGCCGGCCGAGCGCAGCTTCTTGAGCAGGGTTTCGGTCAGCTCATCGTTGGCCTTGGCGATGATCTCGCCGGTATCCGGATCGACGATGGTGCGCGCCACCACACGACCGATCAGGAAATCCTCCGGCACGCTGATGTGGGTGGTGCCCGACTGCTCCAGCTCGCGGGTGTGGCGCGCGGTGATGCGCTTGTCCTTGGCCACCACCACCTTGCCGCTCTTGTCGGTGATGTCAAAGCGGGCCACCTCGCCGCGCAGACGCTCGGCCACAAAGGCCATCTGCGCACCGTTGTCCATCAGACGGATGTGGTCGTTGACGAAGAAGTTGGCCAGGATGGCTTCCGGCGTCAGACCAATGGCCTTGAGCAGGATGGTCACGGGCATCTTGCGGCGACGGTCGACGCGGAAGTACAGGATGTCCTTCGGATCGAACTCGAAATCCAGCCAGGAGCCGCGGTAGGGGATGATGCGGGCCGAGAACAGCAGCTTGCCCGAGCTGTGGGTCTTGCCCTTGTCATGCTCGAAGAAGACGCCGGGCGAGCGGTGCAGCTGGGAGACGATCACGCGCTCCGTGCCGTTGATGATGAACGAGCCCTTGTCGGTCATCAGGGGCACCTCGCCCATGTAGACCTCCTGCTCCTTCACTTCCTTGACCACCTTGGACTGCGGCGTGGACGATTCGCGGTCGTAGATGATCAGTTGCACGCGCGCGCGCACGGCCGAGGCGAAGGTCAGGCCGCGGGTCTGGCATTCGCGCACATCGAACGCGGGTTTGGCCAGGTTGTACTCGACGAACTTCATCTCGACGAAGCCGTTGTGCGAGACGATCGGGAAGGCCGAGTTGAACGCCGCCTGCAGGCCTTCGTCGGTGCGGCGGGTGGGTGGAACGTCGGCCTGCAGGAACGCCGTGTAGGCATCCTTCTGCATCTGCAGGAGGTAGGGAATCGCGAGCACGTTTTCGCGGCTGCCAAAGCTCTTGCGGATGCGCTTGCGTTCGGTGTACGAGTATTGGGATGCTGCCATGAGATCTCCGATGAGGTCTGCGGCGACTGACGTGCGCACCGGGCGGGCCTACCCGGTGGCGTGCTTGGCGGCAGGCCACTACCTGCCGTTGGCTGACGGCCCGCGCATTGCACGCGGGCCCGGACCAAGTGGTCTTCTGCAGTCGGGGTCAGAAGACACGGATAAGGGGACTCGCCGGAATCGCCTTATCGGTGCCTTTCTCGCAAAAGCACCAAAGGCTGGAGGCCCTTGCAGGTCACTCCAGCCTCGGGACAGGACCGAATTACTTGAGTTCGGCCTTGGCGCCGGCTTCCACCAGCTTCTTGACGGCGGCTTCGGCGTCGGCCTTGGCAACACCTTCCTTGACGTTCTTGGGTGCGCCGTCGACCAGGTCCTTGGCTTCCTTCAGACCCAGGCCGGTGATTTCGCGCACGGCCTTGATGACGGACACCTTGTTCGCGCCGGCTTCGGTCAGCACGACGTTGAACTCGGTCTTCTCTTCGGCGGCGGCAGCGCCACCGGCGGCGGCACCACCAGCGGCCGGAGCGGCCATGGCGGCGGCGGACACGCCGAACTTCTCTTCAATGGCCTTGACCAGGTCATTGAGTTCCATGACGGTCATGCTGTCCAGAGCCGTCAGAAATGCGTCTTTATCGAATGCCATTTTGATTTCCTAACAATTGGTTGATTCAGGGGAATGGGCCACGCACTCAGGCAGCGGCCACCTCGCCCTCGCCCTTCTTGGCCGCCAATGCGCCCAGCACCACGGCGGTGCGGGAGATCGGCGACTTGAGCAAGCCACACAGCTGTGCCAGCAGCACTTCCTTGGAGGGAATGCTGGCCAGTTGCTTCACGCCGTTTTCGTCCAGGACTTTGCCGCCGTAGACGCCACCGCGGATGACCAGCTTGTCGTTGGTCTTCGCGAAATCGGCCACCACCTTCGCGGCGGCCACGGCATCTTCGGAGAAGCCATAGATCAGCGGGCCCGTCATCTGGTCGCCGGCCACCTCGAACGCGCTACCGGCCACAGCGCGGCGAACCAGGGTGTTCTTCAGAACACTCAGGCTGACACCGCTGCTGCGTGCCTTCACGCGCAGTTGGTCCATGGCAGCGACCGTGATGCCGCGGTATTCCGCCATCACGAGCGTTTGAGCTTTAGCGGCGAGGCTGGTCACTTCGTTGATGACCGCTTCTTTCTCACTGCGATTCAGACTCAAGGTCTACTCCTTCAATGTGCCTTCGGCCTTTCGGCTTCCGGCACGCTTCATTGCAGCGACCAACTGTTTCGGAACGGATTCCTTCTGCAGCGGGATCGCCATCTGCGCTGGCGGTTTCTGCACCATTAAGCCGCTTGGCCCTGCCGGGCTTCGCGTCACCAGCGGTCTTGGATGGCCCCGTCCGCCGGTCATTCGACCGATGGCCAGGCCCACCACACCCGGGGCCACCGCGGCGGCCCCGAATTCCTTCACGTATTACGCCCCGATGGTCGAGGTGTCCACGCGGACGCCCACGCCCATGGTCGAGGACACAGCCACCTTGCGCAGGTACACACCCTTGCTGGTGGCCGGCTTGGCCTTGTTCAGTGCATCGACCAGCGCGGCCAGGTTGCCTTGGAGCTTGTCGGCATCGAACGAGCGGCGGCCGATCGTGCCGTGCACGATACCGGCCTTGTCGACGCGGAACTGGACCTGACCGGCCTTGGCGTTCTTCACGGCCGTGGCCACATCGGGCGTCACGGTGCCGACCTTGGGGTTCGGCATCAGACCGCGCGGACCCAGGATCTGGCCCAGGGCACCGACGATGCGCATGGCATCCGGCGAGGCGATGACCACATCGAAGTCCATCTTGCCGGCCTTGATATCGGCGGCCAGATCATCGAAACCGACGACGTCGGCGCCAGCGGCCTTGGCTTCCTCAGCCTTGGCGCCCTGCGCGAACACGGCGACACGCTTGGTCTTGCCGGTGCCGTTGGGCAGCACCACCGCACCACGCACCACCTGGTCGGACTTCTTGGCGTCCACACCCAGCTGAATGGCCACGTCGATCGACTCGTCGAACTTGGCGTTCGCGAATTCCTTGACCAGCGCCAGGGCATCGGTCAGCGGGTAGAGCTTGGTGCTCTCGATTTTGCCTTGCTGGGCTTTTTGCTTCTTGGTCAGCTTTGCCATGTCACACGCCCTCCACGATCACGCCCATCGAACGGGCCGAGCCGGCGATGGTACGGACAGCCGCATCCAGGTCGGCGGCGGTCATGTCCTTTTGCTTGGTCTTGGCGATTTCCTCGAGCTGGGCGCGGGTGATCTTGCCAACCTTGTTCTTGTTGGGCACGGCAGAACCCTTGTCCAGCTTCAGCGCCTTCTTGATCAGCGTGACGGCCGGGGGGGTCTTGATGACAAAGGTGAAGCTCTTGTCCGCGAACGCGGTGATCACCACCGGCAGCGGCAGACCGGGCTCGACGCCCTGGGTCTGGGCGTTGAACGCCTTGCAGAACTCCATGATGTTCAGGCCGCGCTGACCCAGCGCCGGACCGATCGGGGGAGAGGGATTGGCCTTACCAGCTGGAACTTGCAGCTTGATGAAGCCGACGATTTTCTTCGCCATGGTTCAACTCCTGCGAGTGCAAACGGCTTTCGGAAAAGCCTCCTCGCGGTGGGGGATCCAGCAAGGGAAAAAGCCGACGGGACGCTGGATCGATCCGCCCCGCGGCCCGCTGATCAGGTCTTTTCGACCTGACCGAATTCGAGCTCCACCGGTGTGGCACGACCGAAGATGGTCACCGACACGCGCAGCTTGTTCTTCTCGTAGTTGACTTCCTCGACCGTGCCGTTGAAGTCGGTGAACGGTCCTTCCTTGACGCGCACGTATTCGCCAACGACAAATTCCACCTTGTGGCGGGGTTTGTCGGTGCCTTCCTGCATCTGCTCGACGATTTTCTGGACGTCTTCCTCGGAAATCGGAGCGGGCCGGTTGCGGGCACCACCAACGAAACCCGTCACCTTGTTGGTGTGCTTGACCAGATGCCAGGTGTCGTCGTCCATGACCATTTCCACCAGCACATAGCCGGGGAAAAACTTGCGCTCGGTGGTGCGCTTGACACCGTTGCGAACCTCGACCACCTCTTCGGTGGGCACCAGGATGCGGCCAAACTTGTGCTGCATGCCGGCGCGGTTGATGCGCTCGATGATGTTGCGTTCGGCGGCCTTCTCCATGCCCGAATAGGCATGCACCACGTACCAGCGCATGCCCTCGGTCGGCGTTCCCAGCGTGCTCTTTTGATCGGTCATTAGTTTCTCCAGCCCAGCACGAGATCGTAGAACACCCACTCAAGCGTCTTGTCGGTCAGCCAGAGGAACAGGGCCATGATCACGACGAACGCGAACACGTAGGCCGTCATCTGGACGGACTCCTTGCGCGTCGGCCAGACCACCTTCTTGACCTCGCGCCAGGCATCGCGGCCAAAAGCCAGCAGTTGCCGACCCGACTCGGACACCAGGAACACGGCCGCAGCCGCCACCAGCCCCACCAGCAGGCCGGCCCACTGTGCCAGCGCCCCCCGACCCGACAGCAGGTAGAAGGCCACAAAGGAGCCCAGCAGCAACACGGCCGCCGCAGCCAGCTTGGCCTTGTCGGCGCCGGTATGGACAGTTTGAACTTCGGATGTGGCCATGTGGTTCCAGATATGGGCAGCGCCCAGGCAACAGCCTGGCATGCGGGCAAGTCATCAGACAGGCAAGCCCACCTGAGGTCTTTCGACTTCGGCGGGCTTGTCGACCACGAAACTCGGCTCCTTGCGCGAACCGTTTCTCTCTATTTCGTGGCAGGGGCAGAGGGAATCGAACCCCCAACCTTCGGTTTTGGAGACCGACGCTCTGCCAATTGAGCTATACCCCTACTCGGCTTCTACCCTGCGAACAGGGAATTACTCGATGATCTTGGCGACGACGCCGGCGCCGACGGTGCGGCCACCTTCGCGGATGGCGAAGCGCAGACCTTCTTCCATGGCGATCGGGGCAATCAGCTTGACCGTGATCGACACGTTGTCACCG
>Ga0265293_10006117_pt1 | contig 19512 bp, 12 predicted proteins | sample Munlanlewell138R_FD_192505 | JGI IMG/M metagenome (GOLD analysis project Ga0265293, IMG submission 192505) | Leachate microbial communities from a municipal landfill in Southern Ontario, Canada - Leachate well 138R | ecosystem: Engineered > Solid waste > Landfill > Unclassified | place: Canada... | reverse complement strand
GGTTTTGGTCGGTAGCTTGAGTAAAGAAATAAAAAATCAGATTGAGCAAAAAAATCTTAAAGACAGAGTTTTAATATTAGGAAAACTGCCGCTTCAAAAAACAAATTACTTGATAAAGAACTCATTGTTTGCCGTTTTGCCTCGCCTTAAAGGGGCGGCAATGAAAATGATAAATTATTTGATGCTTTCTAAAATAATACTTGCAAAAGATACGGTTTACAGCAGAGAACTTCTAAAAGACAATTTTAATTCTTTTCTTTATAAAGACAAAGAAGATTTGAAGAAAAAGTTAAATTTTCTCTTGGATGGAAACTTTAATGAAAGCAGTATTAAAGAGGGGATTGAAGAAACAAAAAAGAAAATAATTAAAAATTGGAGTACAGAAAGATTTTTAAAAGAATATGAAAAATAAAAGAATTCTTGTTACCGGCGGAGCCGGTTTTATAGGAAGTAATTTGGTTGATAGATTAATCGAAAAAGGAAATAAGGTTGTTGTAATTGACAACCTATCATCTGGAAAAAAAGAAAATCTTAATCCGAAAGCAAAGTTTTATAAAATCGATATTTGCTCTTCAAAGATTGAAGAAATTTTTAAGAAAGAAAAGCCGGAAATTGTTTTTCATCTTGCGGCAAAGATAAATCTTAGAAAATCAATAGATGACCCGATAAGTGACGCAAAAGTAAATATTTTGGGATCTTTGAATATTTTTGAAAATTGCAAAAAAAACAATGTTAAGAAAATTGTATTTGCTTCTACCGGAGGAGCGATTTACGGAGAAGATGGCCCTTTTCCTTCTTCAGAAAATTTTATAGAGAAACCTCTCTCTCCGTACGGGATTGCAAAGCTTTCAGCTGAAAAATATCTCTATTATTATGAAAAAGTTTTCAAAATTCCTTCTGTCTCTTTGCGCTTTTCAAATGTTTACGGACAAAGGCAAAATGCCAAAGGGGAAGCGGGAGTTATTGCTATTTTTTCAAATTCAATGATTTTAAAAAAACAGCCCCTTATATTTGGAAACGGAAAGCAAACGAGGGATTTTATTCACGTTGACGATATTGTTTCTGCTCTTGTTGCTTTTTCAAAAAAGAATGTTTCAGGAGTGTTTAATGTCGGTTCTCAAAAAGAAACGTCGGTAAATGAAATTTTCAGAAAGATAAAAAATCTTACAGAATTTAAAAAAGGGCCAAAATATGTTTTGCAAAAAGAGGGAGAACAGAAAAGATCCTGCCTTGATATTTCAAAAGCGAAAAAAGAAATTGGTTTTGGTATTTCTTTTGATTTAGACAAAGGATTGGAAAAAACAGTTTTGTGGTTTAAAAATAACATTTAATTTAATGGAAGAAAGAAAAATAAAAGAAATTGAATATTATAATAAAAATACAAATCAAGAGTTAAGGGAAAGGGACTTTGAAGGTTTTGATTCATTTTCTCTTGAAAGTTACAGATTTCTTAAAGATTTTTTCATTAAAAATTTCAAAGGAAAAAGAATTCTTGATTTTGGATGCGGAAACGGAATACATACTTTTTGGCTTCAGGACTATGGAGAGGTAATAGGCATTGATCTTTCCGATAATTCTTTAAATATTGCAAGAAAAATAGCAAAAAAGGCAAAATTTATTAAAATGGACTGCGAGAAGTTGGATTTCCCGGATAACAGTTTTGATATTGTTTTTGACGGAGGAACTTTTTCTTCTCTTGATTTTGACAAAGCTCTTGAGGAAATAATAAGGGTTTTGAAAAAAGACGGTACACTTGTTGGAATAGAAACACTCGGACATAATCCCATTCTTAATTTAAAAAGAAAATTAAAAAGAATTGCCGGAAAGAGGACAAAATGGGCGGAAAGGCATATATTCAAAATAAATGACTTTAAAAAAACAAAAGAACGGTTTACTCTTTATAATGCTTATTTTTTCCATCTTTTTTCATGGATTGCTTTTCCTTTTTTAAATTTTAAAACAGGAAAGAATATTTTGGAAATTCTTCAAAAAATGGATTCTTTTTTTATTTCTCTTTTCCCTTTTTTAAAAAAATATTCTTTTAAAATCGTCTTCGTGTTTAAAAATCCGAAAAAATGACAAAACGCATATTTGATATCATATTTTCCCTGTTTGGGATTGTTATAACTTTTCCGATTTGGATTTTAGCGGTTTTTTTAATAAAAAAGGATTCTTCTGGTCCTATTTTTTACATTGCAAAGAGAATAGGGAAAGGAGGAGTGCCCTTTAGAATGTATAAGTTCAGAACAATGGTTAATAATGCTGACAAAATAGGCGGGCCATCAACAGCAGGAGACGATATTCGTCTTACAAAAACGGGAAAGTTTCTCAAGAGATTTCAGATTGACGAATTGCCCCAGCTTATCAATATATTAAAAGGGGATATGAGTTTTGTCGGGCCAAGGCCGGAAGTTAAAATGTACGTTGATATGATGACAGAAGAGGAAAAAAATGTTATTCTCTCCGTAAAGCCGGGAATAACCGATTATGCTTCTTTGTGGAATTTTTCAGAGTGGAAGATTCTAAGCGGAAGCATGGATCCTGAAAGGGATTATTTGGAAAAGATAAGGCCGAAAAAGATTCGTCTTCAGATAAAATATGTAAAAGAAAGAAATTTTTGGATAGATATTAAAATAATACTAAAGACGATTTTGAAAATTTTTCAATAAATATGGTAGAAAATAAAATAAAAAAATACGAAAAAGAATCAAGAAAGGCCCGCATCAAGGTTCTTGAAATGATCTATGATGCCCAAACAAGCCATATAGGTTCCAATTTTTCGGCGATAGACCTTCTTACTGTTATTTACGATATGGCCAAGATAGATAAAGAGATGAAAAAAGATAGAGACAAGGTGGTTGTTTCAAAAGGATGGGTTGCCGCTTCAATTTATTATTTCTTAGCCCAAAAAGGAATTATTCCCAAAGAGGATTTAGAAAAATACTGCAAAGAGGATAGTCAATATATAGGTTTAGTGGAACCAAACGTAAGAGGGATAGAGGCAAGTGGCGGTTCAATGGGATTCGGGCTTCCCTTTGGAACAGGTTTTGCTCTTGCAAAAAAAATAAAAAAAGAAAAAGGAAGGGTTTTTGTCTTAATGTCAGACGGAGAAATGCAGTGCGGAACCACCTGGGAATCTGCCCTTATTGCGTCTTTCCAAAAATTAGATAACCTTGTTATTGTTATTGATTGCAATAAATTGCAGGCGATGGGAAAAGTTAAAGATGTTTTAAACATTGAACCGCTGAAAGAAAAATGGAAGGCCTTTAATTTTGAAGTTAAAGAAATAGACGGCCATGATTTTAAAGAAATAGAAAAATCTCTTTCTTCTTTTAAAAAAGGGAAGCCGACTGTTGTCATTGCTAAAACAACAAAAGGCAAAGGAGTTTCATTTATGGAAAACGACAACCAGTGGCATTATCGCGCTCCTGAAAAAGAAGAATACGAAAAAGCTCTAAAAGAATTAAAAAAAAATGGCTAAAATAGTTAAAAAAGAGGATACAAGAAGGGTTTTTATTGAAACGTTGAATAAGCTTTCAGAAAAAGACCCAAATATTATTGTCATTATCTGCGATGTCGGTTTTAATTATCTGGATAATCCAAAGAATAAATTTAAAGTTTTAAATTTGGGAGTTACAGAACAAAGCTCAATGATTATCGCTTCGGCCTTGGCTCTTTCCGGTTTTAAAGTATATATTTACAGCATGATAAATTTTGTTTTATTCAGGCCAAGCGAAATGGTAAGAAATGCGGTTATAAAGCACAGTGCAAACGTAAAGATTATTGGAGTGAAGGGGAGTGAAAAATACAAGTTTTTGGGATTCAGCCATAATCTTCTGCATGACAGGGAAGATGTTGATTTTTGCAAGAATATAGGATTAAAATGGCATGCTCCGGAAAATAACAAAGAGGTTGAAAAAGTTATTTTAAAAACATACAGGGAAAATTCTCCTTGCTATATAAGATTATGAAACAAAGATCGGCAATAGGCGCCTCCGGACATAAATTCAGGACAAAAAACATATCAAAAAGAGCCCAAAGAATTGTTATTTCTCCGATAAAAGAGATGTCTATTTTGGCTGATAATTTCAAAGAGGAAACGGGAGAAAACGTTATTTCTTTCGGCCAGGGGATTCCCTATTTTGATACCCCTTCCTATATAAAAGAAGGAATTAAAAAATCACTAGATGATCTTAATACCGCCAAATATACTCTTGAACCGGGGATAACAGAGCTTAGGGAGTTAATCGCAAAGAATCTTCAAAAGGAAAAAGGAATAAAGAATATTCTGCCAAAAAAAGAAGTAATGGTAACTGTCGGATGCCAGGAAGCAATGGCCTGCGCCATTGCTACCGTAATTGATAACGGAGACGAAATTCTTATTCCTTCTCCCGGATTTGCATCCCATATAGAACAAGTATTACAGTTTGGCGGAGTGCCTGTTTTTTTCCCTTTGAATGAAAATAAAGGATGGAAGATTGAAAAAGAAAAAATAGAAAAGAAAATAAGCAAAAAAACAAAAGCCATTATTTTTTCAAATCCTTCAAATCCGACAGGATCTGTTCTTGGTAAAAAAGAAATAGAGGATTTAGCAAATATCGCAATAAAGCACGATCTTATTATTATAACAGACGAGACATATGATTTTTTAGTTTACGACAATACAAAACATATTTCCTTGGCATCAGTTTCAAAAATTAAAGATAGAATAATTCTTTGCGGCAGTTTTTCAAAAAAATATGCAATGACCGGATATAGAGTGGGATATGCTTTTTCAGACCAGGGGATTATTGACCATATGTTAAAAGTTCATGACGCCCTTGCAATTTGCGCTCCGGCTATATCCCAAAAAGCGGCAATTTTCGCCCTTTCTTCTTCTAAAGATTCGATTTCTTTTTTCAAGGATAAATTATCAGAAAACAGGGATTTAATGTGCAAAGAATTAGATAAGCTTGATTTCATATTTCAATATCAAAAGCCAAAAGGAGCATATTATATCCTTGTAAAGTATAAGATTCCAAAGATTGATTCTTTTAACCTTGCTTTGAAGATTTTGAAAGAAGCGAAGGTGGTTGTCATTCCGGGAGCCGCTTTCGGGCCAACCTGTGAAAAGCATATCCGTTTTTCATTCGCTTGTTCAAAAGAAGAAATAAAAGAAGGATTTAAGCGGTTAAATAATTGGGCTAAAAATATTAAAATTTAAAAATATATTGCATATGAAAATCAAGGTTCGTTTTGCAAATCCTCAGAAACAATACCAAGACCACAGAGACGAGTTTATAAACTCTTTTGACAGCGTTCTTTCAAAGGGCGATGTTGTTATGAGAAAAGACCTTGAGGAATTTGAAAACAAAATTGCAAATTTTGTCAAAGTAAAATATGCAATTGGGGTTAATTCCGGAACATCAGCTATTTACTTGGGATTGAGGGCAGCGGGAGTAAAAGAAAAAGACGAAGTTATTACAGTTGCTCATACTTTTATCGCCAGTATTTCTACTTCCTATTTACTTTCTGCAAATCCTGTTCTTGTTGATATTGGAGAGGATTTTAACATTGATAAAAGAATAATAGAGAAGGCCATAACTCCAAAGACGAAAGTGATTTTGCCGGTTCATTTAAACGGGCGTCTTTGCGATATGGAAGTTATTGAGGATATTAGCAAGAGGAAAGGATTGCCTATTGTAGAAGATGCGGCCCAGTCCCTCGGGGGCAAATTTACAATGAAAAACGGAGAGGTTAAAATGGCCGGATCTTTCGGCCTTGCTGGCTGTTTTAGCTTGTATTTTGCAAAAGGGCTTGGCGGATGGGGAAACAACGGTATTTTAACGACAAACGACACTGAAGTTATGGAAAAGGTTCGTCTTATGAGATACAATGGAGAAGACAGGGGAAAAAGGCATTTTTATTACCACAGCCATAATCTTTTAATGGATAATCTTCAGGCGGCTCTGCTTAATGTTAAATTCAAATATTTTCCAGAATGGCTAAAGAGAAGAAGAGAGATTGCCAAAATGTATGATAAGGGGCTTTCTAATGTCTCTGAAATTAAAGTTCCTTTTTTTGGCGATAATCGTTTCTTTGATGTTTATACAAATTACGTAATTCGGGCAGAGAGAAGGGAAGAATTAAAGAAATACTTAGAAGAGCAAGGAGTTGAAACTCTTGTTTCTTGGCCTTCTCCAACTTACAGAGAGCCCGTTTTTACGGATAAAAAATTCAGCGAAGGTTTTCCTTTTCCTCGCCTTGTTTCTTTAAAGGGAGAGAGCAAAGAGCTTCCTGAAACCGAAAGGGCTTGCGGAGAGGTTCTTTCTTTGCCGATGTATCCGGAACTTAAAAACGAAGAAGTAAAATATACAATAGAAAAAATAAAGGAATTTTATAAAAAGAATGATTAAAAAAACCCCATTTACAAGAACTCTCTTTTTTCTTTTTTTTGATTTTATTTTGATCTCTTTTTCTGTTTTTTTCGCCTTTTTTCTTCGTTTTGAAGGAAATGTTCCTTATGAATATATAGAAGGAGGGATGATAGGAGAAGTTGTTATTCTTTCTCTTCTTTTTTGTCTGCCTCTTTTTTATCTCTTTAAGCTCTATTCTTTTTCTTGGACTTTTGTAAGCTCTATGGAACTGAAAGCTCTTTTGAAGGCTACCTTTTTGGGATTCTTTTTTACCGGATTTTCCATATTTATTCTCCAAACTTTTGAGGGCTTTCCCCGTTCAACCCTTGTAATTTCCTACCTTCTTATCTTTATCTTTTGCGGAGCTGTTCGCTTTAGCAAGAGATTTTATCTTGAGACCTTCAAAAAAAACCGAGGAGTAAAAAGAAAAACTCTTATTGTCGGAGCGGGAGAAGCGGGAGAGCAGCTTTTGCGCGGCATAATACAAAGCAAGGAAAGTTTTTATAACCCTGTCGGTTTTGTTGATGATAGTGTCGCAAAACAAGGAATTCTTATTCATGGATTGAAGGTTTTTGGAAAAATGGAAGATATTCCAAAAATTGTAAAAAAGGAAGCAATTGAAGAAATGATTGTCGCTCTTTCTTTTGATAAAACATTTGCGATAAAAAGAGCGGTTGAGCTGGGAAGAATGTCGGGCATAAAAAAGATTAAAATAGTTCCTCCGATAGAGGAAATAATGAAAGGAGAGATATCGGTTGGAAATCTGAAGGAGGTTGATATGGAGGACCTTCTTAAAAGAGACATTATATCTCTTGACCTGGAAAATATTGAAAAGTTTATAAAAAACAGGAGGGTTTTTATTACCGGAGGAGCGGGATCTATCGGCTTTGAGCTTGTCTGTCAGATTGCAAGACTTAATCCTTCTTTGCTTTTAGTTTTAGACCAGGATGAAACGGGCATTTTTAATGTTTCAAAAGAACTTGAAAAATTCTCCGGATTTGAAAAGAAATGCATTGTCGGAGACGTAAAGGACAAAGAAAAAATTGAAAGCATTTTTGAAGAGTTTAAGCCGGAAATAGTTTTTCATGCTGCCGCCTACAAACATGTCGGGCTTATGGAGGAATATCCCGAAGAAGCAATTAAAAATAATATTTTCGGAACCAAAATTATTGCAGAAGCCGCGGCCAAAAACAATGTTGAAAAATTCATTATGATTTCAACTGACAAGGCGGTCAATCCTACTTCGGTAATGGGAATGACAAAAAGATTCGGGGAAATAATATGCAGAATGCTAAATGGCAACACAAAGTTTATTTCCGTCCGTTTTGGAAATGTCTTGGGCAGCAGAGGAAGCGTTATTCCCTTGTTTAAAGAGCAGATTAAAAGAGGAGGTCCGGTTGAGGTTACTCATCCTGATATGAAAAGATATTTTATGGCTACGGAAGAAGCGGTTGCTCTCGTAATCCAGGCGGCCCAAATGGGAGAAGGCGGAGAGGTTTTTGTTCTTGATATGGGAGAGCCGGTTAAAATTTACGACCTGGCAAAAGAAATGATACGCCTTTCCGGATTTGAACCTGATAAGGATATTGCGATTGTTTTTACAAAAGCGTCTCCTGGCGAAAAGCTTTTTGAGGAAATATTAACCGAAAAAGAGGGAACCGTTGCCACAAAAAACAGAAAAATATTCAAAGCAAATCAGGAAGATGCAGTAGATAAAGAAAAGCTTTCTTTGTTTTTGGATAAGATGAAAGAAGGCGCTGAAAAAGAAAAGATAAAAGTTCTTATGGAAGATTTTTTAAATCTTAATTAATAAACAATTTATATTGTCTTTGCTTTTAAAATTGATATAATAAAAAAATGAGTTACAAAATAAATAATGAAGATAATTTGACTTTTATTTTCAGAAACGTTGCTTTTATTGCCGTTCTGCTTTCTCTTATTGCTCCTCTTGTTATTTCAAAAGACATGTTTTTCCCTTTTATAGGGCCAAAGAGCATTTACTTTATGTTTTTTTCCCAGATTGCTTTTTTCTCCTGGCTTGTTCTTGCGATTCATAACAGAAATTTTCTTCCTTCAAAAAATATAATTCTTTTTTCTCTTTCTCTTTTTATCGGGGTTCTTTTTTTAAATTCATTTTTGGGAGAAGATTTTCAAAACAGTTTTTGGTCAAATCATGAGAGAATGACCGGTTTTTTAATGCATCTTCATTTGTTTGGTTTTTTCCTCGCTGCGACTTCTATTTTCAGAAACTGGGAATGGAAAGTTGTTTTTTCTTCAAGCGCTTTTATCGCTTCTGTTTTGGGAATTATTGCAATGTATGACAGATTTGTTGGAATTGAAACAGTAAGCTTTAGCGGGGGAGCGACTACCGGAAATACTTCCTTTATGGGAACTTATCTTCTTTTTAATGCTTTTATAGCATTGTATCTCTTTTTGAAAAATAAAGATTACTACAGAATTTTGGGAGGTATTTTTTTTGCAATAATTTCTTTTTCTCTTATATTTAATCCTGGAGGAAGAGCTGCCCTTATTTCTTTTGTTTCCGGAATCATTTTATTTTATCTTCTATTTTTGCTTTTTGAAAAAAAAGGATTTTTAAGAATTTTATCAGGAATTATTATTTTAATTGCTTTTCTTTTTTCCATAGCAGGATTTTTAATAGTCCTTAACCCTAAAAGCGAGACGGCTCAAAGCTTTCTTTCAAAATCAAATCTTGGAACAATAGGAGGAAGAACGATTGTCTGGGAAATTTCCTTAAAGGGATTTTTAGATAAGCCGATTTTTGGATGGGGGCTGGAGAATTTTCCTCTTGCTTTTTCAAAGCATTATAACCCTTGCCTTGGAACAGAAAGATGCGGAGCTGACACTCTTTATGACAGGGCCCATAATTTCTGGCATGACAATCTTGTTTCTTTTGGCATAATCGGCTCTGTTTTTTATTTCTTCCTTTTTGGTTCTGTTCTATTTTTTTTGTGGAGAAAATATTTTAAAAAGGAAACCGGTTTTATTGAAGCGGGAATATTTACTTCTCTTTTTGCCGCATATTTTGTCCAAGGCCTTACTGTTTTTGACGTTGTTAGCAGTTTAATTATGCTTTTTCTTATTCTCGCCTTTATTTCCGGGCTTTCAAAAAAAGAAGAATATTCTTTTGAAAAAGTAAAAGATCCAAGCGTCATTGTAATATTTCTTATTTTTTTGCTTTTTCTTTTTTACCTTAATTATTTTGTAATAAGGCCTTATAAAGCGAGCACTTTAATAATAGAATCCTTTAGAAGCGAAGTGGGATCTGAAAGAAGAATTGAACTTGCAAAAGAAGCAATATATATCTCTCCTTTAGGAAGAGATCATATAAGAAAGCAGATGGCATCAAGAATTATTGCTTATACGGGAAAAAGCAGTGGCGCTCTAAACGAGATAATCTTTTTTATAAACGAGCTTGAAGATGAAATTTTGCGTTCTCCATTTGACTATAACAGCCATATTTCTTTGGGACGCCTTTACCTTCAATATGTCAATATTTTTATAGCCATAAACGAGAGAAATGTAACAGAAGAAATTTTAGACGAGGCAATGGTTTATGTAGGCAGAGCAAAAGAGGTTCTGGAAAAAGCAATTGAGATTTCTCCAAAAAAACAAACAGCGTATTGGTTTTTAGCGGAAGCAAAGGTAAAAGAAGGCAATCCGGAAGAGGCGCTTTTGCTTACCCAAAAAGCCATTGAACTTGAGCCGGGAATCATGGAATCCCATTTTTATTCGATAAGGATTATTAAAGATGTTTTAAAAAATAGAGAACTTGCAATTGAAAAAGTGGAAGAAGCCAAAAGAATAAATCCTAATTGGGATTTTAGCCCTCTTTTTAATTCAAATGCTGACTATTAAAAATATATCGCAATTGTTTCTTTTACCCAGCGTTCTTGCGGCCTTGTTTTTTCTATTCGGGGCCTTTTTTCTCTTTTTGAAAAAGAAAAAAACAGGAAGAGCTTTTATTATTCTCTCTTTTCTTTTTTACTATGCTTTTTCCGTTTCTCCTGTTTCTGATTTTCTTCTTAATCCTCTTGAAAAAGAATATTCTTTCTTGAAAGAAGAAGAAATGGATAAGGCAAATAAAGTAGTGCTTCTCTTAGGAGGAAGAGAGAGTGATATTTTAAGAGGAAGCGAGGTCTTGCGCATAAGCCATACTTTAAATCATAGAGCCGGTATTATTATTTCCGGAACGGATCCTTTAAATCCAAAGAGCGAAGAGGCCTTTGCGGTTAGGAATTTTTTTATTTCCAGAGGAGTCCCGTCTGAAAAAATAACCATAGAAGGAAGTTCAAAAAATACTTGGGAAAACGTAAGGAACGTAAAAGAAATAATAAACGATGAACCCTTTTTTCTTGTTACTTCTGCCTATCATATGAACAGGGCGGTTAAAGAATTTCAGAGAGTCGGACTTTCTCCCATTCCTTCTCCAACGGATTTTAAAAGAAAAGGGGAGTATAATATGTTTGATATTTTTCCATCTCCTGAAAATTTGAAAAAATCCGATCTTGCGACAAAGGAGCATCTTGGAGAAGTTTATTATAAAATTTTGTTCTTTTTTGAAAAACAAGAATAAAATAGCTTTCTTGTATTTCCTTGTTCTATACTTTTTGGTATAATAAAACGTAGAATTAAAAAAAAGAAAATTGCAGTATGATAAAAATATTTGGAAAAAACTTTAAGAAAAAAGGATTTACTCTAGTGGAAGTTTTGCTTGTGGTTTTTTTCTTGGGTGTTTTGGCTTCGACTGTTGCCGGATATTTTTCTTCTTCAAAAGATTCGGGGAGAGATTCAAGAATTTCTCTGGGGATAGCCCAGGTTGATTCGGTTGCCGAAATGATACACTCAAACTACGGAACCTATAACGCTCTTTGCTCTAGCGGAACATCTTTATCAAATGAAAGAGGACTTGATGTTATCCAGGAAGATATAGAAAAACAAGGAGGAACTGTTGCCTGTTTTGCAGACGGAGATAATTATTGCGTTTCGGCTCGTCTTCATAGAAGCGGAAAGTATTTTTGCATTATGGACGATAAAAGAGCAAGTATTGCAAATGGAGGATGTATAAGCGCTACGGTTGGATGCGGAGAGGAAATTCCCGGAGAAGAGGAGGAAGAGGAAGAGGAGGAGGAAGAAGAGCAATGTACTAAAACGGAGGGAACTGCCATAAAGATTGCTGGAGGACAAACTCATTCTCTTGCCCTAAAATCAGACGGAACCGTTTATGCCTGGGGAAGAAATATTCGCGGTATACTTGGAGACGGTACTACTGTAAGCAAATATATTCCCGTCCAAGTCAAAGGAGTCGGAGGAGTTGGCTATTTAGCAAATATTGAGGAAATTGCAGCAGGAGATCTTCATTCTCTTGCCCTAAAATCAGACGGAACCGTTTATGCCTGGGGATCTGGTTCTGCATCGGGAAACGGTGATTCTTCTGATAAATATACTCCAGTCCAAGTAAAAGGATTAGCTGGCGTTGGTTATTTGACCGGTATTACAAAAATTGCAGCTGGAAGCTACCATTCTCTCGCTCTAAAATCAGACGGAACCGTTTATGCCTGGGGAGGCGGTGACTACGGTCAGCTTGGAGACGGATCAAATAATAGTCGTCTTACTCCCATCCAGGTAAAAGGAGTCGGAGGAGTTGGCTATCTAACTGATGTTATAGAAATTGCGGGAGGAACTTCCCATTCCCTTGCATTAAAATCAGACGGAACTGTTTTTGCTTGGGGGAATAATACTTTTTGCCAACAGGGAAACGGAACAACAACTAATTGGCCTACTCCAGTCCAAGTAAAAGGAGTAGGTGGTGTCGGTTATTTGACCGATATTGAAAGTATTATGGGAGGACTTTATCATTCCCTTGCTCTAAAATCAGACGGAACTGTTTATGCCTGGGGAGGCAATTCTTTTGGAGAACTTGGAGACGGAACTACGACATCAAGATGCACTCCTGTTCAAGTGAAAGATGTAGTTGAATAATATTTAAAAAATATGAAATTTTTTTCTAAAAAAATAATATTTACAATAATTGCCCTTTTTTCTCTCCTTGTTATTTTAATTGGATTATTTTTCTTAAATCAGAAAGAAATAATTACAATAAGCATACCTGGAGAAGATGATATTGAAATAGGAATAGGGAAAGATTCGGGAAATCCTTATGCCAAGATAAATAAGTGGAAAGGAGATGCCAGTTTTTATATTGAATATGCAGGAGAAGAAGGGATTTTTGAGATTTCTAAAGAAGAAGAAATAATAAAAGCAAAAAACGGCAATAAAGAAGTGCATTTTTATAGAGTTGGTAATTCTGAAAAAAAAGATAATTTAGTAGAGCCGAATATATTTGGTTTTTTTAGAAAATTAATTGGTACTTCTAAAACTCTTGCTTCTGAAAACGAGAAAGTTTTACGATATTTTAATTTTGGCGCTATTGATTTATATAGCATGAATGCCTATTACGAAATATTTCAGCATAAAGACGATTATTCTCCGACAATAACATTATATACTTCAAATGAAGATGGCTATCAATTTTATGGAACTCGCGAAACAGAAAGAGATTTGCGTTTTGAAGATGTGGATCTTCCGATTGGAAGATACGCAACCATGGAAAAAGGAGACGGAAGTCCCGTTGTTTTTGTAAATAAGGAAGGAATTATCAGTATTACTCTATATAATAAGGAAATATCAAAAGATCCAGAAAAGTACATGGATATTGTAACGGACGCTTACGATGAAGTGCTCAAGGATTATGGTATTGACAATGTCAAAAGTTTTTCAAATACAATGTACTATCTTGACGGCATAAAGCCGAAGATAGTTGGTAGAAAATCCGTTGACGGCGACTATATTCATTTTGCTTTTTATCTTGATTCTCCTCTAAAAGACGACAGATTTTTAAAAGCGACAAGAGATTATTTGAAAGCATTTGAAGTTATTGTTTCTCTTGATGGCTTAAGGAGTATTAATAAAAACATAGATTATTCATTTGGAGAAAAGATAGTTGAAAAAATTGCGGAAAAAACAGATTTAGAACTGCTGAAAGATTCGCTTACCATTGAAGAGACAGAAATTGTAAATTCTTTAAAGGAAGAGTTAGATTCTAAAGAATGGATTAAGTATTCCGAAAGAAAAGATTTGGTTCAAAAACAAAGAATGGAAGATGTCGAGAAATTTGAAATAGAGCTTGTCTTAAGAGAAAAACCCAGTACAAATTTATTTGAGTATAAAATAGAATCAGAAAATCTTCTCTTCTGGTATCAAGGAGAATTAACTAAAGAAGAGACAGAGGAAGGATTTCATAGGCCGGAAGATATTATTGGTTCTTATGCTGTTTATCATAAGGACCATGAAAAAACAAGAAGCAAAGAAGAAGCGGAAATATATGGAATTGGAAAGGCGTTTCACATATATAGGCCAAAAATAGTTGATGCTTTAGGAAAAGAGGTTTGGGGAGAATTAAATATAGACGAAGAAAGAGAAATTTTAAGTGTAAAGGTTTCTCAAGAGTTTTTAGACAATGCGATATATCCTGTAAAAGTGGATCCTACTTTTGGATTTACGAGTAAGGGATCTTCAGATAGAAATATTGGAGGATCAATTATGGGAAGTTTTTTTCAATCTCCGAGTTCGGCTCAGACGGGAATAAGTGTACATACCCATATTAGAAGAGATAAGTCGGGGAATTTTAAAATAAGAAGTGGTGTTTACGATAGTGACTATAATTTTTTAACCAATGGAGCAACGGGCGAATATTTAAGTAATTGGGAACCTGATACTGAAAACTGGATTACTCTTAATTTTTTAAGTGCCCCTTCTTTTTTAGCATCAACAAACTACCTTATTGTTTCTATGGGAGATGTCTCAAATACTCATATTGCTTATGATACCGTATCAGAGTCAATTGGAAGAACGAAAGCAGTTACATATGGCAGTTTCCCTTCAACCTTAACCGATTATAATAGTGATACGTTTAAATACAGTATATATATAACAAGCGAAGAGGTTGTTCAAGAACAATTATCTACTCCTCAAAGCCTTTCAAATACAAGTATAACTACAAGCGGATTTACTGCAAACTGGAATAGTGTCGCAAACGCTGATGGCTATACCGTGGAAGTTCATTCAAACGACACTTACAGTAATTTAGTTCAATCCCAAACTCCTTCAGAAACATCTCAATCGTTCAGTGGTCTTGATGATGATACAACATACTATTGGAGAGTAAAAGCTACGGCAAGTGGATACACCGATTCGGAATGGGCAAACAGTAGTGTGACAACGGATGCGGAAGTAGCAGGAGGCGGTTATCTGTCGAGTGTTGTTGCTATTTTTTCCAAGGGAATTCATTCTATGGCTCTAAAATCAGACGGCACGGTAGTTTCATGGGGGTATAATACATATGGCCAGCTTGGAGACGGCACCACGACAGACAGGTCAATTCCAGTAAAAGTAAAAGGCCCTGGAGGAACAGGATATTTATCAAATATTATAGGTATTAGTATAGGAGCAGGATATCATTCCCTTGCTTTAAAAAATGACAATACCGTATGGACTTGGGGAGATAATACGGATAGTCAGCTTGGAGACGGTACTTCGTCAAGTAGTTTGACTCCTGTTAGAATATGTGACTTTGTTCCGGGAGAGGAAGATCCGCCTTCTGCCGGAGGAAATGCTGTTCAGGTAGCTGTTGGCTTTCATCACTCCCTTGCTCTAAAAGAAGACGGCACGGTTTTTGCCTGGGGGTCTAATATAAGAGGACAGCTTGGAAATAATACGACAGTAACCAGCTATTCTCCCGTTCAAGTAGTGGGTCCTGGAGGGGTGAATTATCTAACGGGGGTTGCAACAAGTACAAAATCAATTGACGGAGGAGCTCATCATTCTCTTGCCCTAAAATCAGACGGCACAGTATGGGCTTGGGGATATAATAATTATGGAGGATCTTTAGGAGACGGAACTACAATAAATAGATACACTCCAGTTCAAGTAGGTCCCGGATATTTAACTAATGTTTCTGAAATTTCAGCCGGTCTTTTTCATTCTCTTGCCCTAAAATCAGACGGCACAGTATGGGCTTGGGGATATAATTACTGGGGGCACTTGGGAGACGGAACAAATACGGACAGATACACTCCTGTCCAAGTAAAAGGAGTGGGAGGAGAAGGTTATCTTACTAATATTATAAAAATTGCTGCTGGCTATAATCATTCACTTGTCTTAAAAGATGGCGGCACTGTTTATGGATTTGGGAGTAATTTCTTCGGTGAACTTGGAAGAGACGACGGGGTTAATCTATACTATACTCCAATTCAAGTAAAAGGAGTGGGAGGTTCTGGATATTTGACTGGTATTGTGGATATTGCTGCCGGTTATGCTTTTTCTATTGCTCTAAAATCAGACGGCACGGTCTACGCATGGGGCTTGGGAGGAAAACTTGGAGATGGAACATCAACAATGAGATTTACTCCCGTCCAAGTAAAAGGAGTCGGAGGGTCGGGATATTTGACCGGCATTACTTCTATCTCTTCAAAATATGAGCATACGCTTGCGCTTGGAGGCGATGGAAGCGTTTATGCTTGGGGAAGAGGCAATCATGGCGAGCTTGGAGACGGTACTTTGGAAAACAGATATTCTCCAGTAAAGGTTAAAGGAGTAGGCGGAGTTGGTTATTTGAGCAATATAATAGGTGTTGCCGCCGGAGATTGGCATTCCAGAGCTTTACAAAACGACGGCACTACTTTTGGCTGGGGAAGAAATGCTTCAGGCCAACTTGGAGATGGAACAACAATAGATAAAACAACTCCTATTATAACAAGAGACCTTGAATAATTTTTAAAATATAGAAATTAAAAAATAATAAAATGTTAAGCCGAACAAAAAAAAGAAAAATATTCAAAGGTTTTACTCTTATTGAGTTTTTAATAGTAACTGCAGTTATTGGAATAATGTCTTCAATGGCTGTCGGATATCTTTCCGGTTCAAGAGAACAAACCAAAGATACAAGAATTGCTCTTGCAATAGCCCAGATAGAATCGATAGCGGAGATAGTTCATCTTAATGACGGAAAGTATGATGCTCTTTGCTCTAGCGAAACATCTTTATCAACTGAAAGAGGGCTTGATGTTATTCAAAATGATATAACTGCAAACGAAGGAACCGTTGCATGTTTTGCAGAAGACGATAACTATTGTATTTCGGCATTGTTAAACAATGGCCTCTATTTCTATATCAAAGACAATATAAGCGCTAAATTTGGAAATCAGGGATGTACAAGCGCTACGGTTGGCGGAGATGAAGACGATGACGATGATGATGGTGATGATGATGGAAACGGAGTAATAATTGATACAGGATGCTATACGGAAGAAAGCTTAATTCTTCAAATCGGAGGAAGCGATCATACTTTGTCTCTTAGAGAAGACGGCACGGTATGGGCTTGGGGAAGAAATAATTACGGACAAGTTGGAGACAACAGTGTTACGGAAAGACATACTCCCGTTCAAGTCAAAGGAGTTGGAGGAGTTGATTATTTAACAAGTATTATTGAAGTTACAGGAAGGGGCTGGCATTCTTTGGCTCTGAAATCAGACGGAACAGTTTATGCTTGGGGAAGAAGCTTGTATGGAGCTCTTGGAGACGGAACTACAATTACAAAATATGCTCCCGTCCAAGTAAAAGGAGTCGGAGGAACCGGGAATTTAACAAACATTAAAGGAATTGGGACAGGATGGTGGCATTCTCTTGCGATAAGAGAAGACGGCACCGTTTTTGCATGGGGAGGCAATCAGTACGGACAGCTTGGAGACAATAGTACTACGGATAGCAATACTCCCGTTCAAGTAAAAGGAGTTGGAGGAAGCGGTTATCTTACCAATGTCTTGCAAGTTGCAGGAGGAAACGAACACACAGTTGCCTTAAGAGAAGACGGAACTGTTTATGCTTGGGGTAAGAATGAACATGGCCAGCTTGGAGATAATAGTACTACGGATAGATATACTCCAGTCCAAGTAAAAGGAGTTGGAGGGGAAGGATTTTTAACTAATGCTATAAGTGTTGCTGCAGGAAGCGCATATTCTCTTGCTCTTCTTGAAGACGGAACCGTTTATACTTGGGGAAATAATTGGTACGGCCAGCTTGGAGACAATACTACAGAGCATAGTTCTGCTCCCGTCAAAGTAAAAGGAGTAGGAGGAGTTGATTATTTAACTGATATTGTTGCTATTGCAAGCGGATGGTATCATTCTCTTGCTCTAAAATCAGACGGAACCGTTTATGCCTGGGGAAGCAATCTTTATGGCGGTTTGGGAGTAGGAGTTGGATCTGATTACATTTCTACTCCTGTTGAAGTTAAGGGAATAGGCGGAGTTGGAAGTTTAACTGGAATTGAAACAATTGGGACGGGACATAGAAATTCCTTTGCTGTTGGAAGCGACGGGGCAGTTTACGCTTGGGGGCTAAATGATTACGGAGAATTGGGAGATGATACGGTAGAAAGCAGATTTACGCCGGTTAAAATTTGGAATTTAAGTCCTGGGCTTGTAGTTGAAATTGAAGCTGGAGCTTATCATTCTCTTGGTATTAGAGCAGGCGGCACTGTTTTTGCCTGGGGTTACAATAGCGCAGGACAGTTGGGAGATAATACTACTCTTGAAAGACTTAGCGGAGTTCAAGTTAAAGATTCAACAGGAGATGATTTTTTTGAAAATGCAGAAGGAATTGCCGCCGGAGCTTATCATTCTCTTGCTCTAAAATCAGACGGAACCGTTTATGCCTGGGGGTTTAACGGAGGAGGACAACTGGGAGACGATAGTACGACAAACAGTTCTCTTCCAGTCCAAGTAAAAGGAGTCGGAGGTTCCGGCAATTTGACCAATGCTACAAGTGTTGCTGCGGGATATTTTCATTCTCTTGCTCTAAAATCAGACGGCACGGTCTACGCTTGGGGATACAACAATTATGGCCAGCTTGGAGATAATAGTACGACAGAAAGGCATGTTCCAATTCAAGTTAGCATAACTAGTGTTTCTGCTATTGCTGCAGGAGATTATCATTCCCTTGCTCTAAAATCAGACGGAACCGTTTGGGCTTGGGGAAAAAATGACAATGGCCAGCTTGGAGATAATAGTACCACTGAGCGTCTTATTCCTGTCCAAGTAAAAGGAGTCGGAGGAGAAGGAAATTTATCCGATATTATAGACGTATCTGCCGGAGTTTGGTTTTCCCTTGCTCTAAAATCAGACGGAACCGTCTATGCTTGGGGATATAATAATTACGGACAGCTTGGAAATGATGATTCTGTAGATAGCTCTGTTCCAGTCCAAGTAAAAGGAGTCGGAGGAGAAGGAAACTTATCCAATATTTCTGCAATTTCCGCAGGAGGATCTCATTCCCTTGCTCTAAAATCAGACGGAACTGTCTATTCTTGGGGAAGAAACAATTATGGCCAGCTTGGGGATGCAAGCATAACAACAAGAAGAACTCCCGTAAAGGTAAAGGATGAAGGAGGAGAGAATGAACTTACAAATGTTTCTTCAATTTCCGCAGGAATAGACAATCATTCTCTTGCTTTAAAAGAAGAAGGAATTGTTTATTCTTGGGGAAGAAACAATTATGGCCAGCTTGGCAATGACACGATTACAAATACCGCTGCTCCTTCAAGAACGTGTGATCTTCCGGCTGTTGGAGAAGAGGGAGAACCTCCTGTTCCTGTTGAAGGATGCACGGACGAGAATGCTGTAAACTATAATCCGGAGGCGGTGACAGATAACGGTTCATGTGAATATTCGTATAGCAGGCCTTCTCAAATTGCGGCTGGATTTTTGCATTCTCTCGTTGTAAGAGAAGACGGAACCGTTTACGCTTGGGGAAGAAACAATTATGGCCAGCTTGGGGATAGCAGCACAGTAGATTGGACTATTCCTGTTCTTATTCCCTCCAAAGTAAAAAGCGCAGCCAACTATTTTGCTGATGCTTTGGACGTTAAGGCAGGATATTGGCATTCCCTTGCCCTAAAATCAGACGGAACCGTATGGGCTTGGGGATATGGCAATTACGGCCAGCTTGGGATTAATTTTACGACAAGTTACACTCCTAT
>Ga0265293_10006116_pt1 | contig 19512 bp, 16 predicted proteins | sample Munlanlewell138R_FD_192505 | JGI IMG/M metagenome (GOLD analysis project Ga0265293, IMG submission 192505) | Leachate microbial communities from a municipal landfill in Southern Ontario, Canada - Leachate well 138R | ecosystem: Engineered > Solid waste > Landfill > Unclassified | place: Canada... | reverse complement strand
ACTACCTATTACCGATAATATTTAAAATGTAATATATCACGGAGGATTTATGACTAATATCAAAAAATTAATTTTTATATCAATGCTGTTGATAATTATGGAATTCACAGTATTTTCAAGCGTTTCATTATTAGGTCCAACAGGATTTCTTAATGTACCTTCCCCAGAAATTGCTCCTACAAAAACTTTTACAGGTGGTGTTTCCTATCAATCTTATGGATTTGGCGGAAATTCTAATTACAGTCTAGTAAGTTTTAAAGGAACTATAGGAGTATCTGAAAACTTTGAAGCAGGTTTTGAAAAAACTACAGATAGCGGAAGTCTAATGAAAGATCCTGGAATGGCAATAACAGCTAAAGCTGGTTGGAAAGTTAGTAAAGACATAAGTGTAGCTGGTGGTCTAATACTTGATACATCATCAGGAAATGCTTCTTCTGTTTACGGTGTAGTTGGTGCAGATGTTGCTTTTTTTGGAATGGGATTTAACTTTGGTGCAGATAAAAAAGCCACTTATTCAACAGCTAAAATGGGTGGATATGATTTTAAAGATAATGAACCAGACAATATATTTTTTCTTGCAGGTGCAAAATTTACTTTTGGTGAAGGTGGAGCTTTAACTGTATCTTATAATGGAGATGCTGTAGGACTTGGTTTTTATGCAGAACTTGATGTTGAAGATGGTCAAAAATCAGCTGTGGAAATTGGCTGGATAATAGAAAGTTCTTATGAAGATCTTTATAAGAAATTTCTAAATAAAAAATATGAGAAAAACAAATTATTCATTGGAATATCAGGCGAATTTTAAAATCACATAAAAAAAAAGAGTGCCTAAAAAGCACTCTTTTTTTTGTCAATTAATAATTGTCAATTAAATATATCTTCAATTGTTTCAAATATATCTTGAATATCATTACCAATATGCCACCAGTAAATTGTATAATAATTATCAGAATCTTTGACAATTATAAATGAAAAACCATCTTTTCCCTTTAATGCTTCTTTATACATAAGTCTATCAGTTGAAGAAAGTTCATGCATTCTTTCTTTTGATTTTTTAACAACAAGTTTACCTTCATAAGAATTACTATTAACCATATCAAGTCCAAAGCCTTCAACTTTTTTATTCAAAATTGTAACATTAAGAGCATTATAGTTAATTGTAGGTTCAGTTACTACAGGTTGTTGTGGTACAACAGGAGGTGGAGTAACATCAGGAGTATATGGAACAGCTCCAGAAACAGCATTAATTACTCTTGAAAGATTTGAAGTAAATTTAGCATATTCAGCTTTTGATTTACCAAAAAGATCTTTAGCATTTTTAAGCCCAGCTTTTCCAATTTCAATTTGTTTATAAGATTCAAAAAGACTTTTAGTCGATTTGCTTAAACCGTTATATAATTCGGTAAATCCAAGTTCTTCTGGGTTGAAAAGTTCAACTTCAAGCCCTTGTAATCTATCATTAAGATTTGAAAGTTTTTCTAAAGAATCTCTATAGAAATTAAGCATTATATTACGATCTTTTTCAAATTCTGAATTAAGATACCACTGTTTGTGAATGATTTCACCAATTTTATCAAAATTATTTTTAACTTCTTTGTCAGAACTTTTAAGTTCTTTAAGTAAAGCATCTAATCTTGCTGGAACATTAGCTCTTAAACCAGCTCTATTACTTCTATTACCAAGAACTTCATTCATGTTTTCAGGTAAAAAATAAATATTACCTGCAAAAGAAGTTGTAACAATTGCAACTATGACACCAAGAACTGCTAATTTTTTCATAAATCCTCCTTGTTAAGCTTTATATATATTATAAGATATTTTAACTAATATTGCAAAGTAACAGTTCGTTACAAATTAAATTTGCAAAGTAGCGAAATGGTGAACCAATTAATTATTACTTAAATATATCTCCTATTGTTTCAATTACACCAGCAATTTCGTCTGCTACATGCCACCAACAAATAATATATTTATTTTTTGAATTTTTTATAATAACAACACTATAACCTTCTTTTTTTCTCAAAGCTTCTTTATATAAAAATTTATCAATAGAAGATAATTCATGCAATCTTTCCATTGATTTTTTAATAACATTTTTGCCTTCAACTGATTCAAGTTTTATAAAATCATAATCAGAAAGTTTAACTTTTTTTCGTTTAACACTAACTTCCATTTTTGAATAATCAAAATCAGGTTCTGATACAACAGGTGCAGGCGTTGGAGTTGGTGCTGGAGCAGGTGGATTATAAGGAACAGCATTTAAAACTGCTGATGAAATACTTGTAATTAATGCAGAAATATTACTTTGACTATTAACAGCTTTTTCAAAAATTTCTCTAGCTTTTCTTAATCCAGATTTCCCTTTACTAAGCTCAGTATAACTAGCTTCTGTATTTTTTTTAATATCAGCTAGACTTGAATAAAGCTTATTAAAACCAAGTTCTTCAGGATTAAAAAGTTCAAGTTCTAATGCCTGAGCTCTATCGTCAAGATTGCTGATATAATCAACACTTTCTCTGAACATAGTTAACATTACATTAAGATCTTTTTCAAATTCTGAATTAAGATACCATTGTTTATTTATTGTATCGTTAATTCCATTAAATGAAGCTTTCAGCCGACTATCTGTATGTTTTAATTCTTTGCATAAAATATTAATTCTTTCAGGAACATTGCTGGAAGCTCTACTTCGGGAAATATTCAAACCATATTTTTCAGAATCGTTTTCCGGAAGAAAAAACACTGAATTAGAAAAAACTGAAACTGACAAAGCTGTCATTACTATTATTGAAAATAATTTTTTCATAAATCCTCCATATAAAAACAAACATTTTAATCTTTCCTATATTATAAGGGTAATTATCCTAAAAAATCTATGATTATTTTTGATATATCACTAAAAGCAACTTTACCTTCTCTAATTAATTGAATTTTATAATCAGAATCAATCTTGATAATCGTTGATGCTTCCTTATCTTTTAGCGAATTTTCATCAAATAATATTGTTGGTATTTTATTGTTTAAAAAAGAAATAATCTCATTTTGTTTATTTAAAGGCTGTATTCCAGTTAAATTACAGCTTGTAGCAACAATTGATGGGAATTTAAAAAGTGAAAAAAACTCTTTAGATAATTTATTTTTTGGAAATCTTATTCCATAAAATTTTTTAAAACCATTGTTATTTCCTTCTATTATAAAAGTAATTGGAGCTGGAAGAATAATTTCAAGCAATTCAAGGATTTTTAAATCAAATTTAATATTAGAATTATATAATTGCTTAATATCACCAATATGATATGTAAAAATATCATTTTCTCTTTTTTTAATATCTTTAACTTTGTTTAAAGCTATTTTACTTTTTGAATTAAAAGCAAGTCCAAAAACTGTATCAGTTGAAATACCAATAATTTCATCTTTTAAAATTAAATCATAAGCAATATTTAAAATATTGTTTTTTTCCATTATTGGAATTTCTTTAGAAAAATCGTAAATTTCAGTCATTTAAATAATTTTCTCCATAAATAAATCTATCATGATTTGCATAATCTTTAATTATTTTAATACTTTCAAAATTTTGTTCAAATAAATTCTTTACAATATCTCCTTGATCAAATCCAATCTCTAAAAATAATTTACCACCTTTTTTAAGATTATTTACAATATTTTTGCTTAAATATTTATAAAAATAAAAACCATCATTTCCACCATCAAGAGCAATTAAAGGTTCATTTTGTTTAACTTTTTCTTCAAGTTTTAAAATATCATTTGATCTAATATAAGGTGGATTTGAAACAAAAATATCAAATTTATAATTTATACTATTTAATTTATCACAATTAACAAAAGCTATGTTTTTAAGTTTATCATTTGAAAGAAGGTTATTTGCATTTTTTTTGGCAATTTTGATAGCATTATAAGAAATATCTGTTGCAATAATCTTTTTAGGATTTCCAAACTTTGCAATACATATTGCAATACAGCCAGATCCTGTACACATATCAATAATAGATTTATCTTTAGAAAATTCAAGAATTTTTTCAACAAGTATTTCAGTTTCATTTCTTGGAATAAGAACATCTTTACATACATAAAACTCAAGCCCAAAAAAATCTTTTATACCAGTAATATAAGAATAAGGAATGTTTTTTTTTCTTTTAATTATGAATTTTTCAAAAAGTTTTTTATGATTTTCACTAAATTCAAAATTACTTGAAATAATATCAATTTTCTTTTTACCCGATATATCTTCAAGATACCAATCAAATTCAGTTAAAATATCATTTTCCAAACTATCATCTACAAAAAATGATAATCCATAATTAACAATTTCTCTATAATTCATAAAAATCAATTCCAATAAAGATAATCTAATAAAAAAAGTTAGTGAGTTAAAAAAACAAAACAGATTCCGGCTCAAAATCATACCGGGATAACAATAATAAAAAAAGTTAGTGAGTTTAAGGAGTTGAGTGTTAAAAACAAAAACCTGCCAATAGTGAGCTAGTAAATAGTGAAATAGATTTAAATCTTTTGTTTTCCCATTTCATCCTCTCACCCATTAACTCCTAACTCTCAACTCTTTAACCTTCTTTTAACCCTATCCCTCTTAATTACTAATCTCTTTAAGTTTTTCTTCCTGTTCAGCTAATATTAAAGCATCAATTATCTCATCTAATGCAGTGCCATCAACAACTCTATCAAGTTTATGTAAAGTAAGACCAACTCTATGATCAGTAACTCTATTTTGAGGATAATTATAAGTTCTTATTTTTTGACTTCTATCACCATTACCTACCATTGATTTTCTTTTTGATGATATTTCATCTTGCTGTTTACGAACTTCTAATTCATAAATTTTAGCTTTTAATATTTTCATACCTTTATTTTTGTTTTTAAGCTGACTTCTTTCATCCTGACAACTTACAACTATTCCGGTCGGTAAATGAGTAATTCTAACTGCTGAATCCGTTGTATTAACAGACTGACCACCACAACCTGATGATCTGTAAACATCTATTTTTAAATCCTCTGATTTTACATCAATATCTATATCTTCAGCTTCAGGAAGTACAGCAACCGTAGAAGCTGATGTATGAACTCTTCCACTAGTTTCAGTTGAAGGAACTCTCTGAACTCTATGAGTGCCAGATTCAAATTTCATTCTTGAATAAACAGAATCACCTTTTACTCCAAATATCATTTCTTTAAAACCACCCATATCTCCAACATTTGATTCCATTATTTCAAGTTTCCAACCTTGTATTTCAGCATATCTTTGATACATATCAAAAAGATCACCACAAAAAATTGCAGCTTCATCTCCACCTGTACCAGCTCTTACTTCTACAATAATATTTTTATCATCATTAGGATCTCTTGGTAAAAGCATTAATTTTAGTTTTTCTTCTAATTCAGGAATAGCATCTTTAGAAGTTTCAAGCTCGAATTTTGCCATTTCAATAAGTTCAGGATCATTTTCATTATCAAGTATTTCTTCAGCTTCTTTAATTGTTTCAAAAAGTTGCAAATAAATTTTAATTTCTTCAACAATCGGTTCCATGTGAGTTCTTTCTCTTGAAAGCTTTATCATCTGAGTCTGATTATTAACTATATCAGGAGTGCTAAGCTTTTTATTGATTTCATCAAACATTTTCATCATATTTTCAAGTTTATCTTTCATTTAATCTCCCAAAATATCAGACTTTCTGAATAAGTTTCATAACAAGTTTTTTAAAGTAAGGTTTAGCTTTTTCAGCAGCTTCAACGACTTCTTCATGATTTGGAATCAAATGAGAAGTTCCAGTATGCACATTTGTAATAAGCGATATACCAAGAATATTTTCATAACCACAATGTTTAGCAGTTATAACTTCAGGAACTGTTGACATTCCAACAGCATCAGCGAAATTTCTATACATTCTCTGCTCAGCTGGAGTTTCATAACATGGACCAGTAAGAGCTAAATAGCAGCCTGTAACAACAGGAACATTGACTTCAATAGCATATTCTCTAATAAAATCGACTTTATTATAAGCACCAGTCATTGCAGGGAATCTTGGTCCAAGTTCATCAAAGTTTTTACCCATAAGTGGATTATCACCCATAAAATTAATATGATCGTTAATAACCATAAGATTGCCAACTTCAAAATTAGGATTAAGTCCACCAGCTGCATTTGTAACTAAAAGTGATTTAACTCCAAGTTTTTTAAAAACTCTAATCGGCATTGCAATATCCTGCATAGAATAACCTTCATAATAATGAAATCTACCCTGCATTGCTATAACATTTTTACCACTAATTTTACCAATTACAAAACGATTTTTATGACCTTCTACAAGTGAAACAGGAAAATCTGGTATATCTTTATAATCAATAATCTGTTTATCTTCTATGATATCAGCTATAGAACCAAGTCCAGACCCTAATATCAATGCTATTTCAGGAACAATATCAATTTTTTGTTTAATAAATTCTGCTGTTTTAGTAATTTTTTGCATATTTTATCCTATCCTTTAATTTTTTTAAAAACTGCGAATGGTGAAATGGTGAATTAAAATGTTCGGTGAATATTTTTTGGCGAATTAAAATGTTCGGTGAACATTTTTGTGTAAAGTGGATTTAGTTCTTTCCCATTTCACCATTTCACCATTTCACCATTTCACCATTTCACCATTTCACCATTTCACCATTTCACTATCTCACCATTTCACCATTTCACCATTTCACTATCTCACCATTTCACCATTTCACCATTTCACCATTTCACTATTTCACCATTTCACCATTTCACTATCTCACCATTTCACCATTTCACCATTTCACTATTTCACCATTTCACTATTTCACTATCTCACTATTTCACTATCTCACTATTTCACTATTTCACTATTTCACCATTTCACTATCTCACAATCTCACTATTTCACTATTTCACTATCTCACTATTTCACTATCTCACCATTTCACCATTTCACTATTTCACTATTTCACTATTTCACCATTTCACTATCTCACAATCTCACTATTTCACTATTTCACTATCTCACTATTTCACTATTTCACTATTTCACCATTTCACTATTTCACCATTTCACTATCTCACCATTTCACCATTTCACCATTTCACCATTTCACCATTTCACTATCTCACCATTTCACCATTTCACCATTTCACCATTTCACTCTAATTATTCATTATTAATTATTAATTTTTAATTAGTAAGCTCCTCTTGCTCTAAACCAACATCATTTCATTATTTTCAAGATAATGAAGCTGTTCTTTTGTATAATCATCAATTTCTACACCAAAAGACATAAGCTTGAGATTTGCTATACTTTCATCAATATATTCAGGAACTTCATATAAACCAGGTTCCATTGTCCCATCATCCTGTAAAAAAAGTTCTAACGATAAAAGCTGAAGTGAAAAACTTATATCCATAACAGCAGCCGGATGACCTTCAGCAGCTGTCATATTAACTATTCTACCTTCTGTAAGTAAATTTATCCTATTTTTATTGATTAAAGTATATTCACGGACAAATTCTCTAACTCTTTCGGAGTTTTCAGTGATTTCTTCAAGCCCTTTAAGATCTATTTCAACATCAAAATGCCCAGCATTACATACAATTGCATTATCTTTCATATTAAGAAAATGTTCTTTTCTAATAACATTTATATTACCACTAAAAGTACAAAATATATCACCAATTTTACTAGCTTCATTCATTTTTTTAACAGAAAAACCTTCAAAAACAGCTTCCAAAGCTTTTTGAGGACTAGTTTCGCATATAACAACATTTGCACCAAGACCTTTTACTTTTTTAGCAAAAGTAGAACCACATTGACCATATCCAATAACCACAATAGTTTTACCAGATAACATACTATTTGTAGCTCGAATAATCCCATCAATAACAGACTGACTCGTACCGTGTTTATTATCAAAAAGATTATGACAAAATGAAAAACTTGTAGCTATAACTGGAATGTTTAGCATATTTTCATCTTCATATTTAAGTAATCTATAATAACCAGTAGCAGTTTCTTCTGTAGCACCTTTTAAACTAGTACAACCTTTTTTATGTGCAGCAATGACAAGGTCAGCTCCATCATCTAATACATAATCAGGACCCCAATCAATAAGTTTCTCAACAGCTTTTTTATAATCCTCATCTGACATACCTCTAAATCCAAGCACTTTAACATTAAGTTTATTTTTAAGGTATTCGATTATATCAGGCTGTGATGATATAGGATTTGCAGCAGTAAGCATGACATCAGCACCAGATTTAACAAGAATTTCAACTAAATAAGCAGTTTCAGGTGTAATATGAAGACAAAGACCAATTTTTTTACCTTCAAAAATATTATCCTCATCAAATCTTTCTTCAATTTCTCCTAATACAGGCATAAATTTACTAGCCCATTTAACTCTTTCTTTACCCTGAGCAATCATATCCATAATACCCTCCAGAATCAGCTTAATTTTTCACTTTAGAAGCTAAAAAGATACCAAATACTAAAAACATCAGATTAGGCATCCAGGTAGCAAATATCGGGAGAATTCTCCCAGCCTCACCATAAGATTTAAGAAAAGACATCAAAACATAATATACAAATATCATTATAACACTTAAGCCTAAGTTAGTAAATGTACCAGACCTTTTGGAAGTAGTTCCCATAGCTGCTCCGACAAGACCAAATATCATACAAGAAAAAGGCATTGCTGTTTTTTGATAGAGAGCAACTAGATATTTATTAAGATTAAGAACACCATGTTTTGCGAGATTTTTAATTTTCCTATAAAGTTCAATAAAAGTCATAGCATCTGGATCTTCTTTATCAAAATTTTCAATTTCAATTAGAGTATTATTCAATTTCAATTCTCTATTTGTAAATTTTTGAACATTTGACACAAAACCATTTTCATCAAAAGTATTTTCACTACCCTGTTCAAGAATCCAAGTATCATCTTTGTTAATTCTACCAGTTCTTGACGCTAAAGTTTTTTTTAAAAGTCCATCTTCTATATAATAAAGCATAAGATAATTAAAAGTTCTATTATAAAAATTAACTCTTCTAATATATAAAAATTTATCTTTATCTTCTCTTAAAAAAATATTTTCCTTTGTAATAAATCTCGGCATATTTTGCAATTTAAAAGTCTTGTAAATTTCTTCCTGTTCAATAGCATTAGGAACAATTTTTTCATAAACAACAAAAGTCATAATAGACACAAAAAAAGTAAATACCATAACAGGTCGAACAATTCTAAAAAAACTTATACCACCAGATTTCATAGCAGTAACCTCGGAGAGTTTTGAAAAATTCCCCATTACAATAAGAGTTGACATAAGAACACTCATTGGAAATACAAAGATAAGATCTTTAGAAAGCATTTTGTAACCAAACCATTTAAGAACTATTGAGGTTGGTTTTCCTCTAATTATTATATAAGACAAAGCATTGTATAAAGGATCGATTGCCATTATTATAAGAAAACTCAAAACCCCAAATACAAAAGGTCCAAAAAGCGACTTAAAGATATACCTATCAAGTATTTTAACCATAAAAGAAGTTTATAATATTTTAATAAATTTAGCAAGAAGAAGAAAAATCTGAAGAAAAATCAGGGTCAGGTTTTATAAAATTTGATAATAACAATGCTAATTCCATTTAAATTAAATAAAAATTAATGAATTTGATTTTTTTTATTTTTCTAATATATTAATAATATGAAAAAATTAATTTTTACAATAATAACATTATTTTTTATAACAATTGCAGATTCATCAAATGAAGATTGTTTTAAAAATATTGGCTGGGGACCTATACATTACCACATATCCTCACCACTTAGAGGCCTAAAAAACAATTTAATCCCAATGACACCATTTCCAATGAAAGCTGGTGATTACAAATACAGAACTTCTTATTCATGGATAAATGTTTGGAATTACAAAAAAGATTATTTTATGATAGATCTTGAAGTTTTAAGTATGGATCATATGTTATCCATAGGTTTTAAAAATGATTATGTTGTTAATATAAATTTTCCATTATACTATCTTAATGGAGGTATACTCGATAGAGAAATAGAAAATTTTCATTCAGCTTTAGGAATAACAAATGCTAACAGAGAAATTCAACCTAGGAATTCAATGAAATATTGGGTAAAAGACATATATGGCAATGTTTTTGAAACAACAAAAAAAGAACTTCAAGGATTAGATAGAGGTAATATAAACATAATATTACAAAAAAATATATATTCAAATCCAAAATTACCAAGAGGATTTTTTTTAAACTTTCAATTACCAACTAAAACATTGTCAGAAACATTGAATGTTAAAAAAGGCGATATAACAGTATCTTATGCTTGGGTTTTCAATACAGGACAAAAATTTCATTATATTAATGTTGGATTAACAAAATTTAGAGAAAATTTTTTAGGACCTATACATTTTGAAAAATATAATGCTGGAATATTTTATACAGTAGAAACAGTATTAAACTCAAAAAAACATGCATTTTTTCAGCTACAATTCAGCCAAAAAATAACAAAAGATGTTCCAGAATTTGATAAATCAACATACATAGTAAATTACGGTTGGAAATGGAAAAACGGAAGAAATGTTTTTACTTTTTCCTTTATGGAAAATATATTAAATTTTGATAACAGTCCAGATGTTGGATTTTATTTTTCCAGAGAATTTTACGGAAATAAGACAGATTATTGCCCAATTAAATAAAAAGCGGGGTCAGGTCTTCGGAATTCGATTTTCAAATTTCAAAAACCTGACTGTTATTGAAAACTTACTATTTTCAGCTTAAATAACTTTAAATACAATACTTTTTAAAATATTAGAAAAGCACGCTCCCTTCTGTCAGTTTACTTAATTCGAATAAAAGAATTCGAATTCCGAAGACCTGACCCCCAAAGGTTTTATTTTATAGCGGTTTCAATTATTTTATTCATTCTTGTGACAAGTGATTTAAAATCAGTTGTTAATCCTGCTAATATCGCTGCATTGTCAAATAATTGTTCTGTTATTTCCTCTGCTAATTTTTTATTTGTATTTCTTAATGTTGTTAATTTTTTTATTATTTCATTATCTGAATTTATTTCAAGATCATTTAATCCTGTTGGCATTTCACTGCCTTGTCCTGATTGATTCATTGCCTGCATGAATCTTTGCATTCCTTGCGTCATTCCTTCACTTACTAATATTGCTGGACTATCTACTAATCTATTGGATATTTTGACTTCTTTTACTTTATCTTTTAATACTTCATCTTTCATCCATTTTGCTAGAGCTTCTATATCAGCTATTCCTTCTGTCTTTTTTTCATCAAGATCTAGTTTTGCTGAATCAACTGATACTATTTTTTTGCCTTTGTATTCGGTAAAGTGTTGAAATACAAAATCATCAACTGGTTCATAAGCAAATATTACATCTAATCCTTTTTTGGCAAATACTTCTATATAAGGACTTGCTTTTAAACTGTTATGATTTGAACCTGTTATAAAATATATTTCTTCTTGTCCTTCTTTCATATTTTCTATATATTGATCAAATGATGTAAGTTCTTTGTTGTTTAAAGTTTCATATCTTAATAATGTTGTTAAATCATTTTTTCTTTCAAAATCAGTTACAATTCCTTCTTTTATGAAAACTGAGAATTCTTTATAAAATTTTTCAAATTTTTCTTTATCTTTTTTGCTTTGTTCTTCAAGGAATTTTATAACCTTTCTTGTTAAAATATTTCTGATTTTTGTAATTAATGTGCTATCTTGTAGAGTTTCTCTTGATATATTAAGTGGAAGATCTTCACTGTCAACAACTCCTTTTACAAATCTAAGCCATTTTGGAAGAATGTTTTTTGCTTTTGGTTCAATTAATATTTTTTTACAATAAAGTCCAACTTCTGAATCTTCAAGTCCTCTGAATCCTAATTTTTCAACATTTGATTCTGGTAAAAATAATATAGAATTGATTGAAATAGGTGCATCAGTGCTAAAATGAATATTAAACATTGGTTCTTGAAAATCATTTGATATAAATTTATAAAATTCATTATATTGTTCAGTTGTAACTTCGGATGTATTTTTTGTCCATAATGCTTCAACAGTATTAATTTTTTCTTCTCCAACAAATACTGGAAAAGCAATAAAACTTGAATGCTTTTTGATAATATCTTTAACTGTATAGTCATTTGTAAAATCTTTATTATCTTCTTTTAGGAATATTTCAATCTGAGTACCTCTTGGTAATACATCGGTTTCATCTATTGTATATGAAGTTTTTCCGTCAGATTCCCATTTATAAGTTTTTGAATCTTTTTGATATGATCTTGTTTTTACTATAACTTTGTCCGCTACCATAAAAGCTGAATAAAAACCTACTCCAAATTGGCCAATTAGCTGAAGATCTTTTTCGTTTTTAACTTTTGAAAGATATTCTAAAGCTCCTGAATGAGCAATAGTACCTAAATTTTTCTTTAATTCATCAAAATTCATGCCAATTCCAGTATCTTTTATAATAACTTTATTAGATTTTTCATCAAGTTCTATATTAATATTAAAGCCAATTTCTTTATCTGTATAATCATTTTGTGTGAGCGAGATATATCTCATTTTTTCAAGAGCATCTGATGCATTTGATACAAGTTCTCTCAAAAATATAGATTTGTCAGTGTAAAGAGAGTGAATGACAATATCAAGCATTTTATTTGTTTCAGCCTGAAATTTGAATTCTTTGTGTTGTTTTTCCATTTGTTTAGACATTAAAAAAACCTCCTGAAAATATTTTAATTTAGCTTATTATAGCAAAAACCATACCATTATTTGAATAAAATTTTTAAATTTATTAAAAAAATCCTTCAAATTAACATTAATACAGATAAAAAAAAGAAATCAATAAATTAATTATTGATTTCTTGAAATTTCAATGTGTAAAATTTACCCATTCTTCAATAAAAATATACTCACTAATCTTGATAAGTATAATCAAGATACTTCATATATGAATTATCAATCTGACCAAGTTTTTCAAATACTCCTGAAATCTTAAAATCACCAAGTCTATCTGTGAATCTAAATGGAATACTCATTGTAAGTCTTTTAACATAATCAGCTCTATTTATAGGATAAACATCTGCATATGTATCAGAAACGACATTAAGATAACCTTTTGAATTATATTTAAGACCGTTTTTTACATTTCCCATGAAATTCTTATATAAAAAATCAAATTTTACAGCCCTCAAATTAGGAACTGAATTAAAAGCAGATTGACCTGAAAGAGCAACTTCAATAATTGCTGTTGAATCATTACAAACTGCTAACATTCCATAACCTAAATCAGGGAAATTATAAGCTTTTTGAACATAATTAACAAATCTCTGAAAAGAAGTAGTCAAAGTAATAAATTTTTTGATATTTTCAATTTTGTTATAAATATGAGTTACTTTATAACCAGTCCAATATGCACCGCCAACAAGAGCTTCTTCAAAATAAGCACCCTGTCTATTATTTTTGTCAGGACCCATAGCCATATACCATTCAGCAACAGCAAGTGGAACACTATCACCTTTTTTATAAACACAAATAAGATGCTCACTATGATTCATAGGAACATATAAATTTTCATCTTCAAAACGAGTCTTTACATAAAAAGGAAGTTCAATTGAAGTAAGTGAATCACCATTTTTAATTACCATTCCTCCAAAAGAAACTAAAGCTCTTGCTTCATATACAATTACATCATAATCTGGGTGATCATATAATGCTTGAACAAATTCCTCACCAGATGCAACATTAAATATATCTTCACCAAGTTTTAAATTAACTTTACTGTAAACCTTTCCTTTTGAATCATGATTTGAAAGCTGATTCAAAACCTGTGCAAGTTTTTTGGAATTAAATTTTGTATAATCAGGATAATCAATAACATAGGTATAAGGACCAAATTCTCTACCACCATAGCTAAAGATTTTACTGAATTTAGTCACAGGAAAACCTGTCATATTAAGTTTTGAACTTTCTTCATAAAAATTAAAATCCTTAATAATATCGAATTTTTCAGGTATAAATGCAGGTAAATCATCGCTCCACTCTTCTTTGAATTTATCAAACAGACTAAAGGAAGCTAATTTGTGATAAATATTAAATATCTTAGGATCAACTCTTAAAAGCATGTTTTTATCCATTTTTTCAAGAAGTTGCATACCTTTTTTTATAAAAAAATCTCCAATCGGACCTCTTGGAGCTTCTTCAGGAAAACAATCGATAAATTCAGCCATACTATATAAATACTGAGCATCTTCAACTGAATTAGAATCTCTCTGTCTCATTCTTTCGGAAAGATTTGGAGGGAATCCACTCTTAGCTGATTCACCAACATGTTTTGTAAGAAATAATTTTTCTTGTTCAGAAACAGTATTCCATACCTGTTCAAAATTCATAGTTGGAGAATCACTGTTATACTTAGATTCAATATAATAAACTCTATCATTTACCGCATAAGCAGTAAGCAAAGTCAAAGTCAATACAAGCATAAACAATATATGTTTTTTCATAATACACTCCTGATTAAATTTAATTAATTATTATTATACCATAAAAAAACAAAAAAAACCTTATAATTTTTATACTTTATATTTAAGAAACTCCTCATAACTACCTTTATAATAGGAAACTTCGTGATTTTTAATATAAATAATTCTATCTGCTAGAGCATCTACAAAATATCTATCATGACTAACAAATAAAATCGTTCCTTCAAATTTTTTTAAAGCTTCAAGCAAAACATCTTTAGAATAAAGATCAAGATGATTAGTGGGTTCATCAAGAATTAAAAGGTTAGCTTTTTTTAAAAGCATACGCGCAAGAGCAAGTCTTGACCTCTCACCACCAGACAAAACATTTACTTTTTTATAAACATCATCATTAGAAAACAAAAAAGCCCCAAGAATATTACGCAAATCACCACCCTGAGAAAAATCAGCCTCTCTATATAATTCATCATAAACAGTTTTTTCAGGATCAAGAACCTCGGCAGGTTCCTGAGCATAATAATTAGGAATAACCTTGTGTCCAAGAGAAATTTCACCAATATCCTGATTGATTATACCAGCAATAATCTTTATAAGAGTAGTTTTACCGCCACCATTAGGACCAAGAACAGCAACCCTCTCTCCTTTTTCAACAGTAAATTCAGCATCCATAAAAACAACATTATCTCCATATTGCTTGGCAAGTTCTTTAACCTCAACAACCTTTCTACCACTAGAAACCGCAGGTGGAAATTTAAAAGAAATCTTTTTACGCTTAGGAGGAATTACAGGTTTATCCATTTTATCAAGCATTTTAACCCTTGACTGAACCTGAGTCGCTTTAGAAGCTTTATATCTAAATTTATTAACAAATTTTTCAATTCTTTCGACTTTATCCTCATATTCTTCAGCACCTTTATGAAGACTCTCAATATACTCTTCTCTTTGTATTTCAAAAGAAGAATAATTACCCTTATAAGCCTTTAGTCTTCCGGCATAAATTTCAGCAACTCTATTAACAGTCGCATCAAGAAAATATCTATCATGACTCACCAAAATTACAGCACCTGGATAATTTTTAATAAAATCCTCAAGCCAATTTCTAGCCTCAATATCAAGATGATTAGTAGGTTCGTCAAGTAAAATAACTTCAGGTCTGTCAACAAGAATCTTAGCCAAAGAAATCCTCATTTGCCAGCCACCAGAAAAATCACAACAAAGTTTATCAAGATCAGATTCAGAAAAACCAAGACCAAAAAGAATACTTTTAATCCTAGCATCAAGCTCATAATAACCAAGACATTCAAGTTCTTCCTGCAAATCACCATATTTTGTCATAATTTTGTCATAATCAGGAGAATCCCACTCAACAATACCCATTTCATGTTCAAGTTCACGAAGCTTATCAGCCTTAGCATGAATCCAGCCAAATACCGAAGACATTTCTTCAAAAAGAGTAACATCAATAGAATATTTTTCAAAAAGAAATTGAGGAAGATAACCAACTCTAACACCACCAGAAATCGCAAGATTCCCAGAATCATAACCAACATCTTTGCAAATAATACGCATAAGAGTAGTCTTACCAGTACCATTGTCTCCAATAAGTGCAATCCTATCCCGACGTCTAATATGCAAATCAAGATCATCAAAAAGAAGTTTATCACCAAATTGCTTCTTTAAACCGTTAATATGAATCATTTGGGGTCAGGTCTTCGGAATTCGATTTCTATATTTCGAATATCATTTTTTATTTTGTCATCATTCATAGTATTTTCCTTAAAATTTCTTATAATATCTGAAATTGTACTTGGTGATACTCCATATATATCACCAATCTCAATATTTTTCAATCTTGTAAATTTTTTCAAAATATAAATTGATAGTTTTCTATAGAAATTTTTATTCTTTTTTTCAGTAAACACACTTTTATTAACATCAAAATATAAACTCAAAATATCAAAAATCTTATCAGCACTTCTTGTTTTTGTCATTCTTGTAGAAGGTAAATATATGTTTATATCCCTTGTTTTTAAGTATTCATCAACTTTATTTTTAAAATCATCTTTTCCAAGCGCAATACCTTTAAAAATATCTCTATGAGGTAAATTAAAATTTCTTTTTTTATCAATATAATGTTTATATTTAATTTTATTTTCTAAATTTTCTTCAGACATAACAAGAGAAGTATCAACAAAACTAAAAGCATCAGACTCTCCACAATAATAAGCAGCACTACTCCATGAATATTCCCAACACTTCTTTTTTTTAGATTTTTTGACCGGATTCAAATGAATATAATCAATAACAGCGTTTGAATAATTTTCTTTATCAATAAGAATAGCTTTATATCTACCCTGAAAAATATGACCAGTAATCTGATGTTTTTTTTTGTACCAATTAGTATAAGAAGAATTAAGCTGATGCATAGCTTTTGACAAATTTGCTTCTTCAGTAACCAAATACAAATGATAATGATTCGGCATAAGACAAAAAGAAATACATCTAATATTATATTTAATTAAATTATTCTGAAGTTTTTGAATAAAAATATTAAAATCATGATTATCTTTGAAAATACGGTCTTTTCTTTCACCTCTGGCAATCACATGATAATGAGCACCAGGAAATTGAATTCTAATTTGTCTAGCCATAAATTAATTATAACATAAAAATATTTCATAAAAAAATCAAAATCAGGGAAATTACAAAATATCAGGAATATACGGTTTATAATCTTTTATTCGAATATCAAAACTCGAATTCCGAAGTAAATAAATGTTCACTGAACATTTATAGACACCAATTTACCCTTTATAGACCCCAATATACCACAATATACCATAAAAAAATATGTAAAAAAAAAGCCCTCCGAAGAGGGCTTTTGAGTTTTTTAACAAATACTGTTTTTTATTTTGTATATAAAACTTCTCTTAATAGATTACCACTTTCAAATTCTTGTCCTTTTAGTGAATTTATATTCCATACATTGTTTTCAACAATCCAATTGAATTCGAATTTGTTTGTATAAGGTATTGGATTGTAATCTTCATAATCTGTTCCTGATATTGTTACTATTGTTGTATAAAGGTATTCTCCTGTTTTCTTTACATCTACTTTTATATTTCCTTCTGGAAATGTTTCATTATGATAATTTACTATATTGTTGATGTTTAAAGGTAAAAATTGTGTTTTTATTAGACTTATAGAAATATTATCCCAACCGTCAAAATCTAGTTGTTCAAATTCTATGGTTGATTCCATTGCTGTATCTTTATATCTCCAGTCTATTCCTGAGAGCCATAATTCATGGCAATTTTCTACATTTGCTGGCATATATCCAAAGTATAATTTTGCTGCACTTGTTACAAGTGCTGTATTGTCATTATTTGTTTCTGGAAAATAAACTTCAAAATATCCATCTTTTATCTTAGTATTATTTAAGTAATTAACTTTATCAGCTTCTTCTATGTTAACATCATTCATTTTACCGGTTACAGAAGTCATTTTTATTGGATCTTGTCCAAATAGATTAAATGTTGTTCCTGCTTGTACTGATACAACTGGTTTCCATTCGGTTGCTGGTAAGTTAATTATATCTACACTCGCTTTTGTGTAAGACATATATTCAATTCCTTGAATTGCATCTGTTTCATTTACTAATGAAAGTTCTAATTTCCAAAGCTGTTCTGGTGTTGTTGTGGTTGTTTTTGCAATTATCTCAACATATATCATACCGTTTGTATTATACGGAATTTTCCATCTTCTTGCTTCTAATGTAATTTCTGAATTTCCAAACCACAATCTCTTTGTGTAATTAGCTGTTGTTGGTCTGGTGCCAGGGAAATTTGTAATTTGTTTTAAATCAAATAGTGTTAAATCTGTCCATGCTTCTTTATAATCACTAGTAGTACCAAGACCATGATGTAAAGAAGTTAATTTAAGTTGTTTATCCCAATCATAATACTCAAACTGGAATCTATCTTCAAAACTTCCTGTTCCTTCTTTTCTAACTACTATCTCATTTTGTCTATTTAAAAATACTTTGTTTGTATCATCAATAATAAGCATTTCTTCAGCTATAAATAGGTTTGGTTTTAATCTAGATATTAGTTTATACATAAAACCACTGTTATCAACAAATCCTACGCCATTTACCAATACATTACCTGCTACAGAAACATAAGAATTATCTAATAACCATATTTTTTTGTTATTTGTTGTTGTATAAAGTAATTGTTTTGAACCACCAAATCCTATAATTGACATTATATCAGTTGATGTTGTTGAAACAAGTAATCTATTCATTCCTTCCTGTACTCTCCAATCTCCAGCTCTATCTGAAACAAGATAAATATCCTCTGCTGTATTAAAGTCAATATCAGCAGGATTAGTTACAATATTATTATCATAACTTACAACTGCAAGACTTGCACCAAAATTAAGAATATCAGGAATGTTTAATTCAGGAATATCTGCAATTTTTTTGACTCTTACAGAAATTTCATTAATTGGAACAGCAAACATTACATTATCAAGTTTTTCAAACCATGTTGGAAATTCTGGATGACTTGTCTGCCATTCTTTAGACATTGAACTAATATCAGTTATAGGTCCTACATTTATTTCTGGTATAACATTCAATGCTGCTTCTACATTTGAAAATTTAACAACCGTACCTATGTTACTACCAAACCAACCTGCCATAGGTGATGATTGTGGTATAATAACTCTTGCTAAATGTCCACCTAATCCATTAAGTTCAAGAAGATTATAAATATAATAATCTTCTGCACCATCCGCTGGAGTATAAGGTAGACCATTGGAGGCTGTTGAAAAATTCATATAAAATCCCAATATTATATTATTAATCGATTTTTTAGAAAAATATTAAGTTATTTTCTAAAATTATTTATTATGAAAAACTCATAATAAAGTTCTTAAAACCAA
>Ga0265293_10006115_pt1 | contig 19515 bp, 21 predicted proteins | sample Munlanlewell138R_FD_192505 | JGI IMG/M metagenome (GOLD analysis project Ga0265293, IMG submission 192505) | Leachate microbial communities from a municipal landfill in Southern Ontario, Canada - Leachate well 138R | ecosystem: Engineered > Solid waste > Landfill > Unclassified | place: Canada... | reverse complement strand
TATTTTAATTTCAAAAGAATTTTAGGCTTCTACATATTCTACAAACACCTGAAGATTTTATTGGAGAAATTGGAAAAATACCTGATTATCCTAATATTACAGAAGTAGTTCGTGATTCGCAAATTAAGGATATAGAAATTAAAGATAGTTTTTAATTATGAATTTAAAAAAATTAATTGAGCAGATAGATGAAGATTACTATAAATCAAATAGTTATTATCTATCTTTAACCGATCCAAAGGAATTTGCTAAAAGAGTTGCTTTAGAATTTGGTAAACAATGTTTTGAAGCCGGGTTTATTATGGGGGCAAGAAGTGAGTTTGGAGGAGGATTTGACCAACCTAACTTTGAAGATTATTTAAAAAGTTTAGAAAATGAATAGTTATGAAGTAACTTTAGGAGGATTTTCAGCTACAGAAGGGAATAATCCATTAGAAGCAGCTATGAACATTGCTAGTATATGTGAAGAAACAGCTTTTGATCTAATTTATGAAGTAGAAGATGAGGCTACAGGAGAAAGATTTAGCATAGATTTAGCGGATGAATCTGTTTATCCTTTACCTAAGAAGATATCAGAAGAAAAGATTGCAGAAATGTTAGAACTATTTAAAAAGATAGTAGAAATTCAGAAACTTCCTGCAGAAGAGTATACTGATGGCGAGTGCCTGGATAAAATATTAGATCTAGATATTGAAACCTTTTTAAAAAGTATAGAATGCAAATAATAAAAGTTAATATTATAGAAGCTTCTAGTGAAATAGCTATTGAAATAATGAAGCAGAAATATAAAGACGCTGGATGGGAAGATGATAAGATTGATGATATTCTATATGAAGAAGATACCCTAGATAGTTTTAAACTAAGAGAAGAATATCAGGATCAATTTAACGATCTATATGATATTGTTTATAATGTTTTAGAAAATATAAAATGCTGATATGCTTATAACAGATGAATATGAAATTGAATTAGTAGAGAAATATAGGAGAGGAGCCAGAGGAGTATTTTGGAATATACTAGACTTTGAAGATCGGGCCAGAAGAGCTGAAGAAATAGAGGGTATGGAACTATATGATAGGAACTTATTTCTTAAAGCTCTGGATATGATGATAGAAACCCATGATGCTAATATGGGTATAACTTGGGAAACTATAGATTTTTGGCTAGAGTGGTGTAAACTTCCTGAAACTAGGGCCAAACAGTTAAAGCTTAAAATATGACACAGGGCAAAGTGGATTATTCAACCGTAGACTTAAGTGCAGGTAATAAGTTGTACTATATTATAACGGATGCTAGAACAGTTGAAATATACACAAATGCCCATAATGTAAAAGAAGCAAAAGATAGCCAAAATAATATAATTAGCCTTTCAATTGGTGAGTACTCCTTAAGTACTGGAGATTTATTCCAGCACGACTACAGCACTTTACCAAGTGCCTATCCTGTTAACTACATTTTAAAAGGTGCAGGTAATAGGAACTTTAGAGAAAAATATACTATACTTACACATCTTAGAAATAGATGTAGTATCTATATACTTCCTGTATTAGGTAATAATAAAGATTACTTTGCCTATACAACCTTCTTTATTAATGCTTATCTTTCGGAGGATTGTAAGCAGTTGAAGGTACTCTATAGATTCTCCACAGCAGATACATATGGAGAATTAGAAAAAAGATTACAGAGTATTCCCAGTTTTAAAGGAATACAGAATTATACCGGAGGATTAGATCTAGTAACTTTTAATATTCAGGAGAAATATCATTATGATGTAGAATTATTCTTAAATGGCAAATATTCAAAAATATCAGATGATTTAAAATCAAGAATAAAAGGCTTTCATAGAATGAAGGAAAATAATAGAATTTGGCAAGTACTTACTAGAGCTCCAGAATTATTACAGGAAATGCTAGATCTATATGGATGTACTAAAGACCATTTTTGGAATGTAGATTTAGATGTAAAGCCTAAAAAAGAGGAAGAAATTTGGACAACAACGATAACATAATATATGATACCCAAAGATAAATTAATAGAAATGTTTGGAGAATCTTGGTATGAAGTCTTGGAGGAGTATATCTCCTCTGAGGCTTTTACTAAATTAGCCTCTATTATAACAGCTCTTAGGCGTAAAAGAATTATTTACCCTTCAAGAGAACTAATATTTAGGGCTTTTAGAGAAACTCCATATAATAAAGTTAAGCTCGTACTACTTGCCCAAGATCCATACCATAATGGTTCTATGGATGGGTTAGCTTTTTCTAACAGCCTTACTGATGAAATATCTCCTTCTTTGAAAACAATTCTGCAAGAGATAGATAATGAGTACCCTGAATGGAAAGAGGAGATTAATTATGGGCGGTTAGATAGACAAGATTTACAGCGTTGGGCAAAACAAGGAGTACTATTATTAAATACTGCACTAACTGTAGAAAAAGGAAAACCAGGTTCTCATCTAGAATTGTGGGCTGAATTTACTAAATTTGTGGTAAATAAGCTTAATGAAAAGAATGAAATTATTTGGATACTATTAGGTAAAGAGGCACAAAAATATACTAAATTTACGACAAATAAAACCCATAGTATCTTGACTGCTAGTCATCCAGCTGCTGAAGTCTATAATAAGAATGCTGGCTTTTTAGGAAGTAATATATTTAAAGAAGCTAATACTGAGTTAGAATTAAGAAATATGAATATAATACAATGGTAATATGCTTAAATTAAAACAACCAGAAGAAGTTTTAGTATGCCCTAAATGTGGGTCTGAAAATATGGAATGGAAATGTTGGGTAAAAGTTAATATTCCTGAAAGTACAGAAGGAGCTGTCAACGATGAGTCAGATTGTTGGTGCCCTGATTGTGGAACATATCAATTACCTGTTAATAAAGAAGAATATAATAATGAGACCTGATTCAGACATAAATAAAATATGGTTTACTGCGGATTTACACTTTCTGCATCCTAAAATTGTAGATATTTGTTCACGTCCTATATCTAAAAAGGAACATGATGAATGGTTAATAAGTAGGATTAATGAAAGGGTTGAAAAACAACATCAACTTTATATACTAGGAGATGTAAGTATGGGAAGTAAAACTAATACTGAGCCTTTACTTGCTAAGATTAAATGTAAACACAAGTTTTTGATACTTGGCAACCACGATAATAACTTGTTGAATTCCAATATGTTTGAACAGATTACTCAAATTAAAGATTTTACATTTAATTCTCCTAGTTATCCTAATATACATATTGTACTATGCCATTATCCTATTGCTAGTTATAATAGAAAGGTGCACGGAGCATTTCATTTGTACGGGCATACTCACAATAGATTTCAAAACACAGGACTAAGTTTTGACTGTGGAGTTGATGCTCAAAATTACTATCCTATTTCTTTAGAGGAAGTATTTGATAAAATGACTAAAATAAGTTTAGATTTAATGTGATGGGAAAGAGTAAAAAATTAGCAATATATAAGGATATAGGATTTGCTAAAAAGACTTACCATAAAATAGTTAGAACTAATGTTAATCAGAAACTTAGACAGATTAAAGATATTGAAGATGCTGAAGAATTAGAATTACCTGAACCAGAAACTATAGTTAATGATTATGATTATTCTGACTACACTTGTGATTTAGAACATGATAATACCCCATATTGGGATAATGAAAGAAAGGAGATGAGAAGAAAATGAAAATATTATATAGATTAGGTTTAGTAATTCTATCATTTTTTACTATTGTATTGACAGTATTACTATTAGCTTGGTTTGGTATATTAGCTGTACCTTGGTATATTTTAAAAGGCGATATAAAATTTCTTATTAAAGTAGTGGATACTTTTATAGAATTTCTTGATAGAATAAGTAATAAATTTGATGAACAATGAATAAAAAATATGTAGTAGAATTTACTAAAGAACAGTTAAGAACTATGGCTAGAGGACTAGAATTTTATAGTAGGTTTCTAGCTGGACAGTGGGAAATTCCCGATGCTATGGAGTTTAAAGAGTATGAAAACCAAGGTAAAGTTGATAGTTTTTGGGAGATGAGAAATCAAGTAGAAGAGCAATTAAAATTCCTAAAATTACAGTTTACAGGTCTTCCTATAAATGCTTCTTATGGAATAAGTTCTGATAAATTACATGAAGATGCTAAAATTGCTTACGATACTTATAGACCTGTATTGGAACAGTTTGCTAAAGAACATAGAGAGAAAAATCCTGAAGAGAAACATTATTCTGTATATGATAGTCCGGGATTACAATACAGTGATGAAGGAAGAATTAAGGTAGAAGTAAAGGAAGAATAATTATGGGATGGGGAACTACAATTAATGCAGAAGTATATATCTCAAGGGTACATTTTGAAAATAAATTAGCACTAGAAGATAAAATCTCTGAACTAGAAAAAGATATTGAAGCTGATAAAAGTAAAATATTAATGTTCTGTTCAGCTAATCCTAAGGATGTTGTTCCTGAAGAATGGAAAGATGAACCCATAGTATTTATTTATAATAATGTACAGGATATATTCGATAATATTCATACAAATGAAATCTTACTGTATGAGTTATATTTACTTAAAGATAATTTTGATACACATATTAAACATTAGTGTTAGAAATGAGAAAGTGTATTAAATGTAATAAAGAAACAGATATAAGACTTACTAATGATTTAGATATTCAAGGTATAGCTGTATGTGAGAAACATTTAGAAGAGGTAAGGCAAGACATTGTCTTACTTCTACTAGATGTTTTATCTGAAAAAGATTTTAATAAGAAATATGGATTAGATGAGAAAAGCTGAAGAAATAATTTATAATCATTATGGTTGCAGAGCTTGGGAAGAAGTGTGTAAAGACTTTTTAACTGATGTATCTCTTAGTATGATTAAAGAAATAGTTGTACAATCTCAATTTGAAGCTTTTAGAGAAGGTTATTATGCTGGAAATGCTAAATGTAGAGCACACAAAGGTTCTCTAATAATGGAAGAGATTATTAAAGAAGATTTTGAAAAAGTAGCGGATAAAATAAAGGAGGAACTCAAATGACTATAATGAAAGGAGGTATATTTTATTTAAAGTTTGCGGATAATTATTTCTATAAAGGAGATATATTAACTTGTGGTAGAAATGTACAACTAAAAGTTCTAGAAACCCCCCATAAAAAATGGTGGAAACAGTTATTTCAATTTATAACTTTTGGATTATACAAGGCTCCTACACAGTATAAATGTAAAGTAATAGAATGAGATATGAACAGGGATTTAGAATACAGACCAGCACAAAGAGAAGTTATTTGTAGGGGGTGTGATAAAACTTTAAATAGAGGAGATATGTTAATGTCAACCTATTCATTCAGAAATAGGGGGCAGCATATTTATTTTTGTAAAGAATGTGTATTAAAAATGCAACAATTAATAGAAGATTATGAAAATAATACCAAAAAATGAAGTAGATGAAGCTATTGAAAAAGAGTACACAGCTTTTTTGCACGAAGAAGAAGAATGCGAGCATTTTGGTTATGCTTTTATAGCAGGAATAGAGTTTGTAGAATCTAAACTTGAAGAATTGGTTATTGAGTTTATAAATTGGTATAAATTTATAGATTATGAAAAAGATTATTTAGGGTGTACTACAAAAGAACTTTTTAATCAATTTTTAAAAGAAAGAAATAAAAAAGAATAAAATATGGAAGAGTGTATATTTATAGGAATAGCTGTATTTCTTATGTTTCTTTTAATAGTTTCTTCTTCTAAATCTGAATTAAAAGATGATTATGAAGTTCCTTATAAAGATACAAATTATAATAAAGAAAAAGAAGAAATGTTTTATCATTCTGTAACAGGTTATAAAGGAGATAAAGCTAATATGGATGCTTATATTATTAATAGAGAAAAAGAACTAACAAATGGCAAAATATAAACTTATAAAAAAGTTTCCTGGAAGTGCTTCTTTGGGAACAGTAATAGATACAGATGATGTTGCTTTTGGTATAACTCATAACTATACTGACTATCCTGAATTTTGGGAATTAGTAGTTGAAAAAGACTATGAAATACTTAATTTAAACATAGATAATAGTCTTGTAACATGTAATAACCACGGTAGATGGGGAAATAGAAAAAACATACAGGAATGTACTTTAGAATGGTTACTTAAAGAATATCCTAATTCTATTCACTCGGTAAAAAGAAAGGATGGAGAAATATTTTCTGTTGGAGACTTAATTACTTACAGGAAAAGACATGGTTTTGGAGAGTGGGAACTTAACAGTTTCTCTCTTGAAGATAATGAAATATTAGCTGAATGTACACGTATATCCTTATGGGATACTTATCCTGTTAAAGTTTCTGAACCTGTTACAAATTTAAAAAAACTCATTAAGAAACCAATATTAATTACTGAAGATGGAGTTGAAATTTTTGAGGGAGATGAGTGTTGGGCGTGTGATAAAGCTACTTTAAGAGATTTAGGAAAAGTTGATTGGAAAAATGCACATCCTTTTAAAGAGGGTTTATACTTTTCAACAAGAGAAGCAGCAGAGAAATATATTGAAGAAAATAAACCAATATATAGTAAGAAAGATATGTTGAGTTTTGGAGCGTCTATGTCCCCTACATTATATCCATATCAATGTGAGGGATGTTTAAAACATTGGAAAAGATTTAAAAAGAGAGAATAATATGTCACTAACAGTAAAATACTTAAAAGAGTTTTTAAAAGGTGCTCCAGAGGAAGGTATTGTAACTAATGAATACAACGAAGATTTTGTACATATCATATCTGATGGTAACATTTTATTAAGTACTCAAAAACCTATTGCCATATGTGCAAGAAGTGGAGGTTATGTATATCCTACAGATGTTGAAGGTTATTATGGTTACTCTAAAGATTTAGATGAAAATGTATATAAGTTTGAAACATTACCTTTAGAAAATAAAAAGGGAGAATAACTCTCCCTTTTTCTTTGCTCTTGCCTCTTAAAAAATTTCTACTAGCCTATCTTAGTCTCTGAGTAGCATATATAAATTTATTAAAGTTATTAACAGCTGGTAAAGTATTAGTTATTTTAGCAATACTTCTTTCTTTTTCACTATCTGTAAGATCTTCTTCAAATAGTAAATCCACTATTCCGGTTTGTAACCCTCTAGCTCTTTTAGCTAATTGTAGTATAGGTAGGGGGTCTCTAACTATTTCCACAAATGTTTTAGGAGATAGATAGAAAGTAGTTTCTCCCATTACTCTCCAAAGCATATTATAAACTAATTTGTATTTACTATCATCTTCATCTCCTCCTTTAGACATATGTTTCATAGTTAAAAGTATAGCAAATATTACAGAATATATGTAAATCTCCATAAGGTTCTTCCTCATATTTTCTTCTACTATGGCTCTATCCTGAGACCTTATTCCTTGTAAGGGATCCCCTTTGTAATAACTGCCTAAAGCCAGTCTAGTAAGGATTTTTATAGATTTAGAAAATCCTAGTGTAAAAGCTGTTCTATATCTACCTTCTACTTCCCTTTCTAAATATGGGTCCATTTGTCTTTGGCCAAATCTTTGCTCTATACCTACGCCCACCCAGCTTGCTCTAAACTGTCCTATCATTCTACCTAGCACATACTTCTTATGTAGTGAAGGAGACTTAGGGTCAAAGTTACCGTGTAGTTTCTTTATAACAGCATCCGCTTTATTCTTGAAGGCCAAATATTCTCCTAGATGAGTTTCCTGTCTAGCGTCTCCGTCCCATAAATTATTAGTTTCATCATCAAATAATTCTCTTCTAAAGGTACCATCATCATTATAGGCTTCCCATAAAGATATTTGTTCTCCAGATTTAGTAGTAACTTTCTTATACATCATAAGGGCTACTAACGTCTGTCCTTTAATAAAGTAATCTCCTTTAGTTAGAAGTATGTAGGGCCAATTACTAATTTTATTAAGAGATTCATTGCCCTTATCTGTTTTAAAGTCCCTAGATTCTGATAAAGCATTGTACTTTATTATCATATTAGCAGCTTTATCCAGCTGTTTATCTTTAAGTTTAAACATGGATTTGGTAATTACCCCAAAACTTCTTCTAAACTCTTTAGTTGTAAAGTCCCTACCTCCAGAAGCCCACATAGCCGTAGAAGTAATACCAAACATATAGTTATTAAAAGCTGAAAATGGATTAAACCAGAATGCCTGTGCCTGTACTAATTTCATACCTGCATCTCCTACTCTAGAAGCTACAACACTCTTACCTAACTTATTGGCTTCTGCTTCTATAGGTTTAACAGCCTCATCAAACTGCTCTTCTGTAATTTCCTTATTGAATAACTTCTCTTCTAAATCAGCCTTCTGTTTCTCTAGTTGCTTATACTTAGCCTTCTGACTAACTATCTCTACAGCATCTCCATACTTCTCTTTAATAATCCTAAAAGCATCCTCTCCAGCTTTTTTCTTTCTTAGAGTCTGTAATTCTGCATCTATTTCTAATTCTAAAGCTTTATCCTTAACTAGTACCGCATTCCCCTTAAAGAATCTCCATTGCTTTATTACCCCTTCTTCCTTTCTGGCATTTTCAAATATAAGAGCATCTACAGTATAATCCAGCATATTTCTTAAAAGGGGTAACTCATCATTAGTAAACTCTTTCCTATTTTTATTCTTACTAATCATTTCTAGGAACTTATTTACTACCATCACTTTATCAAGAACATCTGCTTTATACTTATAGTTAAGAGCACTTTCTCCAAACACCATAAGTATTTTTTCCAAGTCCATACTTCTTTCAGCTAATTCTACTGGAGATAAACCTATCAATGGAGGTTGCTTATAAGGCTGTCCTGTGGTAGGATCTATCTCATTATGACTAGTTCCTTCCCTACTAGTTAGACTATCCTTAAATCTATCATAAAGGGCTGTAATAGCTCCTAAAGAGCCTTTAAGAGTAAACTCTCTTACAAGGTCTTTCTTTATTCTTGGCAGAAAGTTAGATTGTATATTCTGTTTTAAATAAGGAGGAATACCTTCCAGCATAGTATCCATAAATTCTTTGGTAAGATTAAAAGACTCAACCATATCTGGATCACTCATAATCTTCTCATAGTTCTTATCATAATACCCAGTTTCCTTACCATCTAATCCTATTCTTCTAGGAATAGTATAAGTCCACTTATTAGCATACTGTGTAAAAGTAGTATTACCAGGTTCTGCCTGTCTAAACCATACTTCAGGATTATTCTTTAAATCCCACTCTTCCATTAAATCTGCTAGATGGGCTTCTTTAGTTACACCTTCTGGTATCTTAATAGTTCCTGAAGCTATTTCATCCTCAAAGTAAGTATTAGCATCCTCTCTAGTATCTAAAAACTCTGTATATCTATCTTTAGCCTGTTGTATAGCCCTTTCAGCTTTATCCTTACCAAGTACTTCTATTAGTTCCTTCTTATGGCTCTCAAAAGATTTTCCACTCTCTGTAATAAAATTAGGGTCTTTAAAAAATCTTACATCCACATGAATAGTATTCTCTCTGAGCCATTTATTCTTAGCAGATAAAGCTTTTTTAGCAAGTGTTTGAGCTTTCTTATTAGTAGGATCATTTTTAGACATATAAAAAGCCTTTCTAGCATTACCTGATAGCTTCTTTATGCTATCCCAATAAACCTGAGAATATTCTCCAACCATACCTGCATCCTCTGATATTTCTCCTTTAGCATTTCTTTGAAATGTAAGGTCTACAAAATCATCGTACTTTCCTTTATCTCTAAGAATTTTAAAACTATCCTTTATCTTCTTAGACCAAGCAGCTTTTTCAACATCTGCTCTATTTAAAGAATTTCTTATAGCCCTATCAGTTTCTCCTATAAGTTTTATACCTGTATCTGAAGCTCCTAATATCCAACCTCTTAAAGAACTAATATCTTCAAGTTTATAAAAGTCTGTAAAGAGTGTTTGGCTATCTTTATACTTACCTAGAACAGCTAGATAATCTCCCATAGCGTTCCACCACTTACGGCTAAAATCCTCTGAATTAATCCTATTTTCTATTCTTGATAATATTTCTAACGCACCTTCTCCAATAATCTCATCCTTATCAAATAAAATATCCTTAATATTACTCCAGGTATCTATAACATTATTAGCTTCAGTAATCTCAGATTCTGATAAAGTTTCTTGTTCAAATAAAGCATTAAGCCAATCTAATTGTTTATTAGCTATTTCTTCCAATATTTTAACATCATCTGCATTCTTAGTCTGTTCTATCTGTTCTTTAAGAATACCTATATCTTCTATAAGCTTAGTCTTAATTTTTTTATATCTTCTTACTTTATCTAAATCATCTGCTTTATTAGCATTTTTTAAAGCTATATTGGCCTTATCCAATCTATCATACTTAGTTCTTAGAGTCTTAGTAAGATGCTGTACAACTTTACCGTATCCAATATCCTCAGTATCTGGATTAACTATACTTGCAGCATAGTCAGCAATTACATCTGTACCTGCAAGCTCTTTAATAAATCTCTCTAAACCTTCTCTTTGTCCAAAGTCTTCTAAATACTTTTGAAGAGTTGGATTAGTTGTACTTTCTACCCAGCAAATTGCCATATTATTTACATTTAAAGATTATATCTTTGGTAGCCATTAGGCTTCTTAAGGTTTCCCTTTCTACTTTATTTAGGCCCTGCATAAATTCAGATACAGAGGACTGCAAGTTAGTACTTTTAACTGATACTGCCAAATCTTCTACTACAAAATCATTAATTTGATCTTTAAAAGATTTAGGTTTAGTGAGAGGGTTACTTTGAATAGTCTCTAGTATAAAAGTTCTTCCTTCTTTAGCTATATACTCATTTAGTTTAAATATTGCAGAATCTACTGTATCCTTTCTAGTTTTTTCTTCAAATGAAGGCATTACTCTTCCAGAAGTCTCTTCTGACACTCTCCAAGTACCATTATTTTGTTTAAATACAAATAGTTGTAATTCTATAAAATCATGTACTACTATAGGATATCCTTCAACTACCTTATTAGTACCTTCTAAAGTATACTGTTTCTTACTAGTAGATACTTCATAATCTCTTATAGCTTTAAAATTATCTTTATTAGTTCCTTTAACATCTTCAACTAAAGCTATAATCTCTACCAAAGTATGTGCCAATACACTTTGTTGATTAACATCCATTCCTATAGCTGCGCCTATCTCTTTAAATAGATCAGATAATAGCTGCAAGAATCTATCTAGTAAAGTCTTATCTTCTTTAAACTGTATTTCATTTAGTTTTCTTTGAAACTTTGTATTAGATATAGCCTCTGAAATAAACTCTTTAGGGCTAGTAAACCCATAATAGTTATCTATAAGAGCCTGTTGTTCTGTTGAAGTAGCTCCAAGTAAATTTCTATTCCTTTTAGGATCTTTTATAAAAAGTTTTACTTTTTCTACATTGGCCTTATCTTCAGGAGAAAGTTTACTTTCAGATACTTTTAATAAAGTCTCTAGTTTTTGAAAGTGCTGTATTACTTTAGGAGTAAGAAATTTATGAGAAATACCTGATTTATATGCATTATATAATTCAGATGTAACTGCATGGCCCATTTCATGTATGATAACACTTTCTATATCAGAATTAGTAACTTCTCTTCCTTCTAAAGCATAATAATCTTTAATAGCTTTAGGATTAATAGTTATGGCACCATCTATTTGTTGCCCTCTTTTAGGAGCTCCTTTAGCTGTAGATAGCTTACTATCTACTTTAAAACTAAATTTACCTAGAACATTAGCTGCTTCTGAAAAAATTTCTCCCAGCAGCTTATATCTTGGAGTTTCTAGTTTGGATACTACTTCTTTAAAACCTTCTACTCCTTTTTTACTAGTTGAATATTTAATAGCCCTATTATCCATCACAGAAGTATTTTTTACTACAATCCTATCCTCTGTAGTATTTACAGCTGGATTGGTAGTAGGTTCTACTATATTAGCAATATTTTTAGGGTTATTAGTAGGTACGGTAGAAATCTGTACACCTTCTGCATTATAGTTATACTCATTATAAGCTGTATAGTTCTTACCTCTTCCTCCAAGTAAAGGAATTCTTTGATAGAAAGCTTTATTACCTTCTAATTTAACTCTCTTAAATAGTAACCATTCTTTAGCCTTAGTATCTCTATGTGCCAGGTATAGTTTATCTTTAAGTACCTCTTGCTCTTTTATATTTACAATTAAATTTCCTTCTTTATCTAGTTTAATATCTTGATTATACTTAGGAGAATACTGAGGGTAATGTTGATAGAACTGTTCAATAAATCTAATCTGTTCTACTTGATTTAAACTAATTCCTATCCTATTTGCAAAATTAGTAGTAGCTAAATAGGCTGTAGGAATATACTTAATAAACTGTAAAGCTTCCTGTATACCTCCTTTAGCGTAAGCATACTTAATAAGATTTTCACCTAAATTTCTAGCCTCTTCATTAGAACTAACTAATAGATCTGTAAAGGCTCTCACTACATTAATCTCATCTGTTCTTTCCACTATAGCAGCTGCGAAGTTAACTAGGTCAGGCATACCCTGTTTCTTGGCTAGTACTGGGGATAATTTATTAAGGAATAAATTATTCATTCCCCAACTTTCTAAAGCTTTTATAACCTGTTTAGCTACAGAGTTCTCTCCATAAAATAGTTCATTCCTATCTGTTGAAAGGTCTAACTCTTTATCAGTAAAGATAAAAGATTTTAGGCTACTCCATATTTTCTCTCTAAACTCTACATCTATATAATCATCCTTACCTGACTGCTGCTCAATAGTCTTAATAATAGAGGTTATATTAGGATTAATATAAGGAAATAGCTGTCCCATGTTATCTGCTACCTGTCTAACATACCCAGCAATGGTTCCATGTTCACCAGTCTCTATAACTTCTTGTAATCCCTCTATAAGTTTAAAGTCATATACTCTGTCTAATTGTTCTCTTCTCTTAGCTACTTCCCAGAAACTTTTACCAAATCCTTTACTATCTGTAGATATAGCTGTAAGAAAATCACTATACTCCTTACCTATTTTATCTAATTCTGAAAATCTCTCTAGTACTTCTAACTGTCCCTCTACATACTCTACAGTACTAGTATCTTCAGCCATAAGCATATCTGTAAGCTCTTTCAGCGTAAAAGATTTTTTCTTTCTTTTATATACTTTACCATCTATTCTAGATAAATACTTTTCTTTTAAAGCATCTATAACCTGCTCCTGTCTAGTACCTTCACCAAACTCATCGTTGAGACTATCAGAAATATTCTGCATCTCCTTTACATAGTCTTTAATAATCTCCTGTCTTAGGAAATAAGAATTATATCTAAGGTCTAAAGCTTTACCTTTACTATCCTCTAACATGCTAAGGATAATAGCCACATTAAAGGTCTGCATGTTCAAGTTATTCATATCCAATACAGGAGTCTTAGCATTATCTACAGCTCCTGACTGTTGAGTAACTAGGTTATCTACCTTAGTTCTTACAAGTTTCTTATTATCATTAAAAAAAGAGGTACCATTACCAGATAGTTTTTGTAGAGAATAACCATCGAATCCATCAAATGCTGTAACCAGTCTTACATTAAATCCTTCAATAACGGCTGCACCCGTTACTGCTCTAGAATATACCCCTACACCCTCTTTACCAGCTCTCTGCATAAGATAATCATCTAGCTGTCTTTTTCTAGATATGAATATAGGCTTTTTACTGGAAGTAGTATAAGCTGTTCCAGTATCCTTTAAATCATCCCTATCTAAAGGCTGTGTAGATTTTTTAATAACTTCTGGATGTGAAAGTACACTCTCATGTATTCCTATATAAGCATTTTCTAAAGCCTGTCTGGCTATAGCTCTGCTAGAAGGTAAATCTACTTTATCAGGAGTTAATCCTAATTCTTGCATAGCTCTAGCTTCTAGACTATCAACCCCTACAGTGGTAAATTTAGTCCCACTATTGGCCCATCCTTCTACAATTTCTTTAGAAGTTAAAGGAGTATCTGTATCTTTTAAATATTCTGATACTTTATCTGCTATTGCCCAACCATTCTTATACCTAGTATTATAGGTCTGTTTAATCCAAAGCCTTAATTCTTTTCTGTCTACCTCAACATTACCTTCTTCATCTACTTTAACTACTTTCTCATTAGGTACTCTAATGAGGTTTCCTTCATCTGAAAGTACTGCATTATAGATATAGTTGAATAGCTTATCTACATCAAAGTCGGAACCCATTTGCTTAGTAATCTCTCCAGGAACTAGTACTAAATCCCCCATCTCTTTAGGTAAAAATCCTACTACCTGTATCATTAACATAGATGAATGCCCCTGTGTAGGTATCCTAAATCCTATCTGCTTAAGAAGTTTTGGGTCTATTTTAGAGGTGTCTAATTCTCCTTTATCATTGATAAAATTCTTTAATTCCCCCTCATATTTCCAAGGCATAAATACCTGAGCAAGTTTTACTCCCTCTTTAGAAATATCTGCATACTGTAATCCTTTCTGCTTATCAAATAATAGTTTCCCATTACCATCCCTTATAAGCACTATACCATTTTCTCCTCCAATAGTATCTACATTCTTATTAAACTCTCTAGTCTGTCTTAATCCTACATCTGTACCTTGTACTAGAGATTTACCATTTATCTTCTGCTTTACTATTCCATTAAATATGGATAGTATCATAGACTCTATTCTGGGAGCACTATTATTAAAAGCAAACGGTATTACTACAGCACCATCAACTATTCTAAGAGCATCTATATCATTTAATCCCCAACCTCTTTTCTTGGCCTCATCTATTAAAGACTCTCTAAGAGCTGTAAGATCTGTAAAGGTAGGAATACCATCTACTAACTTCATGCCAAGTTTATTATGTATCTCACGCTCAGACATTTTAAAGAGTTCTATTCTTATACTCTCCTTAATAGCCTTTAGTTGTTTTGTAGTATATTCTTTATCCTGAAAGTTAAAGGTAAGATTATCTCCTAATCCTTGGAATAGGAGCTTATTCATCTGACTACCTGTAACAATCCTATGGTCTCCTTCCTTGTAAGGAACCTCTTGCTGAATAAAGAACCCCTCTCTATCAAGGACTACTATATCATCATCTGTAAATTCTACAGTTTTATTAACTACACCCTTACTATCAAATAATGTGTTTAATCTCTTATGGCCAACTTTGACAGCTGTTTTATAGGCTAGTCTTTGTACCCCCCTGTTACTATTAGAAGTACTAGTTTCCATAGCCTTTCTAATAACATCTAAATCTGTACCTGCTACTAGTTCTGGTAGTAGAGGAAAACTAGAAGATTTAATATAATGAGTTTCCTCTATACCAAATGTAGAATTCCAAGTTCTAACTATCTGTACAGGTTTCATAGGCTGTAGTACAAATCTTTTCTCTTCTGGAGTAAGTTTATACATTCTACCTTTATTAGCCAATATCTTAGCTTTAACACTTTGATAGATATTATCAGGTATCTTACCATAAGAGAACATAACATCTATATGTTCTTCTACTGTGGTTAATTCCTGGGCATCTGTTCTATCCAGTTTACCTGTATAGGCTTCTAAAGTACTTAAATATCCATCCATTAAAGTCCCATAGGTAACATCATTAATATAGGCTACCCCATAGTTACTAGGAGCCTTATACACATTACCTCCGACATTAGTACTCCATCCCCAGTATCCTAGAGCACCAGGAGCCATATCTTTAGCTTCTCTTTTTTGATATTCCTCTAAAGTAGTCTCTACATGGTCTATAGCTGTAGCACCTTTCTTCTTACTTTTCTTAAAGGTCTGTGCAGGATCTCCCTGTACTACACTCATCATATTAGCATTAAAGATGGCATAGTTTATATCCATATCTACAGCTGCATGTGCAACCATAGACTCAAATGGAAGATTTGTGTATTTAGGAGTACTATTAACATATGCTTGGTTAAATCTAGTTCTCCATCCTGAATTTTTAGGATTTTTATTATCAGTATAGTAATATACAGTACCATCCTCATACCATTCCTTGATAGTATCATTGATAGTATCAACCATAGTACCCATAGCACTATCTACTAGAGTGTCTAAGTTATTTAGTTGTGCTAAACTTACTACTCCATTTTCTCTAACTATATTGTTTAGTTCTGGAAAGAAGTAGAAATATTGAGAGCCTTCAAAGTATTGTTCTCCTAATTCTCTTTTAGCGCCCTCTTCACCAAGCTCTCTAATCTTATCTCCTATCTCTCTAATCCTATTTCTCTCAGCTATAATAAGCTCTTGTATCTCTGCTCTAACTCTATTAGGTAGAGCCTCTACAGATATTTGTGGTATACCATCTATTACAGTTACATATTCTGAACTTATACTTAAGCCTAGTTTAGGAGCAGATACTATAGGTGTAAGAGATTTATCTGAGTGAGTAAGCCCTATATATTGAGGATTTATTTGTTGAAATAGTCCTATGGCTAGTAACCTTTGTTCTTTAGGGGACATTTTTCCTCTACCTACACCACTATTAGGTCTACCTTCTTGTCTCATACCATCTTCTAAATGGTACTTAATCTCTTTACCTCTATCTAGTTCTCTTAAGAAGAAAGAATTGTGGGTAATAGCCTGAGTTCTTAATCTAGCTCTAACCTCTGGATTATGTATAGCCTTTATTCTTAAAGTCTCAGGGGTATAAAAAGCATAATTATTAACGGTATCCCCATTAATATTTCTATGAGAATCTGAGTATATAAGTTCACTATAGTTAGCAGCTATACCCGCAAGATATTTAGCAGCTCTTTCACTATTCTTACCTACAAAAGGATTATTAACTTCAAATAGGCTATCTCCCTCTTCTACAGCCTGTTCAACATTAAGAGCATGCACTAATGATGATATTAGTCCATTAGGCTCATTCTTAGCAGTAAAACCAAACTGGGCACCAAATCCTCCAGGAAATCCCTTACCAAAGTCTTTAGCTAGGTTTAAGGAATTAAATAATTTCTCTAAAGCGGTTGGATCTATACCTAAACCAAGATCTAGGAATAATCTTTCAGTAAAGGTTTTCTTCTTTTCTAAAGTATCTAACTTTTTAACATCCTCTATAGTGTATCCTTTATCCTTTACAGCCTGCTTATCTAGAACTTTCTCCCCATTAACCTCTTTAATTAAAGGGCTCCTAACAAAGTTTTCATTCCAACTATCTACTATTCTACTAACTATATTATTCCTATTAGCATCCATAGGCTTAAAAGTCCAGCCTTTATCCCCTTTATTCCAGATTAAGAATACAAAATCATTATTATTTCTCATAATAACGGACTGGAAGTTATTCTTAAGAGATTGTGTTACATCTGGATTATCTAGTAAATCTGCTACTTGTGATAAATATGCTTTATATGGATTGTTAAGGGTTATATCCCTAAGAACTCTACTGTTTTGTTCAATAGTATTGCTTATAGGCTTACTGCTTAGAATACTCATTATATCATCGAATACAGTATCAAAAGGTACATATGCAGGTAATCCTAAATAGTTCAATTTAGTGTCCCTAATCTTGCCTAAAGCTAATTTAACCTTACGTACAGCACTATCTTTAGCAAACATTTTAAGGTAGGCTCCATGTTCCCAGGTTCTTTCCAGAGTAGTTTCATTCCCCTCTGCATCCAAATTAGTTTCTTCTTCTCTAGCAGTAATATCTAGCTTTCTAAGATTATCCTGTACTTGTAAAGTAAACTGTCTAAATACATCATCTTTAGTAACCCTACTAATTTCTTCTATAAGAAACTGTAGATGTTCATGGGACTGTATAAATCCCCAACCTTGTGATTGTAGTTGAGGTTTAATATCTTTAAAGTTTTCAAGAGTAGCTACAGTATTTACCTTATTAAGACCCTTTAAAAGATTAGTAAATTGTTTCTTAGCGGAATCAAAGGCTTCTCTAACAGTAATCTGTTCTCCTACCTCTTCAGCTTCTAGTAACTTAGCAAATACTGAGTTAGTAATAGTAGAAGTAATAGCCTGTTGCTTCTCAGCTGTAAAGGTGTATTCTCCATCACTAACAAGGTAACTATATGCTAATTCTGATATTTTACTTGCTTGTGAAACTCCTATAGCATAGTCTCCAACAGTTAACCCAAAATTATCCTTCTTAATAGCATCCCTCTGCTCTTTAGCCCATTGATTAACAGGCATATTTGAAAGAGTTAACTCTATTTTATAACTAGCACTTTCTCCTATAGGTATAGCCTTATACTGATGCGAAGTACCATTCTTCTTATTATAATTCTCTAGATTAGTTGCAAATTTCTTTACTCCCCGATTACTAAGTATCCCATTACCTTTTAACTTAGTCTTTAATTGGGACATAGTAGGATTAGGACTGATACTTATAGCAAAGTCTCCTTCTCCAACTATATCAGATACATCTAGCCCACTTAAATCTATAGTAGGTATTACAGGAGTATCTGAAGTTTGTTGTATAGGCTCCTTAGGTTTAGGGTCTAATTTATCTTTCTTATCCCATTTAACCTCTACTACAGGTTGTACTGCATATACAGCCTCTCCCTCATCTGTAGTTTTCTCTAGTACGTCTGTAAGAAGGTTATCTGTAAGATATTCATTGAAAGTAGACTCTGTAAAGTCAAGTGCTCCATCTTTAGTTACTCTAGGTATAAAGAATTTATCCTGACTATTTATCATGGTAGTTCTAACAGTGATATGTAACTTTGTCAGAGCTTCTACTAAAGGAGTAATCTGTTTATCAAATTCTTCTTGTACTTTAGGATCACTAAAATCTTTCTCCCTAAATCTATTTAGTTGTACTTCTGCGTGTTTAATAGAACTAGCTACTATTAGGGTACCAGTTTCCATATCAAACCCTACTTTAGCGAATACAGAGGTATTCTTTCTTACATCCTCTACAGGACTAAAATACATAAACTGCTCTAAATAATCTTTTAAAGCTTTTAATCCTTCAATGCTTTGGTCAGTCTTAAACACTTTACCTGCTACTTCAGCATTCTTAGTCATATACCCTTTAATAACTTCTGCTATACCTTGAGCCACAGAAGTTTGTATTCTATTTAGTTTTACTGGTCTAGGAATAAATACCCCAGCATTAGCAGAAGGAACCATCATTACAGTCGTACCTGGAGGAAATACTTCATCTATATTTTCAGGTTTTACTACAGTCATATTAGCAGGGAATCTCACATCCTTGTTAATCATAAACCCTTTGTTAAATACTGTAAAAGGAGCTACACCTGGAGTATTAGCCCATATAGGTAACTCCAAAAATGTAGGCATATTAGTACTAATAGGATTCTTCTCTCTAATTCCATTAACTCTTTTAGAGGTAAGGAATAGGCTACCAGGAGTAGAATTAGTAACTTTAAAAGATAATTTAGTACCGTGTTCTACAGCAGCTATTTCTCTCCTTAATTGCTGCATTTGTTCTACTTGAACATCTCCATTACCTTCTATATCTCCTTCATCTGCTATGTTAAC
>Ga0265293_10006114_pt1 | contig 19519 bp, 17 predicted proteins | sample Munlanlewell138R_FD_192505 | JGI IMG/M metagenome (GOLD analysis project Ga0265293, IMG submission 192505) | Leachate microbial communities from a municipal landfill in Southern Ontario, Canada - Leachate well 138R | ecosystem: Engineered > Solid waste > Landfill > Unclassified | place: Canada... | reverse complement strand
TTTTCTCGTTTCGATAAATCTGCTCGTAATTTTATTGGATTTCTTGAATTTGTTGGAACATGTATATGGTTAAAATAAAAAGTCAACAGAGCCTAATATCGATATCAAATCTATATGTAATGGCCCCGCCAAAGTTACTCAAGCTCTTGCTATAACTAAAAAACAAGATTCTACAGATCTGACAAACCCTAATTGCGAACTATTTATTGCTCAAGGGATTGATGTTCCAGATGAATTTGTAGATATAACCCCCAGAATTGGTATATCTAAAGCTAAAGACAAACTTTGGCGTTTTAAAATCAAAGATAATCAGATATCTAATATACTTATATCAATTTAAATATACTAATTAAATATATTAATTAAATATATTAATTATCGAGCTCCAGCAGCTCGTAACATACCTATGATTTCTGGATTTCCTGTATAATTTAAAGCAGTTTTGCCATCATTATCTTGATCATTAACATTGGCGCCGTTATCTATAAGCAGCTTTACCATATCTTTATAATCATGTTCAACTGCTGCTATCAATGGAGTTATTTGATTATCAGCATAATCTTGAGTATATTTTCTATTTATGTTAGCACCTTTCTCGATTAATAACTCTGCTATTTCTATTCTATTATTTATTACCGCTAACATTATTGCATCTAGGCCATCATCCCCTCTAAGCTCTATATTAGTGCCTTTATTTATCAATAGCTCTACGATATTCATATGGGCACTTTGATCAATTGCTCTCATCAAAGGGGTATAGTTATCTGTACCCAGTAAATTTACATTTGCTCCATTATCTAAAAGTATTCTTACGATTTCTAAATTATTATCTTCTTGATCATTTTCAATATTTGCCATTTCTAGAGCGCTGTAACCATATTTATCTTTAGCATTAATATCAATATTAAGTCCTGAATTTATGAGTGACTTTAGATATTCTTTTTCATGATATAGTGCAGCATCTATTATGTGCTCTTCAACATTAATATTATATTTTTTAAGGTCTTTATTTAGATTTCTTTTTATATAATCTTTTGAGAGTTCCTGCATATTTTTGCTTATTAACCCTACATCTAACATAAGTTTGTTTTTAATAATATTTATGATTTTTATTACTTGCTCGGTAGAATAGTTTGTGTTGGTATCGCTTTTAATAGCATCGATAGCATTTTGTATAATGCTATAAGCATATTGTTTTACAAACTCTGCTTGAATTTCTATTGGCATATGCTCAAATTGACGATAATTTGAGTCTATAGACATATCTTCCATCGCTATAACTAAGCTAGATATGCTTAATATAAGGCAAGCCATTCTAAATCTATTTAATTTTTTTATTTTCATTTTTTCACTTTTCTAATAATTTTAATAACAAAAAAATCGCATATATTCTCATAGTAACAAATATAATTAAAAAAAACAATAATTATCAAATTATAATAAATAAATATGATATTCGTTATGTTAAATTTATAATGTTAAATTTATACCTAAGAATATGTTTTTAAGGTCTTGAAATGTTAATTTTAATATATCTTTTTTTACTAAAACTATAAAATTATAACCTAATAAGTATAATTTCTCTTGATAGAATATAGATTTTATTCGTCTGCGAATTAAGTTACGCTTCGGAGCAGGGCCAACCTTTTTGGGAATAATTAAAAGTATTCTACCAATTGGGTTTTTATGATTTTTTATAGCTTTAGCTTTAATTTCCAACTCCGAAGCTTTATATAGAATATGAGCTTTCTTAAATAACTCGTAAATCTCTTTTTTAGTGAATTTAGAGATTTTACCAGCTATTTTATTATGCGTGAACTGCGATACGTTTTCTGCCACTTGCTCTTCTGCGATTAATGATTTTACGCCCATCATGGCTTGCCATACGCTTTAAAAAACCATGTTTTCTATTTCTTTTTTTTCTCTTTAATTTAAATGTAATTGACATGTTTGCCTTTCTTTAAGCTTTAAAGCTGATAATTAAATTTTAATAAATAATTTATAATATATTTATTATATATATTTTAAATTATTTATTAAAATTTTTCAAATAAATATCTTTCAGCATCTATAGCTGCAGCACAACCAGTGCCTGCGGAAGTTATTGCTTGTTTATATCTAAAATCAGATACATCTCCTGCAGCAAATATACCTTCTTTAGATGTTTGGGTATGATTTTTTAATATTATATATCCATAGTCATTTAGCTCTAATTGACCTTTAAATATATCGGTGTTTGGAGTTAATCCTATTGATACAAAAACAGCACTTGCGTCGATATCAAATTCTTTATTTGTTTGTAGATTTTTTATAATCACTTTTTTAATATGTTTATCATCTCCAGCAATCTCTGTGACTATACTATTATATAGTATATTGATTTTTTTATTATTTAATATCTTATTTTGCATAGAGTAAGAGGCTGTTAATTTTGGTAGTATATGAATCATAGTAATATTATCTGTAAATTGTGTCATAAAAGCAGCGTTTTCTGCAGCAGAATCTCCTCCACCTACAATTACTACTGGTTTATCTTTGTAAAAGACTCCATCACATACAGCGCAAGTATTGACACCTTTACCCCAATATTTATCTTCACCTTTGCAATTTAGCTTTTTAAAAGTAGAACCTGTTGCTATAATAACAGAATCTGCCCATAGAACTTCATTTTTTTCTGTGATTAAAGAAAATTTATTATTAAAATCTACGCAAGTTATATTTCTGCTTAAAAATTCTGCTCCAAAATATTTTGCATGTTTTTCAAGTCTTGATATAAGTTCAGGACCCATAATACTAATTTCTCCAGGCCAATTTTCAACATATGATGTTGTCATTAATTGGCCCCCCGGTGAAGGGCCCTGAACTACAATAGGTTTTAAATTTGCACGTGCACCATATATAGCAGCTGTTAATGCTGCAGGGCCTGAGCCTAGTATAATTAATTTACTAGTTAGATTATTATTAGTCATAATATTTTTAATACATCCGTTATTTGTTTTTCTTAGTCAAATAATTAATTATGTAATTTAACGTTTTCTCTCTTAGACAATATAATTTTAAAATTTCATAAGAAATTGGTATTTCTTGGCCATTAAATCTCGTTTGGGGTATTTTAAAGTAAATAAATTCTCGAGTTCTTTGACGATGCATTAAATTTAAATAAGATAGTATATCTTTTGAAGACACACTTATATTTTCTTGATAAGAGATAGCATCAATTATAACACTTTCTTTTAATTGTCTTTCAGCTAATAATCTAATTTTATCTTTAAAATCTTTTTGAGATTTATATACGTTATAATCCGGATTATTGTGTACTGCAGATAAAACGAGTTTTTTTTGTCTTTCTAATAGATGTGCTGGTAATTGGATATAATATTGCTTTAATAATAATTTTAATGTTACTTCTATAGTCTCTCTTCTTTGTGATAGATCATTTCTATAAGAAAAAACTTCTATAAATTTTGAGTGCATATCTTTTGTTGTTTTTAATTGAAAATGGTTTTTAAATAGATCTAACGAAAAATTATCATGTGGTACATAATCTTTTATATGAACAGAGATATTATATTTGATATTAGAGTCGTTAGAGATATAATCTTGCAGAAATAAATTCTTAGTAAAAAAAACATCATCTATATTTTTGCCTAAAAATAGCTCATGCAATTCTCTGTCTCCTTCTTCTTTACTTATTTTTACCCAAAGAGAGTCTTTATAATCTTCGATGATAGGAGATTTATTGTTATTGACGATTTGCATATCAAAGCTTACCCAATCACCTTTTGCTATAGGATTATAGCCATTTTGTGTATTTTTAACTTCCTCTTTAATGAAAGTTTCAACCTGTTTATCTATATCTTTATAGTTTTTACGCCCTGGAGCTTTTAAACTGATCTTCTTCCATTTATCATCTATTTTGTCATTTATACTCCAAACTCCAAAAAAAAACTCTCCATCTTTTTCTATGTCTAGATCTACGTCTATTAAAACTGGGTCCCCTGCTATGATTATTTTATTTGCACATATAGACTGACATAAAAAATTCATGATACAGTGATTAAAAAATAGATTTTTTAAATGCTCTATTATGTTCGTTTTATAAGTATTGTCTATATAATGAAGCGGGGTTTCTCCTTTAATAAACCCATAAGTAGAAGCTTGCGCTTGCTGAATTAAAAGAGCTTCTTTATAGAAAGAAGTTATACACTTATTATTAAGCGCTATTTTTACTATATTTGGAAGATTGGGTTTTTTATTGAAAATATTGAACGTAAAAAAATTAACACCTTGAACCATTACACTACTCCCTTTTTGGTGCAAGAGGAGGGACTTGAACCCACACCCCGTTAGGGACTGGATCCTAAATCCAGCGCGTCTGCCATTTCGCCACTCTTGCATTCTTTATATATTTATGGTGGGCTGCCTTGGAATCGAACCAAGAACCTGCAGATTAAGAGTCTGTTGCTCTGCCAATTGAGCTAGCAACCCTTAATATACTATAGCCTTTTTTGGTAATATACTAATAATATATTAGTGTTCAGGTGAAAATAAGATTTACTTAAAACTTATAATCTTATAATTATATTATAATGTATTTTAATTATAATGTGAAGATGTTTTTATAAATTCTTAATTTCACCTTCTTTTGCTTGCGCAAGATTATCACTTAGTTTAATAAATTTATCTGTAATTTTTTGCAATATTTCTTGTAGTTTTTTTGAAAAATCTTGAGATATTGCTTTATTTTTCTCAGCATCTCTTATGTTATTTTGTATATCTTTTCTGCTATTTCTAATAGCTACTTTAGATACTTCTAACTTTTGATGTAAAGATTTAGCTAATTCATCTCTTCTTGATAAACTCATAGGTGGGATTTTAAGCCTTATAACATCTGAGTCAACTTGCGGTGTTATATTCAGATCGCTTATAGATATTGCTTTTGCTATGCTATCAATAGTTGATTTATCCCATGGTTGAACAACCAATGTAGAAGAGTCCTGAGCAGATACTGAGGCTAATTCTTTGATAGGCATTGATGTTCCATAACATGGTGTTTTTATATCTTCAACCATAGAAGGATGAGCTCTGCCTGTTCTTAATTTAGATATTTCTTTTTCAAAATGTTTTAAACATTTATCTAGCTGATTCTCGATGTTTTTTTCATATTCTTTAATACTTAAATCCTCAGTGATTTTCATTAATTTTTACCTTAAGTTTTGATATAAGTTAAATGTTTTTTTAATTTATTATACTTGCGTAATAATAATTATTAGTAGTTTTATGTTACTCGTAATTAATAATTGATAAAGTGATATAGTTAATATCTCTTTAAAATATTACTATCTACGTCAATAAAGAGTATTTATTCGATTTCGAGTCATACCCTGCTAGCTTTAGTAATATTGTTTTTATTAAGCTCCGATTTCATATCTAATAAATCTTTTAATTTTGATATTTTCTCCCATCTTAGCAATTAAATCTTTTAACATATCATGAATGGTTACTTTATCGTTTTTGATAAATGGCTGATTAAGCAAACATACTTCTGTATAATATTTTTGCAATTTACCTTCTATGATTTGATCAACTATATTCGGTTGTTTCCCTTTAAGTTGTTCTCTGAAGATATTCTTTTCTTTTTCTATTAATTCTGTATCAACTTGCTCAGGGGTTACACATATTGGCCTAAAAGCTGCTACCTGCATTGCTACATCCGCTGCGAATTTTATCATGTCTTCTGTTCTTGCAACAAAATCAGTTTCGCAATTAATTTCAACTAAAACTCCGACTTTAGAGCCTGGATGTATATACGAATATATCAGTCCCTCTGAAGTTTCTTGGCCAGATCTCTTTTGAGCTATCGCTGCACCTTTTTTTCTTAATAATTCTATAGCTTTGTCGATATCGCAATTACTTTCTTCAAGTGCTTTTTTGCAATCCATCATGCCAACGCCTGTGCGTTCACGCAATTGTTTGATTAATTCTAATGAAATTTCTGCCATTTTATTCCTTGTTAAGTTATAATTATTAATAATTTATAGTAATTATATTTTGCCAGAAAGTTTCAAGTTGAGCAATAGTAAAATGTAAATTTCACAGTTATTGTTATTTAATTACTTAATTGCTATTTAAAAAGACAAAAGATAGTAGAATTATCTTTTGCTAGTTCTATGAGTTTTTTAGTTGTTAGTAATTTAGAAAAATACTCTAATATATTTTAAAAGATATTATATTCAGGCTCTCAATATTAGGTATAATATAAGTATAGATTCTAATATAGAATATAGTGATTTCTCTGATTCTGATAGTATAATAAAAGACAATATTTAAATAATATAGAACTATATCAATATAGTTCTATATTATTTAAATTATTAGATTGGCGTTAATTTATGTTATTGTGTTGAGATTTTGCTTGTTATTAATGAATCTATTATCTTATCAATAAGCGTTCTATTGTATTTTATAAAATTATATAGATATTTGGATGTTAAAGATATATTGAATAAATCCCAAAAAATATTTCGTTTAACTATTTGGACATTATTAATATCATTTAAATCTCTAACGTGAGACACTATAGTTTGATTTATGATATTTAATAATACATTAAGAGGGAAATCTAGTATACTATTATTATTATTATTATTATTTTCAGAATAATGATAATCTCTTGTCGAATAGTTTGTTACGCATGTTTCATTATCATTATTATTATTATCGTTATTATCGTTATTATCGGAATATATTAATTTTATTATATCTGTATGAGCTGCGCGTTTAGCGATTTCTAATGCTGTATGACCCGAATTATCTTTGCAATAAGTAGCAGCACCTCTGTCCATAAGAGCTTTTACTGCGTCTATATTATTATCTTCTACAGCTTGTATTAAAGCTGTTTTATCATTCATGTTTCTGATATCAACTAAAGCTCCACCATCTATTAACTCAATAACTTTATCCCACTTCTCTTTATCTTTAAGCATTATTACATCATTATTTGGAGATATAAAATAGAATCCACTGTTTAATAGCATACGTAATTGGAAATTACATTTTCTTTGGATTTTAGGTCTTTGAGCCTTTAATGCCCCTACAACACTTCTCATAATGCTTTCACGGCCGCCTTGTGAACTAATAAGATTTCTAAAATATTTACATGTACATGATAGATTAAGTAGAATTCTGTTGGTTTCCTCTCCGATTTTGCTTTGTTTCCAATTGTGAATATTATCCCAACCTTTTTTTATGTAAGGTTTTATAATTTCTCCTATAATATGATAATGCATTTCGGCAGGGATCTCAAGCATATAACAAGGTGAATTTATATCTTCACTTTTTATTTCTATTTCACTATCACTGTCAGAATTCTTATGTTTTTTTGTCGACATACTTATAGCATTATTCCTGTTTTCTATAGCTCTTCCTCTTTTATTTTCCATAGAATTCATGTTATTACATAAAGTAAATCCAGCAAGTAGAACTAGACTTATATATTTTTTCTTATTCATTTTATCCTTTTTACAATATTATATTTTTATTATTTAAAATATTTTCAATTAAAATTATATCGTTAATAATATATTTTGTCAATTAATTTATTATTTCGGTTATTAAATACTTCTATTTGATATTTTTTATACTTATTTTATACATAAAAAAGCAAAGTTGAGATGAAAGTATCAACTTTGCCTTAAATTTTATCACTTTGAAATATATTTAAAAACCTCTAATAATTATGCAGGGGCACTGGATGCTGTATTAGTTTCTTGAGATATAAATTTATTTACTCTTTTTGCAAGACGGCTTAGTTTTCTAGAAGCAGCGTTTCTATGCATTAATCCTTTTCCTTTAGCTCTTGCTAATTTTGCAGCTACATCATTTAAAAGAGTTTGAGTAGTTTGTGCAGTATCTTTTTTATCGATTGCTGTTAATAATTTTTTAATTGCTGTTTTAATTGCTGATTTACGTGATAGATTTTTGATTCTATTTTTTTCGCTTTGTAGTGCTCTTTTTTTAGAAGACTTTATATTTGCCATTATTTACTCACTAATTAAACAATTTTTTGAACTTTTTGGGCTTTTAAACATTTAGTGCATACTTTATCATTGAAAACTTTTCTTTCTGGAGAGTTTGCTAATGTAAAACGCATTTTATGAACGTTAGGATAAACCCATTTTTTAGTTTTATTATTTGCATGACTAACAATATTTGCTACTCGCGGATGCTTTCCACATATGAAACAAATTTTTGACATGATCTTAAGACCTTTCTTAGCTGTTAATTTTTTATATTTATATATTTTATATATTAACAAAACTTTGTATTTTTTTCAATTATTATATTTTTAACTATGTTATACTTATATGCATTTATTATACAAAATTTTCATTTCCTAAATTATCGTTTAGGCTTTGATTTTGATTAAATTCTTGTAGTGTTTCTTTGTTTTTTGGTTTAATATTTAAAAGTTCGTATATCTCTGCATCAAAGAGGATTTCTTTTTCTAATAGTGCATATGCAAGTTTATAAAGTTTATCTTTATTAATTTCAAGTATATCTTGAACTTTTTTGTAATAATAATCCATCAATCTAACAGATTCGGCATCTATTTTCTTTGCAGTTTCCTCTGAATATTGATAATCATCTTTAGAGTATATAATATTTCCAAGTTCTTTAGTCATACCGTAATTGCAAATCATATTTCTAATTATTTGAGTTGCATTTACAAAATCACTGCTAGCTCCTGTATATAATCTATTGAAGACCATTTCTTCTGCTGCACGTCCTCCAAGACAAACCATTACTCTTGCTTCTAGTTCTTCTTTAAACTGTGTATATTTATCCCTTTCTGGAATAAAATGAGTTACTCCTAATGTATTACCTCTTGGTAGTATAGTTGCTTTATAAATTGGATCTGCGTGCTCTAATAGCATTCCTACTAATGCATGACCTGATTCATGGAATGCTGTTACTTTTCTCTCTTCATCGGAGATTATTTTATTTTTGTGCTGTTTGCCTAAGAAGATTTTATCTTTTGCTTCTTCAAAATCATCCACTCTGACAAGATCTTGATTAGTTCTTGAAGCGATTATTGCTGATTCGTTTATCATATTAGCAAGATCTGCGCCTGTAAGTCCTGGGGTTGTTCTTGCTATTTTATGTAAATCTATTTTAGAATCCATTTTTATATTTTTAGCATGAATTTGCAATATTTCCAATCTACTTTGTATATCCGGATATGGAACAACAACTTGCCTGTCAAATCTTCCTGGTCTTACTAGAGCTTTATCAAGAACATCGGCTCTATTTGTAGCTGCCATTACAACAATAGAAGATTCATCAGAATCAAAGCCATCCATCTCTGTTAATAATTGGTTTAAGGTCTGTTCTCTTTCCTCGTTATTTCCAATACCGTTTGTTCTTTTTCTTCCAACTGCATCTATTTCATCTATAAAAATTATGCATGGTGAATTTTTACGAGCTTGTGCAAATAAATCTCTTACGCGAGCAGCTCCTACTCCAGCAAATAATTCTATAAAGTCAGCGCCGTTTAGACTAAAGAATGGACAATTTGCTTCTCCAGCTACAGCTTTTGCAAGCATGGTTTTTCCGTTTCCTGGATCTCCTACAAGTAAAATACCTTTTGTTAATTTAGCACCTAATTTTGAATATTTTTCAGGCTCTTTTAGGAAATTAACTATATCTGTCAATTCTTCTTTAGCTTCTTTGACCCCTGCTACAGACTCAAATTTAAATTTTATCTGAGAAGGCAGAAACATTTTTGCTTTACTTTTGCCAACAGAAAATACTCCACTTTGGCCTGACCCAGAAGAGCTTTTAAGTTGTCTGAAAAAATACCAGCCAATCAGTGATATTAAAGCAATGCTGATAATAAATATAAAATGCCATAGGCTAAAATCTGCAGAAGGAGAATTAAAAGATATCTCTACATTATTTTGTTCTAATGTTTCTAAAATCGCAGATGGATTTTGGATATTTAATTCAAATCTGGTTTGCCCATCTTTATATTTTCCAGTTATATCAGAACCTGAAATTTCAACAGACTTAATTTTCCCTTCAAGTACTTGTTTTTTAAATTCAGTGTAATTCGGAGTTTTGGTAATCCGAGTGATATCAACTAGCTTTGTCAATGCAAATAAGATAGACAAAGTAAATATAAATATAGCAAATATATTTTGGTTGCTTCTAACATTTTTTAAGTTTATCTTTTTCATATATTATACCTAAGTGAAATTATTAAAAAATATTAATTACTTAAATTAAAAATATTTTTTACAAATAATATTGTTTATATAAATAGTATATAATTTAAATTATTCTTTGTCGATAGCATTTAAAATTTTTAATTGATAATTAAGTTGTTTTTTAATTAATTTTTTTAATTCTTTGTAAAAATTATATTTTTAAATCCATGTAATTTAACTTGAGTATATATTTTACATAATAGATTGTAATTTATATTATTAGGGACTTTAAATATTATTCTGTGTTTATTTTTTAATATATCACCTAGATTTTTATTAAAAATAGATTTTCTATCTATATAAATATTTTGAGTTTTGCTTATCTCAAGAATACCAAAATTGTTATTCAGATTATTTCTTTTAAATTGATATTTTAAGCATAACATGTAAATTATAGCAAAAAGTAGAGCTATTGCAAAAATAGATATTGTGTTCATGACTAATTGGTTAAAGTTTTTTGCATTAGAGTTTACGTTAAATTTTTTGATTCTACTAAAAATTATATTATTTTTTATATTTAGCATTTATTTATACCACTGTTTATATTAAATTAATTATAATTATTAAAATAGTTATAATTGCTTTTGTCGGTAATCTAGGTTATTAGAAAATATATTGTTATTTAAATTATACAATTTATTATCAATAATAAATATTGTTTTCCAGTAAAATTTATCTGTTAAATCTATAAGATCTTGTTCTATTAAATTTTGTTTTTTTTGCAGATAATTAAACAAAATCAAAGAACTTATTGATGTAATTAGCCCAATGAGTAAAGGTAGGCAAGAATTTGCAATATCTATTTGCGATATATGAATCTCTTTTAAGACTTTAAGCATATAAAATAATTGCCAGGTGGTTCCTAATACTCCAATAAGTGGAGTACTTTGAGCTAGAGTTGATAGCATAGATATATGTCCTGTTTGTTTAATTAGAGTATTTTCAAGTTTTTGATAAAGCTTTGAGTGCAGTAGGTCAAAATATCTATTTTTATTATTAATATCTTGATCTAAAATATTTTGGTCTAAAATATATATTTTTAAAAAATTTTGAAAATCAGATAAATAGGATTTTATTAAGGTTGATATAAAGTTGTTTTTAAATAGTATATTCTTTGCATTTAAATCTTGGATATCTTCTATATTCTCTATAATTTTTGACATATTTTTTATCTGATTGATATGAAATTTCATTAGAGTTATTCTACGTATTGAGCTTAAAAATACATAACTTAAAGCCATAAAAAGTGTTGTTATAATTAATTGGCTTACATGATCTAATTGTATAATAAATTCTAATACCATCTTAACCTCTTTTGCAAATTTTGAAAATATTTATTAATTCTTTATTATTTATATAAATAAAATATGTTTAGATTCAATGATTTAGATATATTTAAATATTTATGTTAATTTTCGAATCTGAAAATTGGGTATTGTTCAGATATTTAATGATTGTGTAGTAAAAAAACGGTTGAATAATATTGTAATCATGATAAAATATTATTGTCTATTATTAAAATTTTAGGCAATCTATAATGTCATTATGGCTGGATTTATATATAATAAATTAAATATAAGAAATTAAAGATATAATTATTAAATAATATAGGGGAAAAGTGTTAAATAAAATAATAAAAAAAAGCTATATAGCTTTAAATATTTTAAGCATAATATCATTAAATAATATAAATAATAATATTATGTCTATGGAAAGGCATGATCAAGATGATAAAGATGATCATGATAATCAGGATCTTACAAATATTGTAAATGTTCTTCCTTCAGAGATTTTGTTAATGATTATTGAGAAGAATATAATAGGTCATATAGATAATTTGGATGATATATTTAAATTTAATAATGTTACCAAGGCTATAACTGAAGAAATTGCAAATACAGCTTTAATCTGTAAAGCATTTAATGATATAAAATTATCTATTTCTAGAATAGCTTATAATCTAATTAATAAGAAATTTAAAATTCTTGAAGATAAGGCTCGGGATGAATATGTTGCTTTATCTAAAGATGAGATAAGAGATAAATTAATAAAATTAAGCAGAGATCTTGACGATAATCATATGTATGATAATATAGGTGGATTTGATGCATCTGTAATCTATGATATTGCAAAAGTATTAATGTTTAGTTCTTATTGCGACATTGAAGATTATTTAATAATAGATGCGGCTAATGTAGTTTTTATATGGGCTGTACTTCATGGCAATAAGTCTATCATAGATTTATTGTTAAAATCAAAAGTTGATCTGATTAATTATAATACCCTTACGTATAATGAATTGCCTAGAGAATCTGTTCTATTGATTGCTATGGAAAATTGGGATGAAGAGGGAACATTACCTGCCGATTATTGTGCTCTTACTATGGCGGCTTGTCAAGAAGATAAATCTATGGCAGATTTTTTAATGTCTAAAAATTTTGATATAGGTATGTCTTTTAGATTAGCAGCAGAAGCTGGTTATATCAATGCGATGAAATATTTTATTTCTAAACAGCCTAATCAAATTTCTAAAGAGGATATTGAATATTCTTTGCGTGATGCAGTTAATTATGACCGTCTAGAAGTCGTAAAGTTTATTTTAAGCTTAGGTGTTAATGTTAATTTTGATGATGGAAAGATATTTTTAAAATTAGCAAAGCAATGGAATTTTTGTAGTGCAGATATACTAGAGTTGTTTTTGGATAATAAAATGTATATTAATGCAAAAAAACACAAAAACCTTAGAAATGCTCTTCATATTGCGATAGGATATAATAATTATAAGCACGCAGAAATCCTTATAAATAGAGGTATTGATATTAATGCAAAGGATATTAATGGAGATTCTCCATTAATAGTATTAATCAAATCTGAAATCGATCGTATAGCTCATAAGCTTTGGTCTAGCAATAGTGGTTTAATAAAAATATTTCAATTACTTATCGATCATAATGTTGATGTTAATGCTAAAGATAATAATGGTAAAAGCGTTTTAATGTGGGCAATTGAGAGTGGTAATATAGATATTATAAGTAAGCTTATAATATCTGGTGTTAATATTAATGCTCAAGACAAGAATGGATGGACTGCTTTGATGTATGCTTTAAAATCTCCTCAAAAGGATATAGCTAGATTACTTTTGGAAAATGGGGCATATGATGTTGATAGCTTGTTTTATGTTGTTAATAATGGTTATACAGATATAGCTCATATGATTATAAATTTAGGTATTAATGTTAATTTATATAATATTTTTGGTGAAACTGCATTAATATGTGCTGTGAAAAAGAATAATATTGATATAGTGTATTTGCTTATAAATGCAGGAGCTAATGTTAATGCTCAAGACAAAGATGGCTGTACTGCTTTAATACATGCTTTAAGATCTCGTCAAATAGATATAGCTAAATTGTTGATTGCAAATAGGGCATTAACTGTGGATGATTTATTTGTAGCTGCTAGAAATGGTTATTATGATATAGTTAATACGATTATAAATTGGAGATATTTTAATATTGATACACATAATTCATTTGGTGAAACTGCTTTACTTATTGCTGTAAAGAATAATCATATTGATATAGCCAAGCTTCTTTTAAAAAAAAATAGTAATATTAATGTTAAAAATGTTAATGGTCGTAATGCATTAATGTTTGCGGTCGAATCTCAAAATATCGATATGGTAAAGTTGCTTATACGTAATGGATCAGATATTAATCACAAGGATAATATAGGCAACAGTGCTTTGTCTTTGGCCGAGCAATCTGGAAATCAATGCATAATAGACCTTCTTAAAGGGTTGAAGTATTAGATCGCAAAATATACTTAAATCTTAGCTGTTAAATAATATAGAGGAAAAGTGTTAAATAAAGTAATAAAAAAAAGCTATATAGCTTTAAATGTTTTAAGTATAATATTATTAAATAATAATATTGTGTCTATGGAAAAAAATAATCAAGAGAATTGTGATAATCAGTATTTAACAAATATCGTAAACATTCTTCCTGCAGAGATATTGTTAGCAATTATTGAATAATATGTAATAAGTTATATAAATAATTGGCATGATATGTGTGAATTAGATGATATCGAAAAAGCTATAACTGAAAATATTTTAAATTTAGTTTCAACTTGCAGAACAATTAATGATCTAAAAATAGATATCTTTAAAATAATGAATGATCTGATAGATAAAAAATTAGAGGTTCTTAAAGACATAGCTCATGATAAAGACGCAATGAAATATTTTATCTCAAAAGGATTTCATTCGATTTCTAAACGTTATATCCTGCAAGTTTTAAATCTTGCTATTTGTTATGAGTGTATAGAAATTGTTAAATTAATTTTAAGCTTAGATATTGATGTTAATTCTAAAAACGTTCATGGTCGTAATGTATTAATGCTAGCGGTTGAATCTGGAAATATGGATATGGTAAAGCTGCTAGTGAATAATGATTCAGATATGAATTTTAGAGATTCAATGGGCAATAGTGTTTTGATGCTGGCTGTGAAAGTTGGTAATGCAGATTTAGTGCAGTTGCTAATATCAAAAAAAACAGATACTCAATATGTTAATAATGATCGAGAAAATGCTTTATCTTTTGCTATTAAATTTGCAAATAAAAATATAATAAATATGTTTTTAAAATCTAATCCAGAATATATAAGTTTCATGTTGTTTGAATAAGTAAAAAATATAATAAAAAATGGTAAATAAAATGATTAAAAAGAGTTATATAGTCTTAAATATTTTAAGCATAATATTATTAAATAATAATATTATATCTATGCAAAAGCAATCTCAAGATAATATAGAAAATCAAGATAGTACAAATATTGTAGGTCTATTACCAGCAGAGATTTTATTAACAATAATTGAGAAGAATATAATAAATCATATAGATAATTGGGATGATATATTTAAATTAGATAATGTTATAGAAGATATAAACAAAGAGATTTCAAATGCTTCTTTGATTTGTAGAGCATTTAATGATATAAAAACAAATCTTTTAAGTATTCGTAATCGCCTTGTTGATGAGAAATTTAAAATTCTAAAAGATAAGATGTGTGATAAATATGGTACTTTGTCTAAAAAGGAAGTAACGGATTTATTAGAAGAATTTGGAGAGATATTTGAAGATGAAAAAATTGATTTTATAGAAGATCTTTGCGAAGATAAAATATATAATATTATAAGAATATTAATGTTTAATACTCACCCTGATATTGAGTATTATCTTATATCAGATGCAATTATTGCAGTTACTGTATGGGCTGCGGCTTATGACAATAGATCTATAATACGTGTTTTATTAAAATCAGGATATAAATTGCTTGAGTATACTCAAGATGATATGCCTGAAAATTCTAATTTAATGAAGCATTATTATGGTTATGATAATGATAATGGAAGAGTATATACAAGGTATTCTCCTATTCTTGTAGCATTGTATGATGAAAACGAAGCTATGGCAGATTTCTTAATATCTAAAGGAAGCGATATAGATTCAGCTTTTGTATCAGCAGTAGCATCAGGTAATATAGATATAATAAAATACTTTATTCGTAAAAAACCAGGCTTAATTTCTGGTGCAAGGAGCAATGATGCTTTGTTATTTGCAATTATGTATGTTCATAAAAAAACTATAAAGTTCCTTTTAGATTTAGGTGTTGATATTAATGCTAATGGTGGAGCAGCGTTTTTATCAGGGGCTTATTCATATTTTACATCTGGAGATATGATTAATTTCCTTTTAGATAATGGCGCAAATATTAATGCTAATGATGTTGAAAAAGATTCTTATAGCCTATTATGCCGTAAATATGATAATGCTTTGCATGTAGCAATTAAAGAATGTTCTTGCTTTGATGAAGAAAAGATTTCTGTACTTATAGATAGAGGAATTAATATTAATGCAAGAAATATTGATGGGGATTCTGCATTAATATTATTAATAAAACATAGAGCGGATCCATGGGGATATAGGTTTTATGGAGAAGAGGTAAATAAAACTTTTAAATTGCTTATTGATAAGAAAGCCGATGTTAATACTAAAGATAATAGTGGTAAAAGTGCTTTAATGTGGGCAACTGACACAGGAGATATAGAGTTAGCAACTATGCTTATAAGAAGCGGTGCTGATGTTAATGCTAAGGATGAAAATGGTGATACCGCTTTAATATATGCTTTAAAATTTGATCGATACGAGATATTTAATTTACTTATGGTAAATGGAGCGAATATTGCTAATGATTTATTAACTGCTGCTAAAAATGGTTATCCCGATATAGTTAGTGCGATTATAAATTCAGGTGTTGGTATTAATATATCTAATACATTTGGTGAAACCGCTTTAATATTGGCTGTCAAATCTAATAATATTGATGTAGTTAAGCTTCTTATAAATAAGCATTGTGATGTTAATATTAAAAATGTTTATGGCCGTGATGCATTAATACTAGCAGTTGAATCTGGAAATATCGATATAGTAAGATTGCTTGTAGATAATGGAGCAGATATTAATTATAAAGATGAATTTGGTAATAATGTTTTAAGTTCAGCTATGCAAACTGGCAATGAAGACATGATAAATCTTTTAATGTCTAAAAAATCGAGTTCTTAGTATATCTAAATTTTAAATTAGTTTGTTAATAAACCAAAATTATATTTTTAATAGTATAGGAAAAAATGTTAAAAAGAATAATAAATAATAGCTATATAGCTTTAAATATTTTAAGCATAATATTATTAAATAATAATATTATGTCTATGGAAAGGCATGATCAATATGATAAAGATAATCGTGATAATCAGGATCTTACAAATATTGTAAATGTTCTTCCTATAGAGATCTTGTTAATGATTATTGAGAAAAATATAATAGGTCATATAGATAATTGGGATGATATATTTAAATTTAATAATGTTGCCAAGGCTATAACTGAAGAAATTGCAAATATACCTTTAATCTGTAAAGCATTTAATGATATGAAATTATCCATTTCTAAAATGGCTTATAATTTAATTAATAAGAAATTTAAAATTCTTGAAGATAAGGCTCGGGATGAATATGTTGCTTTATCTAGGTATGAGATAAAAAGTAGGTTAATCAAAGTAAGAAAAGAACTTAAAAAAGACAAGTTTTATAATATAGATGGATTTGATGCATCTGTAATCTATGATATTGTAAAAGTATTAATGTTTAATTCTTATTGCGATATTGAAGATTATTTAATAATAGATGCGGCTAATGTAGTTTTTATATGGGCTGTGATTCATGGCAATAAGTCTATCATAGATTTATTGTTAAAATCAAAAGTTGATCTGATTAAGTATAATAACCTTAATTGTAATAAATTGCCTGAAAAATCTGTGCTATCGATTGCTATGACAATTTACGATGAAAATGGAACATTGCCTGCCGATTATTGTGCTCTTGCTATGGCGGCTTGTCAAGAAGATGAATCTATGGCAGATTTTTTAATATCTAAAGGAAGTGATGTAGGCCAAGCTTTTATCTTTTCTGCAGGCGCTGGTTATATAAATCCAATGGAATATTTTATCTCAAAAAAATCTCATCTGATTTCTAAAGACGAGATTCGTGATGCTTTACTCATTGCTATTGATTATAGACGTATAGAAGCTGTTAAATTGATTTTAAGTTTAGGTATTGATGTTAATGATATTAACGGATCACTTTTTGAAGTAGTAGAGGATTACAAGCCTTCTAGAAAGATAGCGGAGCTTCTTTTGGATAATGGCGCAAATATTAATTATAAATATACTAACGACTTGAAAAATGCTCTTCAGGTAGCAATTGAAAGTCGTAACTATAAATCAGCTCAAATGTTTATAAATAGAGGTATTGATATTAATTCAAGGGATATTAATGGGGATTCTCCTTTAATCTCATTAATAAAATTTAGAAGTGAACCTGAAGTAAAAGAATGGAGGATTCTTTATACTAGAGAAATAGTTCAATCACTTTTTGATAAAAATATTGATGTTAATACTAAAGATAATAATGATAAAAGTGCTTTAATGTGGGCAGCTGAGTTAACAGATATAGAAATTGTAAATTTACTTATAAGAGGTGGAGCTAATGTTAATGCTCAGGATAAAAGTGGCTTTACTGCTTTAATATATGCTTTAAAATCTGGTAATAAAGATACAGTTAAATTACTTATTGCAAATGGAGCAGATTATGTTGGTGTCTTATTTAACACCGTGAAAAGTGATAGTATAGAGGCAATGGATTTTTTAATAGATTGTGGCATTAATGTTAATATTCAATATACGAATGGCTGTACTGCTTTAGTATATGCTTTAAAATTAGGTAAGATCGATATGGCTAAAACACTTTTGGCAAATGGAGCAAGATTTTGTACTGATAGTTTATTTTATGTTGTTAAAAATGGTCATTGCGATATATTGAAAATACTTTTAAGGTTAGGTGCTAGTGTTAATATATATAATCTATCTGGTGAGACTACTTTAATATGTGCAGTTAAAAATGGTCATATAGAAATTGCAAAGCTACTTATAAAAAATGGTGTTAATATTGATGCTCAGGACAATAATGGTTGTACTGCTTTAATATATGCTTTAGGATCTAATCAAATGAATATGGTTGGTCTACTTTTAGCAAACAAGGCAGATATTGCCAATAATTTATTATTTGCTGCTAAAAATGGTTGTTATAGGATAGCCAATATGATTATAAAGCTGGGTGTTAATATTGATACACATAATTTATTTGGTGAAACTGCTTTAATGGTTGCTGTCAGATCTAATCATATTGATGTTGTTAGGCTTCTTTTAAAAAATAAAAGTAATATTAATGCTAAAAATATCCATGGTCGTAATTCATTAATGCTAGCAGTTGAGTCTCAAAATGTTGATATGGTGAAATTACTTATAAATAATGGCATAAATATTAATTGTAAAGATAAATATGGTAATAGCGCTTTAACGTGGGCTTTTCAAACTGGTAATAATGATATAATAAAACTAATAATTCTTAAAATGCCGTCTACAAATAAATCTAACCCTTAAATTATAGTAAAAAATGTTAAAAAAAATAATAAATAAGAACTATATAGTTTTAAATATTTTAAGCATAATATTATTAAATAATAATATTATGCCTATGGAAAAGAATAATCAAAATAATCAAGATAATCGTGATAATCAGCATGCAACAAATATTGTAAATGTTCTTCCGCCAGAGATGTTGTTAGCAGTTATT
>Ga0265293_10006113_pt1 | contig 19519 bp, 11 predicted proteins | sample Munlanlewell138R_FD_192505 | JGI IMG/M metagenome (GOLD analysis project Ga0265293, IMG submission 192505) | Leachate microbial communities from a municipal landfill in Southern Ontario, Canada - Leachate well 138R | ecosystem: Engineered > Solid waste > Landfill > Unclassified | place: Canada... | reverse complement strand
CACATAATTCAAATGATGGCGTTGCCGTAATAACTGGTTCTAATTCATTAAGAATAGTAACCGTTATTTTTGCTCGTTCACTCTCACAACCATTTACTGTTTGCGACACCCAATATTCTTGTTTTCCTCCTTCACTTGTAGAAGGTGTGGGAGCAGTTGAACTACCACTACCACCTGTTGCTGCTGTGTACCATGTTAAATTTGTACCTCCTGCACTTAAAGCGGGAACAAGTGTTGCATCTTTACAATATTGTAAATCCGCCACAGTTGGTGCTGCTGGTATAGGATGCACCGTTACTGAGGTGGTTGCTGGTGATGCCATAGTACAACCATGAGCATTTGTAAAGCTATAACTAATAGTTGTAGTACTTGTACCAGAAAATGTTGCCGTAGTCTCGGTGTCTTTTGTTGCTCCTGTCCATGTGCCTACGCCACCCGTTGCTGAAGGGGTTACCGCTGCACTGATAACACTACTACTTCCTGAGCAAATCTCTGAAGGTGTTGCTGTAAGAACTGCGGTGGGAAGTGCGTAAACCTGTACAGAGCGTGTTCCATTTGCCTTACAACCACGAGCGTCAACCACCTCATAAGTAAGAGAATACGTCTGGTCGGTAGTAACCGATGCTGTAAGGGTTGGAGAGGCAGTGCTTTGACTATTTAAATACGTTGCGGCAGTACCCGTCCATGTATGAGAAGCATATGGAGTAGTACCTCCTGCTGCTCCTCCTGATACTAGTAAAGGCGTACCCGAACAGGTCTCTGCAGGATTTGGTGTAATTGAAACTGTTGGTAAAGGGTCGATAATAACTTGTATTTGAGCCCTATTACTCTCACAACCAGCCACCGTTTGTGTTACCCAATTATTTAAAGTAGTAACATCAGAGGTACTCGGTGTAGGAGCTGTTGAACTACTACTGCCACCTTCCGCAGCAGTGTACCATTTTAAAGCTGTGCCTACAGCATTTAAAGCTGGAACACCCGTCGTATTTTGACAGTAACGAATAGGACTCGTTACTGTAGGAAGTGGTGGTATAGGATGTATAACAACCTCAGTACTTGCACTACTTGCAAGTGCCAAACATCCATTCCCGTCTTTTATATTCGTTGGTTGATACACACCTTCTCCTGGATTAGTAATAGTATAAACATTACTCGTACTGGTTTTACCCGCACCAGTTACCGCCTCATCAAACGTGAAATTAGGTGTACCTGTAAACGTGATCACTATATCTTTTATATCTTCATTCGCACAATACGTATCACCTCCCGTAATTGTATAAGTAGGAAGAGGATGAGAGCTTACAGTAACAGCAGGTGTTGTATAGGTACACGTATTTAAGGTGATAACAACCGTATAGGTACCTGCGGTAGCTCCATTAATAGTAGAAGCTGTAGATACATTGCTACCATTTCGTTTCCACTGATAGGTTGCTCCCGTTAAATCTACACCACTTTTTGGAGTTATACTTAAATTTACATCACTCACCGTACCACAATACGAAAGTTTATTGGAAGAAATTGTTGCCTCTGGAATAGGATTAATAGTAATAGCTCTCTCTGCTGATGTTGCCACACCTGTACAGTTCTTATCTGAAATAGCTGTAAGTTTATATGTGCCCTTTGCTGTGCCTAAATTTTGACTCGAAGTAGTGATATTGTTAATAGTAGTACCACCAGGACCTGTATAGGTAATAGAATACGGTTGAACTCCCTTAGTGAAATTAACCGTAACAGGAGTAATATTATCGCCCTCGCAAAAAGTACCGCCGCCCGTTATAGTATATTCAGGAAGTACCGCAGACGTAATAGTAGTCGAGGCATACGCCCAACATGACTGTTGGTCAGGCATTAATTTATCACGAACAAGTAAGGTATATTCCCCCACATTTGCTGCATTTACAGTATAAGACAAAGTAGAAATATTTGATTTTGGCCCATCTACAATAGTACCAGTAGTATGAGAACCCTTATACCACGTAAAATCAAAATCTGTGGTATTTGCCTGATTTACCGATGGCGTTAATATCGTTGACTCGCCCGGACATAATACCAATCCATTACTCGAATTTATGGTAAATGGCGTCGGTTTAGTACAAGGACAATCTTCAACCAAAGTAACAGGAATTCTATCACAAAAATGTTGTGCCATTGCAAATTTAACATCATATACAAGACCTGTATTCGATTGATTCGGGTTTCCATATCCACTTACACCAATATCCTGACGAATAACATTACCATTTACATTATCAACAATTCCACTAGCTAAAGCAACATTTCTACGTAAAACTTTAAAGTCTTGCAGTACCGTGCTAGTAGAAACCTGACGGATACACATAAAATATGTACCAGGAGTTAAAGGAACATTTCCAAAAACGGTATCAATCATTATTAACTCTTGCGGATCACCCGGACCTCTTGTTCGAGAAAAAACACCAGTTAGCGTTCCAATAAGATTCGCACCATCTGCAACAAGACCACCATTATTTGTTCTTGAGCCGTATATACCAAATGTTACATTTACCGTACCTGTTGCAGGTGTTACATTTGTACTCACACCACCTTGCCATTCCTGAATATTTGTTTTCGTAAAATATGATAATTGCGTAATCGTAATATCTTCGTATACTGTAAAACCAGTAGCAAAACTATTATCAACATTAATCGTTTTTCCTTTATAATCATCACCATCAGTTGGAGACCCAAATTGGGCTTTCGTAATAACAGACCCACTTCCATAATTAGATTCTTCTACATACACAATTTTATTTGTTCCTGTACCTGGGGTTGCTGTTGACACATTAATTTCAACCGAACCACTCCCTACAGATGTTCCAAGAGCGGTATTACTCGCCGCAGTTGGATACCATGTATATTGAGCAGTTGGTTGTGTTGCATTAACTTTTACATTGGCAACATTACCACAATACGTTAAACTTGGAATAGTAAACGTTTGGGGCCATGTATCAATTGTCATTTCTTGTGAAATAGGAGGATATGATTCACAACCTGCATTTGAACCTGTATAGGTAATTTCAACTTTATAGGTGCCCGGTTGTGTTGCAGTGTATGTAAGTGCATTTAATGCAGTACCATTTAACACAACACTGCCATTTCTATACCATTTAATAGTATAGCTTGATTGCGAAACTGTTGTTTCAAATCCTGAATTAAGTTTTAAACTTGTAAATGCAGATGCACACACAGTTATATCACCGGGTGATAATGCAAGAAACGGACGTGGATCTGGAAAACCACACCCACTTGGAGGGTTAATTTGGCGAGCATACGCTTGATGCGTTGTATTACCAATACCAAGCTGCCCTACATCATTACACCCCCACGCCCACATAGAACCATCAGCACGACCATAAAATCCCCAATGGTCTCCACGATTTATTAAAATCACGTCATTATGTATGCCACTCGCTGAATATTTAATATATTCTGTTTTACCAGAAGAACCCGAAGTTGTTCCATTTCCAGTTGCACCACCATCGCCACAACCGCCACCACCCCAAGCAACTGGCTTTCCATCAACAGTTACTGCCATACCATATCCTTGTCCACCGCCAATAGCTTTTGCAAGCAAATAGGTACCATCGTTACTTGCACCTGTAGTGGTACCTGCTAACACACGTTGAGGATCTGAACCAGTATGGTTTGTTGTTGTACTACCCGTAGAATTATTCCAACCACCATTACCCCACGACCACACGTAGCCATTAACATCTAAAGCAGCACCAAACACGTCACCACATGTAATTGCAGTAATATTATTCATAATAGTATTGTTTGCATAATAAACGGGACGAGCATATGCGTCAATAATTGCAGTTCCACTCGAAGGATTCCCTGTTCCCGCAGCATTTCGTCCAAGCGTTCCATACTGCCCATATCCCCAAGAATATACCGTACCTATGCCATCACCGTCAGGATCAACTAAAGCATATGCAGCATTATCACCAGCATACACTTGCACAACACCTTCTATTGGATTACCATTTCCTGTTCGCACATATACTGCTCGCGTTTGGTCAACTTGATTTCCATTTCCAAGTTGTCCAAAACAATCGTCATATGGAGATGCAAATCCACTATTATTACCTCCCCATGATACTAAACGTCCATTATCTAAAATAGCAAAACTTGAATTGTTTCCTGCATACACTACAGACACATTTATTAATTCACCTGCAGCATTTTTATGCGTATTTGGTATTTCTGCTGCAGCAAGTACTTTTGTAGGAGTAGCCACAAAACAACCTTCACCACAAGCATTTCCATTTCCAACTTGTCCTTTACTATTATTTCCCCACGCCCACACTTCGCCATTACAATCTAATGCCACAAAGTGAGAACCGGAACCAGAGTTTACCTGACTAATATCAATCCCTCCAGGGAATGTAACAGCCTGAGGAGAATTGTAAAAATCAGCAGTTCCCCCGGTACCAAGCAAACCAGTACCCTTAGTGGTTTTATTATTACCCCAGGTATATACCTTACGGTTATTACACACAAAACTTGATACATTATTTCCTCCTGAAATAACCAAATCCTTTTGTGCATATAAATCACTCACAAAAAGTGAAACAATCATGCACATTGTTAATAGTAATTGACGTGTTTTCATAGCAGTATATTTAAACATTTCTAATATTTTTTACGTTTATATGTGATAGCAGCTTCCCTTTTTTCTTGATTTATCACAATTTTTTTAATCCTTTACGTTATCCTATGACAACTTTTAAAAAGAAAAAGTTGCATAAAATTTAGATAAATATAATGTTTTTTACAGTTCTATCAACAAATCCACCCAATTTATTTGAGTATAATCACTCAAAAGCCTTACAGACACTACATTTCAATATATAGTATGGTGAATAAAAAAAATCACATTTTTATTTGGAGTGGAAACATTTTTGTTTATTTTTGTTTCCGAATTATAAAAAATATGGAGAAACAAAAAACAATACAAAAAGTGATGGAAATATTTTCCACTTACGGTGTTCGCACTGTTTCTATTGATTTTATTTCACAATCTATACCACTGCCAAAACGTAAATTATTAGAAATTGCAAAAAACAAAGAAGAATTAATTCAGCATATATTTCAATATCGATTTGAACGTTCACGCATTTTGTTTGAAACCGAATTGCAAAAAAACACTATTACAAATGCAATAGACGAGCTTATATATATAAGTGTACATATGAATGCAAATGCACAAACAGAATTTAAGCCAATGTTAGATTTTGAATTTAAAAAATATTATCCTGATTTATATTCACAATATCAACAAAAATGCACCCTATTATTTACGCAGGGAATACAAAACAACATAGAACGAGGAAAAAAAGAAGGCATTTACAAAAAAGAACTTGATGCTCAAAATATAGCACAGATGCATTCCAAAAAAATAGATGAAATTCATGCGTTATATGAAAAAGAATTACATAATGAAACAAATTCACTTCAAGCTCTTTTTTTTGAAACACTGATACATCACATTGCTTTAATAACAAATGCACAGGGACAAGAGTATTTTGACAATAAAAAACACATATTACAACAATTAGTAACAAAACAATAATATGATACGACACACAATTGCAACAGCAGCACTACTTTTTAGTTCGGTGTTTCTGTTTTCTCAAGAACAAATATCATTAAGCTTAGCTCAAGCAACAGAGCGGGCACTTTCTCATAATTTAGGTATTAAAAGTAGTGAGTTAGGAGTTTCGGCTGCCGAAAAACAATTAAAGTCTTCTATTGCAAAAGGTTTACCGCAAGTAGAAGGGAGTGTAGATTATTCATACTTTTTTGATTATGAAATTAATTTTTCGCTCGGAGGTGGTTCTAACGGAGGAGATATTAATTATGCTTTATTTGATGATGGTGATAAAGAGATTATGAAATTATTACAATCAATGAGCAGTTCCGAGCCAATTATAATGGAAGGAAGTGCTGGAGCAAAATTACAAGTTTCGCAACTTTTATTTAGCGGACAATATTGGGTTGGTATTCAAACAGCCAAACTCGCAAAGCTATTAGCGGAACAACAAGTTAAAAAAAATAAAACAGAAATTATAGAGTCGGTTTCAAATGTCTATTTTGGGATTGTTATTTTACAAGAATCAATAGAAATTCTTACCAAAACATCAAAAAACCTTGACGACACATTCATTAAAACCGCAGCATTGGTACGTGCTGGAATTGCAGAAGAAACTGACACCTTGCAAATCCGTATGGCACAAAACTCCCTATCAAATAGCGTAAAACAACTTGAACGTAGTTACGATTTTAACAATACTATGCTTAAATTTTTATTAGGGATTCCGTATGAAACTACTATAATATTAACCGAAGATGCTCAAAATTTTATTCAAGAAGATGCAATTCAAGAAAAACTTACTTCGTCTTTTTCGGTTGAAAACAATATTGACTATCAAGTTATGGAATCGCAAGTAGGTATAAGCCAAAAAATGGTGCGTTTGCAACAAATGGCATACACGCCAACGCTTGCTGGATTTTATCAATATAACCATAAAATTTTGTCAACAGGTCTTGATATGAATCCTGACCATATTATAGGGGTTTCTTTACAAATACCTATTTTTTCGAGTGGAGCACGACATTTTGCTGTACAAGAAGCAAAAATTAAATCGGCACAAGCTGAATTGGGCAAACAATTGGTAGCAGAACAATTAACTATGGAAATGCAACAAGCTCAATTTAACTTAAAAAACGCATACGAAAATTTTATGCTTCAAAAAGAAAATATTGAACTTGCAGAACGCATATACACAAAAACACAACAAAAATATGATTATGGAGTTGCTTCAAGTTTTGAACTTACACAAACAAACAATTCATATTTAGAAGCACAATCAAATTATTTACAAGCATATATGCAGTTATTTCAAGCAAAAAATGCACTCGAAAAATTATCTCATTCATTATAAAAAAATTACAGATGAAAAAAGCACTTACATTATTAGCAATTAGCACTATCAGCGTATTTTTTGTATCATGCAACGAAACATCAAAAGATACAGAACAAGATGACCAGCATGTTGTAGAAGCACGCCCAGTTAAGGTTCAAACTATATCATTAGAAACTATAGGTATAACCGAAACGTATCCTGCAACTATTTTAGCAGCAGAAGAAGCACATGTGGCACCAATACAACCTGGGCAAATTAGAAAAATTCATGTAGAAGTTGGCGACAATGTAAAAAAAGGTAATATACTTATTGAAATGGACGCAACGCAATTAAATCAAACACGCGTGCAATATCATGATGCAAAACGCGATTTACAACGAATGGATTCGCTTATAAAATACGGAAGTATTGCCGAACAAATGTACGACAAAGCAAAACTACAATACGAAGTGCTTGCAACTGCACTCAAAACACTCGACGAAAACACCTATATACGAGCACCGTTTTCGGGAGTAATTACTGGAAAATATTTTAATGAACGCGAAAACTTTACAGGCGTAGCTCCGCAATTAGGTGTGAGTGCTATTCTTACTATTATGCAAATAGACGAACTTAAAGTAGAAGTGCATATTTCGGAGCGATATTTTCCACTTATAAAAGAAGGTATGCAAACCGAACTTGAAACAAATATTTATCCAGATAAAAAATTTACGGGACAAATAAAAACAATATATCCAACAATAGATGCAGCTACAAAAACATTTAAAATTGAAATACGCATAAAAAATCAACAACAACAACTGCGACCAGGAATGTTTGCACGAGTAACAATTAATTTTGGCGAAACAAAAACAGTTGTAATTCCTGCAAATGCTTTATTAAAACAAGAAGGTACAAACAACCGATACATATTTTTATATGAAGATAGCGTAGCAAAACGCCTCGAAGTAGAACCAAAAACACGATATAATGATAAAATTGAAATCATAAGTACCGAAGTTTTAGAAGGAAAAACCCTTATCACATCAGGACATGTTGGACTCAATGACGGCTTTCCTGTTACTATTGTTCAAGAATAATAATTAAAAAAAACAACTCTCATTATGAGCATATATAAAAACGCTGTACAAAAACCAATTACTACCATTATGATATTTATGGCTGTAATTGTGTTTGGATTATATTCATTATCTACTCTTTCTGTAGATTTATATCCCGAAATGGAACCTCCGTTTGTTTCGGTATTAACAACCTATCCCGGAGCAAGTGCTGCTGATATTGAAAGCAATGTTACCCGCCTTATCGAAGACGCTCTCAATTCGGTTGATAATTTAAAAGAAATAAGTTCAAAATCAACCGATAATATGTCGGTAGTATTTGTTGAATTTGAATGGGAAACAAATTTAGATGAAGCTGTTAACGATATTCGTAGTGCTTTAAGCTGGGTTGAAGATGCGTTGCCTGATGATTGTAACGACCCAAATATTTTCAAATTTAACACCAGCATGATGCCAATTTTGTTTTTTGGTATTAAAGCAAATGAAAGTTATGATGCTATTGAAAAAATTCTTGACGAACGCATTGTAAATCCGCTCAATAGAATTGAAGGAATTGGTTCTATAGGATTTAACGGACTCCCCAAACGAGAAATTTTAATTGAAGTAGAACCTCAAAAATTAGAAGCCTACAATCTTACTGTTGAAGATATTGGAAATGTGTTACGTGCAGAAAACATAAATCTCCCAATAGGTAAAATTGAGATGGGGGCTATGGATTATTCAATACGAATTGAAGGTGAATTTAAAGAAAGTGATATTATTAAAAACATTGCTGTAGGTAGTTTTATGAACAGAACTATATATGTACGCGACATAGCAACTGTAAAAGATGGTATCAAAAAAAGAACTGTTGACCAAAAAATAAACGGCGACAACGGAGTACGTATGTCTATAATGAAACAATCGGGTGCCAACACGGTTAGAATAGCAAACGATGTAAAAAAGGAGTTGAAAAAAATTAAAAAAACGCTTCCAAATGACATTGAAATAATTGAAATCATGGATAGCTCTGATTTTATTAAAAATTCTATTTCAAATCTTACCGAAACCCTTATGTGGGCTTTTATATTTGTAATATTAGTTGTACTGTTTTTTTTAGGACGATGGCGTGCTACATTTATAATTGTACTTACTATTCCTATTTCATTAATTGCTGCGTTTATTTATCTAAAAGTTTCAGGAAATTCTATAAATATTATTTCGCTTTCGGCTCTTTCAATAGCTATTGGTATGGTGGTGGACGATGCCATAGTAGTTCTCGAAAATATATCAAAACATATTGACCGAGGAACCCGTCCGCGTGAAGCTGCAATTTACGCAACAAACGAGGTGTGGGTTGCCGTAATTGTAACAACACTAACGGTGGTTGCTGTGTTTTTGCCTCTCACAATGGTTTCGGGACTTACTGGAGTTTTATTTCAACAATTAGGGTGGATTGTAACTATTACAGTTGTTGTCTCAACAATTGCGGCAATAACACTTACACCTATGTTAAGCGCACAGCTTCTTCGTTTAAAACCTAAAAAACAGACCACAAGAAAGTGGACATATGATACTGTTGTGATACGACTTTTAGATAAAATTGATGTGTATTATGAAAAAGTAATTCGTTGGTCACTTTATAACAAAAAAAAGATAGTGTTTGGTGCAATAGGTATATTTGCTGCATCACTGTTGCTTGTAAAACAAGTTGGTACAGAATTTATCCCTGAACCTGACGAAAGCAGCATTAATCTTACCATAGAACTCCAAACCGGAACTCGTTTAGAAAAAACTGTTGAGGTTACTGATAAAATTCGATCAATTTTTGAAGAAAGTTATCCGGAAATTATAGTTTTATCAACATTTGCAGGAACAGATGAAGATGCAAGCGTTAGTAGTTTGTTTGGCGATAATGGTTCACATATAGTTACTATTAGAACTCGTCTTTCCGACCCCAAAGATAGAAGCCGAAGTGTGTGGGAAATAGCAGATAATATGCGATTACAATTACAGGATATTGTCGAAATTGAAAATTTTACCGTTAGCACAGGTGGTTCTGGAGGAATGGGCGGTAATTCAAACGTTGCTATAGAAATATACGGTTTCGATATTGAAGCAACAAATGCCATTGCACGTGCAATTTCAGATAGTATTAAAACAATTGACGGAGCACGAGATGTGTCTATAAGTAGAAAAAAAGAAAAACCTGAGCTAAAAGTTGTACTCGACCAAGAAAAATTAGCTATCCATAATTTAAATACCGCAATAGTTGCAACTGCACTCAGAAACAGGATTCATGGAATGCAAGCAAGCAAATATCGAGAGTCTGGTGATGAGTATGATATTGTGGTACGCTTCCCTGAAGAATACAGAAATAATATTTCTTTAGTTGAAAATATCGCAATTAAAAATTTCACTGGTCAATTTATTCGATTAAAAGAAATTGCTACCGTTGAAGAACATTGGACAGCACCAAACATTGAACGCAAAGGGCGACAACGTATTATTACTGTTTCCACAGTACCATATGGAATCGCTTTAGGTGATCTTTCTGCCAAAATTGAAAAGAAAATTGCAAACATTACTATTCCACCCGATGTTACAATAAATATTGGTGGTGGATTTGAAGATATGCAAGAATCATTTCAAGACTTAGGATTGCTCATGATATTAGTTTTGCTATTGGTGTATATAGTAATGGCAGCACAATTTGAATCTCTCAAAATGCCGATGATTATCATGCTTTCTATTCCGTTTGCCTTTTCGGGAGTGTTCTTAGCATTATTTGTTACAGGAAAAACATTCAGTATTATTGCTGCACTTGGTGGCATTATGCTGATTGGTATTGTGGTGAAAAATGCTATTATTTTAGTAGATTACATAAATCTTTTACGAGAAAGAGGATATGAATTATATGATGCAATTTCTGAATCAGGACGCTCTCGATTACGCCCAGTACTCATGACCGCTGTAACTACAATATTAGGTATGCTCCCAATGGCATTAAGCACAGGTGAGGGTTCGGAAATTTGGAGTCCGATGGGTATTGCAGTTATTGGTGGATTGCTATTTTCTACTTTAATAACACTTATCATTGTTCCAATAGGATACGGATTATTAGTAAATAGAACGAGTAAAAATAAACGAAAAAAAATAGAAGAAGAATTGAGACTTGAAGAACAATTTTTTCAATAAAACACATATGAAACATGTATAATTACAACAAATAAAAAATTATACATGTTTCATATATTTTCACACATTTTAATATAAGTATATGAAAGCAGTTATGATATTTTACAACCAAGCACTTACCGAACGCTTGGAATATGTCTTAGAAAAATTAGGGATTCGAGGATTTTCTCGATGGGAAGACTTGCAAGGGGTTGGGAGTAAAACTGGAGAGCCACGAATGAATACGCACACATGGCCCGAACATAATTCTGCAACAATAACTATTATTGATGATTCTATGGTTTCTAAATTATTAGAAGCTATAAAAAAAATTGACAATATTAATCAAGAAGTGGGTATTCGTGCGTTTGTGTGGAATATTGAACAAACGGTATAATACAATAATTCACATCGTTTTTACACATAAATAACTTCTGGTTCAAGCATAATTCCACTCGCTTTATGCACATGATTTTGAATTTTTTGTGCTAAAGAAAGAATATCCTGAGCACGTGCATTTCCAGCATTTATTAATACTAATGCCTGTTTTTCATATACTCGCGCATCTCCATATTGAAATTGCTTACAACCAAGATTTTCTATAAGCCAAGCAGCTGCTATTTTAACATGATTTTCAGAAGCTGGATAATGCACAATATGCGGAAAAGATTTTTGCAATATTTTAAACTGTTCTAATGGAATCACTGGATTTTTAAAAAAACTTCCAGCATTTCCAATCTTTGTGTAATCGGGCAATTTTAATTCACGTATGCGAATTACTGTATTACGAACTAATTCAAGCGAAAGATGAGGAGTGGTTTTAAGTTCATGAGATAATGCACCATAATTACATGTATATCGCGGTATTTTTGATAAAACAAATGTTACTTCATACACACAAAATAATTGAAAATCAGGTGATTTAAATACACTTTTTCTATAATCAAATAAACATTCTGCATTTGAAAATGTACGCAACTCCCCTGTTTGTAAATTGATTGTTTGCACGGTATGTATTACATCTTTTGCTTCTACACCATACGCACCAATATTTTGAATTGCTGACGCTCCAACATGCCCGGGAATAATTGATAAATTTTCTACACCATAATAATTATGAGAAACAGCCCATTGCACAAAATCGTCCCATATTTCTCCCGCAGCAACCGATACAAAAACCTGCGTTTCGGTTTCTTTAACTATTTGAATACCTGTGTTTCGAGGATGAATAACAGTTCCGGGAAAATCTTTTGTAAACAATACATTACTTCCGCCTCCTAAAATAAAAATTGGCTGCTGAACAACTGTATTTTTACAAAAATGTTGCAATTCTTGAAGATTCGAAAATTCAAAAAAACAGCGTGTTTTGACATCTAAACCAAAAGTATTATGTTTTTTTAACGAAAAAAAGTCTTTTTGCATGAGCATAATGATTAATTTCGCTAAAATACATAAATTACAAATGCACAACAAAAAACAAAGAATAATACTTGTAGTAAGTAATGATTTAACAGGAGACAACAGGCTACATAAGGTGTGTACAAGTTTAACACATGCTGGTTATTCGGTATTACTTGTTGGGCGAAAATTAAAAACAAGCAAGCTATTACCTCCTACTCTATATGAAACAAAGCGGCTTTTTTTATTATTCACAAAAGGACCATTGTTTTATATATTTTTTCAAATTCGACTATGTATGTTTCTTATATTCAAGCGAGCTGCCATAATCACTGCGAATGATTTAGACACACTCCCCGCCTTGTATATAGTTTCAAAATTAAAAGGCATAAAACTTATATATGATTCGCATGAATATTTTACCGAAGTTCCTGAACTTGTACAAAGACCGCGAGTACAAAAAATATGGAAATATATTGAATCATCAATAGTACCAAAATTACCATATATGATAACTGTATGCGATTCTATAGCAAACATATATGAAAACACCTACCACATTCCTGTACACGTAATTAAAAACACACCATATAAAATTATAAATCCACCAAATCCTATAACAATTGCTCGTATCACAAAACCATATATTATATATCAAGGAGCAATAAATATAGGACGCGGATTAGAACTTCTTATAGATAGCATGCAATATATAGAGACATATCAACTTGTGATAATTGGACACGGCGATTTATTTGAGAATATACAAACACAGATACAAGATAAAAATCTCCACAATAAAATAGTTTGCACGGGAAAAATACATTTTTCAAGATTACCTGCATACACGGCGGGTGCTGTTTTAGGGGTATCGCTTGAAGAAAATATTGGAAAAAACTATTATTATGCCTTGCCCAACAAATTATTTGACTACATACAAGCACGAATACCTGTGTTGGTATCAGATTTACCAGAAATGAGCGCAATTGTACGTACATATAATTGTGGACAAATAGTGCAAGAACGAACAGCACAAAAACTTGCAGAACAAATATGTGCAATTATTGAAAACACAAATCAATATGCAGAATATGTAAACAATGCCCACAAAGCATCTGAAATAGTATGTTGGGAGCAAGAAGAACAAACGCTTTTAAACTTGTATTCACAATAAAACCCTGTCGGTTCAAATAATTCTATACTAATGTGTTAATTTATTTGTATGCGATTTTTTATAAAACGATAAAAAATACAATACATTTACCATACTTTTGTAAAATCAATTTTTTAAAAATATGAAAATTGTAATTGCCGGTGCCGGAGAAGTAGGGAAACACCTTACAAAAATCCTTTCACATGATAATCACGAAATTACCGTGATTGATGTTTCGCCATCAGAATTATATGCTTTATCACTACATCTTGATATATTAACAATTGAAGGTTCTGCACTTTCTATTTCGATTTTACAAAAAGCAAAAGTTCAAAGTTGTGATTTATATATTGCAGTTACTCACTTTCCCGAAATGAACGTAGCTTCAGCAGTAATTGCAAAACAGTTAGGCGCTCCTAAAACTATTGCTCGTGTTCGCGATGCTGAATTACTCGAAGAAAAAAATAGATTGTTATTTGAAAATATGGGTATTGATTCTATTATTTACCCACAAATGCTTGCTGCTGAGGAAATTAAAAAAATCGTTCAACAGTCAGCAACACGAGAGTTTTTTGATTTTGCAGACGGATTGTTATCACTTTTTGTGCTTAAAATTGAAGAAAACAATGATGTTGTAGGCAAATATTTACAAGAAATTGCAGCAAACAAAGATGATTTTTGGAATTATAGAATTGTTGCCATTAAACGTGATTTTTCTACCATCATTCCACGCGGTGTTGATATTTGCAAACCGAATGACATTGTATATATTATAAGTAATAAAAAAGGTATTACACCAATGCTCGAAGTATTTGGGAAAAAGAAATTAGCAATCAACAAAGTTATGATTTTAGGAGGAAGTCGTACTGGTCGTGCAACCGCTCAAGTGCTTCAAAATCAATTTGATGTAAAGCTTATTGAAATTAATCAAACAAAAGCACACATATTAGCAGGCAGACTCACAAATACTTTAATAATTAACGGAGATGGACGAAGCACCGATTTGCTTGTTGAGGAAGGGATACGAACTACTGATGTTTTTATTGCCACTACCGAAAATTCTGAAACAAACATACTTTCGTGTTATTTAGCAAAACGCATAGGAGTTAAACAAACAATAGCAGAAGTTGAAAACATGGATTATGTAGGGCTGGCAATTGATATTGGCATTGACACCATAATAAACAAAAAAAATATAGCTGCCGATAGTATCTATAAATATACCTTAGACGAGCAAAATAAAATATCGTCAACGCGAAGCCTTACGGAATCTGAAGCACAAATTTTAGAAATAAATATTTCAAAAGGTATGAAAATTTGTGAAGCCCCTCTCAAAGAGATTAATTTTCCGAAAGAGGCGGTAATTGGTGGTATTGTGCGAAATAAAGAAGCGTTTATAGCTTCGGGCAACACGCAAATACAAGATGGTGATAAAATATTAGTGTTTTGCATGCCTACGGCAATAAAAGATGTGCAAAAATTATTTGAATAAGGGCAAAACAAAGAAAACGTACATTCTCAATCCAAACATTTTTGATTTTACAGTATGAAACAACTAAACATTCGAGCCATACTTTCAATATTAGGTGTTTTTTTACTCATAGAAACAATTGCAATTCTTCTGTGTGGCATTGCATCAATTGTGTATCATGAAAATGTATATCCCCTATTATTAACAGCAGGAATAACTGCAATGTGCGGGGCATTTCTGTATGGTGTATTTAGAAAAAGTAATGAAGAAATTGGAAAACGAGAGGGATATATAGTTGTAAGTACCGTTTGGGTGTTTTTTTCGATGTTTGGAAGTTTACCATTTTTGTTTTCGGGAGTTACAGCATCTTTTACCGATGCCTTTTTTGAAACAATGTCTGGTTTTACTACCACAGGAGCCAGTATCATTACCGATATAGAAGCTGTTGATAAAGGTGTGTTATTGTGGCGTAGCACAACGCAATGGTTAGGGGGAATTGGAATCATTGTGCTTTCGTTAGCAATGCTCCCAATGCTGGGAATTGGTGGAATGCAACTCTATGCAGCAGAGGTACCTGGTCCTACAAAAGAAAAAATTCACCCTAAAATAAAAGATACGGCACAGCGGTTTTTTGCAATTTACTTGCTTTTTACATCAATTCAAACTGTGTTACTTGTGTGTGGCGGTATGAATTGGTTTGATGCTATTAATCACGCTTTTACTACTATGTCGTCGGGTGGTTTTTCTACCTATAATGACAATGTTGCACATACAAGTTCATACATTCAATATGTAATCATAGTATTTATGTTTATTTCTGGTATAAATTTTACGCTTTCGTATTTTGCATTACACGGAAAATTTAGCCTTGTATGGAAAAACGAAGAGTTTAGAAATTATCTTGCTATTTTAATAACATTTGCATTGCTTATTACTGCTGTTATTTTACTCCACACTATTCGTACAACAGCACATACAACTATTTCGTTTGCTGAATATAAACAAACATTTCGAGATGCTTTGTTTCATGTAGTTTCATTAGTAACTACCTCTGGATTTGTTACGGTAGATTATTTACAATGGCCTCAATTAGCAACTGTATTATGCTTTGCTCTCATGTTTTTTGGTTCAAGTGCAGGTTCAACAGGAGGAGGAATAAAAGTGGTACGCTTAGTATTACTAACCAAACATAGTTTTTTAGAATTGAGACGATTGATACATCCCAATGCAATCATTCCCGTTCGTCTTAACAAAAAAGTGGTGCCAGAAAAAACAATTACCAATGTATTGGCATTTATAATAATATACATCGTAATATACATGTTTGGTGTAATCTTAATGTCGGCTTTAGGATATGATTTAGAAACTTCGCTTGGTGCTGTTGTTGCTACACTCGGAAATGTTGGTTCGGGCATTGGAGCTGTGGGACCATTTAACAATTATGCTTTTTTAACAACTGCGGCTAAGTGGATTCTTTCATTTTTTATGCTCTGTGGTCGGCTTGAATTATTTACAATACTCATTTTATTTTCTCCTGCTTTTTGGAAAAACTAAATTAGTAAAGTGTATTATGTGATACGATTTTTTGTACTATTCCCGAATAATTATACTCATCAGCCTGTAATATAGAAACAAAACCAAATTCCTGTAATTTTTTGGTAGTAACCGGACCAATACTTACAACCTGTAATTCAGGAACTGATACGATATCTTTAAAAAAGTCAACAAAATTCACAACAGCAGACGGACTGGTAAACACTATATACGTATAGTTTTTTTCTACTATTATTTCAAGAATTTTAGTATTAAACGAAAGAGGTTTATTTGTTTGATACACAATTAATTTATCAATATCAACAGTCTCAGGCATTCGCAAAGGAATTATATCTTGCGTTAAATTTCCTGTTGGAAATAATACACGTAAAGATTTTTGCTCAAATCTTTTTTTTAATTCTTTTGAAAAATCATCTCCATTATTATGCGGACACACGTATGTTGCAGCATGATTATATCGAACAAGTACATTAGCCGTTTTTTGTCCAACACAGGCAATACGAATATGCGAAGGAAGTTCATAGGTACGCGTGTATTCATGCAAAGATTCAAAGAAATATTGCACACCAAATTTACTTGTAAAAATAATCCACTGATAGGTAGAAATTGAAGAAATAGCATTTTGAATATACTGTGATTTTGCAATAGGTCTCACCTCAATCATAGGAAATGTATAAACCTGCATGCCATGTTCTACAAGTTGTTGCAACAAGGATATAGAACCTTCTACCGATGCGGTAGAAATAATAATTGGCGATATATTTTTAGTCATGTGTAATTGTTTTCAAAATTCTTTCAACCCCTGCATCATAAAATAATGTAGCAAGCATTTTACCTACATGTTCGGGGGTGTGAATTGAACCAGTTGTAGAAAAACGCAATACATCAGTTCCATCAATTGTAGAAATAAAAGCGGAAAGTTCAATGTTTTCATGAGAAATTGAACTCACACACCCAAGAGGCAATTGGCATCCACCCTGCATTTCGTATAAAAACGAACGTTCAGCCAAAGCTGCTGTCCATGTTGGAATATGATTAATTTTTTGTAGCATAGCAACCGTTTCCTCATCATTTTCTCTACATTCAATTGCAATTATACCTTGCGACACAGCAGGCATAATAATCTGTTCATCAAGTATTTCCGAAATGTAAGAATCAAGTCCTAATCGTTGTAAACCTGCTGCTGCCATAATCATTGCATCACAATATCCATTACACATTTTCGCAATTCTTGTATCAACATTTCCACGAATATCAACAATAGAAAAACGAGGATTGTATGCTAATAGCGCAGCTTTTCGGCGTAATGATGAAGTTGCAATAACATCATCAGGCAACAATTCAGAAAGTTTTTTACCCGTACAAGAAACCAAAGCATCACGAAATTCGGCACGTGGCAACACTGCCCCAATCATCAAACCTTCAGGCAATTGCGTTGGCAAATCTTTTAAACTATGCACCGCAATATCTACCCTTCCTTCTAACATTTCTATTTCAATTTCTTTGGTAAATAAACTTTTATCACCAATTTTTGAAAGCGATACATCAAGAATTTTATCTCCTTTTGTTTGTATAACCGAAAGAGATACAGACGATTCGGGAATTAAACGTTCAATTAATTCTTTTACAGTTTGAGATTGCCACAATGCTAATTTGCTTCCGCGAGTTCCTATACGAATATTCATTATTTTATTTTTCGATACGAAATAAATTATTAATAAGCTTTAGATACTGTTCTTTTCGACCATTATCGGTTATTTCTTTTAAATTTTTAATTAAAATCTGACTATATTTTCGTGTTAATTGCGTTGAAAATTCGTTTATACATGTACAATCGTGCTCAGTATTTTGTTGTGAAAATAGTCGATATTCATCTCTAAAAATTTTTTGAAGATGAAAATTAATAGCACGTATTGCTGGTTGTAAATTCCGAAATGAAAGCCATTCCATAAAATCGTTCACTACATCTTGAATTATCAACATTCCCTGCTCTACACACGCCTCACGTTTTTCTTTATTTTTGTCAATTATTTTTTGCAAATCATCAACCGAAATAAGCCTTACTCCTTGTATAGACGAAATTAAAGCCTCAATAGTACGTGGCACTCCCAAATCAACAAAAATTACTGATTTTTCATCTTTCATAATCGCCAAAAGTTGGGTATATGTAAGAATATATTCTTCGGTAGAAACTGCAAAAAGCACAATATCAGCCGTAGGGATATGTTGTACAAAATCAATAAAATCAACAAAACGAGCATTATATGCATGTACTATATTTTGAGCATTTTCGGGCGTTCTATTCGATACAATAAAATTGCGTACTCCTTTTTTATAAAATCCTTGCAAAGCCAATCGACCTGTTTCGCCCGTACCTATAAGCATAACTGTTGTATCGGCAGGTGAATGTATATTTTGCAAACACATATCCACAGCAACAAAACTTACCGAAGTTGCACCATACGTAATAGAAGTTTGGGAGCGGACACGTTTCCCCGCCTCAAATGATTTTTGGAACAATCGCATAAGCACCGCATCGGTAAGCGCAAGCTCTGCACAATATACATACGCTTGCTTTACTTGCCCAATAATTTGGTCTTCGCCTATTACCATTGAATCAATGCCAGCACACACACTAAAGAGGTGCGATGCCGCTGCCTCATCAACATACGTATAAAAATAATGTTGTGCATCAAAATCAATTTTTTTATATGCCATAAGGCAATTATACACAAGCACTAATGCTGTGCTACTATCATGTATTGATTGGGAAAAATAAATT
>Ga0265293_10006112_pt1 | contig 19524 bp, 21 predicted proteins | sample Munlanlewell138R_FD_192505 | JGI IMG/M metagenome (GOLD analysis project Ga0265293, IMG submission 192505) | Leachate microbial communities from a municipal landfill in Southern Ontario, Canada - Leachate well 138R | ecosystem: Engineered > Solid waste > Landfill > Unclassified | place: Canada... | reverse complement strand
TTAACGTCCTATTTCTAATGCTTTCATCGCTATGTTCTTGGCTGAATTAATTGAACTCATATTAGCTTCATAAGCTCTAGTAGCAGAAATCATGTCTACCATTTCAGTTGTTATATCCACATTGGGCATTTGTATATATCCATTTTCGTCAGCATCAGGATGACCAGGTTCAAAAATTTGTTTATATGGTGTTGTATCTTCTACTATCTGACTTACTTTCACACCCTCAGCTTTTTGAAGTTCATTAGTAAACTTTGATAAGTACGCTGAAAAAGGTGACGTTTCATTTCGTTTAAACACCACCATTTGTCTTCTATAAGGAGTTCCATTGCTTGTTCTAGTAACACTTGCATTTGCAATATTTTTTGAAATTACTTCCATTCTGGTTCTTTCAGCTGTCATCCCAGATGCGCTAATGTCAATAGAATTAAAAATTTTCAAAATTATCTTCCTCCTTCATTTATTACAGAATTAAGATTCTCAAATTGCCTAGATACTTGCCTACTTATTGCATTATAATAAATTTCATTCTTTGCTCTTTCTGCAATCTCAATATCAATATTTACGCTATTTCCATCTCTTCTAACTGCTAAATTTCTATTTTCCATAATTACAGAATTAAGACCATTTCCTACACTTACTTCAATGTGTCTCTTATTAGTGGTGTAGAGTTTTAACTTTCCATTCTCTAATTCGTTTTTTAAAATTCCTTCAAAATCCACAGTTTTTCTTTTATAATCTGGCGTATTTACATTTGCTATATTCTCAGATATTGCTGTATGTCTCAATGAAGCACCATCGAGCGCTGTTTTAAGAAAGTTTGCTGTGTTAAACATTTTATTAATCATAACTATCACCTTTCTATGAAAATTTATATACAAAATAATATATTTATTTACAAAAGGTTACATTTTTATAGATTCTTTATAATTATCCCAAAATATAAACAAAATTTATACATATTCTTTTAATATTCTACTTTTATTTTACTTTTCCTTTATTTATGTGTAAATATTTTTCAAATTTTTATATATGGTTCCAAAGCACTAAATTGAATATATTATAATATAATAATGCATAATGGATAAAACCAAATAAAAGCTGATAGATGGTAAACTATCAGCTTTTTCTTAATTTATTTAGTTCTTCTATTATCTTATCATTCAAAATTTTAATATATGTCCCTTTCATACCTAATGATCTAGATTCAATTACTCCTGCACTTTCAAATTTTCTTAGTGCATTTACTATTACTGACCTAGTTATCCCTACCCTATCGGCAATCTTACTTGCAACCAGCAGTCCTTCGTTACCGTCTAATTCATTAAAGATATGCTCAACTGCCTCTAACTCAGAATAAGATAATGTGCCAATAGCCATTTGAACTACGGCTTTTCTTCTTGCTTCTTCCTCAATTTCTTCATTTTTAGATCTAAGTATCTCCATTCCAACTATAGTCGCACTGTATTCTGCTAAAATCAAATCATCTTCTGAAAATTGTCTTCCAAACCTAGCTAATACTAGTGTCCCTAGTCTTGTCCCTCCACTTGTCAGTGGTACTACAGTTGTTACTTTATCTTGATAGTCGCATTTTGAGATTTGATCAAATACACATTCTGAGATCTCATCAATATTCTCTTTAGTTTCATTTATTCTTAATAATTCATAATTGTATTCCTGAGGGAATCTCTTTTCTTCAACTATTTCACTATTAAGTATGCCACATTCAAAGCCTTCATTTAGCGCAAAACCTAGAACCCTACCTTTTCTACTTGAGATATACACATTTGCATCTAGTATATCAGATAATACCAAGCTTATTTCAGCAAAGGAGACTGGTTTAGTACCTGTATTCTGCAGCGTTTTATTTAGTCTTCTTGTCTTAACCAATAAACTCTCACCCATCTAAATCCTCCCTATAACTATAATCAATTTCAAAAAATTATTTACTAATTATTTAAATAAGTATAAACAATAAAAATATTATCACACTTTTCAAAATATTTCAACATTTCCCATATAGCTATTACTAGTAAAAATCAGATTTTGTGTCCTAATCTGCTTTTGCTTCTTTAGATTTCTATAAAATCACATTTTGGATTTATACACTTTTTTTGGCTTCCTTTTTTTGATTTCTTTTCAACCAAAATATTTTTACACTTTGGACATTGTGAGTTAAGCGGTTTATCCCAAGAGACAAAATCACAGTCTGGGTATTTACTACATCCATAGAATTTTCTTCCCTTTTTTGAGGTTCTTTCTACAACATCACCATCGCACTTAGGACATTTAACACCTATATCTTGTGTAATTGGTTTTGTGTTCTTACATTCTGGATAACCAGGACATGCTAAGAACTTACCATATCTACCCATCTTTACAACCATATTTCTTCCGCATTTATCGCATATAACATCTGTTATTTCATCTTGTATCTCTATTTTACTTATCTCTTTTTCTGCTATCTCTAATTCCTTTGCAAAGTCTTTGTAAAAAAACGCTATTACTTTCTTCCAGTCAGAATTCTTATCTTCAATTTCATCTAGTTGCTTTTCCATTTCCGCAGTGAATTTTTCACTCACTACTCCTCTAAAGTATTCTTTTAGTAAATCTGTGACTACTACACCAAGTTCTGTTGGAATAAAAGATTTTCTCTCCAATAGTACATATCCCCTACTCAATATTGTGCTAATAGTAGGAGCATAAGTACTTGGTCTACCTATACCTAGCTCTTCTAAAGCTTTAACTAATGAGGCTTCTGTATATCTAGAAGGAGGTTGAGTAAAGTGCTGCTGAGGTTCAAGTTCTTTTAGTGGTAATTTTTCTCTTGCTTCTAATTCAGGTAACAGAATATCCTTTTCATCATCTTCAGCTCTATAAACCTTCAAAAACCCTTCAAAACTAATTTTAGAACCAGTTACCTTAAATATTAAACTATCTGCATATACTTTAACAGCTAGAGTTTCATATGTTGCAGGTGCCATTTGGCTAGCAACATATCGTTCCCATATTAGTTGATAGAGCTTTAATTGATCTTTTTTCAAAGAATCTTTTAAGGTGCTTGGCGTCCTAGTAACTGAGGTAGGTCTAATAGCTTCATGCGCATCTTGAATATCCTTCTTTTTCTGCATATTTTTGCTGCTATAATTTCCTAAATATTCTTCACCAAATACCTCCGAAATGTATTCATTTGCACTTTTTAAGGCCTCTTCTGAAACCCTAGTCGAATCTGTTCTGATATAAGAGATAAGTCCTACTGTTCCCTCTCCTTTTATATCCACACCTTCATAAAGCTGTTGCGCTAACATCATAGTTTTTTTAGTAGAAAAACCAATTCTTCTCGAAGCTTCTTGTTGTAGACTACTGGTAGTAAAAGGAAGGTTAGGTTTTCTACTCTTCTTACCTCTCTTTACATCTTGAACTATGAAATCTTTATCTTTCAAAAATAATACTATCTCATCAACCTGTTCCTTTGTACTTAGTTCAACCTTTGTTTCTTTATTATTCTTAAGCTCTCCATAAAAAGTTGCTTTAATTTTGTTCTTTTTCTTCAATAGAATTGCATCTAATGACCAATATTCCTTTGTGATAAACTTGTTTATTTCGTCTTCTCTGTCACATATTAGCTTTGTAGCAACAGATTGGACCCTACCAGCACTAAGTCCTTTTCTAACCTTCTTCCATAGTATAGGACTTATTTTATATCCTACTAATCTATCTAATACTCTTCTAGCTTGTTGAGCATCAACTAATGATCTATTAATTGTCCTAGGGTTCTTAATTGCATTTTGAACTGCACTTTTAGTTATTTCATGAAATTCAATACGACTTTTTTTATTTTCGTCTAATTCTAATATCTTTGCAAGATGCCATGAAATAGCTTCTCCTTCTCTATCAGGGTCAGTCGCTAAGTAAATCATATCTGCTTTTTTTGCTTCACTCTTTAATTCCTTAATTACTGGTCCTTTTCCCCTAATCGTTATATATTCTGGTTCAAAATTATTATCTATATCAATACCAAGTTTACTTTTTGGTAAATCTCTAATATGTCCAATTGAAGCCTTAACCTTGTAGTTTTTCCCCAGAAACTTTGATATAGTTTTGGCTTTTGCCGGTGATTCAACTATAACTAAATTTTTTGACAAAATTCCCACCTCCGAATATGATAATTTCTGTATTATATCAAAGAATTTGACTTAAATCTATATTATTCATTATCTAATAGTATATATTCTTCCTTGTAAATGCTTAATCACATTCTTCATTTCTAAAATAGTAAGAATGCTATTTAATTCTATAACACTTATACCTGTCCTATACGCTATTAGGTCACAGTGAATAGGTTCCTCTGAGATACACTTTATGATTCTAACTTCATCATCACTGAATTGATTATGGTCTAATTCAACTGCTTTAAAATGCTTAGAATATTTCTTAACTAAAGATGGAATCTCTTCAATTATATCCTCAACAGACATTACAAGCTTTGCTCCATCTTTAATAAGCAAGTTAGTACCCTGACTAAATATGCTGTTTATATTGCCTGGGATAGCAAATACGTCTTTTCCCTGCTCCATAGCATGGTGTGCAGTAATTAAAGAACCACTTTTCTCAGTAGCCTCCACTACTACTACTCCTAAAGACAATCCGCTAATAATTCTATTTCTTTGAGGAAAATTATATGGTAATGGCTGAGTGCCTAAAGGAAATTCTGAAATTATGCATCCATTTTCTTGAATTTTGTTATAAAGTTCTCTATTTGAATTTGGATAAACAATATCCACTCCACATCCCAAAACCGCGATCGTTCTGCCTTTATTGTTCAGCGCACCTAGATGTACCTGTGTATCTATCCCTTTAGCCATTCCGCTTATTATGCTAATTCCAATACTTGAAAGTTCGCTAGCAATCTTTTCGGAAGCCCAATTCCCATATGAAGTTGATTTTCTGGAACCAACAATTGCGATGGAGATTTCATCCTCTGGGAGTAACTGACCTTTTAAATACAAAACTTTAGGGCTATCATGTATATATCTAAGACTATTAGGATACCTCTCATCAAGGTATGTTATAATTTCTACTTTGTATTTATCAATCTTTTTCAATAAGTTTTCGTAATATATGTCATTTCTATTCTTTATGATTTCGTGTTTTGTATTTTCTTTTATCTCTTTAATTGCTAAAACATCCTTTGTATCTATGCTCCATATGCATCTTAACTCACCAAGTTTTTTACCTAAGACATCAATGATTCTGTTACTTACTCCATTAATACTAGAGAGCCAAATTAAAATATCCCTGTTATTCATTTTCATCCACCCTTAAACATTTTCGTTTACCAATACTTTCTGTCAAGATTCCTGTATTGGATAGCCTCTGCTAGATGATGATATTGAATTAATTCATTACCTTCTAAATCTGCTATTGTTCTAGCAACTTTTAGAACTTTATTATACGCTCTAGCACTTAAGCCAAGTTTACTAAAAGCATCTTTAAGCAATTTCTTACTTTTTGTATCTAGTTTACAGTACTTATTAATAATCTTTGTAGTCAATTGTGAATTTGAGTAAATTCCATCATTTTTATATCTTTCTACTTGAATTAGTCTAGCCTTATCAACCCTATGTCTGATTGCTTTCGAAGATTCTATGTTCGTATTCTCTTCTCCTAAATCGTTATAAGATACTGGAGTTACTTCAACGTGTATATCCATCCGATCTAATAGAGGACCGCTTATTTTACCTAAATATCTATCTATATTTTTTTGACTACAACTACACTGATGAATAGGATCTCCATAGTACCCACATGGACATGGATTCATGCTAGCCACTAACATAAATTTTGTTGGATAAGTTAGTGTTGCATTTACCCGAGAAATTGTAACCATTTCATCTTCCATTGGTTGTCTTAAAACCTCTAAAACATTCTTAGAAAACTCAGGCAATTCATCTAGAAAGAGAATTCCATGGTGTGATAATGATATTTCTCCTGGTTTAGGAATTCTTCCACCTCCAATTAATGAAATAGCTGAGGTGGTGTGATGAGGGGCTCTAAAAGGCCTTGAGCTTATAAATGATCTGTTATTCAACAAACCAGCAATACTATAAATCTTTGTTATCTCTAGGGATTCTTCAAATGTGAGCTTAGGTAATATTGAAGGTAGCCTCCTTGCAGCCATAGTTTTTCCAGAACCTGGTGGTCCCAAAATTATAATATTATGATGCCCAGCAGCCGCTATCTCCATTGCTCTTTTCAAGGTATACTGTCCCTTTATATCTGCAAAATCATCATAGTACTTTTCTTCCTCATTAGTTCGAATTTGATTTAAAGTAGAATATGATTCAATTACTAACTCTTCATTTAAGAACAAAACTAATTGCTCTAAGTTTTTCACAGGTATTATTTCGATATTTTTAACTACACTGCATTCATCTCTATTATCAAAGGGGATAACTATTCTTTTCAGCCCCTGTTCCATCAAGGAAATAGTTATAGGTAGTGCTCCATCAACTCTACTAATATTGCCATCTAAAGATAACTCACCAATAAAGCAAGTATCTTCAAAAAGCTTGTCTTTTACTACTTCCATTGCTATTAGTAACCCAATTGCTATAGATAAATCTAATTGAGAACCTTCTTTTCGTGTATTAGCAGGTGCTAGATTTACAGTAATTCTACTTAAGGGAAATTCGAATCCACTATTTTTTATAGCAGTTCTTACTCTTTCCTTTGATTCTTTTATTGATATATCTGGAAGACCAACTATATTGAATGCTGGGAGGCCACGTGATATATCAGTTTCAACTTCTACGATTGAACCATCTAGTCCTTGCAATACACAGGTTTTTACTTTAGATAACATATGAGTATTCTCCTTTTCCTTATATGAAAACAGAGTAAAATATTAAGAACAATTGTCATATTTTAGTTTATTCTATAATTATTAATAATTCAATACTAAGTTTACTATTCCTTTAAATATTCGGAAAATAGAAAGACTTTATAAGAAACTCAATGCTTTTTTCAATAATTAAAAACTGCCATATGGCAGTTTTTAATTACATTTTCTCTAAATTTTTATAGTCAAATCCAAAGGTATCAACCATTGCTTTATGTATCTTTTGCTCTTCTAAAGGTTTATCACTATAATCCCTCTTAACACCTACAATACGATCAACTTCTTCTAGGCCTTCAACCACTTTCCCAAAAGCCGCATACTCTCCATCTAAATGAGGTGCACTTTCTACCATAATAAAGAATTGTGAACCTGCAGAGTCTGGCATCATTGCCCTAGCCATAGAAATAATCCCACGTTCATGCTTTAAGTTATTTTCAAAACCATTACTTTTAAATTCTCCTTTAATAGAATAACCAGGATCACCTGTTCCATTTCCATAAGGACAACCTGTCTGTACCATAAAGCCAGGAATTACTCTATGAAAAGTAAGCCCATTATAAAATCCTTCCATAACTAATGATATAAAGTTTTTGACAGTGTTTCCCGCCACATCTGGATATAACTCTACCTTAATACTCTTTCCATTTTCCATTTCAATCGTTACTATAGGTTTATTATTCATTATAATCCTCCTTGTAAACTTTCAAAATCTCAAAATATTTCTATTGTAATAACAAGTACTATTATATAACGTTTTCTATATTATTCAAACCCATAATTTATAATTACTATTTCTTACTTACCCTATATTATTAGATAAGCACCCATAATTGATAACTTTTGCCTGTCTATAAAAAATTGTAGCTATTCCTTGGGTAATATCCATAGTACGACATATATTAATAAATAAAAACACTAATCGTCTTTTATATCGCTTTTTAACTTCATGGATAAAATAAGTGTACTGGAACATAATATTATTATGTTAATTCATTTTATAATATACGGTTTATTAGGAATGATAATGGAAATATTTTGGACCGGTATCCATTCTCTTATATCAGGAGATCTGAATTTAATTAGCCAAACAAGTATTTGGATGTTTTTTATTTACGGATCAGCTGTATTTTTAGAACCTATACATGATAAAATAAGGAGGAAAAACGTAATCTTTAGAGGTATTACTTGGACATTTCTAATATTCATTATAGAATTATTATGTGGTTTTTTACTAAATTTATTAATTGGCTCTTGTCCATGGGATTATAAAGACTCAACTGTATACACACTAAATGGTTATATAAGGTTTGACTATTTCCCAGTTTGGTTTGTAGTTGGATTAGTATTTGAAAAAATACATGCCTTTCTAGATAAGGGATTTATAGGGCTTAGGTAATAATAATTATCTTATTATGTCCAAAAGGCATTTACAATATGATTGATTTTCTCACTAGAATTCAAATAAACTTCAATTATATCAAATCTATATTGACACTCTTTTATATTTTTTATTTTTATATAATTTTGTGCTACTCTAATAATTTTTTGCTGTTTTTTATAGTTTACAGATTCATATGGAAAACCATACTTATTATTACTCCTTGATTTTACTTCGATAAAAACAATAGTATGATCTATTAGGGCAATAATATCTATTTCTCCAAACTTTACCCTAAAATTCCTTTCCAGAATTTTATATCCATTCTTCAACAAAAAGTTAAGAGCAATTCTTTCTCCAATATTTCCAATAGTTCTTGTATTATTCATTGTCATCTTCCCTCTCCTTATCTAGGCTAAAAATAAAGGATAGAATTTCTGCAACAGCTGTATATAATTCTTCAGGTATTTCTTCAGTTAATTCTAACTTAACTAATTGGTCTACTAATACTTTATCTTCAATAATGTTTACTCCTTCTTCAAAGCCCTTCTCGATAATATTATCTGCAACTACCCCTTTTCCCTTTGCAATTACATAGGGAGCTTTGTTTTTTTCAGCATCATATTTTAAAGCTACAGCAACTTTATTCTCTTTTTTCTTCATTATAATCACACTCTTATATTTAAGTTATAGTTTAATAAAAAATCATCATCAACAAATATATTACTTGGAAAATTTGTTTTATCTTCTTTTAAATTAATTATTACTATTCCAAGTCCAAGTTTCTCTAAATTCTTTTTTAAATCTATAATGTTTTTTGAAAAGTATTCTATTAGTTCTTTTTCAATTATAAAATCTAATATTACCTTTTCATAATCAAAATTACATATAATCTCTACCTTCTTTAAATTTTTAGTATTTAAGGATATATAAAAAACATAGTTACTCTTTTTTGATTTATTTTTCTTTCTCATTATAGTTATATTACATTCATCATTCTCTTCATTAAACATTAAAGGTAATTGAACAAATGGAAAATAAGAATTAAATTTTTGATAAAGTTTCATATCTTGAAGCAAGCCTTCTAACTCAATACTAACCTCTTTATTCAAATTTTTATTGTTTGTTTTTAAAGATTGAATTTGTACGAAAAGACTATTGACTTTATTAATAAAGGATTTGATACTGTCTTTATCAAAACCATTATTATCTTTAAAATTGATAGTCTTAATGTCAATTTCACTAAGTTTATCTAATGTTTCAATAAGCAAGCTATTATCACTTGAGTTATTGACTTTTAGACGCTCAACAAAATCTAAAAATGGTCTAATCATTCCTTCCCCACTATCTAATAACTTGGTTAAGCTTTCATAATTATCTATAGATATTTCATGTCCTAATTTCATTAGCAAAACTGTTTTATTTGTAAAATCCATTGATGAAGTATTCTCACCCAATATTGATTTTAGACTCTTTTTTACCATTTCAGTAACATTAATAAACTCCCTGTAACTTGTTTCAACTTCCTTAGTATTTTTGTCTATAAAGTTATTATTGTTACTATTCAGTGGGTCATCTACACTAAGTACCTTTCCTGAATTCTCTGTATTATAATCAACTTTTATTAGTTTCATAATACTATCATTTAATGGAGATACGCCAGAATCAACCGTAATTATCTCCTCACCATTACCAAGATTTATAAGACTGTCTAATTTTTCAAGGTATTTATTGGTCTTAAGAATATTTTCTTGAGATAATGGCATTTTTAAGCTTAATATTGCTTTGATAATAAGTTCGTTTTCGGAAGTTTTCGGTATACTATAAGTATCTAGAACCTTATTAATAAAAAGCTTCAATTCTTTTTCTACTGATAATTTTTCAACACTAGCAATATTATAGTCATCTTGATAAATGGGCTGTAAAAAAATCTTATTATCTTCAATGCTTTTTACAAGAAAAGTCAATAATTTATTGTTTAAACTACTTAAATTTATATTTGTTTTTGCTTCTAATATTTCTCCATTTTCAAGTGCTAAAGTAATATCCTCTTCACTAGTTTCTAAAACCTTAGCCTTTAAAAATAATCCTTCTCTTAAAGATTTATCATTATTGAGTATTAAATTGTCATTTAAAAAAGTATTTGTTACTTTCATATTTATCACCAACATATCTTTTCATTTTTAAACATCAATAATCTTTGTTAAGAAGCTTATTCTATGTATCGAAGAAGGACCATATTTCTTAATTGCCTCTATATGGACTTTAGTACCATAACACTTATGTTTTTCAAATCCGTACTCAGGATACTCCTGGGCCCATTCTCCACACTTTCTGTCTCTGTATACCTTAGCTATAATTGATGCCGCAGCTATACCATGACATTTTTCATCACCTTTTATTATGTTTAACTGTGGTAAATCTACATCTATTTTTTCAGCATCAATCAAAATATAATCTGGAGTTATTGGGTTACCATCTCTATCTCTAAGAGATTCGATAGCTTTTTCCATAGCAATATGTGTACATTTCTTTATGTTCAGTTTATCAATTGTCTTTGAATCAACACTACCTATTCCTATAGCAACAGCATTTTTTGATATTATATCATACAGGATTTCTCTTTTCTTAGGAGTAAGCTTTTTAGAATCTTTCACTCCCTCAATCAGTAAATCAATTGGAAGTATAATGGCACAAGCTACCACATCTCCTGCTAAGCAACCTCTACCGACTTCGTCTATACAGGCTATTTTTCTATAGCCTTTACTCCATAATTCTCGCTCTATCTCTAGCATAATTTTGCCTCCATTCAATCATTATTCAACCATTGATATTTATCCCTTAATATAAGGTAAAAGCCTTCCTATTATTATCGGAAGGCTAATCATAATTCTTTATATCTTCAGGATATTCTAATGTAATCTGACCAATCAAGCCTCGTCTAAATTCATCTAATATAAGATGACTTACCCTAGTATAGTCAATCTCTTCTTTTCTCAGAAGGCAACCTCTCCTAAAAGCAATTTTCTCCATAACCTCGATTGGCTTATTATTTTCTATCTCTATATCATATCTACTTTCTAGAAAAGCTTGTTCTTTTTTTATTAATCTTTCAATAAACCTAAGAGCAAGAGTTTCTATGTCCATTATCTCATCCTTAATGGCACCTGTAAAAGCTAAATTTAATGCCACATTTTCATCATCGAATTTCGGCCAAAGTATCCCAGGTGTATCTAATAGCTCAATATTACCCTTTAACTTAATCCATTGCTTACCTTTAGTAATTCCAGGTCGATTGCCTGTTTGTGCACCTTTCCTTCCGGCTAAGGAGTTAATCAAAGTTGATTTCCCTACATTAGGAATTCCTACAATCATTGCTCTGATTGAAGTATTTTTAATTCCTTTTAATTCTCTTAACTTCATTTTTTCTTCTACTGCTTTATTGGCTTCATAAAAAATGTTGCTGATGCCTAGACTACTTACAGAGTTTGCTAATATAACAGATTGAGCTTTTGATTTATAGTGATCAATCCATTTACGGTTAACCCTTTCATTGCTAAGATCGCTTTTGTTCATAACAACTATCCTAGGCTTATTACCAATTAGCTTGTCAATGTCTGGATTTTTACTACTATAGGGAATCCTTGAATCAAGTAGTTCAATTACTAAGTCAACTAGCTTCAAATTATTGCTAATTAAATCCTTTGTTTTTTTCATATGCCCAGGATACCAGTTAATGTTCAACATTATCACCAACCTTTTTATGTACTAGCATATTAGTTTCAATATCTTAAAATAAACATTGGGACTGTAGCCAGTCCCAAATTTATTAATAATTTGTTTTCTCTTTTACTTTTGCTGATTTACCTTGTCTTTCTCTTAGATAGTTAAGTTTAGCTCTTCTTACTTTACCTCTTCTAATTACAACTAGTTTTTCAATTTTAGGTGTGTGTAGAGGAAAAGTTCTCTCAACTCCTACTCCATAGGAAATTCTTCTTACTGTAAAAGTTTCTCCTAATCCACCGCCTTGTCTCTTAAGTACAGTTCCTTCAAAGACCTGAATTCTCTCTCTGTTACCTTCTTTAATTCTATAATGTACTTGCACAGTATCTCCTACATTAAAATCAGTAACTTCGTTATTGATTTGTTCTTGCTCAAGCATTTTAATAATATCCATTTTATTACCTCCCTTCCTTCTAGACGTTCATGCATATCTGCAGAGGACCGCCCATTTTCCACAAATGAAATTGTATCATATAAATAAGAAAATTACAACTGATTTTTATGATAAGCTTTATCAACACTTTTTTATGCATTTTTCCCTTTCTCAATTATATCCTTTATTATTTCCTGTTGTTCTTTATCAAGGTTATTCATTTCAATAAGGTCTGGTCTTCTCTCATAAGTAACCTTTAGAGATTCATATTTTCTCCATTTATTTATTTCTTTATGATTCCCTGATAATAGGATCTCAGGAACTCCAATATCATTAAATAATCTTGGTCTTGTATATTGAGGGTATTCCAAAAGACCATTGAAATGGGATTCATCCTTAAATGATTCTTGGTTATTTAAAACTCCAGGTAACAATCTTACAATTGAATCAACTACAGCCATAGCGGCTACTTCTCCACCAGTTAATACATAATCACCGATGGATATCTCGTCATCAATATAATTCTCAATCACTCTATTATCTATACCTTCATAATGTCCACATAAAAGTATAAGATGTTTTTCTAACGATAATTTATTGGCAATCTCTTGATTATAAGTTTTTCCTTTAGGACTAAGAAAGATGATTTTACTTTTTTCTTCCTTTACTGAAGTAATTGCATCATATATTGGCTCAGGGCTCATTACCATACCTGCGCCACCACCAAAAGGATAGTCATCCACTCTTTTGTGTTTATCCTTTGAAAAGTCTCTTATATTTATACAATTAATGCCCACAATATTATTATCTACTGCTCTTCCTATAATACTGGTGCCTAAAAAATTCAAAAACATCTCAGGAAAAAGAGTAAGTATATCTATTTTCATTCAATCAGCCCTTCAATAGGTTCTATAATCATTTTTTTATCTTCTATACTAATATATTTAATAACATCTTTAATAGCAGGTATTAAATATTCTTTTTCTGTATTATTAGCTATATCTGCTCCTCTGACAACATAAACATCATTACTTCCAGGTTGTAAAACATCTACAATTTCCCCTAACTCTTTACCATCAATAAGAAAAACCTTAATTCCAATTATTTGGTGGATAAAATATGAGTCTTCGGGCAATTCAATAGCATCTTTTTCTTCGATGACAATATACTTATCTTTGAATTTTAAAACATCATTAATATTATCATGTCCTTTAAGTTTTAACATTACAAAGCCTTTACTATACCAAACTCTTTCAATTTGAATACAACTTTTATCATCTTCTATATATACAGAATTCAGTTTCTCAAATCTTCTATTATTGTCTGTTAGAGGCAATACTTTTACATCACCTTTTATTCCATGTGTATTAACTATTTTACCAACTCTAATATATTTCATGAGTACACCTACCATTTTCATAAAAAACATTGCACATATGTATAATATACCACTCAAACATTCAAATTAACAATATAAGTAAATAGGGGTTAGCTAAACTAATCCCCTATTGAATAATTTCTACGACTACTCTTTTATTTTCTTTAATTGCCGCAGCTTTTACTAAGGTTCTTATAGCTTTAGCTATTCTGCCTTGTTTTCCTATGACCTTTCCCATATCCTCTGGGGCTACCTTTAACTCAAGGATAATTGATTGAGTACCTTCAATTTCGTTTACTACAACCTCATCTGGATTGTCAACAAGTGCTTTTGCAAGTATTTCAACTAATTCTCTCATCTTACTTCACCCCCCCGAAAGCAATTATTCGGATTTTTTAGTAGCTTCATATTTTTCTGTAATTCCATTATTCTTAAATAAGTAATTGACTGTATCAGTTGGTTTTGCACCACTGTTTAACCATTTGATAGCTTTCTCATCATCAATCACTACTTCTTTTGGCTCTGATATAGGGTTATAGTATCCAATTTCCTCAATAAATCTACCATCTCTTGGTGAACGAGAATCTGCTACTACAATTCTATAAAAAGGTTTTTTCTTAGAACCCATTCTTGTTAGTCTAATTTTAACTGCCATTTTTTCACCTCCTTTAAAAAGTAAGATTATTTAAAAAGGTAAGTTAAACCTTCCTTTTTTCTTCATGGTTTTTTCCATTCCTGAAAATTTCTTAAGCATTTTCTTGGTTTCATTAAATTGCTTTAGGAGTTTATTTATTTCTTGAATACTCGTTCCACTTCCCTTTGCAATCCTTTTTCTTCTACTACCATCAATAATCACTGGATTCAGCCTTTCTTCCTTAGTCATTGACTGAATGATTGCCTCTATATGAACTAGTTCTTTTTCATCAACATTAAGATTCTTTAACTGTTTTGAATTTACCCCTGGAATCATCTCTAATATTTGGCTCATTGGTCCCATATTTTTCATCTGCTGTAATTGGTCTAGAAAATCCTCAAAAGTAAACTGTTGACTACGTAATTTTTTCTCTAATTCTAAAGCTTTTTTTTCGTCAAAGCTAGATTGAGCTTTCTCAATTAGGCTTAACATATCACCCATACCTAATATTCTAGATGCCATTCTGTCAGGATAAAAAGTTTCTAGCTGATCTAATTTTTCACCCATACCAACAAACTTAATAGGCTTATCGGTTACAGACCTAATAGAAAGAGCTGCTCCTCCTCTTGCATCACCATCAAGTTTTGTCAATACTACTCCAGTAATTCCTAACTTTGCATTAAAGGATTCTGCCACAGTTACTGCATCTTGTCCAGTCATAGCATCAACAACTAGTAATATTTCACTAGGCTTGACTTGACCTTTAATATTATCTAGTTCCTCCATAAGTTGTTCATCAATATGGAGTCTACCAGCGGTATCAATTATAATAAGGTCATTTCCATTCTTTTTCCCATGTTCTATTGCAGCCTTAGCAATATTAACTGGGTTTTGCTTATCACCCATAGTGAAAACTGGCACATCTACTTTTTCACCAACAACCTCTAGCTGTTTTATCGCAGCGGGTCTATATACGTCACACGCCACAAGTAAAGGCCTCTTGCCTTTTTTCTTTAGCAAGGCACCCAGCTTTCCAGAAGTAGTAGTTTTACCTGCCCCTTGTAGACCACACATCATTATAACTGTAGGTGGGATATTCGAAAATTCAATTTTACTTTCTTTTTCACCCATCAACTTAGTTAATTCTTCGTTTACTATCTTAATCACTTGTTGTCCAGGCGTTAAGCTCTCCATTACCTCATAACCTATAGATCTTTCCCTAACTGCATTCACGAATTTTTTAACTACCTTAAAGTTAACATCGGCCTCTAATAAAGCTAGTTTTACTTCCCGCATAGCATTATCAACATCTTTTTCTGATAGTTTCCCTTTGCCTTTAAGCTTACCTAAAGCATTTTGTAGTTTTTCAGCTAAACCTTCAAAAACCATCATTTAACCTCCTGGCCAATTTCTAATATTTCAATAATAATATCATTTATCCTTCTTATCTGATCTCCAGCTTTTATATACTTTTTTTCATCTAGTAGTCTAATAGCCATATCTGAATTATCTAATATATCTTTAATTTTCTCTTTGTTCTCAGAAAACTTTTTCACTAAACCCAGCTTTTCTTCAAAATTAAAAAGTTTATTTTCAGATCTTTTCAGCAAGTCATGTACTCCTTGCCTACTAATTTCAAGAAGTTCTCCAATTTCGCTTAATGATAGATCATGTATATAATAATATTCAATTATTGAATATTGTTTTTCGTTTAACAACTTTCCATAAAAATCGAAAAGCAAACCAATCTCAACAATCTTCTCAAACATTAAATCACCAGTTTCTTAGTGTAAAGTTTTTCACTTGACAGTAATATTTTATACTATGATTCATTCTTTGTCAACATAAACTCAGTAAAAAACACCTAAAACATTTAGCTTATCAACCTTAATTCTAATCCTCAAAAATAGCCTCAACAAAACTTAAAGGATTAAAATCTTGTAAATCTGCTATCTTCTCTCCTACACCAACTAATTTAACTGGTACATCTAGTTCAGATTGTACAGCTAAGACTACTCCTCCCTTAGCAGTACCATCTAATTTCGTTAATACTATCCCAGTTATATCACATGCTTCTTTAAAAACTTTTGCTTGAGAAACTGCATTCTGTCCAGTAGTTGCATCAACAACAAGTAATACTTCTTTTTTTGCATCAGGATATTCTCTTCCTACTACTTTAAATATTTTACTAAGCTCATTCATTAAATTCTTTTTATTGTGTAGTCTACCAGCAGTATCGCATATTAACACATCAGTTTTTCTAGCTTTAGCTGCTTGGATCCCATCAAAAATCACTGCTGCAGGATCTGAGCCTTCTTGATGTGCAATTATATCTACCCCCGCTCTATTGCCCCATTCCTGTAATTGCTCTATTGCTGCTGCTCTAAATGTATCACCTGCGGCAATAAGTACTTTTTTTCCTTCAGATTTTAGTCTTGAAGAAAGCTTACCTATAGTTGTAGTTTTTCCAACCCCATTTACACCTACGACTAGTATAATTGCAGGAGAAGGGTCTATATTTAGTTTCCCATTTTCATCTTTTGTTAAGATGTCTATTAGAACCTCTTTTAATAATCCTCTCACTTCTTTTACTTCATTCACTTTACTATCCTTTACTTTCAGTCTTAACTCTTCAATTATTTTTAATGATGTATTTACACCAATATCTGCACTAATTAAAACCTCTTCTAACTCTTCAAAAAGCTCTTCTTCTATTTTCTTATAAGATTTCAGTATTAAATCAATTTTTTCTGTAATTCCTTTTCTAGTTTTAGAAAGTCCGCTTTTTAATCTGCTAAAAAATCCTATATTATCAGAATTCAACTTATCTTCTTTTTCATTACCTTCATCACTATAACCCTTTTTATTATCATAATCATCTTTGCTTTTTTGTTCTTCATTTAGCTCTGAAGCAAAAATATTATTGTTATCATCATAATCCTTTAGATTATCATCTTTAAAGAATTCATCTAATTCTTCTTCAGTTAACTCAAATTTTTCAATAATAGATTCTTCAATAGACTTTTCGCTTATATCATTTTCATTATCTAAATTACTACTATTTTTATTGTTAACTTCTTTTATATCTTTTTTTCCCCTATTAAAAAAATCTTTAAACATTAAATACCTCCTTAGCTTGCTTTTTCGTTATTCTTTTCAGTTAATTTCACTGAGATCAATTTGCTTATCCCTTCTTCTTCCATAGTAATACCATATAAAGAATCTGCACACTCCATAGTTCCTTTTCTATGTGTTATTATAATGAACTGTGTTTCATTAGAAAATTCCTTTAAATAATCTGCATATCTGTACACATTTGCATCATCAAGTGCAGCCTCAATTTCATCGAGTATACAAAATGGTGTTGGCTTAGTTTTAAGGATTGCAAACAATAGAGCAATGGCTGTAAGAGCTCTTTCTCCACCTGACAACAAAGATAAGCTTTGAAGTTTCTTGCCAGGTGGTTGAGCTATTATTTCAATGCCACTTGTTAAAATGTTCTCTTCATCCTCTAGAAATATATCTGCTTTGCCTCCACCAAAAAGTTTCACAAAAACCTCAATAAAATTGGCCTTAATTATGTCGAAGTTTTCCTTAAATTGTTCCTTCATTCTTAAACTCATGTCTTTAATAACAACATCAAGTGATTCCTTTGCTTCAGCTAAATCTTTCTTCTGAGATGTTAAGAACTCAAACCGTTCACTTACCCTAACAAATTCTTCAATGGAATCTAAGTTAATATTTCCTAAAGCTCTTATTTTATTTTTAAGTTGGCGTATTTCATTTTGAACCCTGGTTACATTTTCAATATTTTTTCTAAAATTTAGCGCCATCTGATAAGTCATCTCATATTCTTCCCATAGCTTATTATTTATATTTTCTAGTTGCATATTATACTTTTCCTGCTTTATTTCTAGAGATGAAGCACTCTTTTGAATATCATAAATTTTCCTGTTCATTTCATTTAGTTTTTCTTGATCCGTGTAATATGTTTGCATAAAATTGCTTCTTTCTGACTTAACATCATCAAGCTTAATATCGTATTCTAAATGCTTTTCAGACAGCTTTTTCTTATCATTAAGTAGTAAATCTATTCTATCTTTTTCAAGAAGCACCTCTGTTTTATTGTTTTCCTGTTCTTTTATTTTTTTCTTAATATCTTCACTAAGATTAATACGGTTGTCAGCATAATTATCAATTGAATCTGCTATAGTTTTTAATTCTTGTTTAACTGTAGCAATCTTAATTTGTAGGTCTGTATTAGATTTGATGGACTCATCCTTTATGACTTTTTGTTTATCTGATTCCTTGGATAACTCTTCTGTTTCAAACTGAATGAGCTTCGCTTTTTTTTCTAAAACTTCTATTTCCATTTCTAAGTCAACAATACTTATATTAGATGTATGGTTTTCATTAGTGAGTTGATTTTGTTCTCCTATATATTTTTCTATTAATGAGTTGTTTCTCAAATTATCCGAATCAAACTGATTAAACTTATTTTCTAACTTAACTAAATCAACATTATACTTACTTAGACAATCATCAATACTTAATAATCTTGCTTCTAATTCTATTATTTCTTTTTGATATTTTTGAGCTTCTATATCTAAATTTGAATATTTATTATTTAGATCATTTATTTCTTTTTCTAACTCCTTTATCTGTCTATCCCTACCTAATATATTTGTTGTGCTAGTACTGAAACTTCCTCCAGTCATTGAACCGCCAGGGTTTAATATCTCTCCATCAAGTGAAACGATCTTATATTTATGTCCGCTTTTCTTTGAGAGCTCAATACCAGCATCTAAAGTTTCTACAATTAAGACACATCCAAGCAAATATTCAAATATATTATTGAAATTCTCATGATAATTAACCAACTCAGATCCAATTCCTATTAATCCATTGGATTGCAGTAGCTTTTTTTCTCCTATACTTAGTCCTCTAGTCTTAATTGAAGAAATAGGCAAAAAAGTTACTCTTCCTAGCTTGTTCTTCTTTAAAAACTCAATAATATCTTTAGCTTCATTTTGAGTTTCAGTGACTATGTTTTGTAATGATGAACCTAAGGCTACTT
>Ga0265293_10006111_pt1 | contig 19524 bp, 15 predicted proteins | sample Munlanlewell138R_FD_192505 | JGI IMG/M metagenome (GOLD analysis project Ga0265293, IMG submission 192505) | Leachate microbial communities from a municipal landfill in Southern Ontario, Canada - Leachate well 138R | ecosystem: Engineered > Solid waste > Landfill > Unclassified | place: Canada... | reverse complement strand
CCCACGGAAAACGTCGGTGCGTCGTTCCCTTAGCAGCTCGCTCCCACTCAGCCTCTGTCGGTAAACGCCCCTCTGCCCACTCGCAATAGCTTTTGGCTTGCAACCAATCCACACAATTGATCGGGTGCTTCTCTTTAGCTGCTACATTATACGTGCAGTTACTATCTGTGTTTGCAGCTGTGCAGCTCCCTGCTTCTACACATAGCTTATACGACGCAGCCGTTACCAAATAGCGGTCCATCATGTACGCGCTTAAAGTCACATTGTGGCTCGGTTGTTCACCAATGGATTCCCAACTGTCGCTATCTGGGCGCCCCATCCCAAAGGTCGTAGATGGCCCCGTTGCGGGTATCCGTACGCGGTCAGGGGTTTTACAATTTTCTCCAGTCCAATTTAACGAGCAACAGATATTCGGTCCTGAGCAAATCTTCCCTTCTTGACAAGGAGGATCACATACTGGCGTTACACATGTCTCTCCACTCCAACCAGATGCGCATGTGCACTTATTGGGAGCGCTGCAAGTACCACCGTTTTGGCAATCTTCAGCGCAAATCGGCTTACACTCTGCGTTGATGCATTGGTAGCCATCATCGCACTCTTTGCCATGGCCTGTTAAAAAACAACCACCGCAGTGCTTCGGATCATTTTTGGGGTTAATACAAGCTGCGCCGCAAGGCACAAAGCCTTCAGCACAGTCAGAACCGCACACACCGTTACTACAGCGTAAACCTGCCGTACACTTTGCGCCCCTACCCTCGGCTACGCAATCGCCACAGTTTTCATTATCGCTCTGTGGATTTATACATGTTCCCTCGCAGCTAAGTAACGGCGATAGGCACAACAATTGGCAATAGCCATCTGTACACGACACCCCCTCAGCACATCGTTTACCCGTACCATCGTAAAAACATCCACTGCAGTTATCGTTATCCCTCATAACATCAATACAAGTGGCAGCATTGTTAGTATCCAAACACGCCTCCTGATGCTTTTCACACGGCTCTCTACAGGCATAAACAAAAACTTCTTCACTTAAGCCCACGGGACGGCAAATATTTTTATTAGTACAACGCCCCTTCTTTACCCCGTAATCAGCATCACTGCCCATCTCGCATTTGCCAGCTGCTCGCATTTCATCAAAACTGCAATCATCCATCTCATCGGGGCAGCAGCGAGCATCACGCGGAGGCACAAACCTTCTTTGTTAGGTGTAAAATTGAGAACTTCACCCGTCTCGCAAGATAAAATAAGGAAGTAGCCCATGAACAATAAAGTAAATACACTTAACGCAAGCTTTCTATGCACAAAATAAATACGCTCAAGCATCTTAGCAATCCTCCGCCAAAACAAAGCCCAAGATGGTTGTAACATTACAAAGCAAGCTACACAAATAATTCTTTGTCGTAGCTCGCCCTGCTTACGCGGGGGCGAGCTTACTTCGGCTCAAAGCAAAGAAGCTGTATTTTTAATAGACAAATTGCTAGACTTACAATGTAATAAATACAAAATTATTTCCATGCGCGAATTCCTATAAAAGCTCTGATTTATTGGGGCTACCGTCTAAGGGCTTTAGCCCTTAGAACCCGCTTTGGTGTGTAGGGCATTGATTTTATTAATTTTATTTTGAATACCCAGCTAACTTTCGTTATTTTACCCTAGTCACTTTTGATTGTTTTGCGTTAATCAGAGCATCTTTAGGCCTTGGCGAGAATTTTGCCGTAAATATTAACGCAAACGCTTCCCGGCACCGTAAACAGCAACGATGTCGCTCTTTTGAGCACGATAAAACGCTCGTTCAAAGCGCTCGCGTACACTTAGTCTTTGCGTGTCTAGCTCTTTAGTATCGTCGATGACCAGTGCATGTAGCTCCTGACCCGCCACCAAACCAGGCTTTTCTCCAAAATACTCAGCCGCCGCCGAACTAGCCAAGTAATACGCCTCTGCCACCGTCAAAAAGTCCTCTTGCCACTCACTAAGTATGCGGCGAAATTTTGACACACGTATAGCTTCCGCCACAACACCCATCATACTAAGTATGGCGCCACCCGCGATGTCACTACCTAAAAGCACTTTTTGCCCCTCAGCAATCATGCGCTTAACGGGAGCTGCTCCACTCATAAGGTTTGTGTTTGAGTCTGGGCAATGAACGACGTAAACACCGCGATCGCGCATGGCTTTTCGCTCTCTAGCGTCCGAATGGACGCAATGCGCCATCAAGCTGTGATCGCCAAAGAGCCCATATTTATCGTAGCTCTCCCAGTATTGCACACAATCGGGGTGTAAATCCTTAACCCACGCAATTTCGGCCAAATTCTCCGACAAGTGAGATTGCACATATAAGTCTTGTTCTTTAGCGATTTTACCCAGTGCCGCCATCAACTCGTCGCTGCAGGAGGGGGTAAAACGCGGTGTAATAATGGGACGGATGCGCTTAAAATCCTTGCTCTGCTCAAGCCACAATAAGGTTTCACTCACCGACTCCTCGCAGCTTTCTTGTAGCGGCGCTAAGCCATTGCGATCCATGTTAACCTTGCCAACAAAGCCGCTCAAGCCCGCCGATTCGAACTCCTCCATCAATAATAAGGTGCTTTCGCGGTGTATGGTTGAAAACGCGCAAACCCGCGTAGTTCCCCATGCTATCAACTCCTGCGTTAGTCGCTTGTATACATCGCGCGCATATGCAACATCGGAAAATCGCGCCTCGGTTTTAAAGGTGTACGTGTTTAGCCACTCGATCAGCGGAAGATCCATACCCATGCCTAGCATCGGGTACTGCGGCGCATGAAAGTGCATGTCACCAAATGATGGCATCAGCAGCGCATTGCCAAAATCATTCCGCTCTGCTTGCTCAAAAGCTTCAGGAATCGTATCAAATATGCCAACAATCCTGCCCTTCTCCAAGCAAAGATACGCATTTTCCACAATTTGTAGATCGCCGTAACTCGGAGCGTGAATAATATTCGCCTGTATCACCAATCTCATGCACAAACCTCGCTTTTTCCTACTCACAGCCTGCTTGATGCAGGAATACAAGTTATTTATCCACAATGCGCTGTGGCATGCAAGCATTGCCGTGATAAAGATGCACTGATTTATGACTAGGGAAGCTCTGAACAATGCACAAACAGTAAGGGGCAGCTTTCAAACCTGCCTATGAGAAAAACAACGAAAATCAAGCGGGTTTTCAAAATAAAGTCAATAAAATCAATGCCCTACACACAAAAACGGGTTCTAAGGGCTCAGTTCCTCAATTCCGACTACGATTTGCGCTGCACTCACGCAGGCTTGCGTTCGATTGCGCAAATCTAGTCTCATGAAAAACCTACGGTTTTTTTTCTTGTTCGCATGTCACAAGCTCAAGCGAGCTTGGCTTGGACATGCTCACTGCGAAAGCGGGTCATCAACTCGTAAAACACTTAGTTTTACTCGTTTCGACCCCTTAGACGGGGTTTGGGGCGGTAGCCCCAATAAATCAGAGCTTCCTTAACGGTTTTTTGCATTCATCGGCGCTTCTTTGAGCATGCTTATGTAAAAAGGGCATCGTTTTCATAAGAGAGGCATTTTAGTCAATACGGCTTCAATTCCTTGGGATGGCTAAAAATTTGAAATCGGCACAATTCTTGCTAGTATGTTATACGTGTTGCCTGATCGCAGGTGAAGGCATGGGTTAATTGAACTTAAGGAGTAGAGTGATGAAAAAACGATATTTGTTAATGCTTGGTTTAGGCGCTTTATTAATGACACAAGCTTGTGACGACAGTAGCAGCAAACCCAAATACAAAGCAGGTGATGCGTGTAAAAACTTGGTAAATTCCAAGGGTTTTTGTGACCGCGGAAGTCGTGTGTTTTGTAATATTACAGGCACTATCGTAGTTGAGTCCTGCGCCCAAGGCTGCGAAGTACGAGATAGCGGCGAAGCTTTCTGCACAGGGCAAGAGGAAGAGAAAAAATACGTAGTGGGTGCTTCTTGTGGCGATCTGAGCAGCAAAGGCGTTTGCCAAGATGGGCATGCTTTCTATTGCTCTAGCTCTAAGCTTGTTGCTAAAGAAACATGCGCCAGTGGCTGCTTTATGGCTTCTAACGATGTAGCTGCTTGCAAATGTGGAGATATTACTGAAAATGGTGTATGTACCAACGACACTCTTCAATCCAGTTGTAACAGCTTGGGCTATCTTGAGCATACTTCTTGCGAAGATGGCAAAAAATGCGTCGTAAACGACGGCGTTGCTGCCTGTCGTAATGAAAGTGAAGCCAAAGATCCCGTTGTTGGTGCTCCATGCGGCAACTTAAGCGAAAACGGCGTTTGCGCTAAAGACAACAGTAAAGTCTATTTTTGCCATGAAGGAGTAATCTATGCCGATGATTGCGCAGATGGCTGTAAAATTGGAAACAACGATTATGCTGCTTGCAAGTGTGGCGACCTCACTAGCAACGGTGTATGCGACGGTAGTGATCATATAAAGTTTTGCTCCGAGGATGGAGTCATCGACTATAAAAAGTGCGGAGCTAATGAAGTATGCGAAGTTGTTAATGACAAAGCATCTTGTGTTGATAAAGATAAAGAGCCCGACGTCGGCGCTGCATGTGGCAGTTTGACAGAGGAAGGCATTTGCTCCAAAGACAACAGAAGAGCCATCTATTGCGACAAAAATAAAGTAGCGAAAGCTAACTGTAATACTGATGAAAGATGCGCGATCAACAGCGCAAATATGGCATATTGCTTTAAGCATTGTGAAGGAAACGCCACAGCATTTGGCTACTGCGGTTTAGAAGGTGAAAGTCAAACAGTGACTTATTGTGATGCTGATCGCGACATTGTGGAAACCAGAATCTGCAGCGATAGCAATGCCTTGTATTGCTCTTATAATTCTGGTCTAGATGCGCTGGAGTGCGGTGCAGAAGCCGTCGCAGATAGACCTTGCGGTAACGCGGTGAAAGGTAATGGATACTGTTCTGCAAAGAATGACCGCATTTACTGCGTGGATGGAAGTATTGTCGTAGAACCCTGTGGCGATTTAAAATGCAAAGGTGGTTATGATACAGCCACGGTCTGCGAATAGAGGCTGAGCAACACTAAAAGAACCACCCTTTAGGGTGGTTTTTTTGTATTTCAGAGATTCTTGTAAAGACAAAAATTGAGCGGGGCGTTACGGGGCCGGCGTTTGAGGCCCCGTTGAGGGGGGAGCGCGGGATCGCTGAGTAAAAGGCGCAATGAACGCATTTTGTGCGTTGAATGAGCGTAGGCAAATACAACGCACAAAATAGCGATCATTAGCGCATTTTACGAAGAAGCCCGCGCGTGGGGGGAAACTTCCCCCACCACAAAAAACGAAATAAAGTTCTGCTTAAAGAGGATTTTTACATTCAAAATTTATGGTATTTTGTATTCCTTCGGCGACTGTGCAAATAGCATGATAGCCAAGTTCGCGTTGCGCTTTGCTAATATCGGCGCGGGAATGCAGGATGTCACCTTGGCGCGGGGGGGCGAAAGTTGGCGCAGCTACTTGGATTGCAGCTCGTTCGGCGAGTGCTTCGGACATGATTTTGTGCAAGTCGCTCAAGCTCGTCGCTGCTCCGACGGCAATGTTATAGACGGGCGCGGGTGCTTGAAGCGGGGCTGAAGCGGCCAGCAAATTTGCGTGAACGACGTTGTCGATATAGCAATAATCGCGGGTGGACTCGCCGTTTCCGTAAATGATGCAGCTTTGCTTTTGACGCATGGCTTGTAGCCACTTCGGAATGACGGCAGCATAAGCTCCGTTTGGATCTTGGCGAGGGCCAAAGACGTTGAAGTAACGCAGGCCAACGAGTTCGAGTGAGTAGGCGCGGGCGTAGCTTTCGGCGTAAAGTTCGTTGCAGCGCTTAGAGGCGGCGTAGGGCGAGAGGGCGGCGCCGATTTGGGATTCGACGTTTGGAGAGAGGGGGGAATCGCCGTAGACGGCGCTGCTTGAGGCGTAAACTATGCGTTTAACTCCGTGATTTTTAGCGGCTTCTAGTACGTTTAAAAAGCCAGTGACGTTGCACTCATGCGCGAGAATGGGCTCTTGAATACTCCAGGGAACGCTTCCGACAGCGGCATGGTGTAAGACAACGTCGATGCCCTGCATCGCCTTTTCGCAATCATCGGGTTTTCGGATATCACCACGCAGGAAGTCAAAACGGGCGGCATCATGAGGATTTTGTGCCAAAACGCTGTCTATGTTTGCCTGCTTGCCCGTTAAGAAGTTGTCTATTCCTCGCACACGGTTTCCCGCTGCCAGTAAATGTGCCATGAGGTGAGAGCCAATGAAGCCTGCTACACCTGTTATGAGATATGTTTTCATTGAGTATTTCTTTTAAGGGGTGAATATAGTTTTGTTAACTATGTGTTTTCCGCACATAAAACTATGACTCATAACTTATTGCCTGAAGCTCTGGAACTAAATCCTGAAATGCTTCACGAACTAGTGTTGCATCTGTTGATTCTCGCAGTGGCAGAAGTTTTTCTATTCCCGCTTCTAGTGCATCGTGCGCCATGGGGCTTAGTTTTCCGATATAAATTTTGTCATGTTTTGTTTTTTCCATGCATTCTGCGTCAAAACCTAGTTCTTCGAATAATTTTTCCCCTGGCCTACAGCCCATAAATTGTATTTCGATTTCGTCCTCGTCTTTGCCGCTTAAGCGTATGATATCCTTAGCCAAATCGACGATTTTCACGGGTTCCCCCATATCGAGTACAAATATCTCGCCCCCTTTACCCATGGTAGCCGCTTGTAAGACCAACTGCGAAGCTTCCGGTATGGTCATAAAATAGCGCATCATTTCGGGGTGCGTTACGGTAATGGGGCCGCCCTTGGCGATTTGTTCCTTAAATAGCGGTACGACAGAGCCCGTAGAACCGAGTACGTTTCCAAAGCGCACTGCCAAAAACTTTGTTTTTCCAAGGCTCGTTAGTGATTGAATATAGAGTTCCGCCACACGCTTTGAACCCCCCATGATGCTGCTTGGGTTTACGGCTTTGTCGGTGGAGACCATCACGAAAACCTCGCAGTTGTGCGCTAACGCGCAGTCCGCAATCTGCTTTGTGCCCAAAATATTATTGTGTATCGCTTCCCCAGGATTCTTCTCTAACATTGGCACATGTTTGTAGGCAGCGGCATGAAATATCAATTCGGGCTTGTACTCATCAAAAACGCTATCCAAACGCTCTTTATGGTTGATATCGGCGAGTATTGGAACGCGGGCTGCGCCGTGGGGGTGTGCACTGAGTTCTTTGTCAAGCTTGTATAGAAAGAACTCACTGCGTTCTAGTAACACGAGTTTTTCGGGGCCAAAGGCTAGCACCTGGCGACAAAGCTCCGAGCCGATGGAGCCACCAGCGCCACTCACAAGTACACGACGCCCTCGAATAAACTGCGATATTCCCTCTCGATCGAGCTGCACGGATTCACGGTGTAGCAAATCTTCTACAGAAACTTCGCGAATGGCGCTTAAGGGAATCTTTCCTTCGATGAGATCATCGATTTTGGGAACGATTTTAACGGGTAAGCCAACGTCCTGACAGCTTTCCACAATATTGCGCAAATCAGCGCCGCGGATATTCGCAATCGTAATAATCCCCTGCTCCACTTCGTATTGCTGGCAGATATCTCCTAGATTTTTGCTCTGTCCCAAAACTCGTAAACCGCTGATATTTCGTCCTTGCTTGGAGGGGTCATCGTCAATAAAACCAACAAGCTCTATGCCAAGCGCGGGGCTGAGCTCAATCGACTTGAGAACCTGCACCCCAGCTTCCCCAGCACCGATAAGTATGGTTTTAACGCGTGGTTTTTGTGCGATTTTTAGCAGCTTATCAGAGGCTATCCGTTTTTTGTGTTCCCGTAACAAACGGCGCAAACTACGCAGCGATATCGTACCAAGTACAGCAAAGCCAAAGTTCATCAGAATGACGCTGTAAGGTATTAATACATAGCGAAGTACGGGCAGTTCTACGATATATAGCCCTGCAAAAATGCGAACAGCTATAAGAGCAATACTCGCTATTCCTAGAGATAACGTAAGTTTTAGCGCATCTCGCATGCCAATATAGCGCCAAGCCCCACGAGTGGCGCCGCTAGCAAACATCAAAAAGTACTCAAAACCCAAAACATAAGGGGCAGCGAACATTATTCGCTTTAGCCACTCATAATCAAGTGCAAATTCGAGTCGAGCAGCATATGCCAAGAAAAACGCGAGGCATAGCACCAATAAATCGGTTAAAATTCGCAGTAGATTAAGTTGGAACTTACGCATGGTATTTTGCATGTGATTCATCATTAATTAATTTTTGACTGAGTTCAATCAATATCGCTTAAGGAAGCTCTGAACAATGTGAGAATTGCCAAAACAGTAGAGGCAGCTTTCAAAGCTGCACTTGATTAAAACAACGAAAGTCAAGTGGGTTTTCAAAATAAAGTCAATAAAATCAATGCCCTACACACATAGCGAGTTCTAAGGGCGGTAGCCCTTAGACGGGGTTTGGGGCGGTAGCCCCAATAAATCAGAGTTTCCTTAAGAGCGACGTCGTAAATGCCTTTTTACTTCTGTAATCACCTTAGTTTGTTGCTCCTCGCTCAAGGAAGAACCACTGGGCAAGCACAGGCCACGCTCAAATATTTGCTTACACACGCTCCCCCCCACGTGTTCGCAGTGAGCAAAAACGGGCTGCATGTGCATTGGCTTCCAAACAGGACGCGTCTCAATGTTTTGTACTTCTAAGGCTTGGCGCAGTTCCTCTGGGCTTACTGCCATGATTTTAGGATCGAGCTGTATCACTGTAAGCCAGCAATTGGATTCCCAACCCTCTGGTTCTGGCATAAAACTGATACCTTCGCCGACGAGCTCTTTGCGGTAGCGGGCGTTTATGGCGCGGCGTTTTTTAACGCGGTCATCAAGTACTTCGAGCTGCCCACAACCAACGGCTGCAAGAAGATTGCTAAGTCTATAGTTGTACCCGATGTGCTCGTGGTGGTAGTACGGACGGGCTTCACGCGCTTGAGTTGCAAAGAAACGAGCGCGTTTTATAGCATCTTCGTTTCGCGACATCAGCGCCCCACCGCCAGACGTGGTAATAATCTTGTTGCCGTTAAACGACAGCGCCGAGAACGCGCCAAAACTTCCACAGAGTCGACCATGGCAACGCGAACCCAATGCCTCCGCGCTATCTTCTATGATAGGCACTTCATACTTGTTACATAGCGCCACAATCTTAGGGTAGTCTGCCGAGATACCATAAAGATCAACCACGATCACTGCCTTCGGTAAACTTCCTCGCGCCGAATCTCTTTCGAGTAAATCCCCCAAAAGCTCAGGATCCATGTTCCAAGTTTCATAGTTTGAATCAATAAAAACAGGATCAGCCCCACAATAACGAATAACGTTTGCCGTCGCCGAAAACGTAAAGTCAGAGCAATAAACCCTATCGCCTGGCTGCACATCGAGTAGCACCAATGCAAGATGCAGTGCCGCCGTTCCGCTCGAAAGTGCACAAACCGACATAGCTCCATGGTACTCACCAAGTTCTCGCTCAAACTGATCCACAAAAGGACCTAAGGGCGCGATCCAGTTGGAGGCAAAAGCGTCCATCACTAAATCCTTCTCATGCCCAGCCATATCGGGGGGGGAGAGATATATTCTACTCATTTTGATATCCAAAGTTTAGCTGTTCGAGAAAAGCTAAAAAAGAAAACTTTATTCGAAAACCATAGTCGAGTTCTGTGTTTTGCTATTTTTAGCAAGCTTCTCTTCATCTTTCACTGTGTATTGACACAAAAACGACAAAATCCGTCATAACGCGCAGCGCTGGACTTTAGCTTGGCGCTGCCAGCTAGGAGTCTAACGCAAAAATCGCGCCAAATACACATATATAAGATCTTTGCATGAATTTTCTTCTTTGCTTTCCCCCGCACATAGCTCAATATTCGAGACCTTTGCACGGCTAGAAATAGTGAATTTAATTTTACAAATCCGATACAGTTTTAAACAAAATGAGACATTTTGTAGAGTAATACAAGCTAAAAATGCTAATAAAATAAGGCAGGGTGAAGATGGAATGACATTTTATTCGAAAATTGCTTAAAAGAGTGCTTTCTTAGTGCCACAGCCGTCCAGGCTGTGGCCGCTTCGCGCGCGGCCTCAGCCGCGACCAATCGCTGACATCCATGTCGCGATTGAAGGGGAGGGGGGTACGGGGGGAAACATCTTTTCTTTGGCACAAAGAAAAGGGTTTCCCCCCGTGCAAAGCTCTCTATTCGTATACGTGTAAAGTTCTCATCTCCACTAAACACACAAAACGAGATTGACGAATTCTGGCTCGATTTTGCGTATATTTTCAGGATATTGCAGCTCAACCATGCGCTCCAGACGCGCCAATAACCTTATAAAACTCATCTCTAGCGTTGGATTTGTCGTCTCTGACATCATGGATTGAACGTTATCGACTTGTACAGCGGCCAATAATTCTTCCCTACTCGGGTACTTGCTTTCATCGAAAGGAGCCCACAAATCGGCGTCATTGCGATATTTGCGCGTCAAATACGTCAGAATGAGCTTGTCAAAACTCACCGATTCTACGCCCCCAATGAGATCGTTCTCATAGGCTAATCGGGCAAGGTCTTCGCGACTACGCTTCAAAACCGCATAAACAAAAAGTTCTAGGAAGGCAAGATCCGCTATTTGCAAGGCGCTTTGCTCAATATCGCCTAAAGTAGCAAATCCATCCATCGTCGAATAACGCGGACGCGGTTTTTCTTGCAAAAGCCCGTTCACGATATCGCGTTGCTGATCATCCAGTAGACTAAGGGGGCTGTCATCGATAATTGAGAGCAGACCTCGCTCTAAGAGCGGCGCTAGCGTCTTGGCCAGGCTTAAACTTAAGTTAAAAGCGAAGGTAAAAATACGCTGGATCGGAATAATTTTAAGCAATTCCGCCGCAAACTCCTCGTCTTTTTCACTCAGATATTCTAGCCCAACATTAATCCTATCCATCGCCTCTTTCATCGCCACGCTGAACGCCTCATGATTAACTGCGTCCCAGCCATCGGCAACGGCCACAGCGTTCGAGAGCCGCAAAAGCTGCGACTTAAAGAGCGAAATCGGCTGTACTCGCTGTAGAACGCGGCGCAAAAACGTGTCTCCCCGCGACGTTTCATCTATTTCTTGCAACGCATCCACAAAGAGCCGGCTCTCCTCCACCTCGCCGACGTGTAAGGCCACCACTGGCGCCCTTCGCAATCGCGCTGCCTCCGACTCGACGTCCAGTTGAGCGTAAATTGCCGCAGCCTCCTCCCAAGTTGGGAAGCCCAAAGCCTGCATCCGCGTATTTCTAAAGCGGTAGGCCGTCTCCTCCAAATCCGTTTCCAGCTCCCACTGCATCCCCTCCAATATTGACCAAGCGCGCTCCACCCCAAGCGTTACATAAAGTCGCTCCACCAGAGCTTGCAGGCGAGCGGCTTTCTCTTCGTTATCGGGATAGGCAATCCAATACACAAAATCAGGAGAGCGCCGAATAATGAACTGTTCCTCGTTCGGGATCACAGGCTCTTCATTGCGATCATCACTAGCAAAAACTTGCACATTTCGCTTCAAAATAAGCGGAATAAGCTCGGGGTCAATTTCATAAAAAAGACGCACAAAATCTTCATCCTCGATCTCTAACCACGCTTCCAACCACGGCATCATCGCGTCGTCGTTCAAACTATCCTTGCGCCACAAATCCATGTCAAAGCAAGCCTGCACCTGCTCCCCCGAAGCCAAAGCCATCAAATCCGCGGCCTCATGCAAACCAACCCCGTGCACCAAGTCATGGAAGGCCACCTCGCCCAACGCCTGCACCGCCGCGCGCGGGTCATCGCTACCCAAAAGCGCCATCATCTGCGTTTGCGGCTTCTCACGTTTTGCGGGAGCCTGGCTCGAAAATAAGTCCAAAAAACTCTGTTTTTGCATGGCTAATCACTACTATGATGTTGAAATATGCAAGTAAAACAATCTATTAGGCATCTAGTGCCTTACAAAAGCAAATTCTTGTATTGATAATAACTCGCTGCCTTCTGGCGGGGGGCTACCCCCCTACGCGCGAGCTTCCCTCGTAATTCGCCAAAAGCCGCAATATTTTTTGCGCTGTATCGGCTATTCGCCAATCCAGCGCAAAAAATGCGGCTCTAGGCGAATTCCTCAGGCGATCTCGCGCTACCCCCCAAATACTCCGCTTGCCTGTGAGCTAGCGCGGCAAATCCCGCCTAAGGGCTTGCGCCTTAAGAATAAGCGCCTGCATAGCGGCGCATGACTCCTCAAAATTGAGCGCCGAAGTATCAAGAACCACAGCGTCCTCGCACTGTACAAGCGGTGAAGCCTCTCTATGGTATTCACTCTCATCTCTTGCGCGAATTTGTTCCAATACTTCCTCGTAATTGAGTTGCTCGCCCTTGGCTTCAAACTCGGCTAAGCGCCGTTTTGCACGCGCTTGAACAGAGGCTGTATAAAAGATCTTCAGCTCAGCCTCGGGAAAAACAACACTACCGATATCGCGGCCTTCTACAATAACGTCGCCATCCACAGCCAAACGTCGCTGTAAATCTAAGAGCGCTGCACGTAGCTCTGCTATCTGCGAGATCTCATTGACGCGTTGCGTTACTGCAAAACTACGAATTTCTGCGCTTACGTCGCGATCCCCAATGTAGACCTTTTGCCCTTCTTCTGTAGGCACAAAGCGTAAAGGCAGCGTTTTAGCGATTTTTAGCAAATCGCTTAGTGCCGTCATTTTCGCTTCCATGCTAAGTAGCGCCACCGAGCGATATATGGCTCCCGTGTCTAGGATCCGAAATCCCATACGACGCGCTACCTCGCGGCAAACCGAACTTTTGCCAGCACCACTTGGACCATCTACTGCAATAATCATATAGAAAACCTCATGAAGCCAGAATCTATAAGGGCTCTTTCCCTAAATTTGCCATATACTTTGATGAAAGGCCAAAGCCGATCGAAACCTGATGCCAAGGATGCGGCGCTAATTGGTGAAAAGTATAATCAAGGCGAATGTGTACTTTCGATATATCAAAACCGACACCACCGCGCAGTCGCAGCTCCCAAGCAAAGCTAAAGGGAAGATACGGCGTAGTTTTTCGCCCCTTAGCAAAAAACGCCCAACTCGGCTCTGCTATCATATAAACGTATAGTCCTGGCATGGGATCGACCCAAAAACCAAGTGCTAGCGGTAGACCTAGGCCAGGCTTAATTTGTTTGGCCTTCCCGCTCTCTTTAACGGCCGAAAACCCATCGACCATAAGCCCCGTAGCGAGGAATAGAACTAAATAGTCCGTTCCCAGCCCCAAACCAAACTTTAGGCCCGCCGAGTACGCTACAGCTTCGCCTTTTAAGCCCATACCTAATGACAGATAGAGCTCCCCAAAACGCCCCACCATTGTACCAGGAACGCGATCCACAGCCATAGCGCGTGCATACGCAGATAGCGAGTCGCTCCCACCCATTCCATGACCGTACAAAACACCAAATTCTAAAGCGCCCGAGGGATTTTCTTGCGCATTTGCTTCGTGTGGCAGAACAAAACCTAGCCCAAAAAAGCCAAGCAATATCATGCTTAAAGCTAAAGTATGCCAACATTTGCGCATCAAACTAGCCTCCAAATCGCCTACTCGCGTGCTCGTCTTCGCAGCGTCGTCGATACTTTAAACTCTTCTATAACATCGGCGAGCGCTATGCTTTGGCCACAACGCACCAGCATTTCGCGCGCCGCCTCTTTGCAGGGTAAACACGCAGTGGTTTGCTCACAGATCTCGCCGACATCGCTCCAAACGTAAGCTTGCCAACTCCTTGCAAAGGCTCGTAAATTCGTAGCCATCTGCGGGCAGTTGCTAGCACTACTCACCGCTTCTTCCCAACGAATGCAATAGCGCGCTACGCGTTCAGACTCACTGGAGCACGCGCAAACAAAAAAAAGCACTGCTAACAAAATTACCGCTCTTAAACTATCCAAAACTAGCCTCCGTCTTAGACCGCTAAAAGCTTTGTAGCAGTGCTTTGTCATTAACGCAAAATTTCGTTATCGAGCTAGCTCCTTCGCACTTTCCTCAAAGAATTCTAGCGAGCGATCCCACATGGCATCCATTTCCTCGGGGCTATCTAGTTTAGATTCGGTTCGGCGACGTGCCAAAACATCCTTAATATCAATCGTTTTATTTTTATTTTCGCTTGTTGGAGTCAATCTCTTTTCGTCTTTCATCTTCATCTCCTTGAAAATCCCCCGTTTACTAACCCGAACTCGCCTCGGGCAAGCTCTACTTAATCAATCTGTACGAAAAAATCTAGTACTTCTTCAAGAATTTTTCGATGTATCTCACTTTTACCTACATTTAGCCTAATATTTAGCCAATTTTGCCTAAAACTTAGGTCACGTCGGAAGAATTAAGTAAAGGGACCGAAGTGTCTAAGATTTTTGGGCAACGCCTCTCGCGGGAGAGCATCGGGCTGTTTTAGGGCGCGTTTACGCCGTTTTTGGCGCATAATCCCTAAACCCAACACTATCACGGCTCCCAAAAACATCAAAATCGAAGTGATAGTGAGTAGCGGTGCAAACCAGCTGTTTTTCTTCTCCAATCCGCTGCGCCACTCCATCTCAGCGCTCGCCAGTGCCACACCGTATTGACTACGAAACGCATCTTTAAACGCTGTTCCTGCGGCGATTCTTTCAAGAAAGCGTTTAAAATTCGCTTCACCCCATTGTTTTACTATCCAAGACACGAAGTGGCTGGACTGTGCGTAGGCTAGATCGACGGCTGCACCTTGTGCAGGAAAACTATTGCTAATTTTATCGAACGCAAAGATGCGGCCAGTCATAGAGGCATGCGCCAAAATTTCGGCGCGGTGAATGTTCCACTTTTCGGTGGAGAGCATAGCGAAGCCCTCATAGAACCAGTGCGGAAGCGGATTATTGTTGCTCATACGCTTTAGCGCGATGTGATTGAGTTCGTGCGCTAAGGTGCGCTCTGGCTCGATAAGCGAAGCCGTAGTAGGCTTTAAGCGTATTAAAATCACTCCATCGCTCAAAATTGCGAGCCCTGCTGCCCACGATGGCGCGCGCGCCTTCTCTCCAAGACCTTCAAAATACTGATTGATATCGCCAAGCAAGTAAATGTGCACATCAGAGACAAAAGATTCTGGCAAGTAGCGCATCGTCATTTCGCGAGCTGAGGCTGAGGACTGAATTACGCTTTGCGCGCGGAGCTCGTAGTTGGGATCAACGTAAAAATATAATTTGTTCGCCTCGACTTTGCTCAAACCCGCAACCGCTGGATGTTCAACGCGTCCTTCGCGCAGCAGCCAAGTAGAGGAAAAGTCTTCGCTAAAGTGCAGAATGTGCGACTCGGAGTTTGGGCTCAAACCTTGGGCTTGCGCCGATATCGCGCCAAAGAGCAAGAGCATCAATATATAGAGGATGGTGCTAATGTATCGCAGCATGGTCTAACTCCAGTCTTTGCGGCTGCTTGCTGCGACAAAACGCCGCAAACCCTTAGCCACCCATCCAATGTAAACACAAAGCGCGCGTAGGCAAAACTTGCTGTCGTTTTAGTGCACAAGAATGAACTTCTGCTTCATATGAAGCTGTTTTCGGCTCAAACTTACTTGCGCCAAGCAACCCGGGGGGTAGCGCAAGATCGCCCGAAGCAGGGGCCGCAAAGCGCATTTTGTGCGGTGGTTCGCCGATTAGGCGAAACAATGCACAAAATTTTGCGCTTGCAGGCGCATGCTGAGGGAAGCTTGCGCGTAGGGGTGGCGAAGCCCCCCTGCCAAAAAATTTAGCATTAAGGCAAAAAAATGCATAAAATTATGGAATACTTGCGCGTGGGGGCGCTTTGGTGGAGCATGATTGCGGGGGCGAAACGATGGAGTGAGCATGGAAATGAGAGGATGGTGTTTGGCGAGTGTACTTTTGCTTTGCGGCTACGGTGGGCAAGTTTTGGCAGAGGAGGCTGAGCTTGTAGAAAACGGCACCGGCGAGGAAATGGGCGCGGTTATTGAGGATGAGGCGGATGCGTTCTTAAATGAGGTCTTGGAAGAGGCGGAAGAAAGCGATAGCGCGGGTGGAACGGACTACGACGAAATCAGTGCGATGCGAGTTTTGGAGCGCAGACTTATGCCATCGGGCGGCAAGCAGCTTGGGGATGAAGCGGGGGAGGTGGAGGTATTTTCGGCGCGTGACCCGATGCGACTCAGTTACGACCAAGCGATGCGATCGTTGATGGGGACGGCAAGCCCGATTAGGGAGGAGGATGCGGACGGGGGGATGGCGCACAGGGCGTTGGAGGAGGCGCTGCGTATGGTTCAAGAGGAGTTGGAACCGTACAAAGGGGTGGAGAAGGCTGATGGGAAGGCGGGAACTTTATTGTTACCCTTTGGTTTAGATTGTTTGGAGCAGCGAGCGGTGAAGGAGTATTTGGCGCTATACTCGTCGCCTGGTTCGCGGACGATAAGGATTTGGTTACAGAGGTCGGGGAAGTGGCAGGCGATGATTTCGCGGATTTTGCGCGAGGAGGGGATGCCGGAGGATTTGCTATACTTGGCCATGATTGAGAGTGGTTTTAAGACACGGGTCAAGAGCCCTGCTAGTGCGGGCGGGATGTGGCAGTTTATTCCGAGTACGGGGGTTAGTATGGGGCTGATTATTAATGAGTATGTTGATGAGCGTTTTGACCCCGAGAAATCGACGCGGGCGGCGGCAGAATATTTGCGCAAGCAATATCAGCGCTACCATTCTTGGCCACTAGCGATGGCTGCATACAATGGCGGTCCGGGGACGGTGAACGTAGCGATCGACCGCTACAACGCGACGGACTACTTTAAGCTCGTAGAATATGGTGCAATGTACGATGAAACGCGTCGTTATGTGCCGAAAATTCTAGCTGCGGCCCTTATTGGGAAGAATCCTAAGGTCTTTGGCTTTGAGGGGCTCATATACGACGAGGCTTGGAATTTTGATGTAGTCGAGCTTCCTGCGCGTACAAAGCTAGACAGCGTTGCAAAAGCTGCGCGTTGTTCGCCTGAACTTATCGCGGAGCTCAATCCTGAGCTTTTGAAAGACTATACCCCGCCCTATGTGAACAATTACAAACTGCGTATTCCCGCGGGTTCGATGCAGGGTTTTGTGGAGCGCTTCGATGATTTGAATAAAAAGTATGCCAAAGACAACGAGCGCGTGACGCTAAAGTTTGGCCAAAGTATAGAGCTTTTAGCCGAGGAAATCGGCGTGCCTGCAAGGGTTTTGCGAGCACTTAACGGTTTTGATTCGCGAGAGACGGCGCCCTATGGAAGCGAGATCTTGGTACCAAAGGGCGCTATTGCCAGATCCAAAAAATCGGAAGAACGCCGCAAGGATGGCGAAAACGATCATCGAACGGTGGTTTTGGTAAGCTCGGAAAACTTCAGCTTTCCAGATCGCAATCGCTATTTTTATACTACGCTGCGCGGTGACAAACTCGGAGTTATTGCGATGCACTTGGGTATTAGTAAAAGGCAGCTAGCGCTTTGGAACGATCTCGATCCGAGCGCAAAATTGCGCCCCAATATGCATTTGCAGGTTTTTTTGCCAAAGAACAAAGATATTTCTCAGATTGTTTTATTGGCCGAGCAAGACGCGCGCATCATTAAGAAGGGTTCTCCTGATTTCGCGGCTTGGAGGGAGGAGAGGCTCGCACAAAATAAGGCGCAATCGAAAGTTAGCGCTACAAGTCGCAGTAGCAGCAAGTACTACACCGTACAACGAGGTGATTCACTCTCTAAAATCGCCAAAAAATTCAATGTTCCTATGAGTCATTTACTTAAGTGGAACAAACTCAAGGAGAGCTCTACCATTAAAACGGGGATGAAACTGCGGGTGAAATAGTTTGTTTTCATATTGAGAGCTTTGCACGGGGGGAAACCCTTTTCTTTGTGCCAAAGAAAAGATGTTACCCCCCGTACCCCCCTCCCCTTCAATCGCGACATGGATGTCAGCGATTGGTCGCGGCTGAGGCCGCGCGCGAAGCGGCCACAGCCTGGACGGCTGTGGCACTAAGAAAGCACTCTTTTAAGCACTTTTCAAATAAAATGTCATTCTATCTTCACCCTGCCTTATTTTATTAGCATTTTTAGCTTATATTTCTCTACAAAATGTCTCATTTTGTTTAAAACTGTATCGGATTTGTAAAATTAAATTCACAATTTTTAGCCGTGCAAAGGTCTCGCTACCTCAAACAGGAAAACTCGTTTCTTTATAGAACCCCACGAATGCATCTACGAAAGCTTGCACATGGTGAGCAAAAAATCGACAGCGGCGGCTTTAAATTAGCCACCGCTGTTTTCGTGAAAATCACCCATGCGCAATAGAGGGAGCTTATTTCTTTGAGCTTGAGCATGCCGCGGCTAAGCCGCTAACATGCTGCTCGTAAGCTGGCAAGGTTTATTTGTCTATTGCGTGTACGTAGATGACCTGTATGGGGCCTGATCTGCCAGCATCCATTGTAAACTGTAGTTTTCCGCTTTCCGTTGGATCCAGATCCGCAGTGATATAGCCCGCTCGCTTTGCGCCATCGTCGGAGCCGTCGTGGCTTCGGTCGGCTGCTTGGTCTAGAATGTGACTAATACCGCAATTTGCTAGACAGACCACAGAAACCCGCAAAGCCTTATAGTTTTGGGGATCGGCAAGGGTATAATCTAAGGTGTCGGTGGATTGGCAAACCCCATCTTTACAGATTTTGTTCTCTAGACTGCAATCTACGCCGCCTGCATCATTGCAGTCACCGCAGTGCTTAGCGCTGCTTTGGGTATCTACGCAGTCAGAGCCGCAGAGCGTATTGGGAGCAAGACAAGCATTGGTGGATTGGCAAAGCCCTGCTTTACAGATTTTGTTCTCTAGACTGCAATCTACGCCGCCTGCATCATTGCAACCACCGCAGTGATTCACATCCTCGTTGGGATTAACACACATTTAAGAGCACAGAATATTGGGCTCTTTACATTTGATTTTACTACCGTCATCATCGCATGACGTAAAGAGTGTAATGGCAGCCACGACACAAGTGATTTAAAACACATTTTTCATCATTCGAACAATCCTTATCGTAAATAGATATACACAAGGTATACACACGTTAAACAGGTATGCACACGTCAAACCCTATGTGGTTGCTTGAACTTTAGCAAGATAAGACTAAAATGCAATATTATAAATGCCAAATTCACCACTTTTTTCACTCATACATGTAACAAATATGTTAAGAACGCTCTGATTTATGCAAAAATAGTAGGAACAGGTTTCAAAGCTGCCCCTTGATTAAAGCAAGAAAGTCAGGCGAGTTTTCAAAATAAAGCCTATAAAGTCAATATGTTACACAGAGAAAGGGTTCTAAGGGCTCAGTTCCTCAATTCCGACTACGATTTGCGCTGCACTCACGCAGGCTTGCGTTCGATTGCGCAAATCTAGTCTCATGAAAAACCTACGGTTTTTTTTCTTGTTCG
>Ga0265293_10006110_pt1 | contig 19536 bp, 15 predicted proteins | sample Munlanlewell138R_FD_192505 | JGI IMG/M metagenome (GOLD analysis project Ga0265293, IMG submission 192505) | Leachate microbial communities from a municipal landfill in Southern Ontario, Canada - Leachate well 138R | ecosystem: Engineered > Solid waste > Landfill > Unclassified | place: Canada... | reverse complement strand
CCCCCCCGTACCCCCCGCCCCTTCAATCGCGACATGGATGTCAGCGATTGGTCGCGGCTGAGGCCGCGCGCGAAGCGGCCACAGCCTGGACGGCTGTGGCACTAAGAAAGCACGCTTTTAAGCACTTTTCGAATAAAATGTCATTCTATCTTCACCTTGCCTTATTTTATTAGCATTTTTAGCTTATATTTCTCTAAAAAATGTCTCATTTTGTTTAAAACTGTATCGGATTTGTAAAATTAAATTCACAATTTCTAGCCGTGCAAAGGTCTCTACTCTGTAGTTTAGCCTAGCTTGCTTGTTTTTGCTTCTTGACTTGTTCAGTGTAAGTCGCTAAAGCTCAAAGCAGTGAACATGCGTTCACCGCATAAAACCCTTAATCACCCTCTTTTAGTATGCAAAGGCTTATTCTACACTGCGACATCAATAATTGTTTTGCCTCGATCGAGGCGGTACTAAACCCTTCGCTACGGGGTAAAGCGATAGCGGTTTGTGGCAGCCAAGCGGAGCGCCACGGTATTGTACTGGCCAAGAGTGAAGCGGCAAAGCGTTACGGTGTAAAGACGGGTGAAGTGATCTGGCAAGCGAAGCGTAAGTGCCCCAACTTACTCATTGTGGCGCCGCACTACGATGCCTATCTGCACTACTCCAAAGAGGTGCGCAAGATTTATGAGAGCTACACAAACCAAGTGGAGAGCTTTGGCTTAGATGAGTGTTGGCTAGATTTAAGCCAAAGTCTAGCGCTTCTCAATCAGCGCAGTGGCAGCGAGATCGCCTACGAAATTAAGGAGCGAGTCAAGCGCGAACTTGGCTTTACGCTTTCTATTGGTGTTAGTTTTAACAAGGTCTTTGCAAAGCTTGCATCAGATCTCAAAAAACCAGATGCCGTCACCTTGATCCGTAAAGAGGAGTTCAAAAGCATTGTTTGGCCCCTAGACGTTTCACTGCTCTTGGGCGTTGGGCGCTCCACATGCGAAAAGCTCAAATTCTACGCTATACACAGCATAGGCGACCTAGCCCGCAGCCCCGCACAACTTCTTAAACGTATTTTAGGTAAAAACGGCAGCACCCTTTGGATCAACGCCAATGGCTTAGATAGCTCCCCCGTCCTCTATAACCACACCCCCATCCCCCACAAAAGCATGGGCCATGGGCAAACCTTTGCAGCCGACTTAGTCAGCCTCGACGAAGTGCGTTGCGCTCTGCTCTTTTTGGCGCAACACCTATCTCAGCGACTACGCGACAACGAGACACGCGCTAGCGGCGTACAACTCACCATCCGCGATAGCGCCTTAGTTTTTAAACAGTTCCAAGAGCGCCTTGCCCAGCCAAGTCAGAGTGCTGCGCTCATCGCCAAAACGGCGTTTAAACTCTTTAGCACCTACTACCTATGGCAAAAAAACGTACGCGCACTAACGATTACGGTCTATGAACTTAGTAGCACAGCCCTTCCCCTACAAGGCTCGCTTTTTGCCGACAGAGAAAGCATCGCCAAAAACGAAGCCCTCGAAAAGAGCATCTACGATATACGACAGCGTTTCGGAAAAAGAAGTATATTACCCGCTTCCATACTCAGTTCAAAAAAACTCTCCTCGCCCCTTCCCCAAGGTATAGGGCCACCTACGCATTCGTGGAAATCCTAAGATCGTTTTTCTCGCTCCCAGAGCGCCCTTGCAAAAAAGTGCTCTATAGCAAAACAGACCCATGCTCCATGAGCACGGGTCTGTTTACGCGAATACAAAACGCCCTATTAAAGAGCAGCTAAGGCGCCGCTTAGGGTTGCTTCCACTTTAGCGGATCAGGATAAGCGTTGATTTCGGCTTGTGTTCTATCGCGCATGCTAAGAGCCGAAGCCATGCATTTTTTAACGCAAATCGTACAGCCAATGCAATTTTCTGCGTGTATTTCAGGTTTTTTACGTTGTTTATTAAAGCTAATGCCGAAATACGAACAACGCGCGCAGTTTCCACAGCCAATGCAAAGGTCTTCATCGACTTGCGGAATTTGCTTCACCGCCGTGAGATCCATGAAATCTGTAACCGAGTTTTTGCCGCGACCAATGAGCTCGTCGACGGAATTAATTCCTCGCTGTGCCATAAAGTGAGATAGCCCCTCCGTTAGGTGCTTGATAATGCCAACGCCGTGTTTCATGGCAACGGTGCAAAACTGAACGGTATTTACGCCAAGAGCCAAGAAGTTAGCGGCATCACGATAGTTCATGGGGCCACCGTTTCCAGAGATGGTAATCCCAGAGTTGGCAACGGAGTAGAGCGTCAAGTTCGAGATGGGCGTAACACCATGGCCGCTCAAACCAATGAGTACACCTTGATCCCAAGCGTGGGTATCCGAATCGAGGTGATCGCGGAAAGTTAGAGCCGGGAAGGTATTAGCGAGTGTGACGCCTGCTTTTTTGTGAGGATAGCGATCAAGGACTTCACGGATCGCCTTAAGTATAACGGCGATCGAGGTAACCGCTGCGGTGAGCTTAAAGAGCTTGGGTATCTCGGGATCGCTGACCTGCATGATCCAATCGACGACTTTGGCGGTTAACTCCGCGTTTTGAGAAACAATGTCCCCTTCGGTGCCGTCGCCGCCTTGCGGGCAGGATAAGCTGTACTCAACGGCCATGGCGCCGGCTTGATCGAGCTTTTTCGTGTTCGACTGCCAACCCGCGCGATCATGCTCATCGTTTCCAGTAATGGGACCACCCGTGGAGGCTGCGATGAGGCGATCTGGGTACTCAGCGCGTAGCTTTTTGATTTCGGCACAAACACGGTTGAGCGGATGCTCAGAGACGTTGTCACAGTTTCCATAAGTCAAGTCATCAAGCGCAAACATGTAGCCTGCGGGAATGTGAATATCAAGATCGTCAAAGGCCGTCTTCATAACGCCACCAGCCCAACCAGCATCAAGGGCACGCTTCATCTGAGCGTAGCCGTCCGAAGGCGGTGCAGCCGAAAGTAGGAAGGGGTTTGGGAGCTTGCGACCAAAGAAGTCTGTCTCTAATGAGACTGGTAAATCGTTGTAACCTTCGATTTTTTCGTAGCTCTTGAGGGGATAGCTGCGCTCAATCTTAAGCAATGGTTCTTTTTTGAGGTAGCGATCAATCTGCGCAGCAATATTCTTGCCAGATGCAACAGCTTCTACCGCCGTGGAAGGACCAGACCAACCGTCGCCAGCATAGAATATTGATTCATGCTCGACCTTGGCGTCACCGCGGTTACCTATGCAAATAACGATGTGATCGACGTCCGTACGCGTGTACTCGGAATCCTCGACATCACTTGTCGCCGAGAGTTTAAAGACATCGCCGTCAAGCTTAATGCGGACAAACTTAGCCGCAACGAGCTTGCCCTCAACAACCTCGATCTCTGCCAAGCGCGTGCGCCCTACTAACTCGATCCCCGCATCCAGTAGGTGCATGCGCTCCTTGGGCGTTAGGGGCATTTCGTTGAACTTCTCCAGCGATACCAATTCTACCGCGCTTGCACCATGCTTCAAAGCCTTGAGACCGCAGTCTACCGCAATCGCACCACCTCCAACGACGACGATGCGCCCGCTCAGTTTTGGCGGATTAACGAGATAGGTGTTGCCAAAAAATGCATTCTCTTCGCCTGGAATACCAAGCTTTATGGGATTATGCAGACCCGTCGTCACCGCAACGGCATCAAATTCTTTGAGTAGGCTTGTTGGATCCCGCACTTCGGTGTTGAAGCGTACTTCAATCCCAGCCGCTTCAATCGCCCAGTCAACGTCAGTCTTTAGCACAGACGCGGGCAGTCGATCCTCAGGAATAAGCGCCACTGCTCCACCCAAATAATTGCGTCTCTCCAAGATAGTCACATCGTAGCCTCGCTGCGAGAGCACCATCGCCGCTCCAAGCCCAGCAGGACCGCCACCCACTACGCCGACTTTCTTACCTCGCCTCTCCGCCTTTTGGAGCTTAGGCATAACACCAAGCTCTTTAGCACGATTGATGATCGTCGCTTGTAATCGCGGAATCTCAATCGCCCCGTTACCTAGCAACTTCTGGGAACAAGCCGACTGGCAGTGCGTATCCGGGCAAATACCGCCGCAAACACCGCCTAAGGGGTTCATGGTCATGATCTCAGCAGCTGAACGAGCGTAGTCACATGCATCCCCACCACGAACGGCAGCAATAAAATCTGCTGGCGAACAATTGACAGGACAGGCTTGTCGACAAGGTTTCTCCTCGCAAAAATCGCAACGATTAATTTCATGTAAAAACTGCGCTTGGGTTAAAAAGACATGAGACACAACAACCACCTCTTATGCTAATAATAAAATGACACAGACACCACGTCTGCTGGCTCGCGCGGCATATTGCTACATTTTATAACTAAATGCAAGTAAAATGCGCCCCAATACGCACGATACAACAAAAAGCAATACCCAAAGAAAAATATAAAGTAAACAACCGTTATAGCCATGTCTAACAACACTAAGATATACTAACACATCTTGTATACTATAACAAATAAACTCCACCCTATACTAAAAGACTCGTTTATTACATCTACATCCTCCCTCTCAAAATAATATAAACAAAACCCCTCTCAGAGAGCTTTGAACGAATCAAAGTTTTAATCAAGGGCAGGTTTGAAACCTGCCCCTACTGTTTTTGCACTCATCAGAGTCTACCCAAGGATGCCCTGAATAATTCGCATTTTTTCGTGTTTTTCGTGTGTTTTCGTGTTTTTCGTGGTTTAAAATTCAAAGACACGAAAGGCACGAAAGACCATAACAAATCAAGTCGGTTCTGTAAGAATAAAAAAGAAAGAGCTTTTCGTGTGTTTTCGTGTTTTTCGTGGTTTAAAATTCAAAGACACGAAAGGCACGAAAGACCATAACAAATCAAGTAGGGTCTGTAAGACCAAAAAAAAAGAGCTTTTCGTGTTTTTCGTGTTTTTTGTGGTTCACCATTTAAAGACACGAAAGGCACGAAAGACCTTAACAAATCAAGTCGGTTCTGTAAGAATAAAAAAGAAAGAGCTTTTCGTGTGTTTTCGTGTTTTTCGTGGTTCATCATTTAAAGACACGAAAGGCAAAAAAGGCACGAAAGACCTTAACAAATCAAGTCGAGTCTGCCCTATAAACCCGATTTTGCTTGACAGTAAACACGGCTTTAATATAGAATGCTGTGGCTTGCTTTTGGCGTGTCTTGGCCAATCTATCGCAAGTTTCGTTAACCCCCTCACGCATAAGGAGAATTTTATGGAAAGCAAAATGAGGGAACTCGGTCCACTGCAAGTTGCTGTAGAAGGATCAAACCTCAATCGCGCGATCAATCAGTTGAAGCGCCACATGGCCCGTGAAGGCGTCATGAAAGAACTTAAAAGACGAAGACATTACGAAAAACCAAGTATTGTAAAAAAGCGTAAACAAAAAGAAGCGGCTAGACGACGCCGAAAAGAGGCGCGTCGTAGGCCAAGATTCGTTTCTTAAGTCAATAGACCCTAACAGGCGAGAATGGATGAAATTCGATTCTCGCTTTCGTTTTTTTTGGAGTATTTTCTTCTCTATTTCGTGGCTATTAGCGTCAAAATTCACTCCAGCCTTATAGACAAAGGCGAGATTGTGTTTACGACTTATATAGAGAAGAGCGCCTTGTCCAATTCGCGCCATCTTTCGTTTTGGGGGTTATATGCCACTTTGTCCTGTTTGCTCGCTGACTGGCGCAAAACTTGGCGCTCGTTGTCAGTGCGATGATGCTTATCTTGTTAGTGATAACTTCCGTAGGGATCCTGCCAACTATATTGGGCAGCTCGTCGCTGGAAAATACGTTCCCATCGACACTTTATATTTCGATGAGCGACTTACACACTATGAAGCGCTACAAAAGCCTATGGATCGCCGCGCGCAGCTCTACCTGCTTGCGCCACAGTATGCCAAAAATAACGACGTCGTCCAAAGGCTAACACAGTGCGCCGCCCGACTCGCCGCCATTAATCATCCCTCCCTGCTAGCCGTATACGAGTCCTTCAACGACCAAAATTTTACAGGCGTGTCGATCGAGGATACTCGCTCATACCGCCTATCCAAAGAAGCGCCATTTAACGGGATCGATGAAGTCTCTCTCATGCACATCATCCACCAGATCCTCCAAGCGATGGCGCAGCTACACCATAATAAGCTGCTACTCCCCCACATCAGCCCGGAGAACGTACTCATTCTCAGAACCAGTGACGACCCCTACTCCGTCAAAGTCACGGGCGTTATTAACGCATATTTGCACGATAGCGTACTCAACGCTAACCCGGCAAGCGACGTCTTTGAACTCGGCAAAATGTTGCTATACCTCATCACTGGCTCCACTCGCCCCAACGCGCCGCTCCCCCCTTACAGAGCAAGAATCGCCTCGATCATGCCGCTCATCTTAAGAGCTACGCGAAACGACGAGCAGCGATACTCGTCGGCTATCGAATTTTTACACGACTTCGAGAACCTGCTCGAACTCAATAAAAGCCCGCATCCAAGACCTTCACTGCAAACGCCTGTTTCGAGCCAAAGACCAAAATCCATACGAGAGACTGAAACCATCGACGTTGTATGGATGCACAAAGGGTCCTAAAAACCCTAGACTTAGTAATAATTTTTTACCACGGTTGGCAAAATTATGTCTTATAGCATCAATAATATAAATAGATATTGGGAGGAAATAAATAAACTGCTCTGGAACTCCGCAACTCGAGACGATGAACAAGACCATATCGTTAAAAACTCAATTAAACGAAACGTCGACAGCATATTAAGAGATATCAAAATTCAGCGCAGCAGCATTGAGAGCTTTAAAATACCATCACAAAGAATATTGAAAGCATTATTGTGCTTAAACGAAAATGATAGCAACTTTAACGCATTTTATTTGGCATTTAGCCATATAAACAGAGCGTTAAAGCATTTTGAAGAGGCGCCAATGCGATACAACGTTACGTTCTGCCTCAATAAAACGCTATGGAAAAAAGAGGGAACGAAGCACCACCCCCAGCTTTCACTTAACTTTGCCGCACATAGGGCACCGTACGAAGTATGGGAAAAACTCGTCGAGCACCTCGTAACAGGAAGGCCAAAAGCAGCAAGAGCTTTCGAAGAATACTCAAAAACGCCCGAATTCCTAGCTCTGCTCGAAGTTTACCGCTCACTGCCACCACAAAATCCGCAAGAACAAGATTTGCTCAACGAGCTCTTCGATGAAATTAACGCAGAGTTTTTCCAAAAAAAACTACAAAAACCACGCATAGTTTGGGCTCAAAGACACGCATACAGACAACTAGGTCGCTACAACTTTTCACACGACTACATCAGTCTATCCCCCGTACTTAAACACCCAAAAACGCCTCGAGCTGCACTAAAATTCGTTTTATTCCACGAAATGCTGCATATCGTGCACGGCATAAAAAAACAAAATGGTCGCGCCCACACCCATACACCGCAGTTTAAACGCGACGAAGCGCGCTTCCCAAACCACCGCGAAATTGAGAACATTCTGTCGCGCTTAAGCGAAATACACAGCGAACCATAGCGCTAAAGCTGCCGTGAATCACTGCTATTAAGAAATACCCGCTTAAATCCTAGGCGCAAAAACCTAGCCGCTAGGCTAGCCCTTGCGCCAATCGCTACGCGAAAAACTCGCCCTACTTTGGCAACGTCGCTAGTAGCTTGCGAATCCGTTCCGCATCATCGTTTAAATTCAGAGCGCGGTAAATCTTTAGCGCAAGCTCGTTTACCGCCCTATCGTCCGCGTGCTGAAGCAAAAGATTCTCAACAACCGCGCGCGCTTCTGGCCACCGACGTTGCTTAATATGCTGCTCCACAAGGGCAAGCTGCTTCTCGTAAGCCTCGCGCTCAATCGCCTCCAGCTCCTCGGGACTTAAACTGGGTTTTATCTGCACTGGCGCTGGCTGCGCAGCCTCATCAAGCTCGCTCGGCGCCTGTGCCTCAGGCTCGCCCTTGGGCAGCGCCTTTACGGGAGTTTCAAGCACAAACTCTTTACTGCTTGGTGGCAAAAACTTATCTATGCTAATAATACCGCCCCAATACAGCACCCCAACGCAGATAAGCAAGCCGAGCACAAGGACTAGAAAAATCTTAAAGCCCTGCGACATCTCTGCTTTTTTTTGCGTCGATTGGCGAGCAGAGCGAGGCTTGGCAAGTTTTTTAGCCGTTATCACCGACATCTGCGTAGACGGAATATCGCTCGATAGGAGCTTTTCACTTGTCGGCGCGATGCTCGCAGGCTTCTCCAGCTCCTCACCGCTCTTGGACGTCGGCACATCACCAAGCGGAAAAAACTTCGTTATCAACTCCGTCGTCATCACCCCAGGATAATCGCCAAGTTCCCCCCAATCATCATCATCCTTCGCAATCTTGACCCCCTCCAAACTGCTACGCGCTAGCAGCCAATCATGCAGATTCTCAAGCCCCTGAAACGCATACGTCAGCCCCGCCAAACGCAGCTTCCACGTACATTCCGACATATCCTCGCCGCTCAACACCGGCTTCTCCACCGCCTTGGGCAGCTCAAAACTCTCCTGGCGCGGCGCCACAAAAAACACATTCTTACACTCCGGACACGCAATCCGACCACCCTGCGCCGGCAGCTTATCCGCATTCAACTTGTAACTACGCGAACATTTATCGCATTGAACAATCATAAAACTGCACCCTCTACATTATTGATGCTGTAAAAAATTCTACATTCGCCCTGTACCAATATTCTAAAAGCTTTTTAGGGGGAAGTTTCCCCCTCGCCTAGGCTTCCTCATAAAATACACAATTCACGCAGAAATTTTGTGCTCTGTTTCGACTATTCGTCGAACCAGCGCACAAAATGCGTTCATTGTGCATTTTTCTCGGCGATCCTAGGCTACCCCCTCGGTACTTGGGAAAAACGAGCTTATAGGCAAAAGGCGAGCCAGGGCGTTGCGGGGCCGGCGTTTGAGGCCCCGCAGAGGGGGTAGCGGCGCATGGCGTAAGCCACAGCCGCGTAGGGGGAGACTTCCCCCACCCCATAAAACCAAGGTTTTGCAGCGCGACTACGCAAACTGCCGCGAGTCGTAGCATAGTAGATTTGCGGATTTTGGGCAATCATTGCAATTACCTGTGTGAAGTTGCCAAATAGGGCGATTTTGCTTATGGATATGGCAGCGGGGGAGGAGGAAATGGGTTTGTTAATAAAGAGAACAGAGTTTATTTTCGAGCATTTATCGCGAGTTGTGCTACGCAGACCGCTCATCTTTGTGCTAACAGCCCTAGTATTGACGGTGCTTTCCGCATTCGTGCTCGCGACACGCTTCGACGTGCGAAGCGATTTAAAGGACTTAATGCCGGAGGACGCGCGCAGCGTTGCAGACACCTTCAAGATTTCGGAGCGAGTGGGAAGCATATCGACCTTGCAAATCATTCTAGAGACGCCCGATCTTGAGCTTTCGCCCGCATACAAAGAAACACAAAGTTACCGCGACTGTGTCGAAGAATTTACGCGCGAGGGGCGTGATTTATTCAGCGAGCAGCCCCCCTCAGCTGAGAGCTGGTGCGATAACGCGCTGATTGCCTTTGGGCGCGATTTTGTGAAGGCCTTGGAGGCGATGGACATTGTGGGAAGCGTGCAGTTTCACAATGACAAGGCGTTTTTTGAAAAAAACGCGCTTCTCTATGCGCCAACGCATGAACTTGAGCGGGCGTACGAGGAGATAGACCGTGCGCTTACCAAAGCGCGACAAATGAGCGGCGAGTACAAGTCGTGTTTGATCGTGGCGAGCGAGGAGGGGGAGTGCGATGATTTGGTGCCGAGTTTGGAGAAAATAGGCGCGGGGGAGGGCGGCGAGGGGAAGAATCAAGAGCTTGTGGGCTTAAAGGAGCAGCTCTTGGAGCGCTACGAGGCATCGGAACTCTCGCAATTTCGTGAATTTCCGCTCTACCAGCTTGCCGACGGAGCGTGGATGCTGAGGCTAGAGTTGCGCTTTAAAGACGCGGCGACGGGGCTTCGCACCATACAGGCGCACGTCAAGGAAATATCCGCGCTAGCCGATACGCTAAAGCCCCAAAGCTACCACAGCGCTTTAATCATTGATTACGGCGGCGCCCTCAAGGATATGCAAAATGAGTACAAAGCCATCATTAACGACATTATTCGCTCAGTGGGTTTGACGATTTTCAACATTTTCCTGCTACTTTGCATCTTTTTTAGAAGCATACGCGTGGGGCTTCGGATCTTGTTGCCACTCATTATGGGAACCCTTTGGACGCTAGCGCTAACCTTCGTTACCATTGGCTATCTCAACCTTATTACTGCTTTTATTTTCGCGATATTGCTCGGTTTAGGTATTGACTACGGAATACATCTGTATGTGCGTTTTGAGCAGGAGCGGCGCTTGGGCAGAGCCACAAATGAGGCGATGTCCATCGCGATGCGCGAGACGGGGACGCCGATATTTTTTGGCACCCTAACGACGATGGCGACGTTTTTCACGCTTCTATTGTCGGGTTTCCATGGCTTTAGCCAGTTTGGGCTAGTAGCGGGAGTCGGCGTCTTTATCGCGTTTTTGACTATGATCGCGGTGATGCCAGCGACGGTTATTTTAATGGAACGCCTGCTTCCCTCAAAAGTGCGTCGCCGCGAATCGAAGCGGAGAGCGCTCGTTGAGTCTACACGACGAAACAGACTGATCGCGCTTGGGGTATTGGTGGCGATGCTTGTTTTGGTTGGCTACGGAGTTTCGCAGATCCCCGAAGTTCAGTTTGAGGAGAACTTCTATCGTCTCCAGCTCAAAGCCAGTGCTGACTCTCAAAGCCAAAGTCGCTACAAAGCAGCCGCCGCAGCTACGCGCCATGCCTCCCCTGCCGTAATCTTATTTGACAACACCGAGCAGGTCGCTGCTTTCCAGATGCAATTGGATCGGCGCCATGGGGATAATGCATTTTATCAAATTCGACGTCTTTCCACATTCATGCCGCATACGACGCAACAAATAACCGACGCGTTCAGGCCGACTCTCCCCTATCTTGAGCGTTACCAATCGCTCATAGTAAGTGACATTGCGCTTAAAACGCTTCCTTATGCGCTACATTCCGCGCTACCGCTTGGTTCGCGATATAGCGCCGAGAGTAGCAAAGTTGTGGGGCTATCCAAGGCGATGGTTCTACGCTACCCGAATTTTAGCCGAAGTCTAAGCGAGCAGCTCTTAAGCGAAACTTTGGAGCAAAGCATTGAGTGGGCGGCGTTTAAGCATATGAACCGCTTAGCCAGCTTACTCCCGCATTGGGCACTCGATGCGCTACCCGAAACGCGCGACTCCGATCGTCTCGACACCATCAAAGCGACGGCGAGCATATTTAGTTTCATGCCTACCACCGCGCTTGAGCAAGAAAAGCGATTGGGGATCATCGCAAAGATCGCGGAGCGCACATCCGATCGCAATATCCGTTTTTTGCCCAAAAACGAGAAAGAAAAAATCGCTCAACTCCGCCCCTACCTAGTTACGCAGCCCGTTAACATCGACGATCTTCCCCTTTGGGTGAAACTACAATTCAAAGAAAGCGGCGTCTCCCCGCTCCCACCGCGCCCCGATAGCGGCGTCGACTTTAGTTTTGGCAACATCGCTCTAGCTTACCAATTGACGAGCACATACAATGGCTACCAAGCCCACATGTTCACCGACGAAATCCGCTCTATACGTGTTGAGGGAAAAGAGCTTGTCGCAGCAACAGGCGCCTTCGTCTACTCCGACATCCTGCGCCTAGTTCAAAGTGACGGCGTGCGCATCGCCTTCATCGCCATGGCACTAGTGCTGCTCATCGTCTTTATTCAACAGCGTTGTTTTGCTGCCACCTTCATCATTACCACGCCGCTACTCAGCTCCATCGTTTTAACTATTTTGACGATGATACTCTTTGACCTCAAACTCGGCATCTTCAACATGGTGGTACTGCCCGTTATTTTGGGCATCGGCATCGATGGTTCCATCTACCTTTACCAACGATACCGAAGTCTTGGTCGCGGCTCCGTGTTTGTGGCACTACGCGAAGTGGGAGGCGCGGTTTTCATGTCATCGGCCACAACGATGGTGGGCTTTGGCTCCATGGTTTTGAGCCAGCACATGGGTCTAAACACCATGGGCCAGCTCTCGATCATTGGCATATCCTTCTGCTTCTTGGGCACCGTCCTCATTATGCCTGGTCTCATCTGCTTAGCCGAAATTCTCAAGCTAAAATCGGCGATCCCCGACTTCGACTATGACCCGAGTAGCGTTTCATAGCGAGAGCGATCTGCTGCTTGCAAACTGCTAACAAGTCTGCTAGTTTGCGCGGGCTAGCGTGAGCTAGCGGCTCTTGTGCTGGCACACGCTGGCTTTTGGTTTCGACGAACTTTTAAGGAGAACTTATGGCTTATCCCGTAGTAGATGCTGAGTTATGTATTGCATGCGGTGCTTGCGAAGATGCTTGCCCAACAGAGGCGATCAAAGTCGAAGGCGACGTTGCAGTGGTAAATAAAGAAACATGCATTGAGTGCTTGGCATGTCTCGATAGCTGCCCAACTGGGGCAATTAGCGAGGAAGAATAAAAAAAGCGCCGAAAGGCGCTTTTTTTTATTCCCAAATAACGACGCGTACTCCAGCTAAAACCGCTTTTATTGGCAAGTTTGCGCATCCTCATCGTCAGCGGCGTCACTTGGCGTGAGCACTCGCTCTAGCTCGCTGTATCGCGGCATTCTGTGCATCCCTAGCATCCGCAAAAACTTGTCAAAAGCAAACAAAATCTTCATTCTCCCCACTACTCGGGAAACAAAGTACTCTGTATATTGACGTCGCCCCCGTTTGAAGCAACCGTAATGTTCTCAGTAATATAACCATCCAGCGATAAGCTTACATACACATTGCGTCTCCCAACCAAAGTAACGACCACAGGCGTTGGAAGCGGGTACATCTCTCCGTTAATGAAGACGGTGGCGCCTGGAGGTATGGTATCAATGCGCATGGTGGGGGACTGCGTAGCCTTACTGCGATCAAGCTCAACGTATAGACCTTGTACTTCACGGCTGCGCTTGAGAATGGTGAAGTTATAAGCACTATGATTTGGGTGTTTAAAGGAAATATGGTAGGGCGGCTCAATGTCTAGATCGATGCTCGCCGGGCTCCTCGCAATAATCTTATCATCTAGCCACACATCGGCTGGGGGGGAGGAGTAAAACTTAAAACTTTGGTAGGTCGGGGGACGTTCTCCGATTTGTGAAGGAATCGAGTAGGAGATTAAATAGATTACCAAAAAGACCGCAAAACTGATGATCGACGCGGCTACCGCAAGAGTTCGAATATTGGGATAGAGCGCAATTCGTCGATAGATGGGAAGGTTATCGATGGTGGGCGTTTTTCGCTTCTGCCCGTCCTTTGAATCAAAATATTCAGATATAGCGCTCTCAGCGTCTAGCGGAATATCCTCCAGCGCCCTCTCAAACTCGCGCATGCTCGCATAGCGACGCTCGGGCGCGCGCTGCAGAGCTTTGGCCAAAACAGCGTAAACTGCAGCGTATGTTTTATCTTTTTCGAGTTCCTTAGGGAGTTTGGGTAGCTTCTTTTCGAGTTTTGCCGCAAAAACATCTAACGGCGTTTTTCCTTTAAAGGGTGGTTCTCCAAATATACACTCCCATAATATAGTAGCCAGCGAGTATATGTCGGAGCGCGCATCGACTTTGCTACCTCGGATTTGCTCTGGTGACATATAGTAAGGCGTACCCAGCGTCGTCCCCGCCTCTGTTAGCTTTGGCGCGAACTTATCATCTTTATTTTCGTACTTCGCTATGCCAAAATCTAATATTTTTACAGAAGATGGTACATCTTTTACTTCTAATATAAAGATATTTGCTGGCTTGAGATCACGGTGTATTATCTCTTTGGTATGCGCCTCAAAAAGCCCTGATGCGGCTTGTTTTATATATAAAACAGCATCTGCAACACTTAAGCGCCCGTCCTTTGCGATAATCTTATCTAAGGACCTTCCCGACAAAAGCTCCATCGTAATATAATGCCGACCATCCTTAGTGTAGCCAGAATCATAACTCTGGCAGATATGCGGATGCTTTAGAGCAGATAGCGCCTTAGCCTCGCGTAAAAAACGCTGTACTAAGACGCGCTCAGCGCTAAAATCCTTACGTAGCACCTTCAATGCTACGACCTGTCCCGTTTGCGTGTCGCTCGCCTGATAAATGCTACCCATACCACCACTAGCAATTAACGATACAACGAGATAACGCTCTGCAAAAAGTTGTCCAATGAGTGGATCTAGACTGGCCTTACCATACATAACTTACCTACACCACAGAGCCAGAGCCTACGCGAGAGCCCTCAAGCTGTTCAATAATTTTATGGTAAGCTTCCGCCGTCTTCTCTATTTGCAAGTCTTTATATATATCGCGTGCGCGCTTATACAAATTTAATGCCAATATATTTTGCTTGTTTTGTAAATGAAACTCTGCATATATAGGAAGCAGTTTAGCCAAATCTATGCGCAAATTTTTCTTCTCTAATAATTTAATAACAGACGAGAAATATCGCTCTGCTTTAGGAATACTATGATGTTCCTGCGAATCCATAGAGAACAATTGCGCAAAAAGAGAGAGGTTATCTGCTATGAGCTGGTAGTTACCGAGTTTACGTGCAACGCGGAGAGATTTACGCATACAATGATAAGCCTTATCATACTGCTTCTTTACGAGTAATAATTCAGCCTGCGTTCTTAAGCATATACAAATAAGTGCTTTGTTTTTTGACTTCTTAGCTAGCCCCATACTCTGGCTAAGGGCACCTTGAGCGGTTTTTAGGGCATTAATATTAATAGCCGCTGCTGCTATCTCAATGAGCAACTGCGCTAATAGCGCCACATCCCCCACTTCTTGCGCAATTCCCAACGCCTTGTTCCACAAGTCTAGCGCCTTGGCCGTGTTCTCACTCTTATAGTGTATAAGAGCCAATACACGATACGACTCACCCACGCCAATAATATCTTTGCGCTCATGGCGCAATTCTAAGCACTGCTGTTGTAGATCCAGCGCTAAAGCTAAATCGTTATTAGCCAAAGCTATAAGCGACTGCAGATGCAGCGTCGGCGTGATCTCCAAAGCTGGGCTTTGGCACCTGCGAATTTGAAACGCGTTTTCTATGCTCTTTTCTGCTTGAGCTAAATCGTGTTTTAAATACTGATAGCGTGCAAAGCCCTCTATAACAACGGCAGCAACAAGCGGATTGTACTCCCGATTAAGTAGAGCTCTAGCGCGACCAAAGAGATTGCGCGCACTCTTATATGCTCCTAAATCCAAAAGCACATGCGCCGCCTGCGCCATCGCATGACTCGCCGTCGCGTACGCATGATGCCTAAGCGCGGTGTGGAATGCATAATGATTGTGCCTATACGCGTCCTCGACATTACCCAGCTTATGGCTACACCACGCAAGATTGAGATGCATCGCAATCAATAGCGATGGCGCCTCGCTGCTCAAGGTTAAAATCGACTTTTTGTACAAGAGTATCGCTTTTGGGAACGCCCCCCCAAGACGCGCACTATCGGCCGCCGCCTGATAATATTGAGACGCCAAACGCGCGTTGCCACCACGACGCCAGTACTCCGCAATCGCTTCGTTAAAACTCCCATCATTATTATGCAGGGAAAACCACTTCGCACACGCCAAGTGCACCCTCACCTTCTCATCATCATCGACAACACGCGTAAGCAAAACTCGCTCTGCCTCACGTTTAAAACTGTACTCGCGAGGTCCCCGCCAAAGTGCATCACGCCGTACAATTAAAAAGCCCTTCTCCCGTAGTGCGCGCAAAGCCTCTGAAAATCGCCGCTGCCCACGTCCTATCCCCCACTTATCGCGACTCAGCATCTGCGGCTCCTGCACATCCGTAGCCAAAAACTCCAACGTATCCGCACTAAAACGCTGCTCAATCGCCGCCGCTAAGAGCAAACAGTGCCGCTCCTCCGCGCTAAGACGCTCAAGCTTCTTCCCAAACTCTGCCTCAAAATTATCTGGCGCACGCAGCGCCTTTACTCGCTCAATCGACTCATTCCAATTCAAAAAATCCGCTGGATGAAAGAACTTCGCCGTGATTTCTTGCGCTCGACGCGGGCTTCCAAAGGATTTTTGTGCAATGAGCTTACATAAATCAAGCGGAATCACCAGTTTTTCGCGATTGCCCAAGAGCTGCTGTAACAAATAATACGAAAAACGCTCAAGCTCCGCATCGCTTAGCGAAGGAAGCTGATAAACCAAGGGCTCGCAACGCTTAATATATTCGGGCCATACATAATCCTCGCTAGCCGAAAAAACTATACCTAGCGCCTCATCCTGCAACTCGACATACAAACGCGCAATCAACTTCAAACTGGCCTGATCCATCTTTTCGACGTCATCGAAAATCAAAACCACGCGATTCTTGAGCAAATCTGCCTTCCAAATACTCAAAAGCGCATCGACATAGCCCTCAATCTCCTCATCGCTTGGCTCTAAATCCGCCTCCGCTTCTCCCTCCACGTACCTCTCAAACATCCCCCCCAACTTCACCGCAATAGCCTTAGCCTCATCCACATCTGGTAAAATCGACTCCAGCGCCCCCCACAAGTGATGCATCCGCAAACTATGCGACATCCCCGCCGTCAAATAAAATCGCTGCTCCAAAAGCTCCACCATCGTCGCGAAGGCGCGCGCATTAGAACTGTTTGGTGACAAAATCAACAAATCCGTAAACCGCTTGTCTAGCAGCGTATAAATATCACCCAAAAACGTCGTCTTTCCCATACCAGACGCCGCGACCACAAAACACGCAAACTTCCGCCGCTCCTCAATCGCACGCCCAAAACGCCCCGTCAGCTGCCGGCACCCCCAATCTCGCCCCTCCAACGCAATCGTTTCAATCTCAAAAGGCGCCAAGCCCTGCTTCAAATCCCCAACACTGAGATTGTTCAACTTCGCCGGATAGTACAACTTATTTATCGTTGCCGCCCGCTCTAAATCTACAGGCGAAGCCTTTGGCATCGGCCCCACACCGCTTTTTTCGCGCCGCACATTCTCGACAATATCGGCCATCGTTCGCTGCACGAACCGCACTTCGTTGCGCTCCCCCTCCTCAAAACCCAAAAAATCGTCTACAACTATCTCCTCAAAACCCGACCAGTCACCCGAGTTGCCGCCCAAACCCTTTTTTTCGCCTCGTTTTGTCATCATTCTCCCCAACGCCAAAAACACTCAAAAGCGCAATACTACTACACTTTATGCTATGTCTTCGTACTGTCAACCCATTTGCATTTCTATGCTGGGGGGCTCAAACGCCCCCCTACGCGCAAGCTTCCCTCTGCATGCGCCGCAAAGCGCGAAATTTTGTGCATTGTTTCGGCTATTCGCCGAACCAACGCACAAAATGCGCTTTGTGGCCCCTGCATCGGGCGATCTTGCGCTACCCCCCTAAGTGCATGCTCCCATAAATAAAGCCCTTCTCCCCAAGTCCTAAAAAAAATCTGTCCTCTTGGAGCCAGCATCCCAAACTCCTAGAGCTGCTCTGATTTATTGTGGCTACCGCCCCAACCCCCGTCTAAGGGTTATCGCCCTTAGAACCCTTCCTCTGTGTAACATATTGATTTTATTGATTTTATCTTGAAAACTCGCCTGACTTTCGTTGTTTTTCTCTAGCCACTTTTTCACTATTTTACATTAATCAGAGTTTCCCTTAGACAGCCGCAAAGTGTGGAATGTGGCAAACCCGCGCACAGCGAGGGGTTGCGGCGTAGGGGGACAGTTCCCCCTCTATAAAAAAAACTTAAAAGCCGCCAAATACACGACTTTGCGCTTGCCCTACCCAAACCTCACCCAAGAAACACAGCTTCGTTGACGCTAAGTTTTTTGATGGTTTTTCATTCATCATGAGCCTTCTCTCAGCACCCTCACCCCCGCCTCCTCCAACAGAGCGACATTGCGCCGTTGTTGGCGCCTAGAAAACAACTGATCCAGTTCTTTCTCGGGCTCTTCGAAACTAAAACAAAAGACAACGATCTGCGCTCTTTGTTTTTGCCATCGCTTTATCATTGCCAAAGTATCTCGGCCTAAAGAGCGTTGAGAGAGACTCGAAATAATAACAATGCTGTGCTCCGTGTTTTTTTGAGGAAGCGCCTCAAGCATAGAGGCTAAACCAAACATGGCTTGTTCAGGCGATCGATAAGTAAGCGCAATCTTGTAATATCGAGCAGCTGCCATCAGCGGTTCTTTGCTATCGCTAAACACTAGACCACAATAGCGCTCTAAACCATGAAGATCTACCTCGTCTTTGGGCATAAAAAAATCTAACTTGTCGTAGCGCAACATTAAATGGGCAATTTCGCGCGCAAGCTCTTCCTTACTAAGCGCACAATGCGCGTAATCATAGCGATTGCGTAACTTTGGAATGATACTTCGCATCCTCTGCATAAAGCGCTTCTGTCCGCAAGTCGCAACGGATTCCAAAACCACGTCATCATAGCACTGTAAACTCAAACTCCCTAAACTTGTTCTAGCCAATGCCAACACTAGCGCTAAAGCCCGATCCAACAAGTCGTTCCCGCTAGCGCGCATACTTTGCGAAACATCGAGTAAAATATCAGTCTGCGAATGAGACAGGTTTTGCTGCACCCTCAACATCTCTTTACCACGATGCGCTGAGAGTTTCCATGCAATATGTCGTGGCGAGTCCCCCGCAACGTAGTCGCGGATACGCTCAGTTTCGCTTGATTTGTATAAACTATGCGCTCGACGTGGCAGATGCATCTTTTCACGAAGCCGCCTCGCATTGCTACGAGGACGCACAACAACAGCGATGCTCTTGTTAATGAACAAATAGTCCACCACACTAAAACACTGGGTAAAATCTAAACAAGCCAAACGAACGCCGTAGATAGACGCATAGCCCGACTGCAAAAACAATGCTTTTTCGCTCAACTCTACATACGAACGTCGCCCTAAATTAAACTCCCCAACGTCTTCTAGCTCAAAGTGCATCCCACCATTACAGTCGGCGTACAAACTACAGCGCCTTAAACCCAAGATCCCCTCATTAAATACTCGCAAACGAAGCTCCCCACTCTCACTCGCCACCCCAAAGTCCTCCGCAAAGCTGACTTGCACATAAATTCTACGTTCGCGCATCCCTCGCTGCAGAAAAATCGCTAAACTAAAAGAAAAGAGTAAAAACAAGAGCTCCGCCACAATCAGCGGAAGCAAAAACTCCGCAAAAGCATAGTTCTCCGCCACCAGAGCATACAAAAGTACGGTCGATTGCAAAAAAATGAGCAAAAACAAATATTTTCCACGTGTATGGAGAACTGGAAGCATAAAACTAACGATATAAAGAGCTTTACTTGGGAGATTGTTGCGGAAAAATGCAGTTCACCCCATCCCTAGGGCAAGCGCAAACCTTTACTAAAGCAAAAAACTGGACGGGGCGTTGCGGGGTGTCCCCGCAGAGGGGGTAGTGGCAAACCCGCGCACAGCGCGGG
>Ga0265293_10006108_pt1 | contig 19538 bp, 11 predicted proteins | sample Munlanlewell138R_FD_192505 | JGI IMG/M metagenome (GOLD analysis project Ga0265293, IMG submission 192505) | Leachate microbial communities from a municipal landfill in Southern Ontario, Canada - Leachate well 138R | ecosystem: Engineered > Solid waste > Landfill > Unclassified | place: Canada... | reverse complement strand
TTACATTACCTGAAGAAACTGGATTTTTATTTATTGTTAAACTGAAAGTCTGTCCATCGTCTATTATAAAATTAGCATTTAAATTTACCTCTTGTGCAGGCATAACAAGTGTTGTTATTTCCGAAGTATCGCTGCTGATGAAATCGGTATCGCCTGTCCAGTTTAGAAATCTGTATCCAGCATCTGGTATTGCTTGTATTGTTAAATTTGTTTCAATTAAATATTCACCATTATAATTATCTGCTAAAATTCCATTTAGACCTGCAGTAACAGTTAATTCAAATTTTTGAGTTCCATCAATAATAAATTCTGCTGTTATTGTTTTGTTTGAAGTAACATTTGTATCTGTTCTTGGATTGCTTGTTAGTCCATCGCTCCATTGAACAAATGCATATCCTGTATTTGGTACTGCTGCTACAGCTGTTCCGTTTCCGCCATGATTTATTGTTTGTGTTGTTGTTCCTGTAAGGCTTCCACCAGTTCCCGCAATATATGTCAGTGTATATTGATTTATTGCAAAATTTGCTGTCAAGCTTATATTTTCAGCTGGCATTTTTACTGTTACCGTTGGGTTATTTTCAGTGCCTGTTATTATATGTTCAATATCTCCAGTCCAGTTCACAAAATGATAACCTTCTTCTGCTACAGCTGTAATAATCTGTTCGTGATTTTCTTCATAACTTCCATTCCCGGTTACATTTCCTGAATTAACTGGATTTACTTCAAGATTAAGTTCGTATAATTCAACTGGCTCAGATTGAACGTTTATTTCAAATACATGTTCAGCTTTGCCACCTTTTTTATCTGTTACTGTAATCGTTACTTCATAACTTCCAGCAGTTTCTGCTGTCCATTTTACTGTATTATTTATGCTGAATCCTAAATTGCCTCCTGTTGCTTTCCATTCAAAATATAGTAAATCTTCATCTTCATCCTGTGCTGTTACTGTTAATGTCAGTTCTTCATTTATTTCTGCTGATACTGGATTTAATGGATTTACTGTTATTATCTCTGGATTACTGTTTAAGAGATATATATTATTTACTGTTACATCTGTTCCATTCTGTATGTTGCTTGCTGTTACTGTTACTGCCTGTCCATCATTTATTTTTAATCCTTTGCTTGCATATACTGCATAAACTCCTTCAGCTATGAAGTTTATTTTGTAATATCCATTTATGTCTGTTATTCCTGTTTCAAGTGATGTTAATTCTCCACTTTCTGTATAGACTAATACTACTGCTTCTTCTACTGGTCTTGTTTCTTCTATATCAAAATATACATATCCTTCAAGTGATACAAATCTGTTATCTTCTCCCGGCATCATTTTTATTGTTGCTGCTGTTGTTGTCTGATTTGCAGTAACAACTATATCTTTTACTGAATTTGGTTCAAATTCTGGATAGATTGCATTTACTGTATATGTGTTTTCTAATACTCCTGTTATTTCATACTGTCCAGTTGCATCTGTTTTAACTGCTTTTGTTCTTTCTTCTCCATATGCTGCATAAACTACAACATTTTCCATGGGTTTTTCTGTTATCCCATTAATTACTGTTCCTTTTATTGTTCCTTTAGTAATTTCTGTCAGTTCAACTGTTACACCAGTTTTAACCCATGTTACAAAAGGTGTTGTTTCTTTTAGATAACTTACTGTTATTATTCCTTCATAATATTCTTCACTTGGACTTCCATAGTTTTCAATGTATATGAAGTTATATTTTACTTCTGCTGTATTTCCGATTACTTCAACAGAAGCTTGAGATAGTGTGAAAAAGTAACTTCCTGGTGCTCTTCTTATAGGACTTTCACTTGGAAGTGTGCCATTAATTTCTGTTATTATAATATCTTTTAATTCATTTCTTGTTGGTGCAAGTGATATTATTTCTGCTATTTCTTTTTGACTTATTTCTCCTGTTAGGTTTGATACTGGATTGTTTTTACTTCCTGAACAACCTGTTAATACAATAACTGTTAAAACAATAAACAATAAAGCTTTTTGATACAAATTACTTTTAAACATTTTCCCTCCTGATGTTTAAATATTACAATTTTTAGTATTAAATATAATTTTCATACACCCAAAAATTATATTTAGACGTATTGATACATTACGTAAGATTATAATGTCAACGTTACAATTTATATAAAATAAGATAATAGTTTGATAATTCTTTCTATTATTGGATTTATTAAAAGAAAAAATTTTAAACTTCAAAAAAATGAAATGTTTTTAAATTTTAAGTAGATTTACTTTAATTTAAGATGATTTTATTAAGATTTTAATGAATATTTTAAACCTTGATATACCGGTGACCATTAAAAATTAAAAACATTTAAATATTCGCAAATTCAAGTTTTAAGTGCAAAGTTTTTTTCAAAAACTCATTTAAATCCAAACTAAGCAAGAAAAATCAAGAACTTTAAACTGTTAAAAGCTTATTCAAAGCTAAAGAGTAAATTGCCGGGTGGTTAGTGTGCAGAGGGCTTCCAAATTGTTAAATTGAAGCTTTTCCAATTTCAATTTGGGAAACTGCACCGACACCAGGACCCGGAACAACGTGTGTATTTTTACTATAAAATGGTGAAACAGTTTAATGTTTTTAAACATTTGATGAGCGATATTGTTTTTGTTCGATATTTTATGGATGAAAAAATAACAGCCGTTACCCGGAGAGTATCTGGATTTGGTAAAAAACCGAAAGGCAAAAAGCATTAAACCATTATGAAAAAAATTCACTGAGAATTGCTGCTCAATCATGCAGAGAACATTTAACTTTATTTTTTTCGTAAATTATATATTCCCCGCCAAGAGGACAAGAAGGTATTTCAAATTCTTTGTCATCAAGAACCATTCTGATTTTAAAAATCGAATCTTCACTGAAATCTCTTATTATTTCAGAAGTCCTTATCTCATAAAACTGAAGCACTTCATTTATGTATTCTTTATTATTCAGACAATCCTGCTTAGCTTTAGCATTATATTTAACTTCAAAATGTATATAGTTAAAATATAGAAATACACTTATAAAAACAAGAGCAAGAGAAACACCTGCAAATATTTTAAAAATATCTGTTCCTGTTTTTAAAATAGTTTTTTTTGCACTTTTTCTTTTTTCAAGAATAAAAGAATGACAGAAAGGACATTTTATAGCTCTGTCATCAATTTTTGACTGACAATATGGACAATTCATACTTCAACCTTTCTTCTGGCCAATTTTAAGGAAAATTTCAGCCTGAGCAATTTTTTTATCCATTTTATTAACAATATCTTCAACCACTGCTCCACTTAATCCAAAAAACTCAATAATATGCGGTTCAATTGCAGGTTGCTTTTTATCACCTTTATATCCAATACCTTTAAGTTTGCAAATATGGTCTGAAACATTTACACATGCTGCCAGATCATCAATTTTGCCTGCAATCATCGGGGAGTGATGCAGTGCAACTGTTCTTGTAACAAGCTGTGGGATTTTCCATTTTTCTGTTACCCATCCACCAATCTGAGCATGATTTATTCCATCAAGCACACTTTCTTCTGCTTCCCATGAGTAAACATCATTTGAATTTATTACTGCCATAATTTGTGCAAATTTGTCCTGAAAATATTCTGACAGAATGATTTTACCTATATCATGAATAAGTCCACAGATAAAAGCTTCTTCAGGTTTTGCATATTTTATTTTTTCAGCAAGAATTTTTGCACCTACCCCGACCCCCAGTGAATGTTTCCAAAATTGATTTATATCAAGCTGACCTGTTGAGCTGAGTTTATCAAAAACTGTAAGAGAAAGTGCAATATTTCTAATATCTGCAAAACCCAGAATTACAAGCGCTTCGTTAATTGTGGTAATTTTTCGTGGAAAACCGTAAAAAGGAGAATTTACAATTTTTAAAATATTAGCTGATAAAGTAAAATCACTTTCCACAACTTTAGAAACATCTTTTACAGAACTCTTTGGATTTGATGTTACCTCCAGTAGTTTAGTTACTACCAGAGGCAACATATTAAGATTTTTAATATTTTTTATTTTTTCAAGAAGTAGGATTTTCATCCATTTTTCTCTCTCATTTTAGCAAGTAATTCAAGTTTTGTATTTACTTCTTTATATTCGGCTTCATTCTCGTTTAAAAGATTTAAAGCATCATTATAAAATTTGAAAGCAATTGATAATTTGTTTGCTCCCATGAAATCATCACCGATTAATTCATAAACCATGGATAAATCACGGCGTGAATTGTTATATTCTGCCATATATTTATTACCAGAACCAGGATTATACGGATTTACATCGGAAAAACCGAATTTAAAAAATAAATCTGTTGCATTTTCAAATCTTTCTATTGCTTTTTCAAGAACTTTTTCTTTATCTGTTCTCTGCCCTTTAAATCTGTCTTCTAATACTTCTTTTTTAATTTTTTTGTATAAATTTTCAATTTCTTTTACATCATCACTTGCAAAATCGTCAACAATAGCTCGGGCATATTCAAGTTCTTCAACTGCTTCTTCATACTTTTTTGAAGTAACATATTTTTTAGCACTGGACATATATTTTGATATAAGTGAATGTTCAATTTCTGACAATTTCTGTTTTAGAGATTCAAGTTCTTCTTTCATAACTGAAAAATTTTTCAATGTATCATAAGCTTCTTTAAATTCAACATAAGCTTCTCCATAATCTTTACTCTGAAGAAATTCTTCCCCGGAAGTCAGATTTTGAGAAACCATTTCAAGAAGATTTTCTTTCTCAAATACAGTTTCAACTTCTTTAATTTTTTTCTCTACTTTTTTTATTTTTGCTGAATCTTTTGTTAAAAGCAGAACTGCATTAAATTCATCAATAGCTTTATTATAAATTTTATCATCATAATAATTTTCACCATACTGAAAATGAACATCAGCCAGATTTTCAGAACATAGAGCTATTTTTTCTGTGATTTCAGATTTAAGTTTTCTACCAATGTTTCCAGCAGCGTTTAATGCTTTCTCATATTCAAGCTTTGCAGAAGCAAAATCTTTACTGTTTAAATAGTTATCTCCACTTTCTAAAAAATGTTCATAGTTAAAAAACATTATTCCTCCTGATTTTTTTCATTCAGCACATTCAAAATGAAATTCAAAGCAGTTTTATTTTTTTTTCAAGATTGCTGTACAAATCTTGTAATTCTGAATCAATATTACCAGAATCAAGCATGAGAAAAAGCTCTTTTGCTTTTCTGAAATCTCTTAATCTGTATCTTGCATAACTTTCAAGCAAAATCAGACTGTCAAAATCTTCTGGAAAAACTCTTATTGTTTCTCTGACAAGATTAATTAAACGATTCCAGTCACTGTTATAAAAATGAATTAATCCTAAATTAATATAAGCATTTTTATACTCAGGATTTAAATTTTTAGCTTTCTCAAAATAATTCCACGCTAAATTATATTGTGTTTTTTCAAAAAAAACAACCCCGATATTATTAATTACTCCATAATCATCTGGATTTTCCTTTTCCAGAGCAAGAAAAATTTCAAGTGCACTATCTAATTGATTGTTTTTTAATAACTCAACACCATATTCAAAATTAGTACATAAACTTTTTACAGAAAAAATAAAAAGTAGAAGAAAAAATAAAATGAATTTTTCAGAAAGATAATCTGAGTCTTTCAACCGCAAGTCTTGCCTCCTCTTTCTGTATAAAGTCAGTTTCTTTAGAATATATCTGTTCAAAAACTGAAATTGCATGGTCTTTTTTATTTAATTTAAAAAGAAGATAAGCCTGAAGACTAAGAACCTGAGAATCAACATTCCCTTCGTCCATATACTTTTGAAGCATTTCTAAAGCTGTTTCAGGGTCGTGCATCTGATTATATAAAACTGCCAGTTTATAATATATATCAGTATTGGCATTACCATTATTAATAAGTTCTTCAAAACTTTTAATTGCGGTAAAATAAAATCCATCATGATAATTTTGATAAGCGTCAGTTTCCAATTTTCTTTCAGCAAGAAAACTCCTTCTTTCCACTTCTTTTTTTTCATCAACCGGAGTATCTTTTTTTCTTATTCTTTCACTCAAAGCAGATATTTTTTCCAGTTTATTCTGCTCAATCTTTGTCTGAATAGCCGAAATCTTTACATCTTCAGTAATAGAATAATCTTCTGCTGGTTTTTTACCCTGTATTTTATCAAGTGTTGCCTGTGCTTTAGAAATCCACTCAGAGTCAGTATGCCTGTTAATAAAATTAACAAGGACGTCTTCAGCTTCTTTTGTTCTGTTCAAAATCAAAAGTGTTTCTGCATACATGTAAATAGAATTTGCAATTTCGTTCGAGTGTTTTGAAGAAGCTGTATTAATAATATTCTGAAATATTTCTGTAGCTTTTTCATAATTACCTCTGAAAAAATTAATGTCACCAATTCTATATAAAGCCTTGAAATACATTTCACTTTCTTTTTTCACTTTAGAATAAAGTGATTCAGCTTTATCATTTTCATGCATATCATGATAAATTTCACCAAGCATGTAATAAGAGCTGTTGATAAAAGGAGAAGAAGGAAAATTATTTATAATTATTCTGTAATATTCTTCTGCAAGGTCATACATATGCTTCATATGATATTCAAGTGCAATGGAATAAAAAATACTTTCAGAAGTTCTTCCATCTCTTAAATTGACATGTTTAAGAGTGTTTTGAGCATCGTAAATCCAGTAACTTTCAGGGAAATTTGCAAGAAATTTAAAATAATAGTCTGCCATTTTTTCAAAATTCTTTTCCATTTCATAAGTTTTACCAATAAAAAAGTATGAATCAGAAATTAATGGCGAATCAGAATATCTGTTAATTATTAAAGAATAATATTCCCTTGCTTTGATATAATTATTCATTTTTAGTGAACAGTCGCCAAGAAGATAATATGAAGCATCAACCCAGCTGTTATCAGGAAATTCTTCAACTATGAAAAGAAGCAATTCAGAAGCCTGCTGGAAATCTCCCTTTTCATATAAATCAACTGCTTTTGAATACATCTGTTCAGCACTTACAGATGAAAAAACAGAGAAAGAAATCAATAATATAAAAAAATTTATAATTATTTTTTTCAAAACAACTCCTGTTAATACTGGTAAAACTCGCAATATCAGGGTAGAATCAGACTGTTTCTGCATTCAGTTATGCAAAAACAGTCTGGAAACACCCTTTTAATAAAGGTCAGAAAGACTGTAAGCCGAATTCTGTTACGGTATTCATTAATCTGGAGCAATACTCTCATATTGCTTCTAGCAACCAACCCGGTGATTAAGGCGAGGCAGCCATCACCCTATTTGGTCTTGCTGCAAAAGGGGTTTACAAAGCCGACATATTACTATGCCGCTGGTGAGCTCTTACCTCACCATTTCACCCTTACCTTATAAATAAGGCGGTATTTTTTCTGTTGCACTTTCCGTCAGGTCACCCTGCCCGGGAGTTACCCGGCTTTTTGCCTCTGCAGTTCGGACTTTCCTCAGAATTACTTCTGCGAATACCCGTCTTTCTGATTTTTAAACCAGCTTTTTTTAAAAAACACTTCTCTTTCTTTATGAGAAAAACCGCATACTAAACAACTTTTAATAAATTCACGAACACCAGGAGAATTCCCACGTGGATATGATAAAACATTTTTTTCACTTCTCATAGTATTGCCGCACTGAGGACATCTATTTTTAAGATTATAATAAAAAACTGCTCCTATTATTATAGCCGTGAAGCTGAAAAATAAAGTCATCAAAGCAGTATTATCAATAAATCTTTTAAAAAACCGATTATCTTTTTCTACAACGTTATCTTTTCTAAGAAGAAATTCAGCTCTTGAAACATCAAGTACAGCTTTTTTAAGCTCGGCATTAATCTGACTTATAGCGGTTTTAATACCTTCAGATATAATATCTTTATATCTTTCATCCTGAATTTTACCTTCTTTTATAGAAATATTCATATAGTCATCAGCTGTCTGAAATCCATTTTTAATAGTATTAATAATTGAAGAACTGAAATCTTTTGTAAAAACAAAATCTAAATCTCGCGTATGAAGAAAATTAATTTCAGCTTCTTTTCTATAAATCGCAATTACTGCGGCATTCTGTTCTTTCAGATTATTTACTTCAATCCATTTCTGAAGAATAATTTTTGAAAAATCACTGGCTTTAAGACCATAAGAATCGTTTAAAGTAATAAGAAGAATTTTAATCTGGGTAGAATTACTTATTATCTCTAAAAGTTCTTTAATCTGAATTCTGTTTATAATTGGAATAAAATTAGCAATATCAACAAGATGTTCATCAACATTAACAAAATTTATTTCAATTTTTTTCTCAAAATTTTTCTGAAAATGATCCCAGACAATAAATCCACTGACCGAAATAAACAATATAAAAATCAATATTTTTAAAAACTTCATTAAATCCTTCTAAAAACAGGTTTGTCATTTTTACTCACAAGAATTTCAATAATATCATTTTTAATAGAATGTTCAAGAGCTTTTTTCATTAATATACTGAAATTTTCTTCAGTTTCAAAATGACCCAGACAAAAAACTGCCATGCCATTTTCCGCAGCAGTAAGCGCATCATGATAGCCAATTTCGCCTGTCACATAAAGATCAACTTTCTGATTCAGTGCCATTTTTACAAAAGAGCCGCCAGCTCCATTACACCATGCAATTTTTTTTAATTTACGATTTAAATCTCCTGCTGCCTTAAGCAAAGGAAATTTTTGATTAAGAATTAAACCAAAATCTTTTATAGAAATATCTTCTTCAAATTCGCCTGTTAAACCATATCCTGATTTTTCACCTTGGATTTCAAGAGTATAAATATCATAAGCCACTTCTTCATAAGGATGAGCTTTTTTCATTGAATTTATTACATTATCAAGTTTACTTTCAGGGCATACTGTTTCAATTTTAAACTCATCAACTTTTTCAAGTTTGCCAATTGAACCTATGTCAGGATTGGTATTTTCACCAGGCAGAAAAGTTCCATATCCTGCAAGATTAAAAGAACAGTCTGAATATTGACCTATATGACCAGCACCTGCTCTAAACATTGCTTTTCTGACTTTTTCCAAAGCTTTTTCAGGAACATAAACTGCTATTTTATAAATTTTTTCTACATTTGTTGATTTAAATACTCTGGTCTTTTTTATTTTATTTTTAATATCATCTGGAATAAATTTATCTGCAAAAGCAACATCAAAATTAGTGTGCATGGCGATAACTGAAATATCTTTTCTTATAAATTCATATAAAGCTGAAAAATCATTTTCTGTGAATTTTTTTGTCTCTCTGAAAACAGGCGGATGATGACATAAAACAACATCGACTTTTTTCTCAAATGCTTCTTTTGCAACATTTATATCAGCATTTAAACAGGTAAGAATTTTTTTAACTTTTTTGTCTCTGTTACCAACAATAAGACCAATATTATCCCAGCCTTCTGCAAGATGAAATGGTGCTATACTGTTTAATGTGTTTAAAAGATTAATAACTTTGAAATTCATAAATTGGATTTTCTTTTCAAATTTTTTCCACCATGGCGCTCCCTAGGGGATTCGAACCCCTGTCGCAGGCTTGAAAGGCCTGTGTCCTAGGCCCCTAGACGAAGGGAGCGTAGTGGTGGGCCCAACTGGATTCGAACCAGTGACCGCCCGGTTATGAGCCGGGAGCTCTACCAACTGAGCTATAGGCCCGTATAAGTTACGAGAATTTATATTAATATGAAACAGAAGAAATTTCAAGTTTTTCAGCAAATTACCAATGACCTATTATAAATTTCGTAACTGGTAGCTCCGTAATTGGTAACTTGGACAAAAGCTGAAAGTTCACATTTTTAACGGTTCATAAAACACGGAGCATATCAAGATAATAGCAACAATAAAACTAAAAAAAATCAATATATCCCCCGATATAATTTAAATTTATAGTATCAATATACAAAAAAACGGAATAAGTTCCATAGTTTAGCTGATATACATATGCAAGAGTTAGACTTTCTGGAAAAAATTCAGTTGGTGGTATATTTGGAAAATTGTAAAATTTTTGTTTCATATAATTATTTGGAATAACCCATTTTAGCTGAATTTTTCCCTTTAATACTGACCTATTATTTGTAGGTATAGTTTCATTGTATTCAAAAGAATTATTATCCCAATCATTTTTAAATAACAAATAAGTAATTAAAAAACTTTTTGATAAATAAAGAAATTTATATTTAAATAATTTATTTGTTTTTTTATAATCTATTGTCAAATTCTCAGGGATTTTAATTTTTGATAAAATTTTTCCGTTAAAATTTATCGGAATATAATAAAAAAAACTGTTTTTTGATATAAATAGGTTCCCTTCAATTAATAAATAGTTATTAAAATTTAAAATTAATTTTTCCTCTACATATAGATGATTTTCTTCCGTTGGTTCTAATAACAATTCAATAGAATCTGGTATTTTATTTAGATCAAATAAAATAAAACTCAAAAAATCAGTTTTATTATTTTTTTCTTCACCAAAAAAATTCAAAAATGAAGAATATGAATTATTATTTTTCTTATAAAATTTTATCGATTCTAAATATCCATTTTTATTAAATATCAAAACAAAAGAGTCAAATTTCACTTCATAATATTTTAGATTAAAAATTTCATTATATTTTTTTTTAATTTCTATTTTATTATTTAACATTGGAAAATCAATATTATTTTTAATAAAAAAATTTCTAAATAAAAAGATTTTTCTTTTAATATCATTTTCAATAAAAAATTTTTCTTCATCAGAAATCTGGAGTAATTCAGTTTTTTGTGCTTTGTCTAAATGAATTGTATTTAATTTATAAATAAAAAAATAATATGTTTCATTTATAAATATTAAAACTATTATTAATATTAAAAATATGGTTATTTTTTTCATTTTATATTAATTTTAAATTCTTCCCCTTCTTTTCTAAAGTCAACATAAAGAGGAGGGTTTAATAACATTTTTTCAGCATATAAATTAAGAATTGGGTCGTTTACATATTGCTTAGCCACCTCTTCATTAGAATTCTTAATTTGATTTTCAGAAAAATTTTCATGGATTAATTTCTTAAAAAAATACTTCCCTACTTTTGTTGATAACAAAGTATTGACATTTATATTCCAACCTATATAAATTCCATTATTTTTTTCAATTCCTAATTTGTCTATAAAGGGATTATTCATAAAAATTGGTGGCTTAGGATATATAGCTGGATTTTGATAATGATCGTATGAACCCAAAGCAGATAAACAACTATTTATAAAAACAAATTTCAAATTACAAAATGGCATTTCTGACCATGTTAATTTGTATTTTTTATTAAACCATCCTTCTAAAGATAAACCAGTTACTCCTATTTCCTCATTATAAGTTATATGTCCTTGATAGTATAAAATTTCTGCATATTTTATCCATTTAATAATGTCTTGTGTTGAAGTTGTATTAATAGCAACAATATTATATCCAGTATTATTATCATATTGTAATTTATCATAAATTCTATTTATATTTAAGCCAAATTCGTCAGCTCCGATTTTAAAATTTGAAAACAAACTATTAAATCCGTTTACAATAAAATAAATCCCTCTTGATTCACTATTTACTATGTGTTCGTTTACTCTCAAAGAAGAAATAGAAGGATACGGTAAATCATTATTAAAGTTATATTCAACTAAAAATTTTGTTTTTATTAGAGTATTTATTTTTAATACTTTATATTCTATTTCCCATATTATCGCAGTATTTTTTTCATAATCATTAGGAGCTGTACATAATGGTTCTGAAATATAAAAATTTGTATTTTCAATTTTTGTTAAATCAAGATTTAATACATCGATTTTATTTAAATCTTGATCCACAGAAGATAATTTTGCTTTTACATTAGATTTTTCATTTTTTTTATCAAAAATTTTCAATCTAAATAACGTATTAAAAGCAATAAACATATCAACTTTAATATCTTCAGCATCATTTTTATCCACAATAACATTTGAGGCTATTTTTTTGTTATCTTCAAGTTCAAATATTTTCAAATATAATTCTAATTCGACAGAGTCTTGCGTATTTTCGTATTTTACTAAAATTTTCGAATAATCTTCTTGGATAATTTCCAATGTGTGATTTCCATTTTCAGATTTAAACTTATCTTCAAATTTACATAATACGATATTATTCTTCCAAAAATAATTATTATCTCTGTAATCTAAAATTAAGTTATTAAAATTATTATCATAAGTAATATTAATTCCTATAGGCGGATCAACATATTTTGTAAGTAATCCGTCATTTTTACCATCCCAAGGAACCCATAATGGAATAAAAAATATTCTTTCACCTTTTTCGTTTACTATCATTATGGGGACTTCGTTCTGTCCGGTTAGTTCTACTGTACGGGATACAATGCGGTTCAGACCCCTCGCTTCTTTTACATCAAATGTTACTTTGGCTGTAATTATCGGCTCCATATAATCGCCTTCAAGCAAGGTAAATTCTATCTGATTTGAGTTATTTACTGGTTTTAATGTGTATTTTGTATTCCCATGCTGATAATATTCAACTCTTGCCCTTGTTGTTTTCTTACCTGTTCCTGACCAGCTCCATGTCATTTCTTCAAGGTCTGAAGTATTTATTGGGGTTCCATCAGGATAGGTTATTTTTGCTGTAAGTATTACCGATTCACCTGGATTAAGATTTTCAATTAATGGGGTTATGGTTATTTTTATAATTTTATCAGATAAGCTTTTACCATAATTAACTTTATCATCAAATAAATGGTATTCTGTCTTATAATAATTTGATAATAGTTTTTTGTAACCTTCAAATGCCTTACTATATTCTGCTATTTTTTCTCCACAAAGTATTAATCCAATATATCCATCTATTTTATAATCTTCTGAACCATTGTATTTTAATCCTTTTTCATAATATTGAAATGCTTCTTCAAAATTTCCCTGTTTTAAAAGTAGTTCTCCATGATAAATATTTCCCCCTGCTGTATCGTAATATTCTTTTATTGCTTTTTCAAACATTTGTTTGGCTTCTTCATAGTTTTCTTTTTGAGTTAATGCTCTTCCTTTATAAACAGCTCCAAACCCTTTATAATATGCTGGTATTGACAATTGTAAAAATTCATCTGCATTTTTTATACAGGAATCATAATTTTTAAGCTCATATTCATTTTTTAATATCATAAACCAGCTTTGAATATTTTGGGTTGTTCCTGAATTTGTATTGTTTTTGAGCCAGGTGAATGTTTTTAAAGAGTTTTCATAATCTTTAAGAATAAAATACAATCCTCCTGCATTATACATAATACTTTTCAGATTAGCATTTGTCGGGAATTCTTTTTTAAAAAACTCTGCTTCTTTTAAAAATAACATTCCATAGTATTTTGCTTTTGTTTCATTTATATTATTGAATTCCATATCTGCTGCATCAAGAAGTGCATAACATATTCTATATAAAATATTTGTTTTGTTATACTCATCTGCAAGATTATAATAAGTTTTTTTAAATATTTCATATTCTTTAATACTATTTTGAATAAATTCATCAATTACTTGATTATTTAATATGTCTTTGTAATTTCTCCAGTAATTAATTATAATTGTCACAATTTTATATTGAATCTGATATTTTTCATAAAAGTCTGAAAATTGGTCTGGATTTAATATACTGTGATTTTTTAAAATCTCTTGATATTCCGCTATTTCTATTTTTTTCCAGTGAACCGCTTTATCCATTTTGTTTTCATTTCTATATGTTTTTTCAAGATATACGATTGAAGTTATTTTTTTATCATAAAACCAATTTGCCCAGTCATAATCTTTTAACTCAGGTAATGTTCTGTAGGTTGAAAAAACAATATCTGCTTCTGTAAAATTTACTTTATACCAAGTTTCCATTGTTTCGGGTTCTTCAATATTGTAATATACATAGTATGCTCTCTGCTCAATATAATCTACATGGGAATTATATTTTAATTTTATTTTATCTTCTGTAAATCCATAATATGCATATGTTTTAAGTAAATCTATAAATTCAAGTCTTTTTTCAGGATTTTCTTTTATAATGCTGTTATAAATATATTTAATTCTATTATATGAATACAAAGCATCAACATAAGCTTCAAGTTTTACAGATATATCATAATATTCTATTGCTTTTTGAATATCTGAAGTTTTTTCATAACATACTCCAAGAAATGAATGACCGGCTTTTGAGACAAAAAAAGAATAATTCATCCCTCTGCAATTTAAAAAATGAGGAATAGCTTCTCTGTAATATCCCCTTCTTGCATAATTATATGCAGTATTCCATTCTTTTTCATATTCTGGTATTGCTCTTCCGTCAGTGTATTTTTTAACTCTCAAAAAGTAAAAAATATATAGTTTTGTTATACTTTCAACTTTGTTTTCATACTTTTTAAAATCCTGAGTATTATTATATTCAGAATTTGCTTTATTCCACTGATTTTCAAACAGTTTTACAATATATTTGTTCAAGAATTTTATTGATAATATTCTTTCTTTATATTCAGAATTATCAAATTTAAGCTGATTTATATTATTTACAAGTTTTTGAGTATTTCTGTCTTTATTTGATAAAATTAATTCAGCTGTAATATCTTTTAATAATGGTATTATTTCAGGATTAATTTCAACAAAATTATTCAGTTTTCTTAATTCATAATCAATATTGCCTGAATTAATTAATTTATAAAAATACTCTACAGTAATATCTGTAAATTCTTCTTCGTCGTAATTATTATTTAAAAGATATAATTCTCTTTCTTCTTCATAGGAAACCTCTTCTGAAAGAATATACAAAATATTTTTTAATCTTTCTGATTCACAAAATTCTTCGAAAATATCAAATTCATTTTTTCCATTATTAATGCTTATAAAATCAGGTGAAGATGGAAGAATAATTAGTTTCCCTGGATTAAAATTTAAATCCCTGTTTTCCTGTGAAATAATTGAAATAAATAAAACCAGAATTAACAATAAAACTAAATTTTTTTTCATATATTAACCCCCCCTGGGTAAATGTTTATGAGTATTAAATTAGAATAGATACATACATGAAAAATATAATAATTGATTTTATTTTAAACCTTTAAAATTAGAAAGTCAACGTTTATTTAAAACGCGGATGAAACGCATGAGAAACGGGAATGATCCGCGAATAAATCGCGGGAGAATCGCGAATAAATCGCGAATCAATCTTAAGAGCTGTAAAAAGTAATCCGTTATCCGAAAAATCAAAAACCCGGAGAGTATCTGAAGCTATTATTTTCTTGTTATGTTTCGTATTTTTTCCTCGGCAAGTTCTGCTGTCTTTGAATTTGGGGCAACTATAATTATTTTATTATAAAGTCTTAAAGCTTCATCAATATTATTCATCGACAGATAAAGATTACCAAGCGCCATATACGCATTTACATTATAAGGGTCAACTTCTATTACAAGCTGATATTCATAAATAGCTTTCTCTCTTACTCCCATTTTTTCATATAAAGCCGCAAGATTATATCTTGCTTGAGAATATCTCGGCTGTATTGCCAGAGCTTTATTGTATTCTTCAACAGCTTTTGAATAAATTCCTTCAAGAACAAAAGTATTTCCGAGTCTGTAATGCATTGTTGCTTCTTCAGGAATATCAATTGCTTCCCTTTTCATCTGAATTTCTTCTTCAACTTTTTCAGCATCCTGTGAACGGAATTTCTGAGAATGTCTGTCAAGAACTGCTTTTATAGGTCCGCTTGCAGGAACTGTTCCTGTATATGCACCACTTCTGTCCTGCGGAACTGTTCTTGCCTGTCTTATAACCTGACCATCTCTTGCACGCTGTATTTCGCGGTCAGCTGCTGTAAAAAGTTTTTTAATATTCATTGTAGCTGAGAAAACATGAGATTCTCCTGCATTTGTATCAATATATGCATAATCAAAAACCCAGTTGTCATATTCTACACCAAACCCAATTGACATATCTCCATCTTTCAGACCAGCTCTCAAAACACCAGCATCAGAGACTTTATATTCACCGCCAAAAGTCATGTAAGAATCACCTTTATCTTCCATTACATAATCTACACCGTATCTGAAATCTTTTTTTCTTGATGTATATGCAATACCTGTTTTAATTGCCATAGGAACAGTATCATCAGCTCCTGAATCCCACGTAACTGATGTCATTATATCTTGAAGGTTAATACCAGCTGTGAATTTTCTGTTAATTTCACGCTGATATCCAATATCAAATCCATATCCATTACCTTTAAATGCGATAAGGTCATTTGTAAGATATTTAAAAGAAACACCTATTCTTTGAAGTTTTGATAATCTTTTTGCATAAGTTACAGAAAACATTGATTTACTTGCTTCCTGATAATCATAAATATTAAGACTTTCATCTGTTACTGGTATTCCACCTATTGACTCTTTAACATAGGAAATACCTAAACTTGAATGTTTCATTGGAAGTGAATATATAAAAATATCATTTTTAATATCATCACCAAATTTATTATTATGCATGAAATAAACAGAAGTGTAATCTACAAGGGAAAGACCGGCAGGGTTATATAAGGTAGCTGTAACATCGTCAGCTGCTGCTGTAAAAGCATCACCCATAGAGTTTGCTCTTACTCCTAACTCATATTTTGTGATAGAATCCAGTATCACACCTGCGTATATTCCTGTCTGAAAAACAAAACATATTAGAATTGTCAGCAGACAAAATCTGTATTTGAACATGCCTTCCCCCTGTCTATCTTGCAATTATAAATTTTCCAGTTTTTTCTTGAGAGCCAGTTGTAAACTGAGCTCTGATTCTGTATGTATAAACACCATTTCCTAATACATTCCCATGTCTGTCAACAACATCCCACACAAGTTCTGATGAATCCCCGCCTGTATCAAGAGATTCCAGTCTTCTTACCAGTCTTCCTCTCATATCATAAACTGCTATTACAACACTTGTTGCAGGTCTTGAAAAAGAATAGTTAAATCTGAATGATCCTGCTCCACGATATGGATTTGGATATGTTATTGCTTTTGTTATACTACCAGCTGAAGTGCTATCCTGGGCTGCTGTTTTAAAACTCCACTGAACCGGTATAACCTGTCTTCCCTGTAAATCAAGCACACCTGATACACTGACTGTATAATCAGTATCAGGTTCAAGATTACTTTCTGGTTTTAATAATGCTACTTTCGGTCCTGATGTTGAGTATGAAACATTAACTTTTCCTGAATCTTTTCCTGAAACTGTTTTATATAAAATAATATTATCATTTGTTTCAAAAGTTGCTGTATTCATATCTGCTGAAAATTCAACTCTTACACTTGCTCTTCTGTCGTTGCCGGTTGAGTTTTCAAGTGGGAATTTTTTTACAACCGTTGGAAAATCCCCTGTCCCGCCACCTGATTCAGCAAGTGCGGAAAACGAAAAATAAATTCCAGTATTTGCAGAGGCTCCTGAATAAACAAAATTCAGTCTGTCTGTTCCCGAAGCTGCTGAAATTTTTCCAGGAGATTCTAAATTATAATCAAGAGTAAGATTTTTTGTTGATGGACTCCATATTCCTATTTCAAATTTTGTATATTTAATTGTCTTAGTACTACCTGATTCCTCATGCCACAAAGCAAAAATATCACTGCCTATCTGATGAATTTTTGGATTTGTATTAGTTATGTAAACCGGTCCGAAAACTTTTGAAACAGACCATGTATCACCACCATCAAGTGAACGGACATGCCAGACTTTTGACGTCCCGGAAGATATTCTTTCCTGATAAACAATGTGAATATCATTTCCAAATACATTCATGTGAGGTTGTGCATTAAATATTGCTCCGCTCAAATTCTGATGCATTATTTCAGCAGCATCTCCAACTGTGGATGAGTTCCAGTAATAAACTCGAGAAACAACTCCAGAAACATCGCTTATCTGTCTTTCAAAAGCTACATTGAAATCACTGTTAGCTGATGCTTTTACTGAAAGTGAAGATATCTGAGAATTTGAAGTTGTTGAAAAAATTGTTGTATTTGAAGTAAGATTTGTCAAGTCTGACATTCTTCTATCGGTTGTATTTGTCATTAAGGAAAAATTACCTTTTGTCCATAGTACTCTTGATACAGTCGGTGTACTTCTGGTTACTGAAACAAGCGCTACACCAAGTTCTGTGTTTGAATTTGAGGTTACTACTTCATAAGCATCGTAAAGTCCAGCTTCTTCAGAGTGCGGAAAAAACACAGCATGTGCCGAGAATGTAATTCCATTATTTGTTGAATAAGAAAAAAATATTTTTTTAGAAGTTCCAGCTGTTTCATTGCCCGGCCAGTAAACAAAAATATGAGTCGAAGATTTTACAATAGACGGTTTTCCAAGATTTGAAAATGCTGTTTCAAATATTCTATTCGGAGTTGTCCATTCTGTAAAAGTTGAATTTGTGCTTCTTGTATAATAAAGAAGATTGTTTGCTTTATAAACAGCATGACACACACCATCTACTACAACCATAGATGGGTCTGTTCCAGAGTCAGAGCCTGGTATTTTAATGTCTGCAAAAACAAAAATATTTATAATCAATAACAATATAGCAATAATTTTTTTCATAAAAAAACCTCGCATTTTTTCTTTAGACTTCTTAATTATCGGAAGAATTCAGAAAATATTTGATTTTTTTATGATTTAATAAAAAGCTGTGGCTGGTTACTCCCCTACCGGCAGACAGTCAACAACTTCAAGATTTTTTGAAACTGATTTAACTAAATAAAAATTTTTTTTCAAATTGGCAACATAACAGGAATGATTAGGGATTATTTCAACATAATCACCTATGTTCAGTTTGTTTTTACCAGTGAAATTTATAATTCCATGCTCTTCAGATAGTCTTGAAATTTGCATTGTATCATCAATTTCATTACTTCCAATATTTTTCATCACAAAACCATATCCAGTCAACAATTCGGCTGAATGAGCTCCTCGGTCAAGCCCGAGACTTTTAGAACCTGCATCAATAATTATTGTATCTTTTCTTTTACATATAACCTGGCTTATAACTCTGAAACCACAGTCTTCGGGAGAACTTACCCCAAGTGCTATACCTATACCATCGTTGTAAATATAATTTCCAGGTCGAAGACTGTCTATCCCGGGATATTCAGCAAGAGCTTTTATTGCCGGGGTTGAGCCTAAACTGAGTTTTATATCTTTGTAAGCGGAGGCGGAAAGTTTTTCTCTTGCTTCTTTCATTATGTTAAATTCTTTTATAGCTTCATTTTTAACACATTCAATATTATTACATGAATAAACTTTACCTGAATGAGATAAAAAACCTGTAAAAAAGAGAGTTTTTAATCCAGATACAAGTTTATCAACAATTATATAGAGTGAATTATTGAGTTTTATCCCAACTCTGTTTAATCCTACATCAATTTTTATATAAAACGGGATTTTCTGTGAGGTTCTTTTTGAAAAAAATTCATCAAATTTTCTTATTTG